>Ga0187893_10006507_pt1 | contig 19929 bp, 13 predicted proteins | sample MA1701074metaG_FD_139574 | JGI IMG/M metagenome (GOLD analysis project Ga0187893, IMG submission 139574) | White microbial mat communities from a basaltic lava cave in the Kipuka Kanohina Cave System on the Island of Hawaii, USA - MA170107-4 metaG ...
CACGCAACCTCACCTGCGACGCCGGGCTGAGCCATCACAGCGGGACTACGCCCGCACCCGCGCATCCCGCCTGCCCTGCCTGCACCGGGACCGCTTCGCCGGTGCGGCGCGATCCGGCGACGATGTGGCTCGGGGACGTGGTCAGAGCACACCGCGACGTCACTCCAGAAGAGCCGCACCGAAGTCGAAGTTGGGGGGACTAGACTGCGCCGATGGACAACTTTGACATTGCCGTGATCGCTGGCGACGGGGTCGGGCCCGAGGTGACCGCGCAGGCGGGGAAGGCGCTGCGGGCGGCCGCCGACCGGTTCGGGTTCAGGGTCGCCCAGACCCCGTACGACCTGGGCGGCCAGCGCTGGCTCCGCACCGGCGAGGTGCTCCCCGACACCGTCCTGGAGGAGTTGCGTCGCCACGACGCGATCCTGCTCGGCGCGGTCGGCACGCCCGAGGTCCCTCCCGGCGTCCTGGAGCGCGGGCTGCTGCTGAGGCTGCGGTTCGCGTTCGACCAGTACGTCAACCTGCGGCCCGTCCGGCTGTTCGCGGGCGTCGGATCGCCCGTGGCCGGGTTGACGCCTGACAGGTGCGACCTTGTCGTCGTGCGTGAGAACACCGAGGGGCTCTACTGCGGCGGCGGCGCGTTTCTCTACAAGGGGACGCCGCACGAGGTCGCGACCCAAGAGTCGTTGAACACCCGCCATGGTGTCGAGCGGGTGGTGCGTGACGCGTTCCAGCGGGCCGCCGGCAGGCGCGGGCACCTGACGCTGTGCCACAAGACCAACGTCCTGGCCTACGCGGGTGACCTCTGGCAGCGGACGGTCGACGAGGTCGCGGCTGACTATCCCGGCGTGCGGACCGACTACGTCCACGTGGACGCCATGTGCCTGTACTTGGTCACCGTCCCCGAGCGGTTCGACGTCGTCGTCACCGACAACATGTTCGGTGACATCGTGACCGACCTCGGCGCCGCGGTGCAGGGCGGGCTGGGCCTGGCGGCCAGCGGGAACATCGACCCGACCCGGACCGCTCCCAGCATGTTCGAGCCGGTGCACGGCTCGGCGCCCGACATCGCGGGCAAGGGCTGGGCCAATCCGGTGGCCGCGGTGCTGTCGGTCGCCATGATGCTGGAGCAGCTCGGGCAGCGGCAGGCCGCCGCCGCAGTCGAGGCCGCGGCCGCCGGCGCGCTGCCGAAGCTTGGCGCGATGGGCGGGGCCGGCATGGGCGCAAACACCGACCAGATCGGCGACTGGATCGCCGAGGCAGTGTGATCGACCGCCGCGCCAGCCGGCTGGACGTAGGATACTCACCGTAATCGCAGTCGAAGGCGTGGGTGTAAGGAGGAGATCGGGATGCCGATCGTCGAAATGGCCAAGATCTGGATGGACGGGGAGCTCGTGGACTGGCACGACGCCACCGTCCATGTGCTCACCCCGACCCTCCACTATGGCTGGGGCGTCTTCGAGGGAATCCGCGCCTACGAGACAGACCGTGGCCCCGCGGTGTTCCAGCACCGAGCCCACATGGAGCGCCTCCACAAGTCGGCGCGGATCCTTGAGATGGAGATCCCGTACTCCGCCGACGAGTTGATGGCGGCCACGCGCGAGCTCATCCGGGTGAACGGGCCGAGGTCGTGCTACATCCGGCCGATCGCCTACCTCGGGTACGGCCAGATCGGCCTCAATCCCCTCCCCAGCCCGGTCAAGGTCGCGATCGCCATCTTCCCCTGGGGCACCTACCTCGGCGACGAGGGGCTCGCGAATGGAGTCCGCGCGAAGACGTCCTCGTGGGTGCGGATCGGCGCGAACATGATCCCCACCCAGTCGAAGTGCTGCGGCGTGTACATCAACTCCTCGCTCGCCAAGGTCGAGGCGTTAAAGGCGGGCTATGACGAGGCGATCCTGCTCAACGAGCACGGGAACGTCGCGGAAGGCTCGGGCGAGAACGTGTTCATCGTCAAGGACGGCGTGCTGATGACCCCACCGCTGACCGCGGGGATCCTTGAGGGCATCTCCCGCAAGGCGGTGATGAGGTTCGCGCACGACCTTGACATCCAGTTCGTCGAGACCGACCTCTTGCGCCACGACCTCTACCTCGCCGACGAGGCCTTCTACTCGGGTACCGCCGTCGAGGTGACCCCGATTCGCAGTGTCGACGACCGTGAGATCGGTGCCCCCGGCCCCGTCACCAAGCAGATCCAGGACCTGTTCTTCAACGTGGTCAAGGGGAAAGAGCCACGGTACGAATCAATGCTTGACTTCGTGTACGGCCCGTAGCGGGCCATACCAGGCCTGTCGCGACAGGGGAGGGTCCGACGTGAACAAGGGAGAGCTGATTGCCGCGGTTGCCGAGCGCAGCGGGGCGCCGCGTGTGACCGTCGAGGCCATCCTCAACGGCCTCTTCGAGACCATTGGCGCTCGGCTGGCGGTGGGCGAGAGGGTCACCATCCCTGGCTTCGGCACCTTCGAGCCTCGCCATCGCGCCGCGCGCAGCGGTATGAACCCTGCCACGGGAGCGCGCATCCAGATCGCCGCGACGACCGTCCCCGCGTTCCGCGCGGGGCAGACCCTGCGTGGGCGGGTGGCAAGCGCCCCCCTCGCGAAGCCCGATCCCGAGCCAACCATGGCCGCCGTGGCCATGGCCGTGGCGGCAGATGGCGAGGCGGCGCCGAAGGCCACGAAGAAAAAGAAGGGCGGCGCCAAGGACACGGCCAAGGCGTCAGAAAAGGCCTCGGACAAGGCCAAGAAGCGCAAGAAGAAGTAGGTGGTCCCATCCGAAAATTCGTTGGCATTCGGACGACCATCCCACGCCCGGCGCTCGCTACGTTGCTGTTCGGTGGAGATTCCGACCGCGTCCGGTCGGAATCCCACCGTCCCGCTTACATAGCCTGCGGCTATGCGCACTCGCCGCGCCGCGCGGGCAGGGCGCAGTGCTTATGGGGTGTTTCCCCACCGCATGCGGTCGGGGAAACACCCCACTCGATGCGCAACGACTTTCCGCCCACGACCATAGTGAGGGCTGCGCCCTCGGACCCCCGAGCCGGACGTAGTGTGGAGGATCCACGCGGAATACCGCGTGGATCCTCCACACAACTTGCGCCTTGCTGACGCTGCGCGAGGCTTGTCACAGTGTGTGAACTTGTCACAACTGTAAAGGTCTTGACAACGGAGGAGACCTAGCCCTCGACATGGCGCGCCAGGTTTGGCACACTGCCTGCCGTGATGGCCTCAGTTGCATGTTTCGATACGACCGCGCGCGCGGCCATCATTATTCGACCGCTCCTCTAGGACCGGCGGTCGGTGCCGGCCTGGGGAGCGAAGCAGGCCGAGGCACCTTCCCGGTTCTTGCGTCTCCCGGTCGCACCGCCGCCTCAAGACAAAGGCGATTGATGTGCGAGTAGTGGACCTGTACGACACGACCTTGCGGGACGGGACCCAGCGTGAGGGGATCTCGGTTTCGGTGGCGGACAAGTTGCGGATTGCCGCCAGCATCGACACCCTCGGGGTCGCCTACATCGAGGGTGGCTGGCCGGGCGCGAACCCCAAGGACACCGAGTTCTTCCGCCGCGCCGCGGACGGCGAGCTTAAGCTGGAGCGCGCGGTGCTCACCGCGTTTGGCATGACCCGCCGGCCTGGCCGCGCAGCGGCGAGCGATCAGGTGCTGACCGCGCTCCTCGACGCCCGCACGCCGGTCGTCTGTGTGGTCGGCAAGTCGTCCAGCTGGCATGTGACCGAGGCCCTCGGTACGACCCGCGAGGAGAACCTCGCGATGGTCGCCGACTCGATCCGGCTGCTGCGCGGCGAGGGGCGGCGCGTCTTCTTCGACGCTGAGCACTTCTTCGACGGGCATCTGGAGGACGAGTCGTACACGCTCGACGTGGTGCGGGTCGCCGCCGAGGCCGGCGCCGAGTGTGTTGTGCTGTGCGACACGAACGGCGGGATGCTGCCCGATCGCGTCGAGCGTGTGGTCCGGGCGGTGGTGGCGTATGTCGGGGACCTCACGCAGGTCGGCATCCACGTGCATAACGACACCGACTGCGCGGTCGCCAACTCGCTCGTCGCGCTCGGCGCCGGGGCGGCCCACGTCCAAGGCACCGTCAACGGGATCGGCGAGCGCTGTGGGAACGCCAACTTGCTGTCGATCATCGCGAACCTGAAGCTGAAGGTCGGCGTGGATGTCGTGGAGGACGACGACCTCGGGCGCCTGACGCATGTGGCCCATGAGGTCGCCGAGGTCATGAATCTGATCCCGAACCCGCACGCACCCTACGTGGGCAGCGCCGCGTTCGCGCACAAGGCCGGGCTTCACGTGTCGGCGCTCGCCAAGCGCGCCGACCTCTACCAACACATCGACCCCGAGACCGTCGGCAACACGCTGCGCCTGCTCGTCAGCGAGCTCGCCGGCCGCGCGACGATCGAGCTGAAGGGCAAGGAGCTTGGGCTGGACCTGGAACGCGACGAGGTCGCGCGGATCCTCGATCGGATCAAGGACCTGGAGCACGCCGGGTACACGTTCGAGGCCGCCGACGCGTCGTTCGAGCTGCTGGTCCGGGACGAGACTACAGCGGCGGCCGAGCGGTTCAAGCTCGAGAGCTTCCGGGCGATCGTGGAGCGCCGTGAGGACGGCCGGGTCGTCGCCGAGGCATGCGTGAAGGTATGGGTCGGCGACCAGCGGCTGATCGGGACCGGTGAGGGGAACGGCCCGGTGGACGCGCTGGACCAGGCGTTTCGCGCGGCGGTCAACGGGCGCTTCCCCGCTCTGGCCAAGCTGCATCTCGCCGATTACAAGGTCCGCATCCTCGACCAGAACTCCGGGACGGGCGCGGCGACGCGGGTGCTCATCACGTCGACCGACGGGGAGCGCGAGTTCACGACCGTCGGGGTCGACGGGAACATTATCCAGGCGTCCTGGCAGGCTATGGAGGACGCGTATCGCTACGGGCTCGGGGACTAGACGATGAACTTGGCTGAGGCCTGCGCAGGTGCACTGCTCGGCACGTTCGTAGGCGACGCGGTGGGCGCCCCCTGGGAGGGGCGCTCGCCGACGCCACCCGGGGCCGGTGACATGCGCGTCGACGAGTCGCTCGCGAGCGGTGAGCTGCGCTATACCGATGACACGCAGATGACGCTGGCGTTGGCTGAGCACCTTTGCCTTGACCCTGAGGTAGAGCCTGAGGGTTTGGCTCGGGCGTTCCTTGAGCATTTCGAGCCCGACCGCGGCTACTCGCCCCGGACGCGGCAGCTCGTCGAGCTCCTGCGCCAGGGTGTACCCGCCGCCGACGCCGTGACCGGGGAGGACGAGGGGTCGTTCGGGAACGGCGCGGCCATGCGCGTCGCGCCGGTCGGCGTGGTGTGGGCGCATGACCCGGACCGGCTCGCCGAGGTTGCGTTGCGCTCCGCCACGGTCTCGCATCTTCACCGGATCGGCATCGACGGCGCGGTGGTCCAAGCGCGCGCCGTCGGCCTGGCCACTGTGCGAGGTCGGTTCGGGCCACCGGAGCTGGACCTCGTTGCGGAGACGGCCGCGACGCCTGAGCTGCGTGAGGGCCTCGCCGAGGCTCGGCAGCTGTGCGACGACCCACCCGAGCAGCCGGTCGAGGTCTCGATGCAGCTGGGGTCCTCGTCGGCGGCGCACCGGTCGGTGCCGGCCGCGCTGTGGGTGGCCGCGACCTCGGGCGACCTCGTGGAGGCCGTGACACGGACGCTTGAGCTGGGAGGCGACGTCGATACCATCGCCGCGATGGCTGGGGCGGTGCTCGGCGCCGCGGGCGGCTTGGAGGCGATCCCCAAAGAGTGGATGGACCTGCTGGAGGACGGGCCGCGTGGCCGCACGTACGCCCTGAGCTTGGCGGGCCGCCTCGCGGACATCGCCGAGCGTCTGCGCGGCTGAGTGGTCCCTTACGGAAAGTACGTTGCCGTATCGAGGGCGGCACTGCGCCCTGCTCGCAAGGCGCGACAGCCTTGAACGGATCCCATATCCGGAGGTCATAGGTAAGTGAGGCGCAACGCCGCGAGCGCCGGGCGTGGGATGGACGTCCCGATACCAACGGATTTCCGGAAGGGAGCACAAGATGCGGATCACGCGGGTCGCGCGCCCGGACGGGCCTGCCTTCGGCGTCGTGCGCGACGAGTATGTGGTGTTGGTCGATGGCCATCCGTTCGGTGAGCTGTCGCTGACCAACCAGGTCGCGCCGCTGGAGAAGGTGCGGCTGCTCGCCCCGATCATCCCATCGAAGGTCCTGTGCGTCGGGAAGAACTACGCCGATCATGCCGCCGAGCTGGGCAGCGACGTTCCCGCCGAGCCGCTGATCTTCTCAAAGCCGGCGACCGCGGTGGTGGGTCCGGGCGACGAGATCCGCCTGCCGGCGCTGTCCGAGCTGGTGCATCACGAGGCCGAGCTGGCGGTCGTGATCGGCCGATTGACGCGCAAGGTGACCCCCGCCGAGGCACGGGACGCGGTGCTCGGCTACACCTGCGCGAACGACGTGACCGCCCGTGACCTGCAGCGACGTGACGGCCAGTGGACGCGGGCGAAAGGCTTCGACACCTTCTGCCCGCTGGGCCCATGGATCGAGACCGAGCTCGACCCCTCTGAGGGCTTACGCGTTCGCGCGCTCGTGAACGGGGAGGTCCGCCAGCACGGCTCCACCGCCGACCTGATCTTCGGCATCCCCACGATCATCAGCTACTGCGCCGCCTTCACGACCCTGCTCCCCGGCGACCTGATCCTCACCGGCACCCCCTCCGGCGTCGGCCCCATCCTTCCCGGCGACACCGTCACCATCGACGTCGAGGGCATCGGCACGCTGTCGAACCCGGCGGTTGCGGACACCGGATAGACCCAACAGCACGGGTACTCCGTGCCCGTCCGCCCTGGATCAGGTCTCGACGATCTTCCCCTTGAGCGTGGGATCGACCGCAATGAGGTCCTCACGGTCCGAGGTGATGATGGCGGCACCATGATCCCGAGCGACGAGCACCACATGGACATCTACGACGTCGCTATGCCCGCATGCGCCGATCGTGACGCCGATGCGCTTTGCCGCTTCGGTATCAAGCGGAACCTTGACGCAGTGCTGTGGCTTCAACCCGAGCAGTGCGCCGATTCGAGCCTGCCGACCGGCTCCTCCACGCCAGACCTGCGCCAGTGCGGCATCAGGAACGATGAGACGTGCCTGACCAGACCGAACCCGAAGGAGCAGGGCGGTCAGGGCGGGAGCGGCCCGCTCGAGGGCGATCAACGCGCCAGCGTCGAGGACGAACGCGGGCGCTGGCGCCGGCCTGCTCACGCCGCTTCGCCCGCGTTTCCAGCGTTCGCCTCCCGTCGCGCGAGGCTGGCCTTGGTCATCGCCCCCTCCACCCAGGCATGAGCGTCACTATCCGGCTCTCCTGTCTCCGCGATCATGCTGGCAATGAGCAGATCCAAGGGCTCGAAGTCGCGCAGACCCTCGGCCGCCCTCGTGATGAAGGCGGACACGGATTCGTACGCGCCGGCATCAACCTGCCGCCTAATGTATGCGGCCAACTCCTCCGGCACGGTGACCGTGATCTTCTTCGTCGCCATACAAGCGATCTTACCGCAGAGCGCGAGCGGCTTGAGACCTAAGGCTAGGTGTGTCGACTGCGTCGTCTATATGACGACTGAGTCGACACACCCTAAGGTCAGGCGTGCTTGCCGAGGAGGGCGACGGGCGCGGGTGGTGGGGAGTCGGGGGGTTGGCGTTGGAGGATGGAGTGGACGATCTCGGCTGAGCGGACGGCGACGGCGGACAGCAGGGTCGAGGTGATGCCGTGGGCGTGCTCGGTGCCGCCTTGAAGGTAGATGCCGCCCTGGATCGGGATGGAGGTCATGACGCGATAGTCGCGCGTGACGCGGACCATGCCCTCCTCGTCGCGCAGGCACAGCCGGCCGGCCCGGCCGAGCAGGTGCACCGCGTCGACCGGTCGGTAGCCCGTGGCATAGACGAGCGCGTCCGATCTCAGCACGGCGCGCTCGCCTGTGGGCAGGTACTCCACGGTGACCTCGACGCCTGCGTCGGTGGCGTCCGTGTGTACGACGCGTGAGGCGTTGAGGATGCGCAGCCGTTGCTGTCCCTGGACCTTCTCTTGGTAGACACGCCGGTACAGCTCGTCGATCAGCTCGCCGTCGACCACCGAGTAGTTGGTGTTGCGGTGGTAGTCGAACAGCCGCCGTTTCACGTCCTTGGGAGCGCCGAAGTAGAGGTCGATCGCCTCTGGGTCGAAGATGCGGTTCGCGAAGGGGGTGTCGTCGGCTGGCGCGTAGCCGTAGCGGGCGAACACCGCGCACACCTGGGCGTGCGGGAACCGCCGGTGGAGGTACTCGGTGGCCTCGGCGGCGCTCTGGCCCGCGCCGAGCACGACGAAACGACGGGGGCAGCAAGCCTTGGCCAGCGTCTCCACGCGGTCGAGCAGGTCGCGGTTGTGCCACACCCGTTCGGACAGCCGCACACCCGCCGGCAGGCTTGGCTCGAGGCCGACGGCCACGACGATGTTACGGGCCCGGTGTGCGACGACCTGTCCCGAAGGGCCGCCCCGGCGGACCATCACGTCGAAGCAGGTCACGACCTCGCCGTCCGTCACCACTCGGACGTCGAGGACCTCGCTGCCGTACTCGACGAGGTCGGCCACCCTGCCAGCGGCCCACTCGAGGTAGTCGTGGAACTCGATGCGCAAGGGGAACAAGACCTTGTGGTTGACGAAGTCGACCAGCCGGCCCTTGGCATGCAGGTAGGACAAGAAGCTGAAGTCGCTCGCGGGGTCGCGCAGCGTGACGAGGTCCTTGAGGAACGACACCTGCATGGTGGCGTCGTCGATCAGCATCCCCCGGTGCCAGCCGAACCGGGGCTGCTTCTCGAAGAAGCGGGCCCGCAGGACGCCGGCGCCGGTGCGGTTGTGCTCGTCCAGCGCGATCGCCAGCGCGAGGTTCGACGGTCCGAACCCGACGCCGAGCACGTCGAATACCGGGCATGGTGCTTCCGGAAGGCTCACGGGATCAGGACGGTCAAGACGCCGGGCCGTCCATGGCCTCGGCCAGGCTCCGCGGCCGCATGTCCGTCCAGTGTGTCTCGATGTACTCCAGGCAGGCGGAGCGAGAACCCCGCTCGTGCGCGACCGTCCAGCCCGCCGGCACCTCCACGAACGCCGGCCACAGTGAGTACTGCCCCTCGTCGTTGACGAGCGCCAGGTACGTGCCGTCGGGGTCCTCGAATGGGTTGGTCATCATCAGCTCCCGCATCGCCCTTAGGAAAGGTTACGTTAACTGTCTTGGGATGGTGGATCAAGGGGTTCCTCGCGCGACCAGCGCGTTTGTCGTTCACGCGATCTTGAGGTCGTCGCACCACCGCTGGGCCCGCTGTTCGACCAATGCCCGGGACGCCTCGATGTCGCGATGCTGGAGGCGGTCGTGCACAAGGGTGGGGATCTCCGTGCGGAACTCGTCGACCAGCGGCCGCGTCGCTGGTGAGAGGGCGAGCCCGGCGTTCAGATCGATGGCCTGAACGGCGGTGAGGAGCTCGATGGCCAGGACGTAGGTGCAGTTGTCCAGCACCTGCATCAGCTTGTACGCGGACGTGCCGCCCATGCTGACGTGGTCCTCTTGCAGCTGGCAGGTCGCGATCGTGTCGATGCTGGCCGGCGTCGACAAGACCTTGCTCTCGTTCACCAGCGCCGCCGCGGTGTACTGCGGGATCATCAGCCCCGAGTCGAGCCCCGGAACGGGGGCGAGGAAATCGGGCAGGCCGTGCTGGCCCGACAGCAGCTGGTACGTCCGCCGCTCCGAGATGCTCGAGAGGTCTGTGAGGGCGATCGCCAGCAGGTCGAGGACGAGCGCGGTCGACGCCCCGTGGAGGTTGCCGGCGCAGAGCACCTCACCCTCGTCGGGGAAGAACAGCGGGTTGTCCGACACGCCGTTGCAGTCACGCTCGATCACCTCGCAAGCGAAGCGCAACCCTTGGCGGACCGCGGCGTGTACCTGAGGCACACAGCGGTACGAGTAGGGATCCTCCTGCGCCACATTGCACTGGGGCAGCTCGGAATGGTTGCTGCCCTGCAACAGGTCGTAGAGGTTCCCCGCGACGGTGACGCGCTCAGGGTGCTGCCAGGTGTGCTGCAGCAGCGGCTGATAGAAGCTGCGCGCGGTGCTGAAGCCCTGGATGCTGAGCGCGGTCACGACGTCGGCGAAGCGGGTGAGCGTCCTCGCGCGCAGCAGGCAGTCCACCGCGATGGCGTTGATGTACTGGACGCCGTTGGTGAGGGCCAGCCCCTCTTTGGGACCCAGCCGCAACGGCTCGAGGTCGAGCGCGGCGAGCGCGGAGGGTGTGTCGACGAGCTTGCCCCCGTGGTAGACCTGCCCTTCGCCGATAAGCGGCAACGCCATGTGGGCCAACGGCGCCAGGTCGCCGCTCGCGCCGACCGTCCCCTTCTTGGGGATGGCGGGGACCACGCCGCGGTTCCAGAGCTCGAGCATGCGGCGCACGGTCGGCAGCTTCACGCCACAGTGCCCCGTCCTGAAGGTCAGGAGCTTGATGAGCGTGGCCAGCCTGCTGATGTGCTCCGGCATGATCTCCCCGACACCGCAGGCATGGGACAGCAGGTGGCGGTGCTGCAGCTCGGACTGCTCGCTGGAGGGAATGCGGCGCACGCACAGCGACCCGAACCCGGTGTTGACGCCGTAGATGTGGCGGTCTTCCCCGGCGATGCTGCTGACGTAGTCGCCGCCTCGCTCGATCAGGTGCGCGACGTCGGGGCTCAGGCCCAAGGTAGGCCGCCCCGACGCGATCTCACCCAACGTCTGGAGGTCGTAGAAGTCGAGCGAGAGGTCGTGGCTTGAGCCCATCAGGTGGTCCCTGTCTCCCGTGCCGGCACGGTGCAGCGGCGCTTGACCTCGCACAGCCTGGTCAGACCGCGGAGCACTGAGCCGGCATCGATACCAAAGTCGATCAAGCACGCCGCTTCGTCGACCCCAATGGCCTCGAGGTCGCTCACCAGGCGGACGCACGCGTCCACGTCGCCGAGCAGGGCAAGGCCGTCGAAGTAGCGCTCGAGCTTCACCGAGAGCAGCTCTTCCAGGATGTCCGCGTCGGACTCCTCGCCATCACGGTCGCGGGCACGAGCCGCCTTCATGTCCAGCTGCAGCCCTGAGCGGAGATAGGTCCGCAGCGGCGGCATCGCGAGCGCGCGGACCTCGCCGTGGTCCTGGCCGACGAAGGTGTGCAGCATCAGCGTCACGCAGCCGGTGTCGGGGTCGTGCCCGGCGCCGGCGCGTGCCGAGCGGTACCGCGTGATGCGGTCGGCCAAGGCGTCGAGGTCTTGGGTGATGATGTGCGTCAGCACGTGCGCCCCGACCGTGCCCGCGCGGGCGAACGTCTCGCTCGTCCCGCCGGTGGTGATCCACAGCGGGAGCTCCGCCTGCACCGGGCGGGGCACCAGCGAGACCTCCACCACGTCGCCGATGCCGTTGGGTCGCTGGATCGTCCCGCCGCTCCACAGGTGCCGGATGACCGCGATCTGCTCCCACATGAGCTCGCGGCGAGGCGCGTAGGCCGCCGCGTTGAGGACGAAGTCGTCGGGGTTCCAGCCCGATCCGAACGATACCGCCACCCGGCCGCCGGACAGGTTGTCGACCACCGCCCAATCCTCGGCCAGGAGCAGCGCGTCGTGCAGCGGCGAGATCACGCTGCCGGCTCGAAGCTGGATGCGCTCGGTGGCGACTGCCAGCGCCGCGCTGGAGAGGGCCGGGTTCGGGAAGACCCCGCCGAACTCGCCGAAGTGGCGTTCCGGCGTCCAGACGCCAGTGAAGCCCTCCGCATCCGCCAGGCGTGCCGCGTCGAGCAGCAGCTGGTAGTGGGATCTCGGGTCGCCGGTCGCGAGGCTCGCGAAGAACATGAGGGAAAAGTCCACGGCCTGTCCTATCCCACCCGCCGCGCCAACGGCGTCGTGTCCCTCGGAGCGGTCGAGACCGCCGCCGCCAACCCCGCGATCGTCGGCGTCTCGAAGAACGCCGCGAGTGCCACCCTGACGCCCAAACGGGCCCTGACGCGAGAGATCAATCGAGTCACCAGCAGGGAATCTCCCCCCAGCGAGAACAGGTCGGCGTGGCGCCCGGCGCTGGCCACGCCGAGCAGCTCGCGCCAGATCCCGGCGATCGCCTCCTCGAGGTCGCCGCATGGCTCCTGCTCACTGCCGCCGGCGGCCAGCGGGGCGTCCCAGTCCCGGACAGCGTCGCGGTCGATCTTGCCGTTGGCGTTGCGTGGCAGCCGCTCGACCGGGACCAGCACCGCCGGGACCATGTAGCGGGGCAGGCTCTCGGCGAGCCGGCGTCGCAGCGCGTCGATGTCCAAGGTGCCGCTGAGCACGACGTAGGCGATCAAGGACTGCCCGCCGTCTCGCACGCTCCGCACGGTTGCGGCGGCCTCCGCGATGCCACCGGTCCCGGCGATCGCCGCTTCCACCTCTTCCAGCTCGACGCGCTGGCCGAGAATCTTCACCTGGTTGTCGCAGCGGCCGACGAACACCAGCTCGCCGCCGGGCAGGCGGCGTGCCAGGTCGCCGGTCTTGTAGACGAGGTCGGGATAGTCGGCGTGCAGCGGGTTCTGTACGAACCGCTGCCGGGTCTCCAGGTCGCTGCCGAGATACCCCTTGGTGAGATGGGGACTGCGGATGTGAATCTCGCCGGTCCCCCCGGCCTCGCCGACGAGCAGGATCTCACGCCCCGGGATCGGTGTGCCGATCGGGACGGAGCGCAGGCCGTCGGGAATCTCGCCCACCTCGTATGAGGTGGCGGCCACCACTTCGGTGGGGCCGTAGACGTTGAAGAAGCGAGGCGCGGCACGCAGCCGCGCCCGCGACCGCGCGATGAGGCTCGGGGTGAGCGCCTCGCCGACGAACATCACCCTCGCGAGATCGGGCAGGGGATGCGCCACCGTGGCGGGCAGCTCGTCGAGCAGGGCGCGCCAGTGCGCGGGAACGATCTGGAGCAAACCGATGCGCTCCTGGCGCAGCCACGCGGCGAGCTGCGCCGGATCATTGCGGGCCGCCTCCGGTGCGACGTGCAGGGACGCGCCCCGGCACAGCGCGCCGAAGATCTCGCAGTACGACACGTCGAAGCCCTGTGGCGCGAGCTGGGCGACACGCGCCGAGGGGTCGATCCCGAACGCGTCGCCCTGCCAGGCGACGAACTGGCTGAGCGTCGCGTGGCAATGGGGAATTCCCTTCGGCCCGCCGGTCGACCCGGATGTGAACGCGATGTAGGCGCGATCCCCCGGTGCGACCGGGAGCGGCGCCGCCGCCGGCTCGCGCCCCACCAGATCCGCCGGAAGGACGCACGGCGCCTCCGGAAGCTCACTGCGGATCAGCGACCCGTACCGAGACCAGGAGCTGTCGTCGGCAACAACAGCCCCGGGCGAGACCGCGGTCAAGACGTGCCGAAGCCGCTCCCAAGGGTGCTGCGGATTGAGGCAGACGAACGCGCCGCCAGCGGCGAGCGTGCCCAGCAGGTAGGCCACGAGCTCGGGGCCACGCTCGGCCAGCACCACCACCGGCCGTTCCTTGCCGACCGCCGCGTCGACCAGCGCGGCAGCGATCCGGCCGGCCCGGACGTCGAGCTCCTCATAGGTCAGGCGCTCGCTCACACCGGCCACCGCCAGCGCCCCGGGACGTGCCTTCACCCAACCCTTGAACACCTGGTGAAGTACCTGCTCCATGGCCGCACTCCTCTGCTTCCCGACTTACGCCCCCAGAGTGGTGTAAAGAATGCCCCCCGAAGGGGATGGATCGCCTCCCCGATTTATCGCCTCAGGCTTGCCCCGGACCATCTAATCAGGTAATCCTAAGTTGAGATCCTCCAGAGATGCAACCTGGAGAAACCGCGAACGCAGGGCGGCATGCGACGATGAATCAGGGCATTCCACTGTCATTCGGTCAGACCCGGCTGTGGTTCCTCTCCCGCTTGGAGGGCCCCAGCCCGACCTACAACATCCCCCTGGCCGTGAGGTTCACAGGCCCCCTCGACCCGCGTGCCCTGGAGGCCGCGCTCCGCGACGTCGTCACCCGGCATGCACCGCTACGGACGGTCTTCCCCGAGCAGGACGGTCGGCCTCGCCAGTTCATTCTCAGCCCCGAGGAGGGCGCACCTCGCCTGGACGTCGCCGGCTGCGACGAGGTCGAGCTCCCGCACCGCCTCGAGGCAGCGGCCGGCTGGTGCTTCGACCTGGCGTGCGAACCGCCACTACGGGCGCAGCTGTGGCGGCTCGGGCCCGCAGCAGGAGCTGCGGAGCCGGGGCCCGCAGCAGGAGCTGCGGAGCCGGGCCTGGACGCTGTCGACGCGTCCGGCCTGGACGCTGTCGACGCGTCCGGCCTGGACGACCATGTGCTGTCCCTGGTCACCCATCACATCGCGATGGACGGCGCGTCGGTCCATCCACTGTTCGCCGACCTGGCCGCCGCCTACGGCGCTCGCCGCGGCCGCTGGGAGCCCGAGCCCCTGCCGGTGTCGTATGCGGATTATGCCCTGTGGCAGCGCGAGTTCCTCGGCGAGGAGGACGACGCGGAGAGCCTGAGCGCCGCGCAGCTCGCGTACTGGCGGGCCGCCCTCGACGGCATCCCGGTTGAGTTAACGTTGCCGGTGGACCGGCCGCGGCCGGCGCACGCCCGATCCGCGGGTGGCACGGTCGTCGTTCCCCTCCCCGGCGCGCTGTGCGACCGCATCGTGGCGGTGGCCAGGAGCGCGGGAGCCACGCCGTTCATGGTGACCCAGGCGGCGGTCGCCGCCCTCCTCACACGACTGGGGGCGGGGCACGATATCCCGCTGGGTGTCCCCGTCGCCGGTCGTCTCGACGAGGCCCTCGAGCCGTTGGTGGGCTTCTTCGTGAACACGCTGGTGCTGCGCACCGACACCGCGGGGGATCCGGGCCTGCGCGGGCTGCTGGCCCGGGTCCGGGAGGTCGACCTCGGTGCCTACGCCCACCAGGAGGTCCCGTTCGAGCGTGTGGTCGAGGCGCTCAACCCCCCCCGGTCGCCGAACCGCCATCCCCTGTTCCAGGTCATGGTCTCCTACCAACCCCAGGACCCGACCGTGCTGGAGCTCGATGGGGTGGTCGGACGGGTGCTCGAGCCCGAGGTCACCACCGCCAAGTTCGATCTGTCGTTCGACTTCTACGAGCGGGAGGGCCAGGGCCTGGAAGCGCGGATCGAGTACGCCACCGACCTGTTCGATCGCGGGACGGCCGAGGGGTTGGGGGAGCGCCTGCTGCGGGTGCTGGAGGGGTTGGTGGCGGATCCGGAGCGGCCGATCTCGGCGGTCGAGGTGCTCTCAGCCGATGAGCGCCGCCAGATCCTCGTCGAGTGGAACGCCACGGCGCGGCCGCTGAGTGCGGCGACGTTGCCGGAGCTGTTCCAGGCGCGGGCGCGGGCGACGCCAGACGCGGCCGCGCTGGTGTGCGGTGACGCGAGGTGGACATTTGCGCAGCTGAACGCGTCGGCGAACCAGCTGGCTCACGAGCTGATCGCGGGGAGAGCGGGGCCGGAGTCGGTAGTGGGGTTGGCGTTGCCGCGCGAGCACATGGTGACCGGGATCCTGGCGGTCGCCAAGGCGGGGGCGGCCTACGTGCCGGTGGACCCGGACCTGCCCGCGGCGCGGGTGACGGGAATGCTGCGCGACGCCAGGCCGGTGGCGATCGTGACCACCGGCGCGATCGCCGGGGCGGTGCCAGAGCTGGCGGGAGCGCGGTGCGTGGTGATCGACGAGGAGGTCACCGCTGCGCGCCTCGCGGGCCGGCCCGAGGCAGACCCGACGGATGCGCAGCGGGTGGCGCCCCTGTTGCCGTGCCACCCGGTCTCCGTGCTGTACACGTCGGGGTCGACGGGGGCGCCGAAGGGGGTGGTGGTCACGCACGCCGGGTTGGCGAACCTGTACGCGTCGCATCAGGCGGACCTGATGGCCCCGGCCGTAGCACGGTTGGGTCGGCGGTTGCGGGTCGCGCATGTCGCGTCGTTCTCGTTCGACTCGTCCTGGGAGCCGCTCATCTGGCTACTCGACGGCCACGAGCTGCACGTCGTCGGCGACTACCGCGACCCGGCTGCGGTCGTGACCGCGGTCGGCGACCACCAGCTGGACTACGTGGACGTCACCCCCACCTACCTGGTCGAGCTCGACGCGGCGGGGCTGTTGGAGGTGGGCGTGAGCCCGAGCGTGCTGCTGGTCGGCGGTGAGGCGACGCCGCCTCAGCTGTGGGCCCGCCTTCGATCGCTGCCTGACGTGTCGCTGCATGACCTGTACGGGCCCACCGAGACGACCGTCGACGCCTACGGGTGGCATGGCGACGGCACCGCCGCGCCGATCGCGAACACGCGTGTGTACGTTCTCGACCAGTGGTTGCGGCCGCTGCCACCCAAGGTGGCCGGGGAGCTGTACCTGTCAGGGGCGGGACTCGCGCGGGGCTACCTCGGCCGGCCGGGGCTGACCGCGGAGCGGTTCGTGGCCGACCCGTACGGACCGCCGGGGGCGCGGATGTACCGCAGCGGGGACCGCGCCCGGTTCCGGGCCGACGGGACGTTGGAGTTCCTGGGCCGGGTCGATGACCAGGTCAAGATCCGCGGCTTCCGCATCGAGCTGGGCGAGATTGAGACCGCGCTGGTGTCCCACCCCGCGGTGGCCGCCACCGCCGTGGTCGTACGCGAAGACCATCCAGGGGTTCGACGTCTGGTCGGCTACGTCGTCGCTGCCCCGGGAACCGCCATCGACACCGCCGCGGTCCGCGAGCATGTGGCAGGCCTGCTGCCCCACTACATGGTGCCGGCCGCGTTCGTCGCCCTCGACGCCCTGCCGCTCACCGCAAGCGGCAAGCTCGACCGCAACGCCCTGCCGCCGCCCGCGTTCGTGCCCACGGCGGGCCGGGCACCGCGTTCGGAGCGGGAGGCGCGGCTGTGCCAGCTGTTCGCCGAGGTACTCCACCTGGAGGCCGTCACGATCGACGACAACTTCTTCCACCTTGGTGGGGACAGCATCGTCTCGATCCAGCTGGTCAGCCGGGGACGTGCCGCTGGCATCGAGTTCTCGCCCCGCCAGGTGTTCGAGCATTCGACCGTCGCCGCCCTCGCAGCCTGTGCCACGGCCATGACCCCGGCGGCGTTGACCGCGGAGACTCCCGCGCAGCGGATCGGGCTCGTCCCCGCCACCCCGATCGTGTCCTGGCTGTCCCAGGTCGGCGGCCACATCGAGCGCTACAGCCAATCCGTTGTGGTCCAGGTCCCCGCCGGCGTCGACCTCGGCGACCTTATCGCCGCCTTCCAGGCGCTCGTCGACCATCACGACATGCTCCGCGCCCAGCTCATCCGGACCGGCAGCGCGTGGGCCCTGTCGGTGCCCGCGCCCAGCGGCCTGCGAGCGGGCACGTTCGTGCGGCGCGTCGCCGTGGCCGGCGCCGACCTGGGCGCCCTGATGACCGCCGAGGGCGAGGCCGCGATGAATCGCCTCGATCCCGGTGCCGGGGCGATGATCCAGGCGGTCTGGTTCGACCAGGGCGGCGAGGCGCCCGGGCGCCTGTTGCTGGTAGTCCATCACCTCGTCGTCGACGTGGTCTCCTGGCAGATCCTCGTGCCCGACCTGGCCGCCGCGTACGCCGCCGTACGTGCCGGCAGGGCGCTGGGACGGGCGAGGTCCGCGTCGTTCCGTCGCCACGCCCAGCGGGTCCTGGAGCGCGCAACCGACCCCGAGGTGCTCGCCGAGGCGGGCTACTGGGAGGCGCTCCTCTCCGCCGACGACCCGCCGATCGGGGCGCGGCCCCTGGATCCCGCCGCCGACCTCGGAGCCGGCACCGGCCAGCTCACCGTCACGCTGGCGGCCAGCGACACGCGGGCGCTGCTGGGCGCCGTCCCCGCCGCCTACCGCGCGACCGCCGACGACGCGCTGCTGGCCGGCCTGGCGATCGGCGTCGCCGAGTGGCGCCGCCGGCGGGACCCGCGGGCGCCGACCGGCGTGCTGATCAACCGGGAGGGCCACGGCCGCACCGACCCTGACCTTGACCTCACTCGCACGGTGGGATGGTTCACCGCCGAGCACCCGGTGCGCGTGGACGCCGGCCGGTGCGATCTCGGCGAGGCCCTGGCCGGCGGGCCAGCCGCGGGGGCGGCGCTGAAGGCGGTCAAGGAGCAGCTGCGGGGGATCCCGGGCGACGGCACCGGGTACGGCCTGTTGCGCTACTCCCATGCCAAGATCGGTCCCCGCCTGGCCCGCTATCCCGGCCCCCAGATCAGCTTCAACTACATGGGGCGCCTCGACGTGGGAGACGGCGACTGGCAGGTCACCGGCGAGGACCCGGTGGGCGACGGCTCCGAGGGGATGGCCGTTTCGCACCTTCTCGACATCAACGCCGCCACTCTCGAGGGGCCGGGCGGCCCCGAGCTGCGGATCAGCTGGCAGTGGCCCACCGCGCTGCTCTCCGAGACCGACGTCCGCGACCTCGCCCACGGCTACCTCCGCGCCCTGTCCGCCCTCGCCGCCCTCGCGGTGACCCCCGGCGCGGGGGGACGCACCCCGTCGGACTTCCCGCTCGTGCGCATCGGTCAAGACGACGTGGACGGGCTCTGGGCCGCCGCCGGAGGTGACCTCGAGGACGTCGTGCCGCTCGCCCCGCTGCAAGAGGGCCTGCTGTTCCACGCCCTGATGGACGGGACGGCCGGGGTCTATATCCCGCAGGTGATCCTCGAGCTCGACGGCGCACTCGACGCCGCCGTCCTGCGCGCGTCGGCCGACGCCCTGCTCGCACGCCACGCCACCCTGCGGGTCGCCTTCCGACGCCTCGCGAGCGGCGAGACCGTGGGCGCGGTGGCCGGCCGCGTGCGGCTCCCGTGGCGCGAGGTCGACCTGACCGGCGCTCCGGACGCCGGCGATGTCGTGGCCCGCCTCGCGGCCGAGGAGGCGGCGGCTGGGTTCGACGTGGCCCGGCCGCCGCTGCTGCGGATGCTGCTCGCCCGCCTCGCGCCCGACCGGCACCGGCTCGTGATCACCGAGCACCACCTGCTCATGGACGGCTGGTCAGGGCCCGTGCTCGTCCACGAGCTGCTGCGTCTGTACGCCGCCGGCGGCGACGCGTCCGCGCTGCCACCCGTCACGCCGTACCGCGAGTACCTCACGTGGCTCGCCGCCCAAGACGTCCCCGCCGCGGAAGCGGCGTGGCGGGACGCGCTGGCCGGCCTCGACGGCGCCACGCTGGTGGCGCCCGGAGCGCCGCCCGTGGAGCGCGTCTCCGAGGTCGTCCGCGTCGAGCTGTCCGAGGCGGACACCGCTGCCTTGGTTAACTTGGCCCGCAGCCATCACCTCACCCTCAACTCCTTGATCGAGGGCGCCTGGGCGGTGTTCCTCGCCGCCCACACCGGGCGCGGCGATGTGGTCTTCGGCCAAGTCGTCTCCGGCCGTCCTCCGGAGCTGCCGGGCGTGGAGTCGATGATCGGCCTGTTCATCAACACGGTCCCCATCCGGGTCCGGCTCGCCCCCGAGGACTCGTTCCTCGCCACGGTGACCCGCCTGCAGGGCGAGCAGGTCCGCCTCCTTGCCCACCAGCATCTCGGGCTGGCCTCCATCCAGCGCCTGGCCGGCCAAGGGCAGCTCTTCGACACGCTACTGGTCTTCGAGAGCTATCCCGACCACGGCGACCTCGACCGCATCGCCCCGGGCCTGTCCGTCGCCATCGTCGGTGCCGCCGACGCCGACCACTACCCGCTGTCGCTGTCGGTCACCCCCGGAGCCCGCCTGACCCTCGACCTCAAATACCGTCCCGATCTGTTCGATCGCGGGACGGCCGAGGGGTTGGCCGGCCGTCTCGTGCGGGTTTTGGAGGCGGTGGTGGCTGATCCTGATGTGCCGATTGGTCGGATCGACGTGTTGTTGGTGGGGGAGTGTCGGCGGGTGTTGGTGGAGTGG
>Ga0187893_10006508_pt1 | contig 19929 bp, 15 predicted proteins | sample MA1701074metaG_FD_139574 | JGI IMG/M metagenome (GOLD analysis project Ga0187893, IMG submission 139574) | White microbial mat communities from a basaltic lava cave in the Kipuka Kanohina Cave System on the Island of Hawaii, USA - MA170107-4 metaG ...
CCCCCTCGGCTTCGGAACACGAAGACCGTTCCCGATAGCGGATCGCTCGACAGCACCTCCCGGCAGATCCGGCTCAGGCCGTCGATCCCTCGGCGAAAATCCTGCGGCTCCACCGCCACCAGGATCCGCATCTGGGCCGTCACCTGGATCATGACTGTCGTTTCCAGAACGCGTCGGCCACGGCCACCACGTCCATCGCGCTGCCGCCGGACACCTCGATGCGAACCTGCTCGCCGTCTCGCCCCGCCAGATCGATCACCACCTTCAGCCCATTCGACACCTGCGGCAACCGCACTGCGACAAACTCCGTCTCGTGCTTCCTCGGCGGCCGCGCCTGCCATCGTGCCCGTCGCTTCAAGTTCTCGTAGTTGAAGCGCAAGGCCTTCGCCGTCGCGAACACACCCGCCCTGCGCGACACCGCCACCGCCTCGCTCCACAACCTCTCGGGGATCCGCGAGCCCCGGCCTCCTCCCTGCCTACGCCATCCCTCGACGCGCCGCTGCAGCGCAACCAACTCCTGTGACTGCCTCATGAGCGTGACCTCCCACGCTCGAAGCTACACGCCGGCGACCGTCAAATCACGCATGCTTGCCGGAAGCTCACGGTTCTTCGGCGCCCTCGAGCTCACCCGCAACCGAAACTCCCAGGTGGGTGTCGACCCCGAGCTCGCTCCCAAGCGCCACGTCTGGCGCCCGTACTTCAAAGTGAACTCCCAGGTATCGCAAGACGACCAGGTCGAGTTCATGTTCAACGACAACAACTTCGACTCGCCCAACCAGGCGTCCCGCGAGCAGCCTCCCCATACGATCAACGTCGAGAACGGGCACAACCCGACGATCTCCGCCCGGTGGACCCATGCCTTCAGCGGGGCGACGCTCCTCGAAGTCAAGGGCGGGGGAATTTACATCCGCGATCGAGAGGACCCGTTCTCCGGCGACACCGGCAGTTCCGGCCGCTACAACTTCAATACCGGGATTCAGGAAGTCAACAGCACCTACACGTGGAAGAGCGATCAGAACAAGACCCAGATCGCCGCCGCCCTCACCCACTACGCCGATAACTGGGCGGGATCTCACGATTTCAAATTCGGCATCCAGACCGAGCGGTCGAACTCGCTCGCGGCTCTGTCTTACTTCAACAACACCGTCTACTACGACTACAACGGGCCGTACTACGCCTTCGTGCGCGAGCCCTACGCGATGGACGCCCGCACCAACGTGTTCGCCGGCTTCGTGCAGGACAACTGGACGTTGAACGACCGGATCACGCTGAATCTCGGAGTGCGCTTCGACCACACCACCGGAAGCATTCCCGACGTCGACCAGCCGGATAGCTCCCTCGAGGGAACGACGGGCGTGACGTTCCCCGGCCTCGGCGAGCTCATTTCCTTCAACGACGTCTCTCCGCGGCTAGGGATCACCGTGACTCTCGACGAATCGGCGAAGACCGTGGCCAAGGCGAGCTATGGACGGTTCTACGGGAAGCTCCTCGGGAACATGTTCCGAAACGCGTCCGAAGGGAACACGTCCTTCGGGGCGTTTTTCTTCAATCCAGCGACGGGCGCGTACGACATCCCCTATTACAGCGTCGATCCGAACATCAGCTACGGAATCGACTCTGGCCTCTCGAACCAGTTCACCGATCAGTTCTACGTCGGGCTCGAGCGGGAAGTGCTGCCGGACCTCGGACTCGAGGTCTCGTACATCCACAAGGAAGAAGGCAACTTCATCCGGGTGGAGGACGTTCGTGGACAGTACGCGCAAATCCCGTTTACCGACACCTTCCAGGGGCAGACGCAAACGCTCCAGGTCTTCAATCGAGTTTCCCCGAGCGCGCAGAGCCTTTTCCAGGTGACGAACCGAGACGACTTCGACCACAAGTACGATTCGTTCACGGTTCAAGCCTACAAACGGTTCTCCCAGAACTGGCAGCTTCACGGCTCCTACCAGTGGCAGGAGGGTTTGGGTTTCACCAGCGGCAGCCTCGGGATCGGCGCTCAGTCGTTCAGCGGCCTCGGGCCGCGCTCCTTCGGACGCGACCCGAACGACCTCACCAACGCGTACGGCCGTCTGCCTTCCGACAGCACCCACAATTTCAAACTTTCGGCCACCTACGCCGCGCCCAAGGGATTCCACATCGGGGTACGGTATTCCTACGAGTCCGGCCGGCCTTACTCCCGGGTCATCAACGTCACGGGTCTGAGGCAAGGAGTGCGGCCCGTTCAGGCGGAGCCTCGGGCCAGCTATTTTCTACCGGCCCTGAACGAGTTTCAGGTGCGCATCGACAAGGACTTCATGCTGGGAGATGGGGGCCAGAAGCTACGGCTCTCGCTCGACATCTTCAACGTATTCAACGTCGATACCTACACCTCCGTGCGCAACAACAGCTCCGAGACGGGAGACGCCGACTTCGGCCAGTCGCTCGCGGTTGTCGTCCCTCGTAGGGCGATGGTGGGGATCCGCTTCGAGTTCTAGCCTTCCTCGGGCGGGAGGGCCAAGGCCCTCCCGCCTGCTCTCCGCGCGTTGACGGCCTCTTCCGAGGGCCGTATCCTGATTTAGCATCACCGTCAGAGGCGGGGCGACGCACGACGTCGATCTGAAGCTCCTGAGCGTCGAGCAGAGACAGATCCTGTGGCGGGCGATCGCCCGCCGCGCGGACCTCGTAGAGATTCGAGAATAAGCTGAGCTTCTAGACCGCTTCGCTCATCCGGATCGGGAGCTTGCGCACCCGTTTTCCGGTGAGCGCGAAGATCGCGTTTCCGACCGCGGCCGCGAGAGGGGGAACGCCCGGCTCCCCGACGCCCGTCGGCTTCTCCGTGCTCTTCACGAGGTGGACCTCGATCTTCGGCATGCGGTCCATGCGGAGCACGGGGTAGTCGTGGAAGTTGCTCTGCTGCACGCGCCCCTTCTTCACCGTGAGCTCGCTGTAGAGCGCGGCGGTGAGCCCGTAGACGATGGCGCTCTCCATCTGCGCCACCACGTTCCAGGGATTCACGGTGATGCCGCAGTCGACGGCACAGACGACGCGGTCGACGCGGACCTCGCCGTCACCGTCGAGCGAGACCTCCGCCACTTCGGCGACGTAGCTCTCGAACGATTTCCGCATGGCGATCCCGCGCGCCCGTCCGGAGGGTAGAGGCGTGCCCCAGCCAGCCTTCTCGGCAGCGAGCTGGAGGACCGCAAGGTGCCGCGGCTGGTCCTCGAGGAGCTCCCGGCGAAGCTCGTAGGGGTCCTTTCCTCCCGCGTGCGCCACCTCATCGAGGAAGCTCTCGTTGACGAACCCCGTGTGGGTGTGTCCGACGGAGCGCCACCAGAGAACGGTCAACGTCCTCGGGGCGTTGTGCGACTCGATGCGGCGGTTTGCGATCGCGTACGGCATCTCCGTCGCCCCCTCGACGGAGGAGGCATCGATCCCCTCCTTCATCATGAAGGGCTCGAGGAACGTGCCCTGGGCGAGGGACTGCCCGACCGCCCGCTGGTGCCAGGCGACCGGCATGCCCTTGGCGTCGATCCCGGCCTTGAACGAGTGCACGAACATCGGCCGGAAATATCCGCACTGGATGTCTTCCTCGCGGGTCCAGATGGTCTTGATGGGGACGCCCTCTCCCTTCGCCACCTCGACGGCGTCGGCGACGAAGTCCGACGTGATGTTGGCCCGGCGGCCGAAGCCGCCGCCGAGGAGCGTCGTGTGGACGAAAATCTGCTCGGGCGTGAGGCCCGTGATGGAGGCACCCACCTTCTGGTCCATCGTCTGGTACTGCGTCCCGGCCCAGATGTCGCATCGGTCCGCCTGAACGTGCGCGACGGCGTTCAGAGGCTCCATGGGAGCGTGGGCGAGGTAGGGCACCTCGTACGTCGCTTCGACGACCTTCGCGGCGCCCGCGATCGCCTTTTCCGCATCGCCGTGGTTCTCGGCGACGAGACCGGGCTCGCCCGCGAGCTTCCTGTACTGCGCGCGCATCGCTTCGGTGTCGAGGGCGCCGTTCGGGCCGTCGTCCCAGACGATCTGGAGGGCCTCGCGAGCCGTGCGCGCGGTCCAGAAGTCTTTGGCGATGACGGCAACTCCGGTCGAGATCGGCTTCACCTTCACGACCCCGGGAATGGCCAACGCCTTTGATGCGTCGAAGCTCTTCGCCGTTCCCCCGCAGACGGGAGGGTGGGCGACGACGGCGGTGAGCATTCCGGGAAGTCGCACGTCGATGCTGAACTCGCCCTTTCCCGTCACCTTGTCGCGGCCCTCGATCCTCTTCACGTTCGTGCCGACGATCTTGAAGTCCTTGGGGTCCTTGAGCGGGACCTCCGCCGGGACGGGAAGAGCCGCGGCCTTCACCGAGAGCTCTCCGTACGACGCGCTCCGTCCGCTCGCGTCGTGATGGACCCGGCCTTTCTCCGTACGGAGGCTTTTGGCCGGAACGCCCCACATCTGCCCGGCGGCTTCGACGAGAACGGCGCGGGCGCTCGCCCCCGCCTTGCGGAGGGGCTCCCAGGAGGTCATGACGCTCGTGCTCCCGCCCGTCGTCTGCTCTCCCATCATGGGGTCGTAGTACTCGGGGGCGGCGGGAGCGGATTCGACCTGGACGCGGCTCCAGTCGCAATCGAGCTCTTCCGCGAGAATCATGGGAAGGGAGGTGTAGACCCCCTGGCCCATCTCGGATTTCCCGACGAGGACGGTCACGGTGTCGTCGGGGAGGATGCGGAGAAACGCGTTCGGGGCGAAGGGCCCCGCGGCCCGGACGGTGACGGGCCCGAAGCGCTGGGGCACGTAGAAGCCGAGCACGAGCCCGGACGCGACGGCGCCCGAGACCTTCAGAAAATCACGGCGATCCTGTGTGTCGCGGCTCATCGTCCCGCCTCCTGTATCGCCTCGCCGCGCAGCATCTTCGCCGCGCGCTCTATGGCGCACTTGATGCGCCCGTAGGTGCCGCAGCGGCAGATGTTGCCGCTCATCGCATCGTCGATCTGGGCATCGGTGGGGTTCGGGTTCGAGGAGAGGAGGTCCACCGCCGACATGATCTGCCCCGACTGGCAGTAGCCGCACTGGACGACGTCTTCCTCGAGCCACGCCTGCTGGACGGGGTGGAGAGCGTCGCCTTCGGCGAGCCCTTCGATGGTCTTCACCTCCTGCCCCGCGACGGTCTCGACGGGGGTGATGCAGGAGCGCGTGGCCACGCCGTCGATGTGCACGGTGCAGGCCCCGCACTGGGCGATGCCGCAGCCGTACTTCGTTCCCGTGAGCCCCAGGGCGTCCCGGAGCACCCAGAGAAGGGGAGTCGAGGGCGCGACGTCGACGTCGTGCCGCTTGCCGTTGACGTTGATCGCTATCATGAGGTTTCCTTTCGGGCGGTTGAAGCGCTCATGCTACCACGTTTCCCGCGCCGCGGTTGCGCGCGGTTCCGAGCCTCGGCTACCCTTCGCGCCCGAGCTACTCTCATGGCCTGGATTCGTATGATTCCCGAGGGCGAGGCCGAAGGCCGCCTGAAGGAGCTCTACGGCGAGCTTCGGGAGCCCTGGGGCGGTGTCGACAACATCCTCAAGATCCACAGCCTGAACGTCCCTTCACTCGAAGCGCACTTCCAGCTCTACGCGACCCTGATGCGTGGAATGTCGGAGTTGAGCCGGATCGAGCGCGAAATGATCGCGGTCGTCGCTTCCGCCGCGAACCGCTGTCACTATTGAATCCGGCATCACGGAGCGGGTCTCCGTCGGCTCACGAAGGACGACGAGCTCGTCGCGGCGCTCTCGGCGGACTTTCGGAAGGCGAAGCTAAGGGAACGCGTCCGCGCGATGCTCGAGTACGTGGAGAAGCTCACGCTCCGCCCGTGGGACATGGTGAAAGAAGACGTCGCCCGCCTTCGAGACGCGGGGTTCAGCGACGCGGCGATTCTCGACGTCAACCAGGTGACGGGCTACTACGCCTTCGTCAACCGGCTCGCGGACGGGCTCGGGGTCGAGCTCGAGCGGATCCATCGCGAGGACGGCCCGCCCTGATCGCGGTCAGGGGTGCGGCTTCTTCTGATGGTTCTTGCCGTTCTGGAACTTCTGGCAGACGTGCTTCACCTTGGCGTGCTTGGCTCCGCTCTTGCAGAGCAGGTGAACGGGGCTCTTGCAGCTCGGGTTCTCGTCGCGCAGTTGCAGCAGGATCGAACGGGACTGTTCTCGAAGCTCTGAACTCTCGGGCTGCGGAAGCTTCGCCTCCTGCGCCCTCGCCACGTTATCGAGCGTCCGGAGCCACCCCATGGCCCGGCAGGGTTTCCCCCGGTCGAGGGCCTCTCCCGCGAAGCGCAGAAACCTCAGGAGGAGTCCTTCGGTGTTCGGCGGAAGTCCCATCGACCGGACGAGAGCGACGAGGGCCTCGATGCGGTCTTGCGGCGTCTGCGGACTCACGTCTGCGACGTGCAGAACGATGTCTCCGGTGTCGCCGTCGCCGTTGAAGTCCGTGAGGCCCTGCCTCGACTCGGTCACGCCGAAGGCGATCCGATCGCTGTGCACCTGGTGTCCGGCGGTGACGTCGAAACCGAGGTTGACGATGGAGGAGGCGCCCGCCTGGAAGAAGTGAAGGACGATGTCGCCCGTGTCGCCGTCGGCGTTCAGATCCGAGCCGCCCTGGGCTTGTTCCTGAACTCCGAAGGAGAGGGTCCTCCCCGAGAGCTGGAAGGACTGGAAGCCGCCCGAGGGATCAACTTCGAGGTTGAGGAGGCTCCCGGAGACGATGTCGTAGACGTGGAGGACGTAGTCGGAAACGTCGCCGTCGCCGTTCAAGTCTCCCGCGCCCTGGCCCGGTTCCCACGCCCCGAAGGCGAGAAGCGTCTCGCCTTCCAGCTTGAAACCGAGCGTGGCGTCGGTTCCGAGGTTCACGGTGGAAGAGGCGGCGACGTCGTGGAGGTGGAGGACCAGGTCCGCGGTATCGCCGTCGCCGTTCAGGTCGCCTCCGCCCTGCCGGAACTCGCGGACTCCGAAGGCGAGATGCCGGGAGTCGAGCTGGAAGCCTTCGACGGCCAGGGACAGATTGGTCATGGTGGAGCTCGCCGGCGCGAAGTAGTGAAGGACGTCGTCGAAGGCGTCGCGGTCGCCGTTCGCATCGACACCGCCCTGGGCCGACTCCGGCTGGGCGAAGGCCACCACCCCTCCCGAGAGCTGGAAGCTCGCGGCCGCGCGGCCAACGTTCGACGTCGTCCCGGAGGCGATGTCGTAGAGATGGAGGACGTTGTCGTTCGCGTCCGCATCCCCGTTGAGGCTCCGCCCGGCCTGGCCCGATTCACGCACGAGGAAGGCCACCAGGTTCGAATCGAGCTGGAACTGCTGGCTCGGTGTGGCGAGTCCGAGGTTGGTCACGCTTCCACTTCCCGCGTCGACGAGGTGCAGTACCATGTCGAGAGCGTCGCCATCTCCGTTCCGATCGGCTCCGCCCTGGTTTGCCTCCGAGACCGCGAAGGCGGCGTAGGTCTCGTTCGAAACGAACCCACCCGCGGCGTCGAGCCCGACGTTCACGAGCGTTCCGGTCGAGGGCCGGTAGAGGTGGAGGACTCCGTCCCTGGAGTCGCCGTCGCCGTTGAAATCCCGCGCGCCCTGCGCGGATTCCGTCACCGTGAACGCAAGGAGATCGCCCTGGATGCGGAACGCGGACGAGGCGAGACCGAGGTTCTCGACGACGCCGGTCTCGGCGTCGAACACGTGCAAGACCAGGTCGGCCGCGTCGCCGTCGCCGTTCCGATCGGCTCCGCCCTGGCGTGACTCGAGAACGGTGAATGCCACGTAGCGACCCGCCATGCGAAATCCGCCCGAAGCCTCGAGGCCGGAGCTCCGCACGACGCCATCCGACCAATCGAAGACCTGAAGCACGAAGTCGGCCGTGTCGCCGTCGTGATTGAGATCGGTTCCGCCGGAGCGGGCCTCCGAGGTACGCATGGCGACGAAGTTGCCCTGGATCTCGAAACCCAGGGAAGCGTCAGCTCCGACGTTGACGATTTCGACGGCTGCGCTCGAGAGCCGTGTCGAAAGGAGGAGGAACAGGGAGAGCGTGAGCGCTCGCGACCGCAAGAGACACCTCCACAACGTTCAGAAAGCGCCTCGGGGGAAGCGACGAAAGAACGAACCGTTGGGGAGGGTGTTATTGCGGTGCGAGGGCGGTTCAGCCCGCGCGCCATGCCGATTTAGTTTTATTGAACGGGACCAGTATACGAAACAGAATCGGTTTTGTAAAGCATGAAGGCGCTATGGCTCGATCACGAACGAGAGCGGTTTCGCGCACGCCGCGTCCCGCTCACCGTCGAGGAACGCCTCGACCTTCCACTGCCCGTACAGAGAGTTGGTGACGATGGTCGTGCCGGCGACGGGAAGCATGACGGCCGCCGCCGTCTTCTTGCCTCCCCGCGTCCTTCCACCCTGGGCCGCCGCCGAGCTCGCCGTCATCGCCGTGAGGCTCTGGTAGAGGTGTCCCTTCGGCGTATAGACCTTGAACTCCACCTGGTGCTGGCCTTTCACGGCCGGCGACAGCGTGGCCTCGAGCTTGAGGTCGAGGATGGCGGCCGCGGAGAACGTCGGGGCCTTCTTCGAGCGGCGCTGGGTCTTCGTGGGAGCCTCGGGGGAGGAGACCTGGAGGGCGGAACAGGCGGAAGCACCGTTCCGATCGGAGGTCGCCCCCGGGGACGCGAGAAGGAGCATACTCACCGTGCAGCCAAGAAATGCGCTGACTCGTTTCATGTTCGTGTCTCCTCTTTATGGCAAAGGCAGCAGGACGCCGTAGATGACGCCCTGATCGGTGCCGACGTAGACCATGGAGTTCAAGAGATCGACGCTGGGAGAGCCTACGGCGGCGCTTCCGTCGCCGAGGACGACGTTCGCCGTCGGAAGGGGCAAAACTCGGTCGAGCTGGTGGAGGCGCCCGTCGCTCGACCCCGCAAGGACGTCGCCCCCTCCCGGGAGAACGATGGGCGTCGAGGGCGAAGGAACGGAGGCGGCCGTGACCGGCCATCCGGGATTGACCGCGCCGCCCGCGGAAACGGACCAGATCTTCGAGCTCGTCGATACGAAGAGATCTCCGGTTCTGCTCGGAAAAACGAATCCCTTGACGGCGCCGTCGCCGAGGGGAAGGGACCAGTTGACGTTCCCGGTCGCCGCGTCGAGGGCTACGACCTCGCCCGCGTTGGTGCCCACGTACAGCACGCCCGAGAACAGCACCGGGCTCCCGTCGATGTTCCCGATGGATTTGGACCAGAGGAGCTGAGGGGGGCTCGCGGCGAAGTCGACGGCCCAGACGGTGTCCGGACTGCCTCCGGAGCGGGTCCGCGAGGCGAAGAAGACGCGCTTGGTCGCGTAGTGGACCGAGGCGGAAGAAGAGATGATCCCGATGTCGAGGCCGTCGCCGTTCTGAGGAACGGAGTTCACGAAACCCCACTGGGCGGCCCCGCTTCCGATATCGAGGGCTATGAGCGCGTTTGCGGTCGAGGAGTTCCGGGTGCCGACGAGAACGAGGTCGAGAGCACTGGGGTCGAACGCCCTGAAGTTCCCCGCCGGCGCCGCCTGCACCATGCTCGCGATCGGCTCGACCCACTCCGGCTGGCCGTTCGCGGCGTTGACCGCATGGACGCTTCCGCTCTGCGCCCCCAGGAGAGCGACGCCCTGAGCGGCGCCGCCAACCGTGAACCCGAGGACGGGAGGCCGGGCCTGCACCGGCGCTCCCACGGAGTAAGGGGTCCATCCAGCCGGCCATGACCCGCCGGTGATGCCTCCATCAACGGCGTGGAGAACGTTGTCGTTCGATACGGCGTAGACGAAGACGTTTCCTCCGTAGAAGCGGAGGCCCGGGGGCGCCATCGCCGTCGCCCCGGTGGAGTACGCCCACTTGACGCGCCCCGACGTATCGAAAGGCCGCGCCTTGACCTGTTTTCCAGGGGTGAATTGGAGAGTCGAGTGCTCGACGAACAGAGTGTAGTAGTACGTCGTGTCGTTCGAGAGGCCCGCGACGTCGTCGAAGAGCTCCCCCTTTCCAGGAACGCAAGCGAGCGGAGGGCTCAGGACCAGAAAGCCGTCCGCTGGATTCGCCGGGAACGAACCCTCTTTTCGCACGATGTGAATGTTGAGACACGCGCCAAGGCTGGGGTTCACCCACTCGAGCCGCACCTGGAAGTCCGTCGCGGTGGCCGTGAAAAACGGCGCGTCGAGAGCAGCCACGATCTGGATGGTCTTGTCGTCGGAGTCCACTCCGGTGCCCGTCGGGGCGTGGAGTCGGAGATTGTTGAAGGGCGCTGCTGCGGAAAAAGTCCTGAACTGGAGCCCTTCGATGATGACGTGCTCGCCCGGCGCGAAGTTCGACGTGACGTTGAATCGCGCCCTCTGCGGCGTGGGATAGGTGACGGCAGTCGAGAGCCGGGAAGCTCCCGGTCCAGAAAGGACCACGCTTCCAACGAGGGTGTTCCATTCCATGGGGAACCCCGCGGGGATCACGATCTCGAAATCGTTCGTGCCCGTGAGGACACCTCCGCCGATGGCTTCCGTGACGTAAAGTTTCTCCGCGAGCGTCGCGGCCTGGCCGACGACGAAGAGCTGATGGTCATCAGACGACAGGTTCGGCGTGGCCGTCGCCACGATCGTTATGGTCTTGTCGTCGAAGGCCGAGATGGAGCCGTCGCCGTCTACCTCGAGCTCCAGATTGTCCGCCGCGGCCGGGTGGAGGAAGCCCTCGAGGCCGAGGCCGCTGACGATGAGCTGATCTCCCGGGGCGAAGCTCGTCACCACGTTGAGGACCAGCGTCTTGTCCAGGTCCTCGTAGGCCAGGATCGTCGGATTGACCTTGGGGGCGGCGCTTCCCGCGAGGGAGGCGGAAGCGACGGAGGAATCCCAGCGCAAGGGGAAGCCCGCGGGGATGCGGATGCGGATGTCGTTGGCGGCAGTGATCGAACCGCCGAGGAGGTCGGTGATGGTGAAAGCGACCGGGGACACCGGGGTCGCGGCTCCGACCGCGAACGTCTGGTTGCTCGCGGATGAAAGCGACACGTCATACGCCGGCGGCACGTCGAACGAGAACGTCTGCGCAGCCGCGGCGATGTCTTTCTGGTACTGGAAGAGCAGGATGTCCGTCCGGATCTCCTTTTCCCTCGGGAAGGAGGCGTACGCGCCCGACCGCAGATGAGCGCGCACGTAGAACAGATCCGTGTCGCCGTCGACCGAGAGCTCGGACCATCCCGGTGGATCCAGCGACCAGAAGAGGGCTCCGTTACGTGTGAGATGATTCGTCTCGTCCGTGAATCCGGTGCCGCTCTCGAGATCGGCCCAGCGGGAGCCGTTCCAGTATTCCCAGGCGAGATCGAGAGTGCCGGTCCCGGGGTTGGCGAGGGAGACGTTGAGCCCCCGGAAGCGTGCGTCCGCGCCGAAGTAAAGATAGGCGCCGCGGTCGAGTGAGTCCACGACGGTGAGCGGAAACTGGAAGTCCCGGCTCGGCGTCCCCAGGTACTCCGAAGTGTTGGAGGCGAGGCCCCCGTGGGCGAGATCGGCCGTGGGAGCGCCGTAGACGTGGAACTCGTCGACGATTCCATCCGTCGAGAGCGCGCCGCTCCCTCCGATGAAGACCGTGCCGTTCGTCGGCATGAGAGCGGCGTTGTAGGAATTCGAGGGGTTCGTGTGAGGCGGCTCCACCCGATTCACGAAGATGCGCGCCTGGTCGGCCACGGGGGCGGCGGCGTCCCAGGTGACGCGGAGGTGCACCCACTCGAAATCCAGCCAGCCATAGTTGAAAGGGGTGACGGAGACCTTCGTCGAGACTCCGCCTCTCAAGATTTCGAACGCCAGGTTGTTGGAAGCTTCCTTCGTGAGATGAAACTGGTTCGCGGCGTCGACGAAGTAGCTCCAGATTCGGCGCGCGGTTCCATCCGCGTGGTAGTACGACGGCTGATACCAGAGCTCCACGGCGCCGCGATCGACGCGCAGGTTCCCCGCACCGGGGAAGCTCACGTTCGCGGAGGAGCTCGAAAGCGAAGCCCCGTTTCCGTAGCGAGATGCGGTGAACGCCACACCGCCATTGACCGTGCCCGGGCTTCCCACGTCCGGATTCGTCACCTCGGCCGCGGAATCGAGCGTGCTGTGCCAGAGGAGCTCGGCTGCGAAATGGCCGCGCGCGAGAGGCTTCACGTCGGAGCGGTAGTCGAAGTCGGCGACGAGGGCCGTTCCTTCCAGGCTCACGACCATCGGCTTCAGGAGCGACCGCCACTGGCGGATCTTGAAGAAGGGCTTTCGCCTGCGAACGACGCTCCCGTTCACGTCGAACTGAAGTCCAGCGGCGGGATTGAAGTTGAGAGTGTAGGCGCCCTCCGACTCGTTGAAGAAGTCGGCGTCCGCCGCGTTCTCGTTCCATCCCGAGCCGACGACGAACGTGAAGGGGTCAGGCGAACGGTAGTCGTCGCGACGCCCGAGAACGTGAGGGTCGGTGCGATCGACGAAGTCGGTCGGCTTGAAATGAATCATCGAGTCCCACCGCTCGAGCGCGGGCAACGTCTGTCCGTTCGCTTCATTCCAGATCGCGACTCCCCATTCGTTCCCCGTCGGCGTATTCTCGAACCATTGGGTGGAGTCGGCCGCGGTCCAGCGCCGGTGGAGGATCTGGAGGAAATCGGTGTACGTGCCGTAAGTGAGGTCGTTCGTCCCGGCGAGGAGGAACAGATCGGTGCCCGGACCTCCCGGCGGCAGGCTCGCGGTCTCACTCCAGGCGCTCCAGTTGGAGAGATACTGGGAATTCCTCTTGTGCACGCTCAATCCCATTTGCGCGGCCTGATTCGCGAGCGACTTGGTCGTCACGCGATCCCAGCGGAGTGCCATGCGACCCGCGGGATAGATGGTGTAGTCCCCGAGTCCCTTGACTCCGGCAATGAGACTGCTCCCGCCTTCCCTCTGGTAGAACGCCTCCTGCCGGACCTTGACGCGCGTGGGCGTCGCCTCGAGGAGCTCGATCTCGGGCTCGACGTCATTCTGACCTGTGTTGTACCAGTTCCCGCCGAACGCCATGGTGTCGAAGAACAGGGACTTGAAGACCGAGACGCCGCCTGCGAGATCTAGACTGCTGTTCGGTCCGGAGCTGAGATCGTGGAACTGTTCGACCCCGCCCCCGGCATCCGTGCTGAACGTGAGGTCGAAGTAGTCGGGGACGGTGACCGTCAGCGTGCTAGCACTCTCGGTCGCGCTGAGTCCGGGGGCAGGGTCGTTTCCGAAAGCGACGTAGAAGTAATAGCTGCTTCCGTTGTTCACCTGGTTCGCTGTTCCAACCTGAAAGCCGTTCGTCTGGAGTGCCTTTATGCGGTTCGTCTGGACGCTGTTCTTGAAATTGACGGAAGCGTCTCCGGCCATCGACGAGAAGCGCTGATAGGCTTCGTCGTTTCCGCCCATGTCCCGCACGATCACGTACTCGGGCCGGAGTCCGGAGACGATCGAGCGGTTGTCGACTCCGTTTCCGAAGTACCAGGAAGTCCGCATCTGCCCCTGGGCTTCCTGCCAGGCGACGTAGTGATACGTGCGGCCGTTCTCGTTCACGTGAGAGTTGTTTCCGAGCGAGAAGCCGTTCGGGTTGAATGCCGTCACCGTGCCCGCGAAGGAGTTCTCGGAGTTGAAAGAGAAGCTCTGGTTCCAATGGTACGACTGGTGCATCGCACGACTAGCCCCGTCCTCCATGAGGATGACGTAGTCCGGGTTGAAGCCGACGGTGGACACCGACAGGCTTCCGCCGTTGCCCACGTACGTTCCGAGCGACAGGTTGGGACTGGCGTCGAACGCGACGTAGTGGAAGGCGACTGTGTTCGCATTCACGCGCCGGTTCGATCCGACGGTGAATCCGTCCGGGTCGAGGGAAAGGATCATGTTTCCGGAAAGCCCCTGATCGCCCTTGAGAGGCTTCGACATCCCGGCGGGCATGGTGGCGCTTCTCAGCACCGCCGACGTCAGATCGTCGGCGGCATCTGTGTCGTTTCCTTTGATGATGACGACGACGGGAGCGAATCCGAGGCCGGTTATGCTGCGGCTTGCCGCTCCGTCTCCGATGTACGTTCCGGTCTTCACCTTCGCGGACACGCTCGCTGCGAAGACGAGCATCGGCAGAACCAGGAGCGCGCGCCGGTGAAGCCGCATCGATAAGTCGTTGCCTCAGGACAGTCGGGGGGACCAGAAGAAGGAAGCAATTCCCATGCCCCCCGGACAGACGGGCAGGCGGCCTCGAATCAGGAGGTTGCGGTCAGGGGGCTAACGCTTCTTGGGGGGTCGCTCCATCCAAGGCGTGGGGAAATCCCCCGGCTTCAGGGCTTGACCACGAACGCCCGAGGTTTCGCGCAGGCGTTCGGGTCGCCCTCGAAGTAGGCTTCGACTTTCCACGTTCCGTAGAGCGAGTTGTTGACGATCGTGGTTCCCGCGACGGGGAGTCGCGCCGTCAAAGTCTGAGAGCGTCCCCGCCGTGCCGTTCCCGTGCCGGTGCTCGCGGTCGGGGCGGCGATGGAAAGCGTCTGGTAGAGATGGCCTTTAGGCGTGAAGAGCTTCAGCTCGAGACGTCTCTGCGAGGACACGCTCGCGGGAACGACCACTTGAAACTCGAGATCCAGGACCTCGGTGGCCGAGAACTGCAGCGGTTTTCGCGCGCGGAGAGGTCTCGCGGAGCCGGCCGCGGTAACCCACAGGGACTGGCACGCCGCGGGCGGCTGCTGGGCGACTGCGTCGCCGACGGCGAAGGCCATCGACACGAGAACGATGGCCGCAGAGAAGACTCGCGAGCGTTTCATGTTTCTGGCCTTCCGTTGGGGAAGTCCATCTGAACAGAAAGGGGGCGACACGTCAAGCGCGGAAGGCCTCGAGGACGTCCGGGGGCCGGTAGGTCTCGTACTCGCGGGTCCGCGTCGTAATCCAGGCGTGGCCCCGCCGATCTTCCCCCGTTTCCCGGAGGCCGAGGTGGAAGGATGGCGAGAGCCCCGCCCGTGACCAGAGGTCGAGAAGGTAGAACGAGCGCTTCACGCACCGTCCCAACCGATAGGGGGGAAGGAAAGGAAGGAACCGTTCGAGGACGGCGAGCGAGAGCCGCGGATCGCAGGCGCTCCCGTGAGACGTCGATCGCAGACGCGATACGATGTCCGGAATGCTTCCTCCCCGCTCATGGAAGCACACGCGCGCCGCCGCGCGGGCGATGGCGGCGAAGGTCCACGCGACGGCGAACGCGCGTTCAAGCATGAATCTGCAGTCTTTCGGCGTGCACGCGCTCCACGAGCTCCGCGTGGGCGCAGGCCGAGGAGGCGGGGCCCAGGATGTTCCCGTCCTCGACCATCGCCATCGCGTGGCAGCGGCCGCAGTACGAGAACTTGCTGCACGTGTTGCAGGGATCGAGGTGCGGTCTTCGTATCGACCGAACCTTCTGGAGCCACGGAGAGCCTTCCCAGATCTCGCGAAACGTCTGATGGCGGAGGTTTCCGGCGGCGCCGGGAAGGATGTTGCAGGCCCTCACTTCGCCGGACGAGGCGACGTTGGCGTAGCGCGAGCCGGCTGCGCAGAGCGGGCCGTCGCCGCGGGGATCGTTCGGGAGCTCCTCGGGGATCGAGCAGGGCGTATAGCCCGAGCGGTAGAGGGGAAGGAGCGCGTCGGGCTCCGCCCGCAGTTGGAGCGTCACCAGGTCGCCGTTCTTCTTCGCCACGATGCGAGCGTCGGCGCGCGCGGTGGCTCCGATGCGTTCGGCGTACTCGAAGACGCGCTCGAATCCTTCGGTGTTGTGGACCATCATCGGGATCTTGAGAAGGACCTCGATCTCGCGCTCCCGCAGGAGCTCGATTCCCCGGATCGTCTTCTCGAACGATCCCTCCTTCTGCGTGATGCGCTCGAAGATCTCGCGGTCCATGCTGTAGAGGCTCACCTCCACCGTCGCATAGAGGGTCTTGATGCGATCGGCTTTATCGGGGTCGATGGTGGAGCCGTTGGTAAAGAGCCTCAAACTGAAGCCGAGGTCGCGCGCTCGCGCTGCGATCTCGTACCAGTCGCGCCTGAGGAGCATCTCGCCGCCAGTGAGCGTGAGGTAGAGCGTCCCCATCGAAGCGAGCTCGTCGAGAAGGGCGAGGATGCGCTCGGTCGAGAGGAGATCCGGGGCGGAGAAGTCGGGGATGTAGCAGTGCTGGCAGCGGAAGTTGCAGTGGTGCGTGAGCTCGAGCGCCACCTCGAGGGGAATCGTCCGCTTCGTCGCTTCGACGATGAGCCTGGGGAGATACTGAAGCTCGGTCACGAGACCTCCCGATCGATGAGCTCCCAAACGTCCTCGGTGGGCGCGAAGGAGAGATTGAAAGCGGGCACCGCCTCCGCGAGCTGGGCAAGATAGGCGAACGACCGTGCCATCGCCGCTTCGTCCCAGACCGGCCACAGCACTTGAGAGGCGAGCTTCCTCAATGCTTCCCCGGCGCGAACGCGCTCGAGCCGATGAGAGGCGGCGTGTCGGAGGTGAAGGACGGCGCTCAGGCGCGCGCTTCCGGGGCGCGCTTCCCAGAAGGGGAGAGCGATCGCCCGCGCTTCTCCGTCCGCGAGGCGGATGGCGGCGAGCTCGTCCGAGAGGGCACGCCCCCGGGCGAGCCTCGCGATCGTGGACTTTCCCGCGCCCGAGGAGCCGGAGGCGAGAACGCTCCCTTCGGAAACCCCGACGAGCGCCGAATGGAGAATGAGTCCATCCTCCCAAAGGAGCGGAAGGAGGTGCCGGAGAACGTTATCGAGCGGATACATCGCGGAAGGACCGTGCAGGACGGCATGCCGCGAGACGAGGTCGATCTCGCAATCGGTCGTCTCCGTTCGGACCCGATACCCGTTCGCCGTGGGCTCGCAGTCGACGGCTTCGAGATGCGGGGCAAGGGGGCTCGCGAGATCGGCGGGGGGGAGCGCCGCCGTCGGCTCGAAGCGGAGGAGGAAGGCCTTCTCCGCAGGCGGCATCGAAAAACCTCCATACCGCCGGCTGAGGTAGGAAAGCCACTCTCGGTCGGGGCTCTCGAACCGGAGGTGGACCTCACCGAAAACGAAGCTCGCCTGCGAGAGTGCAACCTCTTCCGCGAGCTCGAGCATGTGCTGGGACTAGGTGGTGGGAACGGCGTTGCAGGTTTCGTTCGCGCCGCTGATGAAGGCGCAGCTCTGGCCGAAGTTCCGGAGCTCCTGCTGCCAGACGAGCTCGGGAGGCACGAACGCCGGAAGGGGGAATTCTGGAAGCGTTCCCCGCTGCTCCGAGAGAGCGTCGCCGGTCTCGACGAGGTCCGCATCTTTCAGATCGCGGAGGAACGCTTCAACCTTCTCGGGTGCGTTTTCGGCAAGCGCGTCGCCGCGCGAGACGCCGTGGAGAAACTCTTCCGTGCCTCGAGAGCCGTCGAGGCCGTGCCAGAAGAACCCGCCGCTCGGATTCAGGACGTAGATCTTCTTGTTCCGAAGGTGGATCAGAACCGTCTCCTCGCCCACCCGCCTCCAGGCGACGTGGGCGGCCCGGCGGAGCCCCATGAGCCCTCCTCGTTCAGGATTTCGTTCGGTGCTTGGATCGTAGGAACCGCGATAGTTATACAACAACAGAAGGTAGCACTCCTTGTCAACCGTCGAGCTCGTTTCCGGAGATCGTGTTACCATCACGAACTTCGGGCCTTGGGGCCCCATCGTTCCTCCATGCCGAGGCTCCTCGCCGTTCTGTTCACGGCGCTCGTCGCGCTCTACGGCGCCGTCGCTTTCGATCTCTTCTTCCAGGAACGGTCGGCCCTCGAGATCCCGGCAACCGTGCACCCCGAGCAGGTCGAGAACCCCGAGGCCGCGATCGCGATCGCGCAGACCCGGTTCGGGGAGAACCGTTTCCGGGAGCAGGAGCTCGCGCTCGTGCGGCGCGCGCTCGAGCAGGCGCCGTCCTTCTACGAGCCGCCGTTTCTCCTCGCCGCTTTCCACGCGAGTCGCCTCTCGGAGCCGGCAAGGGTGCGCGCCGCCTACGAGGCCGCGCTCGCACGCTACCCCGCGAACGGCCGGCTGCAGCTCTCCTACGGCACGTGGCTCCTGCAGTCGCGCGCGAGCCTCGACGGGTGGAAGATCGGAGGCGAGCCCGGGGTTCTCCGCGATCCCCTCTCCGACGCCGAGCTTCATTTGAAGACGGCGATGGCGCTCGAGCCCGAGCTCTCCTGGTCGGCGCTCGATGCCCTCGCGCAGTACCGCGTGCCCGCGAGCCGCTGGGGAGCGCTCATTCCCGAGGATGCGATCGCGCGCACCCACTACCTGGATGCGCTCTTCCAGGCGGGCCAGCTCGACTCGGCATGGGAGTCCCTGGGAGCGGACTTGCTCGCGTCTTCCGATCCCAACGTCCTGCGGCGCATCGTGGCGTGGGGCCTCGGGGGCGGCCGGCCGGAAATCGCTCTCGAGGCCGCCTCGCGCTGGAAAGACCTCGCCCAGGAATCGGAAGACGAGCCCTCCCGGTTCTTCGAGCCGGCCCTCTGGCTCTTCCGCGCGCAACTCGCGCTCGGTAAGGAGGAGGCGGCGTACGACGCATTCGTCGCGACGCTCGAAGAAGTCGAAGGGCGGTTCGGCGCCGAAAGCGGCGCGAGCCTGGAGCTTCTCTGCGCGGTGGGTGAGGAGTATCTGAGACGGGGCCGCCTGGTGACGGCGGAGTCCATTTTTCAGCAGGCCGTCTCGAAACGATCCACGTACGTACCCGCGCTCCTCGCGCTCGCCCGCACCTTGCGGCAGATGGGCTCCGACCTCGAAGCGGCGGGGCGGTACGAGGAGGTGCTAAGGCTCGAGCCCGGAAACGGCTTCGCGAAGAGGGAGCTCACGTCGCTTCTCGCGAAGGGCGCGCGATGAGGCGGCTTCCCTTCGTCCTCGTTCTGCTCCTCGCCGTCGTCGCGTGGGACTGGGGCGGTTACGATCCATGGGGGCTCCTCACGCTCGAGCTGGGAGCGGCGCTTCTCGTGCTCGGAATCGTGGCGCGCGACGCGTTCGTGCCGGGGAAGAAGGATGCGCGCTCCCGATTCGAGACGTGGAAGCGGCTTCCGTTCTGGACGAGACATCCAGAGCTCGCGGGCGCGGTGCGGCTTCTCACCTTGGGATGGTTCCCCCGGCGAAAGCAGACTCCCGAGGTGGAGATCTTCCTTCCGGGCGAAGGCGGCAGGTCCTCGGTTGGGCTCGACCTCGCCCGGGAAGGATTCTTCCTCGGGCTCCCGTTCCGGCGCACCGGTCTCGGGGCGCCCCTCGCGCTCGTCACCCTCTGGATCGCCCTTTCCCTGGTGCCGTTGAGCCCACACCTCCTTTCGAGCGTTTCCCCAACGGCTTCGAGCCTCCGCGCCGAGACGGCGGCCCTTCTCGGCTCCGAAGCTTCGTCGGCGCCGTGGTCGCTCGCGCCCTACCAATCCTTGCGCGGCCTCTGGATCTGGCTCGCGGTTCTCGGCCTCCTCTACGCGTCGATTCGCTGCGCGCGCACGCGCGAAGGCAGCCTGCGGCTCTCCTTCGGCCTCGTTCTCCTGGGAACGGCCTCGGGCCTTCTCGGTGTCGCCGGTTTCTTCTCCGACCTTCACGCCGCTCGCGGACAGGCGAGCGAGGCCCTGCGCGCCACCGGGAGCTTCGGGAACCCCAACCACTACGCCGCGTTCCAGAGCATGCTCCTTCTCGCGAGCATCGGATTTCTCGTCTGGCTCCGGGAGCGCGCGCACAAGGGGCGGAAGGGGTCGAATGAAGGCGGCCTCGTGGCCATTGCCGGGATCGCGATCCTTCTTCTCGCCCTCGGCCTCCTGCTGTCGCTCTCCCGCTCGGGAATCGCGTTCGCGATTGGGGGAGTCTTCGTCTTCGTCCTGCTCACCCGGTCGCGCGCGAGCTCGGAAAGAAGGAGCCGAAGTACCCTCGTCGCGCTCGCGCTCGCCATTGGGGGCGTCGCGCTATGGATTGGTGTCGAGCCGCTCGTGGGCCGATTCACAGGAGTCGGCGAGCAGTGGGAGCG
>Ga0187893_10006509_pt1 | contig 19925 bp, 21 predicted proteins | sample MA1701074metaG_FD_139574 | JGI IMG/M metagenome (GOLD analysis project Ga0187893, IMG submission 139574) | White microbial mat communities from a basaltic lava cave in the Kipuka Kanohina Cave System on the Island of Hawaii, USA - MA170107-4 metaG ...
GAAACAGGACGATCACCCCGACCGCCGCGGCGCCTCCCAGCAGAAGCCAGGGTCGCGACCCCGAATCCAGCGGCGCCTCCTCTTCCGGCATGCCTTTCACGTCTGGCATTCCCGGTGTGGCCGGCATCGCCCCGCGAGACGGGGGAGGGAGACCCCCGGGTGGCGACGCAGCGACGGGCCGCACCGATGGCCTTGGCGGCGTCATGGGATGCGGGGGAAGCGGGGGGGAGGCCGTCTCCGGTGTCCGGGCCGGAAGCCTGACAGGAGCCGGCGTCCGGGGCGGTTGCGAACCAGCGGGGGAGGGCCGAGGAGGCGGGGCCTTGGGGGCCACCGGAGGCGGCGGATCGGAGGCGCGCTCCGCAGTCGGGGACGCCAGGGCCGAAGGGGGCGCGCTGGTGATGGTCCCGGATTCGGGCGCGATAGCGTTGTCGGGCGTCGCGGCTTCGGCGCGGCTGGCCGGCGCCACCTCGATCCCTTTGACAATCTCGCCGCGTCCTTTGCCTGACATCTTCTCGTAGTTTCGTCTCACCGCGCCGATCATGCTCAGGGCGGCCAGCACCGAGCAGACGAAGTAGTCGGGAAGCGAGGTGATCGCGCATATCTGAGCGATCGATCTCTTTCCGTCAATGTGCTTGAGCACCGACTGGAACTCACCGGGCAACCCGGCTCCCGCCTGGTCGAGCGCGGGGCGCTTCACCACATAGACGGTGCTGAGCGATCCCACCTCGTCCAGGATCAGCGCGCGGTCCCCCCGTTCCAGCACTCCCTTCAGGATGAGGCCGCGCGGGTCGATCTGCAGGTCAGGGGTCGCGGGCGAGAGCTGCCGCTCCCGGACGCGATATTCGCCGTTGCGCGCCGAGAAGAGCGCCAGGACGATCTCCTCGGCCCGGCCTCGCTCGATCTGCATCAGCTCGCGCGCGTTGATGAGACCCCGCTCGACCAGGGCGTCGCGCAGGACCCCTTCTCGAGCGCGCTCCTCCGCCTCGGCCCACTGAGCCTCGGTGATCGCGCGGTGGCGGAGCAAGTAGGCTCGCAGGCTTTCTTCCCGATCCGTGGAGATCGCCCACGCGATGTGCCCGTTGGAGAAATGCACCTCGCGGGTCGTCTCGGCCGCGTCGTGTGCGGCCCCCTGCGCGGAGGCGGAATCCGGCGCTGGGCTTCTCGCCGAGGTGGTCGCCTGGAAGACCCCGGTGAAATCATCCTCGCGCAGCGCGGCGAGAAGGCGGGGGAAGCGCAGATCCTGGAGATCGCCGTGGAGGTGGAAAAGAGACAGCGGCATTCGCCCTCGGTTCTGGCGTCAAGCAGGCGGGGACTCGGAAGACCGCGAGGCGCGGGGAGTATAGCGCAGCCGGTCTTGGAGGTGTCAACCTCCGAGAGCCGAGAGACCGAGAGGCGGGCCGACGGACAGGCTGGTCGGGGAGCGCAGGGCGCCGGGGTGTCGCGGGCCTGCGTGATATACTCCGGCTCCCTCCGAGCTGGAGGGTCCCTTGACCGCAACGATTCTTCGGACGCCCCAGGAGCCTTCGTCGATGACCGATGACCCGCGCCGCAAGATGGAGGACGAATGGTTTGCCCGCAACGAAGAGGAGATGCTCCGACAGGCCCGCCGCGAGCACCAGCGGCGAATGCAGAATCTGGAGGCGCAGCAGCAGGAGGGGGAGAACCGACGCCTCCGCGATCTTCACTTCATGAAATGCCCCAAGTGCGGCCATGACATGACGGTCAAGGACGTGGATGGAGTCGAAGTGGACCAGTGCGGCACCTGCGAGGGGATCTTCTTCGACAAGGGGGAGCTGGACGCGGTCCTTCTGAAGCGCGCGGAGGAGCGGCGCGGGTTCTTTCGCAGACTCAGCGGTCTCTAACCGGGTGGTGACAAACTCACGCAGGTCGCATCCCTCCGGGCAGCAAGGGGTTGCGGCCGGATACTTCGTCGCTCGTCGTCGGCGAATACCAGAATCGCGCTCCCCCTCGCTCCTCGTCTGCGGCTCGCAAGCCCCTGCTGCGCGGCCTACGCGAGTTTGTCACCACCCTGTTTAAGGTCAGTCCGCCCGACGGCGCCGCCGCTCGAGGAGACCGTCAGCCAAGATCTTGTCGGCGATGGCTGCCGCGGTCCTGCTCGAACCGCTCTCCGTGAAGTGGATGTCGTCGTACAGCGCCGTGCGATCCCCCGATAGCAACGCGTCGAGATCCACCAGGACCGCCCCCTCGCTCGCCGCCAGCCTGCGTATTACTTCGTTGTACATCTCGAGCATCGCCGCCATCGCCCCGGCGGAGTAGTAAGGGGCGGACTCCCGGTTGGGAGGCCAGCCGTCGGCGGAGCCGAGCCAGAGCAGGCGCTCCTCCTCGGGAGGAATACCGACTCGCCAGAGCGATGGCTGCGTCACCAGGATCGGCCTGGCCTGGCGCTGGCGCAGGAGCGCCAGGGTCAAGCTCATGTTGCGCTGGAACTCGGCGAGCGCCTCCTCCATCGGAGGAAGAGCCTCGATCGTCTCGCCGCGAGCGGCGCGCATCGCCCGGCTCTGGACGTAGAAGTCCGGCAGCGTGTGACTGAGCAGGCGCCGGATCTCCCGCTGCTTCGGGTCCAGGAGCTGGAACGACTCCAGGGCGCGACGACTCAACCGGAGCAGGTGGATCCCTTCGAGCCAGTCCTGGGCCGGCTCCGTCACGTGAAGCGCCGTTGCGATGTACTCTCCCGCCGCGTCGAGGGCGACGACGTCGACGGTCTCGAACTCCCGCCCCTGGGTCATCCGATGGAACTGGTCGTTGATACCGGCCAGCAGGACGGCGGCGTCAACGCGCCCGAACTGAGGGATGACATACTTGGCGTCGAAGTAATGCTGGCGGGAGCTGCGCCCCGCGCGGGCGATGTTGCCGACCCAGACGCTGCGGCCGGATCGATCCTCCAGAAGACTCCCCAGAAGAAACGGCCACGATTCCTCCAGCGAGAGCACGAAGCATTCGGTGGTGCTCCCGCCGATAGCGACCACCCGGACGTCGTCGCCCGCGCTGGGCATCGGCCCGCGCGTTCCCACCTCGTTGACCTCGTACTCGGCGTCCCCGTGAACCCCCGAGGTGACGCGCGGGTCCACTTTGACGGTGGTGATCTGCCCCGGGGGATAGACGCTGTAGCGGACCGAGGACGGCGGCTCGAAGAGCCTCAGGCCGAGCTCGAACGCGGCCAGAGCCAGTGCGAGAAGTACCCCGTTGATGAGGATCAGCAGGAGAGCGCTGCGGCATCGAGGCGCCGCACGATCCCTGGACGTCAACGGCATTTCCCTGCCTGCTCCTCGGCCTCGTGCTCGTGGGCCATTGTGACCAGGAGATCACCAGACGGCGGTCCATGGTACCCGATGGCGGCCGATGAAGGAGGTCCGAAGTGTGGCATGATCTTAGTCCGGCAGGACCGCGCATGAAGACCTCACAATGGGAAGCAGCTCCAGCCCGCTATGACGCCGTCATCGTCGGCAGCGGCGTGGCGGGGCTGCGGGCCGCGATCGAGGCAGCCGAAGGGGGTCTCTCGGTCGCGCTCCTCGCGAAGGACTCGGCCCACGACAGCAGCACCGACGTGGCGCAGGGGGGCGTGGCCGTGGCGATCTCCGATGAAGACCAGGTCGGGCTCCACTACGCCGACACGCTGGCCGCCGGCGATGGGCTGTGCGATGAGGCCGCTGTCCAGGTGCTTGTAGGGGAAGGACCGCGCTACATCAATCAGCTCATCGAATGGGGGGCTCAGTTCGACCGGGAGGGGACGCGGCTCGCCTTCACCCGCGAGGCCGCCCACAGCGCGAGCCGGGTTCTGCACGCGCACGGCGACTCCACAGGCCGGGAAATGCTGCGGGCGCTCTGGCGCAAGGCCTCGGCGCTGGAGAGGATCCTGTTCCTGCCCCACACCTACTCGGTGGATCTGGTCGTTTTGGATGGCGCCTGCTCAGGGCTGAAGCTGCTGGACGGGACCACGGGGCAGGCCCGCCTGCTGGAGACGAGCGCAGTCCTGCTGGCCACGGGAGGATTGGGACAGATCTACCGGGAGACCACCAATCCGCCTCAGGCCACCGGAGACGGAATGGCCATCGCCTGGCGCGCCGGCGCCCTTCTGAGGGACATGGAGTTCGTCCAGTTCCACCCCACGTCGCTGCATGTCGCGGGGGCTCCGCGGTTCCTCCTCTCCGAGGCGCTGCGGGGCGAGGGAGGCATCCTCCGGGCGGCTGACGGGCGCCGGTTCATGTCGGAGGTGGACCCGCGAGGAGAGCTGGCCCCGCGCGACGTCGTGGCCCGGGCTATCTTCCACGAGATGAGACGCTCGGGCAGCGACCACGTCCTTCTGGACATGACCCGGCTCGACGGCTCGTATCTGAGGCGGCGGTTTCCGCGCATCACAGCGACCTGTGAGCGGCATGGCGTGGATCTCGCGAAAGACCCGGTGCCGGTGGCTCCCGCGGCTCACTACATGATGGGGGGAGTGGTGACGGACCTGTGGGGCGCCACGACGGTGCGGGGTCTGTACGCGGCTGGAGAGGTTGCCTGCACCGGGGTGCACGGAGGCAACAGGCTCGCCAGCAACTCGCTGCTGGAGGGGCTGGTGTTCGGGGCGCGCGCCGGGCGGGCCGTCCTGGATGCTTCCCGTCGATCCGGCAGGAGGCAGCGGCGGCGGGGCGGAGATGATCTCGGGCTCGCGTCAAAGCCAGCGCCTGCCGGCTCTCCGAGAGCCGAGGAGCTCATCGAGCTGGTGAAGGACATTGCCTGGAAACAGCTTGGGATCGTCAGGGAGGCATCGGGGCTGCAGGAGGCGATCGCGCGGCTCGAGCCTATCGTGGCGGCGAGATCCACGTCTCCCATATCCAGCCTGTCCCGATCGTCGCTCGAGGCGGGGAACATGGCGGCCGCGGCCCTGCTGATCGCGCGGTGCGGGCTGGCCCGCCAGGAGAGCCGGGGCGCGCACTTCAGGGCCGATTTCCCGGAGCGGGACGACCGGCGCTTCGGCGGATCCTCGAGCCTCGCAATCGGGATGAAGGAGCCGACCTTCTCGACCGGCGCGGCTGGCGGGACGCAGGCCCGGAGAGGTTAAAAAGCCTCAACCGCTCGGGTCCACGTATTCCTTCTTGATGTTGAACACCTTCCCGTCGGCGATCCGGATCAGGTAATGATGCTCCCACTCCTTCATGATGCTGACCTGATCCCCGGCCGCCAGCGCCACCTCGAGCGGCTCGGCCGATTTCTGGAGGCGGTGCAGCAGCGTCACGTCCTGGGTGATTCGAGGCATCTCACGACCCGCGGAGACAGGCTCCGGTGCCCTACGTGACGAAGCGCAGGCAGCGCCGGTATCGCGACTTGGGAAAGAAGTGGATCAGCTTGTTGCCGATGCTCTTGACCCTCTGGAGGACCGATGTCTTGACGTAGTCCCCCTCTTCGCCCGAGAAGGACCACCAGATGATGAAGGCCTTCCCCTTGATGTTGGCCCGCGGGACGGTACCCCACGCGCGGCTGTCCTTCGAGTTGTCCCGGTTGTCCCCCATGCAGAAGTAGCTGTCCTCGGGGATCAGCATCTGCTTGAAGTCGAAGTCGCTCTCGCGGTAGTTCCACCGCCGGGGAGAGGCCTGGGCCGCGGACAGCGGGGCTTCTCCCTCCTTGATCTTGGCCCATGACTCGGGGTTCAGGTCGGTCTCGTGGATCTTGTAGCTCTCCTTGAGCGGGACGCCGTTGATATAGACCGTCTTGTTCTTGACCTCGATGAACTCCCCCGGCAGGCCGATGACTCTCTTGATGTAGTCTTTCTCCGGCTCCTCCGGGTACTTGAAGACGATGACGTCCCCCCGCTTGATCTCCCGAACCGGAAGCAGGCTGTTCTCCAGCGACGAAGCGGTCGGGGAGTAGATGAACTTGTTGACCATGATGTAGTCGCCGATCAACAGCGTAGGGATCATGGACCCGGTGGGGATCTTCGACTGCTGGAAGACGAAGGCCCTTGCGAAGACGACGAAGATCACGCAGATCACGATCGTCTCGAAATAGTCCCTCACCATCCCCTTGGGAACGTCGCGGGAGGCGGGGATGGCCTGCGACGATTGGGGTGAAGCTGAAGCGGATGCCTCGAGAACGTTCTCTGCGCTCATCTGATGAATTGTCTGCGGATCAGCTCCACCGCCTCCTCGGGAGTTGCGGCCACTCGCGTGATCTCTGCCTGCTCCGGGTCCAGCAGGTCCAGAGCGACCAACTGTTCGAGGTATCGTTCCCAGGGATCTCCGAGCAACACGATGGGTCGATCCCCAAGGAGCCGGGCCCGGTGAAGGGCCCAGAGGAAGGTCAACTCAGCCAGTGTGCCCGCTTTTCCGGGCAGGATTATATAGCCCGCACTATGGCGTATCAATTCACGCATCCTCTCCGACAGCCCCTCTTCCTCCAGGTGTCGCGTCAGATACCGGTTGTGCGAGGCTCGCAGCGGGGTGAGAGCTCGCGACGTGATGCCGAGCGCCGCGCCTCCGGCCTCCACCGCGCCGCGGCTTGCCGCCTCCATGACGCCGGAGTATCCCCCCGTGACGACGAGGAACCCTGCGCGGGCCAGCAGCGACCCCACTCGGCGCGCCAGCTCGTAGTGAGGGCTTCCTTCTTCCGGCTCCGAGGATCCGAAGACGGCGACGGCCCGCTCTGCGGCGGCTGAATCAGTGGCCACGCGCGACCCCGTGCCCGCGCGCGTCCGACGCCCCGAACAGCCACTGAGCCTTCCGGTCGACCAGGATGGCCTGTACGTCCCCGGTGACGCGCGAGTCCTTCTGGGCGAGGGAATGGCCGCGCTTTCTGAGGGCTTCCTGGACATCGGCCGCGAATCCGCCCGCCTCGAGCCTGATCTGGTCCGGGAGCCATTGATGATGGAACCGGGGGGCGTCCACCGCCTCCTGGAGCTCCATGTCGAACTCCAGGATGTTGAGGAGAACCTGGAGCACGGCAGTGGGGATCCCCGACCCTCCGGGTGTCCCCAGAACGAGGAAGGGGAGCGCGCGGGATCCTTCTTGTCTCAGGACGATGGTCGGCGCCATCGAGGAGAGCATCCGTTTGCCGGCGGCGACGCTGTTGGCCTCGCTGCCGACCAGACCGTACAGGTTGGGCACACCCGGCTTGAGGCTGAAATCATCCATCTCGTTGTTCAGGAGGAACCCCAGCCCGGAGGCGACGATGCCGGAGCCGAACGAGTCGTTGAGCGTGTAGGTGTTGGAGACCACCATCCCGCCGGCGTCGACGATCGAGAAGTGCGTTGTCTGGTCCTTCTCGAAGCGAGTCGGGTCGCCGGGTCCGGCGCCGCTCGCGGGTGTGGCGCGGTCCGGGTCGAATCCCTTCATCAACGAGGCGCCGTAGTCGCGGGCGAGCAGCCCTTTCAGCGGCACCTGGATGAACTCTGGATCCCCCAGCCACCGCGAGCGGTCCGCGAAGGCCCGCTTCATCGCTTCCGATACGAGGTGGATGTAGGCCGAGGAGTTGTGACCCAGCAATCTGAGATCGAACGGCTCCAGCATGTTCAGGATCTGCAGCAGGATCGCGCCCCCGGAGCTTGAGGGGGGCGCCGAGACGACGTGAAACGACCTGTAGGCGCCCGTCAGCGGAGCACGGACGATCGGTTTGTAAGAGGCGAGATCCTCGGCGGTTATCAGGCCGCCGTTGGCCTTCATGTCAGCGGCCAGGTCGCGAGCGATCCTCCCCTTGTAGAAGGCCGCGGGGCCGCCGTAGGAAAGGGTCTCGAGGGTTCTCGCCAGATCTTCTTGCACCAGAAGATCCCCTTCCCTCAGCGGAGCCGTCCCCTTGAAGAAGCTCCTCCGGAATGAGGCGGACTTCGCCACCCTTTCCAGCTCCGAATCGAGCGCCTCCTCCAGGCCGCGGTCCGCTCTGAACCCTTCGCGTGCGAGGCGGATAGCCGGGGAGAGGACCGTGGCGAAGCTGCGGGTGCCGTGCGTCTCGAGGGCCAGCGCCATGCCTGCGACCGTGCCCGGAACGCCCGCGGCTCGATGCGTGTCGAGGCTGAGCCTCGGGATCACGTCTCCTTTCTCGTCGAGGAACATGTCGCGACTCGCCGCCGCGGGAGCTGTCTCCCGGTAGTCGATGACGGTCAGATCTCCCGAGGCGGACCGGATCAGCATGTACCCGCCCCCCCCCAGATTGCCCGCCTGCGGATGGGTGACCGCGAGAACGAACGCCATCGTGACCGCGGCGTCCACCGCGTTGCCCCCCTGGCGCAGGACGCTCACGGCTTCCTCCACCGCGATCCGAGCGGGGCCGGCCACCATCGCGTGCCGCGCCCGTTCCGCGGGGCGCGTGGCTGCGAGCGCGACCGCAGATGGGGCGACGAGCACAGCGCAGACAACGGGGCTGAGAAGACGCGCGGCGAGGCGGCTCGCGGAGGAGGTTTGTCGCGACGGGCGGGACGGATCCACTCTCGGCGAGCTCTCGGCTACTTGGCGGCCGGCTTTGTCTGGGACGAAGCGGCCAGCGTGCGCGTGTAGTTGACCAGATCCCAGATCTGGGAGTCGGTGAAGCCTCTGTCCTTCTTGTATCCCGGCATCGGGTCGCGCCCCGTGGCGATCTTCCAGAACAGCTCCCCATCGGTCTGGACCGCCATGTGATTCGCATCCGTGAGGTCACCGGCGGTGAAACCGAGGCGTTGGGCGACGGGCCCTTTTCCGTCTCCGGTCGCTCCATGGCAGGCGAGGCAGTTCTTCGCGTAGAGGGGCTTCCCGCGCCCGATCGAGTCGGCGCCGGCGGCCACCGGATTCTTCACCAGTTTCTCCGATGGCGGGACCGCCCACGGGGTCGAATGCCCCTCGTGGGCTCGTGCCACACCGAGCGCGAAAAAAGCGAGCGCGACGAGCGCAACGGACGAGGCGGCGATACGGATCGCTTTAGCGGCTGGTGGCATCGGTGACCTCATGGGGGTCGTCGTCTGTGCAAAGAGGCCACTACTATAGGCCATCCTTGGTCGCGACTGCGTCGCGACGATCGGCTTGCGGGCCATCCTTCCGCTCCGGACTCTCGTCACGCCGCCGCTTCAGATATGTGACGCGGGGCCTGGTCCCCAGTTCCTCCATCAACCGGAAAGCTCGAGGATCCCTGCTCAGCCTGGAGACGCGGCTGGCGGGATCCTCCAGGTCGCCGAAGACCATCGCTTGCGCCGGGCAGGACTGGGCGCAGGCCGGCGTCACATCGCCGTCTCGCGGCGGCCGGGACTCGTCCTGGGCCCTGTCCTTGGCCCGGCGGATCCGCTGCACGCAGAAGGTGCATTTCTCGATATGTCCTCTCTCGCGCACCAGCACATCCGGGTTCAGGTGCTTCGTCAGCGGCTCGGGCCAGGAGGGGGGCTCGAAGTTGAAGTAGCGCACCGAATAGGGGCAGGCGTTGGCGCAGAACCTCAAGCCGACGCAGCGGGCGTTGACCTGGGCGTTGATCCCCTCCGGGTTCTCGTAGGTCGCGCCGACGGGACACACCGGGACGCAGGGGGCCTCGTCGCAGTGCTGGCACAGCACGGGCAGGAAACGCGTCTTGACGTTGGGCCAGCTCCCTTCGGTGTGACGCTCCATCCGGAGCCAGGTGATCGAGCGCCCTTTCTCCGCCTGCTCCTCACCGGCAAACGGGATGTTGTTCTCCGACTGGCAGGCGACCACGCAGGCGCTGCACCCGTTGCACCGATCCAGATCGACGACCATCCCCCACTGCGGCATCAGCCCTCCACCCCGCGGGCGGGCTTCACGGATACCCGCGTCGCCCCCCAGGCGATGCCCCCCGCCTCGCCAGCCACCGGCGCCAGCAGTGAGAAGAAATTGGGACCGCGACCCTCGGCATACCTTCCATAGGCCTGGTGGCCCTGTCCGGCGGGAGCAGCCGCGGAGCCCGGCATCACCGTCTCGGACAGCAGCGCCCGTGTGGTGACCTGTCCGAACTCGCTTCCCACCACCACACGGTCTCCCTCGGCGATCCCCAGAGCTCCGGCGTCGCGCGGGTTGACCTCGATCCAGGAGCCCCAGCGTCGCTGCGCCATCGGGTCGAGCAGCTCCTGCATCCAGGGGATGTTGGCCGCGCGGCCGTCCCCCAGCGCCGGGGAGGGGTACAGGACCAGGACCAGCGGCGCCTCGGCCACATGCCTCTCGAAGAGGGGTGGCTCGAAGTGGACGCCGCCTTTCGGGAACTGGAACGTGACCTTGGTCCCGGGAATCGAGCCGCCGCCGCGCGAGATCGCCCCTTCCAGCTCAGCCAGCAGATCGGCTTCGGATCTCCAGGGCATCGCCCGCGGCGCGAGACCTATCAGCGCGTCAACGAGCGAGCGGGTGTCGAGAGCCGGCTCGACCGCGGGGCGTGTCGCTCGCGGCGCCGGCTCGATGCAGCCTCCTTCCGGCAGGTCGGTGCAGGAGCGCTCCAGATAGGTGTGGTCCGGGAGTATCCAGTCGGCCAGGGAGGCCGTGTCGTCCGGAAAGGAGGAGAACGAGATCAATAACGGCATCTTCGAAGAGTCGGACAGGATCTTCCGGAGGCTCGGGATCGCGTGAACCGGGTCGGCATCGGCGACCAGAAGGGCGCCTATCCGGGACGACACGAGCCTGTCAACCAATTCCGGGCCGGCGAGACTCTGCCGGCGCGTTGGCGTCAGCATCGCGCGAAGCTCTGGTCTTGCGGCCATCCAGGAAGCGACCGGGAAATGCAGCCCGCCTCGCACGCCAAACGTCCCCAGCAGCGCGTTGACGCAGGCGGCGGCCATCGCCCCCGCCAGTGAGTTGGAGTGGCCGGCCGCCGATCCTCCGAACAGGACGGCGGAGGGACGGTGGGCCGCCATCTCTCGGGCCAGTTGGGCGATTGCATCGGGGCGGACATCGGTGATTTCCGCCGCGCGCTCGGGAGTCATGCCGGCCCATGCCTCCGGGTCGAATCCTCGCGTGTGGGCGGCGATGAACTCTCCGTCGTACAGTCTTTCGGCGACCAGGACGTACGCCAGTGCCAGCAAGAGAGCTGTCTCGGTCCCCGGGCGGGCCGGCACCCACTCATCGGCCCAGGCTGCGGTGAGGGAGTACCGCGGCTCGACCTGGGTGAGCTTGCCTCCGAATCCGGCGCCTTCCGCGCGCATCTCGGCCACGCCCCGCTGCATTCTCACGGGTGAAGCGCCCGACTCCACCAGAGAGGTCCCCACCGAGAGAAGGTGACGGCACCTCTCCAGATCGATGGAGGGCAGCTCGGCGAGACCGGTCAGGCGGTGATACGCCTCGCGGACCGCCTCTTCATGGAAAGGCTCGATGATCAGGGCCGGGGGAGCTCCGGCGGCATCGAGAAACCGATCCAGGACAGAGGCTCGATGGCCGCGCATCCGTCCGGCGAGGAAAACAAGACCTGAAGCACCGCCCGAGCCCCGGGTCGCCTGTTGGAGAGACCTCCCCACATCCGCCAGAGCGTCGTCCCAGCTGACGCGCGACCACCGCCCCTCGCCCCGTGCTCCCTCTCGCCGGAGCGGGCCCGGGACCCGATCCGGGTTGTAGAGCCACTGGACCCCCGCCTGCCCGCGAGCGCACAGACCACCCCGGTTGACGGGATGGGAGGGGTCCCCTTCGATCTTCACGGCCCTGCCCTGTACCACGCGCGTGAGGATCCCGCAGCCGCCCGGACAAAGCGCGCATATCCCCTCACGCCACAGCTCCTCCGCAAGCGGCGTCTGCTCGTCGGTGACCAGGTCGGTGAGGGGAGCGCCTCCCCGGCCTCCGCAGGCGGACAGGGCGAGTCCACCGGCGCCGATCCCGCCGCCGATCCTCAGGAAATCCCGGCGTTGCATCGTGAGAGACGCCTCACTTGTGGCAGGTCAGACAATCGCGGACAACGAGCCGGTGGAGCTTCAGGAGCTCGGAACGGAGACGACCTGGCCCGTCCTGATCATCACTCCTTTTCCTCGACGCGAAGGCTCTCCTTGAGGCGGTCGATTTCTTTTCGGATCCTCCGCTGCCGCACGCCGAGCGATAGAAGGTACGCGGTGATCAGGGCCCAGATCAGGTTGTAGGCCCAGAACAGGTAGGGGAAGTGCTGCTCCATCAGCCTGACGCCCGCAGACCCGACGCCGCCCGCCGCGCGGGCCGCTCTCCCAGCTTCAGCCGCAGCCAGCGCAGCTCCGCCTCGGCGCGGCCCAGAGGGATCCTCAAAGCCATCAGCGAGGCGTACAGGGCGAGGTAGGTGAAGATCCCCATCAAGAACACCTGTCTCATGGTCGGGTCGAGACCTCCACCACCGGACACCGCCAGCACCTGGGGATGGTGTCCCCTCCACCAGTGGACGGACATGTACACGATCGGCACATCGATGAAGCCGATGATCCCCACGACGGCGGCAAAGCGAGCCTGCTGGTCAGGGTCCTCGGTGTAGCGCCTCACCAGAAGATACCCCATGTAGATGAGCCACAGCACCAGCGTGGTGGTGAGCCGCGCCTCCCATGTCCAGTAGGTCCCCCAGACCGGTCTGGCCCAGAGCGGCCCCGTCACCAGGACGATGGTGGTGAGAAGGAGCCCCGCCTCCGTGGAGGCTCTCCCGGCGATATCCCATCCGGGCCGACGCGTCGCAAGATATCCGATGCTCGCCACGAACGTCACGAAGAAGGCCAGAAAGCAGACCAGCCCCGCGGGGGCGTGGAAGTAGAAGATCCTCTGGACGTCTCCCATCACCTTCTCGCGCGGCGCGTAGAACAGCGCCCCGTAGAGCGTCGTGGTGGCCAGCGCCAGTGTGATGACCGGCAGGGTCGTCTGCGCCAGAGATGCCCAACGGCCGCCGGGTCGTCTCGGACTCACGTCACTCCTCCAGGATGTACTCGAACGTCAAGTAGGCCGCCGCGATGAACACCAGGTCGAAGACCCCCGCCATCACCAGCCACGCCGCCGCGGGCGCTTCCGATATCGGCTCTCCCGCCAGCGCCGCTCCGGTCAACCGGACGGCCGACAGCATGAAGGGGACCGAGATGCTGAACAGGAGGATCGGCAGCAGCACATCCCCCCTTCGGGTGCGGGCGGTCATCCCGCCGAACAGTGTCCCCACCGCGCCGAACCCGACCGTGTGCACCAGAAGCACCACTGACATCGGGCCGATCGAGGCCGCCAGATCATAGTCGAACATCACGGCGCAGAGCGGCAGCACCGCCGCCTCGACGATCAGCATCGAGGTGCAGTTGGCCAGCAACTTCCCCAAGTAGAGCGAGCCGGGGTCCACCGGGGCGAGCCGGAGCCCCTGGATGCAGTCAGCGTCCCGCTCCAAGGCGAAGGAGTTGCCGAACGCCAGAACTCCCGAGAAGGCGAAGGCGACCCACAAGACCCCCGGGCCGAAGTCGCTGAACCGGGCCGAGCTGAGATCGAATCCGAAGTTGAAGATCACCAGCACCAGCAGCGCGAAGAAGAACATCGCCGGGAGGCTGTCGAGGCTGCGCCACTCGACCCTCACGTCTTTCTGCCAGACCAGCAGCGCCTTGCGCGCCTCCCGGACGGGGCCCGAGAGGCGCCGGCGCCTCTCCACCGCCGATCCGGTTCCCGGCGTGGCGAGGTCAAGGGCAGCGGGGGAGCGGACGGTCATGAGAGGGCCTCTCCCGCGCCGTCGCGATACAGCCTCTCGAGGGCTTCGCGCGAAGCCCCCTCGGCCTGGGCCTGACAGGTCAGCCGCCCTCGGGCCAGGACGGCGAAACGGGTGCTCACCTCGAGAGCCTCCTCGGTGCGGTGGGTCACCATCACCAGCGTGCGTCCTCGCTCCCGCTCCTGGCGCAGGATCCCGCTCAGGATGCGGCAGGCCTCCCTATCCAATCCCGCGTAGGGCTCGTCGAGCAGCAGCAGGTCGGGGTCGTGGATCAGCGCCCGGGCGATCGCCAGCCTCTGGGTCATCCCGCTGGAAAAGGTCCTGACCAGGTCGTCGGCGCGGGGGCTCAGACCGACCTGGACCAGCAGCTCCTGGGCGCGGGCGGCCGGCCGGTCCACGTCGTAGAGACGGCCGTAGAAGAGAAGGTTGTCGCGCGCGGTGAGGCCCGCGTACAGCAAGCTGGCATGGCCGATCATCCCCACCCTGCGCTTGACCGCGTCCGGCGCCGCCGCAGGGTCGAGGCCGAAGATCTGGAGCGAGCCGCTCGTGGGCCGCAGCAGACAGGCGAACAGCTTGAGCAGGGTGGTCTTGCCGGCGCCGTTGGGGCCCAGCACCGTGAGGAAGTCGGCCTTCGCGAGCCTCAGGTCAATTCTGTCGAGCGCCTGGATCGGGCCGTACCGTCGTGTGAGACCGGAGGCGACGATGCTGAGTGGGGATGAGCCGCTGCCGCCTCCCTCACCCCCGGCCATGACTGTCCAGCTTCCGGTACACCTCGATCGCCTCCTGGGTGAGGCTCTCCCGGGTCTGCTCGAAGTCGGGTTTGGTGAGCTTGCCCACTTCGTACTCCATCTCGAGGTCTTTGATCCCCGCGAGGATATGCTGTCGGCGGGCCAGCAGCTCCTGCCGCGGGCTCGACGCGGCGTCGTCGCTGTCGAAGGCGGGGCTGCCTCCCCAGCCGAGCAGCGGGGCCAGGATGAACAGCGTGGCGCCGCCCAGCACCAGCGCGGTCAGGAAGATCACAGGTCGATCTCCCGAAGATCCCTGGAGAGCCTGTCGCGGTAACGGGCCTCGAGGGGAGCCGGGGCGCCCGCCGTCGCCTCAGCAGGGGCCTCGAGCGGTCCGCCGCGCCGTCTCCATCGTCTCAGGACGAGGATCAAGCAGCCGAGCCCGACCAGGGCCGCCGCGTAGGGGATGGCCCACCCGACCAGATTCAGCCCCCGGCGCTCGGGCACGATCCGGATCTGCGGGCCATGCTCCTCGACATACCCCGCGATCAGAGCCTCGGGGGTTTCGCCAGACCCGAGCGCCTGGGCGAGCCTGGCTTTTTCGGCACGGGCGAAGCCGCATGTGCACTCGGCCAGTGTCTGGTTCACGCATCCGCCGCAGAAGCACTTGATCACCTCGGTCACCCGTCTCGATTCGGCCGATTCGACGCTCGGCGCCGGAGCGTCCAGCTCGGTGTGCCGGCCGACTTCCGGCTGCTGGGCCTGCAGCAGCGCCGGCGACGCGGCTGCCCAGACGAACAGGCAGAGCGCCGGCGCAGCGGTTGGCCCGAAGCGCCGGTGGGCGGCTCTACGACGCAACGGTTGTCGCCTCCTGCCCCTGTCCGACGGCCGGGTCGCGGGCTGGGGCCCTCTGTCTCTTCCACTCGGGAAGCACCGCCACCTGCGTCCCCAGAATCAGGACGAAACCTCCGAGCCAGATCCAGGAGACCAGCGGGTTCAGGTAAGCCTTGAAGGTGTAGCCGCCCCCCTTCGGGTCGGGGTCCACCAGGATCGTGTACAGGTCATCGGAGAGATTGGGGGGCCAGTGGAGCATCCCATAGATGGCTACCTCGGTGGTGGGCTGGTCCGATGCGCGGTAGTAGTACTTCTCGGGCTGAAGTGTCGCGACCTGCTCGCCCCTGCGTGAGACGCTCAGTGTTGTGGAGAGCACGTCCTTGTGCGCGTCGTGGGAGGAGGAGCTGTCCTCGAATGTGAGCGCGTACGGTCCGATCGTGAAGCTCTCGCCGCGCTTCAGGTTGGCCACGACCTCCTGCTGGAACGCCGAGGAGCCGGCGATCCCGACGAAGATCATCACCATCCCGACGTGGACCAGATACCCGCCGTATCTCCTCTTGTTGCGCCCCACGAGCGAAGCGAGACCCTGCGCGAAAGTCTCCCCGGCGGTCTTCATCCGGGCCCGCGCGCCACGATAAAACTCCGCGGCGACGGTGGCCAGGACGAACCCACACAGGGCGAACGCCAGAATGGCCCTGAGGTGGCGCATCCCCACCAGCAGCATGATGCCCGCCACCGCCGCGGCCACAGCGAGAGGGACCGTGAAGTTCCTCCCCAGGTTCTGCCCCGAGGCCTTGCGCCAGGCGATCAGAGGTCCCACTCCCGTCACGAAGATGAGGCTCAGCCCCAGCGGGACGATCCACTGATTGAACCAGGGTGGGCCGACGGAGACCTTCGCTCCCTGGATCGCCTCCGACAGGATCGGATAGACGGTCCCCCAGAACACCGTGAAGCAGATGGCGATGAAGATGATGTTGTTGAGCATAAACGCGCTCTCGCGCGACAGCAGCGACTCGAGCGTGTTCTCGCTCCGGAGCCGGGGCAGCCGGAGCACCAGCAGCGTCACGCTGGCCAGCACCACCAGCACCCAGAACGTGGCGAACCAGGGGCCCAGCGAGGACTTGGTGAACGAATGGACCGAGGAGATCACGCCGCTGCGGGTGATGAATGTCCCGAAGATCGACAGACAGAAGGTCATGATGATGAGCAGGATGTTCCAGACCTTGAGCATCCCCTTCTTCTCCTGGATCATCACCGAGTGGATGAACGCCGTCAGGGTGAGCCACGGCATCAACGAGGCGTTCTCCACCGGGTCCCAGGCCCAGTAGCCGCCCCACCCCAGCTCCACGTAGGCCCAGTACCCACCTTGCAGGATCCCGATGCCCAGGAAGAACCAGGTGAAGAGGGACCAGCGGCGGATGGTGACGATCCACTCGTTGCCCAGCCTGCCCGTCAGCAGCGCGGCCATCCCGAAGGCGAATGGGACCGCCACGCCGACGTAACCCAGGTACAGACTGGGGGGATGCGAGGCCATGAACGGGTTCTGGAGCAGCGGGTTCAGACCGGCTCCTTCGGGCAGGTGGCGCCCGGCCGGCTGGAACGGGTTGCTCACGAAATCGAGCATGACCAGGAAGAACGTCGTGATGAACATGAGCGTGCCGGTGACGGCGGGCATCAGCTCGCGGTTGCGTCTCCGGTTCTGGAGAACGACGACGCCGGAATAGACAGCGAGGATCCAGACCCACAGCAGCAGCGACCCGGACTGACCACCCCAGAGCGCCGCCACCTTGTAGACGGTGGGCTGGGTGGTGGTGGAGTTCTGCGCGACATAGAGGAGCGAGAAGTCATCCGCGACAAAGGCTCCCACCAGGCTCAGGCAGGAAAACGTCAGGAGGCCCGCCACGGCGAGGACGGCCCGCTCTCCGCTCCTGACCAGATCCGAGGAGCGTGTCTGATGACCGAGCCAGGAGGTCAGGACAGCCCAGACGGAGGCTATCAGGGCCAGCAACAGACACGAATATCCGAAATCAGGGCTCGTCATCCTGGGATATGCCTCTTACGACCCCGCGCTGGCGGCGCCGCCGGCCGAAGGGAGGGCCACGGCCGGCCGGCTCTCGACCCCCTCACTCTCGTACTTGGAGGGGCACTTGGCGAGAAGATGGTGCGCTCGGAAGACGCCGCCGCCGTCCAGCTTCCCCTCGACGACGACGTCGCCGTTCTCTTTGAATGTGTCCGGGACCTCGCGAGCATAGACAACAGGAATCGAGCGGGCTCCATCGGTCACCGCGAAGCTGACGCCGATGCCGCCGGAGGCCCGGACGACGCTCTCGGGCTTGACCTTCCCGTAGATCCGGCAGTTGGTCCTCTGAAGCGAGGTGTCGGCGAGGTATTCCGCGACCGAGTGGTCGTAAACCAGGCTCTGGTTGAAGCTATAGACGATGAGCCCCCCGACCCCTGTCAGGATGATCGCCCCGCCGATCGCGAGACGCCGCTGTCTTCTCGTCATCGCAGTGCCATCTTAGAGGATGGCTCAAATCCGCGTCAAATCGAGCCGGGACGGTGGGAGCCACGAGTCAAGGCTGCTTTCGCTGTCCCTTCAATAGAGATCGGACCTTCATCCGGAGCTCATCGCCAACGTGCATCCCTTTGATCAGGATGTCGGTCGCGCCGGCTCCCCGGAGCTGCTCCCAGATCCCTGAGTACAGCTCGGTCTCATCGCGGGCGGTGAAGATCAGCACGGGGATGCCGCGGGGCTTGGTGGCCTGCAAGACCGGCGTCCCGTCCTGACCGTCCTCCAGCGAGAGGTCCAGGATCACCGCGTCGAACCCCCCGGCGGCGATCAGAGCTCGCGCCGCGGCCACGTTGGAGGCGACAGTCGTCTCGTAATCTTTCTCCAGCGCCTCCCGGGTCAGCTCCGCGAAGTACTTCTGGTCCTCCACCAGCAGCACCCGGCCTCGCGGGGGCACCTGCTTGCGCGCCGGATCGGTTGGCTCGGGGGTCAGACCCGCCGTCGCATAAGGAATGAAAAGATGACCGCACTTCGGACAATTGACAGGGTTCTGGAAGCCTCCGGAGCTGTCGCGCGCCGGCTTGCGAGCCTGGGCGGCAGGAGCCTCAGGAGGGGAGTCAGGGCCGGTCTCGGGGCGCGCGGCGACCTCCAGAGGCGCCTTCGCCCTCCACCTCTTGCCGCATTCCGGGCAGGTCAGCGTTCCGCCCTGCGCCGGGATCTTGCGGTCATCGATGGAATAAAGGGTGCCGCAACCGGGGCAGTGGACCATCACGAGCGGGAGCCCTCCGGACGTGGAAGATAGGGCCGATAGACGGGAATGGCCACCGGCCCTATACTGGCCGGCGTTTAGGCGCTGCTGAAGGCCCTCAGGCAGGAGCCTCTGTCTTTCCCGCGCCGGCCGGCTGACGGTAGAGGTGGCGCGGGTTCCGCTTTCTCGGGGTGGATGCGGGACTGGGATGACCCTCAAGGAGAGGCTCGAGAGCGAGCTGAAGCTTCTCGAGCGCGAGCTGAAGATCGATCTCCCGAAAGAGATCAAGAAGGCGGCAGCGATGGGTGACCTGCGCGAGAACGCGGAGTACCAGACCGCCTTGGAGCGTCAGCGGTTCCTCCAGGGGAGAATCGGCCAGATCAAGCAGAAGCTCTCCGAGATCTCCCTGATGCGGTTCGACCAGGTGTCCAAGACCGCCATCGGGCTGGGCTCGCTGTTCAAGGTGATCGACACCGAGGAGGACCGGGAGCATCAGTTCGAGATCGTGATGGATGGGATGGCGGATGCCACCAAGGGGATGATCTCGATCTCCTCGCCGCTGGCGCGGGGGTTTCTCAACAAGAAAGTGGGGGACGAGGTCTCCATCACGGTCCCCTCGGGCAGGAAGACCTACGAGATCATCGAGCTGAAGACCGTCCACGAGCGGCAGCGAACCGGTCCGTGAGGCTGTGCCTCGCGATCGTCCAGAGGATCAGGACCCCCGCCTTGATCGTTCCCGAGACCGTCCCGGAGATCTTGGACCGACCCACGCGGCGCCGGTACGGGACCGACACCTCCTTCACGCGCAGTCCCGAGCGAAGCGCCTTGACCTGCATCTCCACCGTCCATCCGTAGGTCTTGTCGCGCATCCCGAGCGCCAGCAGCTTGTCGTAGCTGATGGCGCGAAACGGCCCCAGGTCGGTGTAGCGGTAACCGTAAAGCGTCCGGATCAGCACGACGGCCAGCATGTTGCCGTAGCGGGCTTGCGGAAGCAGCGACCCTGGCTCGGCGCCCCCCATCAGACGCGACCCCAGCACCAGATCCGCGTCCCCCGTGGCTATGGGCCGGACGATCTCGGGCAGGGATCGAGGGTCGTCGCTGAAATCAGCGTCCAGAAAGGCGACGACGTCGGGCGGGTCGGACTCGAGATGGCCGATCCCTTTCAAGCAGGCGCGGCCGTACCCGCGCGCCGGCTCGCTGATCACCGAGGCGCCCGCCGCGGCGGCGACGCGGCCAGTCCTGTCGGTGCTGCCGTTGTCCACGACGACAACTCGCGACAGCTCGATCGCGCCGCCGCCGGGGACTCTCCCGAGCTGGACCTGCCGCAGGGCATCCAGCACCAGAGGCAGCGACCGCTCTTCGTTGAGCGCCGGGATGATGACGGCGACCTTCACGACGCGAAGGGACATAGGAGGCAGTTTCACATATATTAGGTCCACTCCGGAGAGAGAGAGCGGATGTCCCGGATCCTCGATGAGTCCCTGGCTGGATCGAAAAGGAGCGCTGCCTCCTCGGCGGGCAGGGCCCCGGCCCTCCTCCGCCTGCTGCGGCC
>Ga0187893_10006510_pt1 | contig 19924 bp, 14 predicted proteins | sample MA1701074metaG_FD_139574 | JGI IMG/M metagenome (GOLD analysis project Ga0187893, IMG submission 139574) | White microbial mat communities from a basaltic lava cave in the Kipuka Kanohina Cave System on the Island of Hawaii, USA - MA170107-4 metaG ...
AACCATTTCGCCTCGGCAGGGGCGACGGCGCCGACCTCGCGCTCGTGCGCTCCGTCGCTCCTTCGGAGCGTGGAATCACTGCGATGTTGAATGCAGTGCAAAGCCAGCGTCTGGAGTGTGGCAAATTCTCGCTCGGCAGTGGACCATGGGGCACAGCTTGTTATCGTGCGCTTGAATGATGACAAAGTCGGGTCGATGAACCGACCTACCCCACGGGAATGCCTTCCCACTGGGCGATGATGCGGGGCGGGCCACGCCGAGACCGACACAGGCGATCGTCGCCGCTCAACCTCGGCCGATCAGCAATGACCCATGAATCTTCACTTGGCAAACCGGCGGTACGAGAAAAGCTCACCGATTCGGACTATTCCATTGTTCGCAACACGGCGCGCACGGGGCTCGCGTCAAAACCCACAAGCGGCAGCGGCAGGGCGATCAACTCATAGACCCCTTCGGCCGCGTCGCGAAGAACCAGCCCCTCCAGGATGGCCATGTCATGGCGAAGGAAGGCCTGGTGCGTCGGCAGATCCTTGGAATCGGCCAGGTCCACGCTCGGCGTGTCGATCCCCACAGTCCGGACGCCGCGCTCCGCCAGCCGGTCTACCAATGCCGGAGAGATCGCCGCGAAATCCTCATTCCATCGTGCCGGATCGGGATATGTGCCGGTGGCCAAGAGAACCCGCGGCTGAGTGATTGCCGCGCGGATCATTTCCGGCGTAATCCTCTCCCATGGTCCGACTGACACGCGAACCACTTGGCATGGACCGAGGTAGTAGTCCAGGGTCCTTTCGTCAATCGACGCAGCCCCCTTTCCATAGTGGTTCGGCCCGTCGGCGTGGGCCCCAAGGTGTACCGTGGCTCGCAGAGTCGAGAGCGTCAGGTGGTCGCCCCGACCCATGTCCAAGAGGACCTCGCGCGAAGGCGGCGTATCCCCGGGCCAGACCGCCAGCGACGAAGTGATCGGCGGAGAAATGTCGATCAATGATGCCATCGGGAAGCCGTCGGTAACCCGCCCGCGCGAATCCATGCCCATCGCCGGCTGTTGGGCGACGGACCGCGAGAGGTTGAGCTAGCCTATCGCCGGCAGCCAGCCGATGTCTATGGACGACGCCTGTATTCGCATTGGCCGAGTTCGTATAGTGAGGGCGAGGGTTTCGCGGCGGATCGCGATCCCAACCGAGCATGAGTTGCCACATCGTCATCTTGGGCGCGACCGGGGCCGTGGGGCGAGAGTTCCTGCGGATCATGGAGCAGCGTTCGACCCCCGTCGGCGAGCTTCGGCTATTGGCCTCCTCGCGGTCAGCGGGCACGAAGGTCGAATTCCGCGGCCAAACCCAGTGCGTGCAGGAGGCCGGCAAGGGCGCCTTCGACGGAGCGGATATCGCCTTCTTCAGCGCCGGGGCCGCGGCCAGTCGGCAGTGGGCTCCGATCGCGATGGAAGCCGGCGCTCGCGTGATTGACAACAGTTCCGCGTTTCGCCTGGACGACGGCGTGCCGCTGGTCATCCCCGAGATCAATCCCCAGGCCGTCGGCGACGCTCGGCTGATCGCCAACCCCAACTGCTCGGCGATCATCATGAACATGGCCGTCTGGCCGCTGCATCGGCGATTCGGCGTTCGGCGCATCGCGGTCAGCACCTATCAATCGGCCAGCGGGGCGGGCTTCCGGGCCATGCGCGAGCTGGAGGAACAGACCCGAGACGTCCTCGCCGGCCGGCCGCCGGTCCCGAGGGTCTTGCCGCACGTGGCGGCCTTCAACGTCTTCTGCCACAACAGCGTCGTCGGCCCCGACGGCTACAACGTCGAGGAAACTAAGATCGCCTTGGAGACGCGGAAAATCTTCGGCGATCCCTCGATCGCCATCACCGCGACCTGCGTGCGCGTGCCAGTGCTCAGGGCCCATAGCGAGTCCATCAATCTGACCTTCGCCAAGGCCGTCACCGAGGCACAGGTGCGGGAGGCGCTCTCGCAGGCGCCTGGCGTGCGGATCGTGGACGACCGGTCGAGGAATCACTTCCCGATGCCCCTTGAGGCGAGCGGAGGCGACGAGGTGCTGGTGGGCCGCATCCGCCGCGACGCCAGCCAGCCGGACGGCCGGGGCATCGAGCTGTTCGTGAGCGGCGACCAGCTCCGCAAGGGCGCGGCCCTGAACGCCGTGCAGATTGCGGAATCGTTGCGATTCAAATAAGATACGAATCATGGTTTTTTCACAGACCGATTTCCAAGTCTGGACCGACTCCGGGATGGGTCGTGAACCCGGAGTAAGTCGGCTCATTCCCGAACAACATGCGTTTGAACTCGACCAGACAAAGATACTTCGAAAAGCCGTATCAGACGTCCGCAACGCACTGGCTGAGAATGGGCTCGCTCTGAATCGCGCGGCTGAATTCCGGGCGAAAAACGAGCGTGATCCTACTCTCAGGGGGTATGAGTCTGATGATGACAATCGACTTCTCAGCATGATAGATAAACTCGCCACGGTCGCGTCCATTCATGCTGACTGGGCGGAAGATTTGAACAAAACGATCGTGATGCTTGGAGAGATTAAGGCAAACTTCCAGTCGATTTGGTCGGCGGATGCTGATGCGTTGTTGGAAGAGCTTCGTCAGCACCTGGAGAACGTTGAGTGGGTCAGGCAAACGACACGCAGGTGGTCAAACGAGATCGGCGAGTATTTTGACCTTCACCACCCAAACCTTCCACCCCATCCCGTCAGCCCAGTTGACATGGGGCCTTCGGATAGCTCACGACTTCCCTCCGTGCTTTGACTGATTATCCGCCATGCCAATCGTCGTCGACACGTCGGCGTTGTACGCAAATGTAAATCGTTCGGATCAGAACCACGTTCGGGCCAGAAGGAGACATCGAGTATTTACGAAGGACGGTTCAATTCTGATTACACCTCAGATCGCATTGATTGAAATGCTTGGACACGTCACCAGGATTGGTAGCGACAAAGAATATCGGGAAAAGATCATGGACCAAGTCTACGCTTTGGGTTGGACGACAGAGCCGCACACCCAGGAGGATTACGATCATGCGGAGCGGCGATGGCGAAAGTATGCCGACTGGCCAGCCGATTTTCCCGACTTGTTGATTATCTCAATCGCCCAGCGGTTGAAGGCTCAATCGGTGTGGACGTATGATCGAAAAATGACAAAACTCGTGCGCGCCGAGGCGCCGAGAATACAGGTTGTCGGCCTGGAAGGCGCCCTGTGAATGACTCGTAACGACGCTTGGAATCTGCTCTGCGAGTACGTCCAGTCCGAGTCGCTTCGCAAGCACATGCTGGCCGTCGAGGCCGCCATGCGGCACTACGCGACCCTCCTCGGCGGAGACCGTGACCCGTGGGGCGTCGCCGGCCTGCTGCACGACTTCGACTACGAACGATGGCCCAACCCGCCCGAACACACCCGCGAAGGGGCGAAGATCCTCCGCGCCCGCGGAACGGACGAAGAGATCGTCGGGGCCATCCTCGCCCACGCCGACTGGAACCTCGATGAATACCCCCGCGACCGGCCCATTCGCAAGGCCCTCTTCGCCGTCGATGAGCTGTGCGGATTCCTCACCGCCGCGGCCCTCATTCGCCCGACGCGCATGGAGGGGATGGGGCCTGCCTCGATCAAGAAGAAGATGAAGACCCCCTCCTTCGCCGCGTCGGTCAAGCGCGAGGACATCACCGCCGGCGTCGAGTTGCTGGGGCTGCCCCTGGACACCCACATCGAAAACTGCATTTCCGCCATGAAGGGCATCGCCGGCGAGTTGGGGCTCTTGCCCCCCTGATCGACTCGATGAGTCGGAGCGTGTATCCTCAACGGTCTTCGGGGAAAGAACGATGCGGCACAGATTCCGAAGCCTGCTGATCGTCCTGTTTGCGCTCGGCGGCCCGCGCGCCACCGCCGCCGCTGATAAGCCTTCCTTCCCGGAAGATCGACCGCTGGACATGGTTCACATCCGGCTGGACCTGCGCGTCGATCTAAAGGCCAAGACGGTCAAGGCCACGGCCACTGTCGATCTTGCCGCGCTCCGCGAGGTCAACCAGATCCAACTCAATGCGGTCGGCCTGGACGTCAGCAGGCTCAACCTTCAGCCCGAGGGCGGAAGCCCCGCCCCCTGCCCCTACGAAATCGACGATCAGCACCTCACAATTCTTCCTCCCAAGCCGCTGGAGGCCGACGGCAAGATTCAGGCTCAGATCGAGTATCAAGTCACCGATCCGGAGGCGGGCCTCTATTTCTTCGGCCCTACGCCCGAGGTCCCCGACGCACCCTACATCCTCTGGTCGCAAGGCGAGTCCATCACCAATCGCTACTGGATTCCGTGCTTCGACCATCCCAACGAGATGCAGACCTCCGAGATCGTCTGCACCGTCGACGCCCCGAACATCGCCGTCAGCAACGGGCGGCTCGTCACCAAGACCGACAATCCTGACGGCACCCGGACCTTCCACTGGCTTCAGGACCAGCCGCACGTCGCCTACCTGGTCACCTTGGTGGTCGGCGAGTTCGTCTCCAAGACCGAGACCTGGCGCGGCAAGCCGGTGACATACTACGTCCGCGAGCGTTTCGCCGATCAGATCGAGAACTCCTTTTCCAATACCTTGGCCATGCTGGACCTATTCAGCGACAAGATCGGCGTGGAGTATCCCTGGGACAAGTATGATCAAGTCTGTTGCTACGAGTTCGGCGGCGGCATGGAGAACACCAGCTCCACAACCCTGACCGAGAGCACCCTCCACGACGATCGCGCCCACCTCGACGACAACAGCGACGGCCTCGTGGCCCATGAACTCGCTCATCAGTGGTGGGGCGATCTGGTCACCTGCAAGGACTGGGCCCACATCTGGCTCAACGAGGGCTTCGCAACCTACTTCGAAGCCTTGTGGACCGAGCACAACCTGGGGCCCGACGAATTCGCCGTCAACATGCATCGCAAGGCCAGACGGGCCATCGATGGCGGCAAGGACAAGCCCATCGTCTACCGCGACTACGACTCGCCTGACCAGCAATTCGACGACCGCGCCTATCCCAAAGGCGCCTGGGTCTTGCACATGATTCGAAGGACCCTGGGCGACGAAACGTTTTGGCGGGTGATGAAGACCTATTGCACGCGCTACCGCCATCGAACGGTCGAGACCTCGGACTTTCGGCAGGTCATCGAGGAGGTCACCGGCCGGGCCTTCGGCCGCTTCTTCCACGACTGGACCGAACGCCCGGGCAGTCCGGACGTGCTGGTTTCCTACGAGTGGCAGGCGGGCGATAGGCTCGCCTCGGTCGAGGTCGAACAAGAACAGCAGGCCGACGCGTTCACATTCCCCTTGACTCTCGAATTCGCGTTCGATGAATCTCGCCCTCCGTTCACCCTCACCAAGGACATCGGCTCGAAGGAGGAGCACTTTTTCATCCCCCTTCCGGCGCGGCCTCGAATGCTGCGCGTCGATCCGCTCAACGCCGTCCTGATGCAACTGACAGAAAAAAAGCCGCGAGCGATGTGGCGAGCGCAGCTCGAGCGCGATTCGAATCCGGTCGGACGAATCCGGGCCGCCGAGCATTTCGGCGAGGACGGCGGTTCTGCCAACGCCGCCTTTCTCGCCGAGCGGCTTCGCCAGGAACCCTTCTGGGCCGTACAGGCGGCGATCGCCAAGGCCCTCGGAAGCCTCGACTGCGATGCCGCGCGGGACGCCCTCATCCGCAACCTCTCGGCCACACACCCGAAGACGCGCACGGCCGTCGCCGAAGCCCTGGGCAGCTTCGAGGACGACGCCAAGGCTGAAGCGGCCTTACTGCGAATCGTAACCGACGGCGACGCGAGCTACCGCGTGGAGGCCGCCGCCATCAAGGCCTACGCCGAAACCTGTGTCGAGGACCCGATGCCGGTCCTTGAAGGCCTGATGGACCGCCAGTCCGACGGTGAGATCATCCGCTCGGCGGTCCTCGAAGCCATCGGCCGGCACGGCGACGCTGAATCGTTGGATCTGTTGATCGAATGGACCCGCCCGGATAAGGAGTCCCGGGCCCGTTCGGCCGCGGTCCGGGCCATCGCCGCCATTCACGGTCGCTCCGCGATCGATCCGACCGAGGCCGGTGAGGCGGTCGACGCGATTGCCGCATGCCTGAAGAAAGGCAATAGACGATTGCAGTCCACGGCCCTGGAGGCCCTGGGTGAGATGGGCCAGGCGGCGAAGCCATCGCTCCCGACCCTGGAGCGTCTGGTCAAGGTCGGCCAGCCGCGCATCCGGGCCAAGGCGGCGCAAATCCTGGAAAAGATCCGCGGCGCCTCTCCACAAGTCGAGGAACTGGTTCGCATCCGGTCAAGGCTTGAAGCCATCGAGGCCGAAAACCGAGACCTGCTGGATCGATTGCAGAAGCTGGAGGCCCGTGAGCCGGCCTCTGCCACCCCGCAGCAGTCGAGTCGCTGATCTCGCGGCGGCGGGGCCGGGAGTTCAAGTGAAAACGGCGATCCCGGTCCGTCCGAACCCGCTTAGACGATAGAATCCCCCCGCATGAAACCACGCCGGCGGTGGCTCGATTACCTGCAATACCTCGCCCTCCGGACAGTTGCCGCCGTGCTGTCCGTCTTTCCGATCGAGGCCAACCTGCGGACCATGCGGTTCTTCGGCTGGGCCTGGTTCGCCATCCCGCGGGCAATTCCCGGACAATCCCGGCTGCTGATGAAGTTTCGTGAGCACCGCAATCGCGCTGAGGCCCACCTTCGCATGGCGTTTCCAGCCTGGCCGCCGGAGCGGGTCGCCGCGGCCGCACTGGCCTCCATGCAGCAGCTCGCCATGCTGGCCGTCGAGGTACTGCTGACGCCCCAGCTCGTGACCCGTTGGACCTGGGCCCGTCACGTGAGGCTCACGCGGCTGGACGAGGCGATCCGCGTCCTGTTGGGGCGGCGCGGCTGCATCATGCTGACCGGCCACTACGGCAACTGGGAGCTGTTGGGATACACGTTGGCGATCCTGGGATTCGACATCGTCGCGGTCATGCGCCCGCTGGACAACGAGTACGTCAACCGATTGCTGCTGGAACGCCGGGAGCGCAGCGGCCTGCGCCTGCTCTATAAGAAGGGGGCGACCCAGTCGGCGGGAGACGTCATCGAGTCTCGCGGGGCTCTCTGCTTCATCGCCGATCAGAACGCCGGCGGCAAGGGCCTCTTCGTGGATTTCTTCGGCAGGAAGGCCAGCACCTACAAGTCGATCGGTCTATTGGCCATGGAACACGACGCGCCGATCATCGTCGGGTGCGCCCGGCGCGTCGATCCACGGCGATTCGAATATGAAATTTGCGTGAACAGGATCATCAACCCGCAGGAGTGGAAAGACCGGGATGATCCCCTGCTGTGGATCACTGAGGAGTATTCACGGGCCATGGAGGCGTTCATCCGCGAGGCTCCGGAGCAGTATCTTTGGATTCACCGGCGCTGGAAGAGCCGTCCGAAAGATGAATTGTCGGCTGAGGAGGCCATAACGACCTCAGCGTAAGGCCCAAACTGGCCGGGCCCACCCCTTCGCGAGCGTGACGAACGCCCGCTGCGCCGGCATCAAGCACGTCCAGTCGGGTACTGGTACAGTATGCAAAAACACACAGCCGGGGGCGGCTGTGCCCCATCAAACTGTACCAGTACCTCCAGTCGCGAGTCGCCTTGCGGGCCGGTCGCCGGGGGCATTAGACTAGCCGCCTCGCGCTGCCGATCCGGCAATCACCGGGATTATTGGGAGTTGGCATCCGATGATGAAGTGGTTTCGTACCCATACCAAGCAGATCATGGTCGCCCTAGTGCTCTTGGCGATGTTTTCATTCGTAGGCGGCTCGGCGCTAGTCTCTCTCCTCGCGCCGAACCCGCTTAAGGAGGTCTTCGGCCGCGCCTTCGGCCAGGAGTTCACCCACGGCGACATCCAGTCCGCCCAGCGCGACGTGTCCATCCTCGACAAGGTCTCGGGTCTGCCGTCGAACTACAAGACGCAGTACGGCGAGATCTGGCAGTTCGGCCGCAAGGACCTTCGCCCCGAGCATTGGTATCTCCTGGCCGAGGAAGCCCAGCTCGCCGGAGTCGTCGTGCCCGATCAGGAACTGGACAGACAGATGCAGGGCATCTCCGCCGATTTCCTTGAAGACCTCCGGATCAAGGAGCGCATTACCCAGTCGGACATCCGCGCCTCCCTGGCCAGGCACGTCGCTATCGCCAAGCATTCCTCGCACCTCTCCAACGCCGCCATGCCCTCGGAGGCCGAGGTCCGACACTTCGTCGAAGACACCGAGGAGAAAGTGCGGGTGAGATTCGTGTCGCTCGACGCCGACCGGTTCATCGATGAGGCCGCGCCGGTCACCCCGGAGGAGTTGGCCGCGCAGTTCGAGGCCCACAAGAACGAGGACCGCAAAGAGAGCGAGTCCGGGTTCGGCTACCGCTACCCGCCCCGGGTGAAGATGCAATACATCCTGGCCTCGGTCCCGAAGGTCGCGCCGCAGCTTCAGATCTCTCTCGACTCGGTCAAGGCGTACTGGAAAGCGAACAAGCCCAACTATAAGAAGACCATCTACGTTGATCCGCCTTCCCCCGCGTCCAGCCAGCCGGCGAGCGCCCCGGCAGAAAAACCTGAGCCAGTGCCTCAAGTAGTGGAGAAAAGCTTCAGCGAGGCCCGTCCCGACGTGGAGCGGGAGCTGCGTCGAAGAAATGCCCGTCAGATCGCCGAGCAGGCCATGCGCAAGGTTCAAACTTTGCTGGCCAAGCCTTGGTTGGACGCGAAGACCGACCCGGACAGCGGTTACAAAGCGGTGCCGCTCGGGGCTGATTCGCCGGACGTCATGAGAGAGGTCAGCGAGCAAGTATCGAGGGAATTCGGAATCCCCCTTATGTACACAGAAACGGGCCTGCTTTCCAAGGAAGAGCTGATGTCTCACGCGGAGCTTCGCAGCGCCGGCCTGGAAGGCGAGGGGCCCGAGATGACCCTGCCGGAGTATGCGTTCCGCGTCCCCGCGCTCGATCGCCCCAAGGCCGAGGGTCAGACTGTCCCCTGCCTCCAGTACTTTCAACCCTGCGAGGCTCCGCTCACCGCCAGTTCGCCGCAGTTCATCGGCGGAAAGCTCGAATTCGTGGCCGACCGCATCATCGTCTTTCGGGTCGTCGAGGCTCGCCCCTCCGAGGCGCCCGCCGGCCTCGACGAGGTCCGTGCGGCCGTCGAGCGCGACGTCCGTCTCGCGCGGGCCTTTGCCTCCATCGAGCCGGTCGCCAAGGAATACGACGCCGTCGCGCGACGGCTCGGCGTTGAAGACGCGCTCCTGTTGTTCGACGACCTGCGCGAGCGGCGGGGCGTGACCAAGGCCGTGGCCCCGGCCGCTTTCTCAAGACGCGTACGAGTCTCCGAGCAACTGCTCGCCGAGAAGCTCGACGCCGGCGAGCCGACCGTCACCGCCCCGGCCGTGGCGGGCATTGGCGTATCGCCCGAATTCGTCGATGCCTGCTTCGCCATGACCGCGCCAGGCTGGCACTCGGACGCCCCGGCAATCGAACAGTCGCAGTTCATGACGGCTGCCACGACCCAACCCGCCAAGGAGCCCGCCCCCGTCATTCAGCTTCTGCCGATCGAAAAACTTCGGCGCTGGTTCGTCATCGAGTTAATGGGGCTCGATGCCGTGGACTCCGACAAGTTCAAGACGGACCTGCGCAAGACGGCCTACCTCCAGCTCCACGGCGAACGCCAGAGCGTGCTGCGCTCCGACTGGTTCAGTCCAGCCGCTATTGAGAAACGCTGCGGATATGAGCGAGCCTCGGAGCTACCTGGGCCGGGCCCTGCCGGGAATGACACCTTCCAGACGGTCGAACCGCCTGCCCCGCCGGTCTTCTGAATGCGAGTCGCTTTTGCAAAAATGAATCCTCGGCTCCGCGGCGACGCACTGCTGGTGCCGGTCCGCGCACGCGGCGGCAGGGCTGTTCTTCCCCGAATTGACGGCCTCTCGAATACCCTCCAAGCCCTGTTGAGTCATCTCATCCGCCGACATCGTCCGGCCAAAGTAGCCGGCGGGCTGGAGGCCCACCTTCTGCCGATCGGCTCGGGCTTCGGTTGGATCGTCCTGGTCGGCTTGGGCAGCGACCGGCCCGTCAAACTAATCGACATGCTCAACGCCGGCGCGACGAGCATGGAGTGGTGTCGATCGCATGGAGTGAAGAGAGCGATCCTGGCCGCGGGCACGCTCGTGGGGGCAGTGGCTTCTGATGAGGCCGCGACATGGGTCGAGGGGGCCGTGCTCGGGGGCTTCCGCTTTGCCGTCCATCGGACAACTGCCCTGGATGACAAGCCCGCTACCTCGCCCACGTTGATCGTCGCCTCCAGCGGCCGCGGCGACAGACTCCTGCGAGAATCGATCCATCGCGCCCGAATCGCCGCGGAGTGCGCCAACCTCGCGCGGTCCCTGGGGCACGAGCCGCCCAACGTGATCAATCCCGTCAGCCTGGCCCGACGCGCAAAGCAACTCGCCCGGCGCTACGGGCTTCGCTGCCGCGTGCTCGACGACCGGCAGATGCAAACCCGCAAGATGGGGGCGATCCTGGCGGTCGGCCGGGGCTCGGCGTCGCCGCCGCGGATGATCATCATGGAATATCGTCCGGCCAGGTCGCGTGCCCGCCCGGTGGTCCTGGTCGGCAAGGCGGTGACGCTCGATACGGGCGGCTACTCGATCAAGCCGTCCGCCAGCATCGCGGAGATGAAGTATGACAAGTGCGGCGGCATGGCGGTGCTCGGCGCGCTGGTCGCGGCCTCGCGGCTGAAGCTCGGCCGTCCGGTGGTCGGCGTCATCGGCGCCGCGGAGAACATGATCTCCGGCGACTCCTATCGGCCGGGCGACATCGTGCGCGCGGCCAGCGGCAAAACCATCGAGGTGCTCGACACCGACGCCGAGGGCCGCCTGGTTCTCGCCGACTGCCTCCATTACGCCTGCAAGACCTTCTCGCCCCAGGCCTTGATCGACCTGGCCACGCTGACCGGAGCGTGCCATGTCGCGTTGGGCGACGCCTGTGCAGGCCTCTTTGCCGGCGACGACCGTCTAGCCTCGGCGCTGATCGATGCCGGTGAGAAGACGGCGGAGCGGCTCTGGCGATTGCCGCTCTGGCCGGTCTACCGCGAACAAATCGCCGGAACGGACGCGGACCTGAAGAACTACGGCGGCCGGCCGGCGGGCGCCGTGACCGCCGCGATGTTCCTCAAGGAATTCGTCGACGACAAGGTTCCGTGGGCCCACCTGGACATTGCCGGCGTGGCAACGACCGCCAAGGCCCTGCCCACCTGTCCCATTGGGGCCACCGGCTTTGGCGTCCGTTTGTTGATTCACTATCTGCGCTCCCGACGATAGGCCCCGTCGACGTCATCATGCTGCCCACCTTCCTCGCGCAACTGACCGGAGGCTGCTACCTGGCGGTCGGGCTGTTCACCACGAATCGCGTCAATTGGAAATACCTGCGACTCATGGCCGTTCTTTCGCTCTGCCTGCTCACGGTGACGGGCGTTCTGCTCGCCCGGACGCAGACGGCCAAGGCCGGACCGATCGCCGGGCTGCCCCTCGTGGCGATCGGCGTAGCCGGATTAGTCGGCGGGGCGTGGCTCTTCCTCAATGCCGCCCAAGCCGAGCGAATAAGGGCGTCTCAGCGACTTTGCCCCATCGCGGCCGGGCTTGCGTCACTCGTCGCCGCCTTATTGCTCGCCGACCTGCGAGACATGGAGCTGGCCGGCGCACAGCCGGATCAGCCGACCCTTGCGCGGCTGGCCGTTGCGGCGACGACCGTCCTCGGGGCCGGTCTGCTGGGTACCCTGACGGCGGCCATGCTGCTTGGCCATCGCTATCTGACCGACACCGACATGCCCATCGCACCGCTTCGACGGCTGGCCGGGGCGTACCTGGCGATGGTGACATTGCGCGTCTTGTGGATGATCCCCGCCACCTATCCCATATGGTCCGGCGGCTTCGAGCCGCGTGGCGATGCCTCGTGGTTCTGGCTGGTTCTTTCATTGCGCACCGCCGTGGGCCTTGGGATCACCTCGATCTTCGCCTGGATGATGTGGGACTGCGTGAAGCGGCGGGCCACGCAATCGGCGACGGCGATGCTCTATCTGTCCATGGTCTTCGTCTTCCTGGGAGAACTGGCGGGTCAGTACCTCATGCGCACCGACGCGCTCGCCCTTTGAAGACCCACGCCGTATCGACGCCGAGCCGCGGACGAAGTTCCTCCTGGACTATAGCGATTCCCGATTGAGTGGCCGATGGGACGCGCGTTTCCATCACCTGCGGGCAAGCCCGCCGGCTAAACGAGGCCCTCGGCCGCATGGTCCACTGAGTCGGGAAGCGGCCTAGTCTTGCCCTATGCGGCGAGTCCATCAGGGCTTGAGCCGCGCCACAACCTGCGGCACGGGTCGGCCGTCCGACGTCTCGACGTGCGCGCAGAATGCCCAGCCGCCGATCGTCTGACCGATCTTCACCAATAGCTCGTTGGGGCCCTTTTTCAGCCGAACGGGTATGCGATCCTCCCTTGAGGCGTACACCCTCGCCGCTGCGGAGCGGTGGACCTCCCGGCCGTTCAGCCAGACCGCCGCGCCGTCGTCGCTCCCCAGGGCCAGCACGACATCCATCTCTTCGGGCGCAACGAGGTTTGTCATGGCGTAGGCGACGGCGTCACGCACCTTTCCGCCAAACAGGGCGGCTAGATCGACATAGTTTTCGCCAAGCGGGCTGCTCCCCGCCTCAGGGCCCCTTCGGACCTCGCGCCAACGTATCCTGCGCCCATCGCGGCCCTCGTAGTCCGCGTCGAGTTCCAGTCGAGCCTCCGGAGGCTTCGCACTGCCAAGATCGCCGGGCGAAGGATTGTCGAACGGTCCGACGATCCACCACGCGTTGATCGAGGGCCAGAGCACTTTCTCCATCGAAAAGGCCAACAGCTTGTTCGGGAGCTGGATGGACACGTCGGCCCGCACGACGCAGGTATCCAAATCCTCGTCACCCCTCCGAAGTTCGGCCTCGACTCCCAGCAATCGTCCTTCTTCGAGCCCACGGGCGCGGCTCGTCACCGCAGCGACCTGCGAGCCGGAAATGGACGAAACGACTTTCAGCGGCCCATCACTGTGAAGCTCGACTCCGACCTCGCAGTCCCGCAGGTTCCCGGTGCGGTTGGTCGTTCCAATCCGCGCCCGAGCCTGGAGGGCGTCGCCGCCATCCGGGCGCCGATCGACCGTGAGCTTGTAGTACAGACCAAGCTGTCGAAGGAGCACGCGCGTCCTCACCGCCTCTGGGACCTGAAGCCGGCAAAAGACGTTGGTAAGGTCCGCCCAACGTTCAGGCAGTTCCTTCGGGGCGCCGGACTGCGAATCCCGGGCGATGGCATCGATGTATTCCGACGGGTCGCAGTCTCCAGCCGCTCCAAACATCGCCGCCTGTGTCTGATTCGTAGCCCAGCAGAGCGTGGACATCATGCCGCGAAATCCGTTCATCACTTCACGGCTCATCTCGCGCCCCGTGGCGTCGGTGATCTCGATCGTTTGCTTCTCGCCGAGCGGGCACGGCGGCAACTGGATCGAGTAGCCCATGTGCGACGGCTCGTACCAGCCGCAGGGTTCCCAAGTCTTTGGCGGCGCGGAAGAAAGGAACCGGAGCGTCTTGCCGTTGTGAGTGATCTTCGGCAGACTCGGCGGCACGTCGTAGAGGCGGATAAGATACCGTCGCTCGCCAATCATGCCCGGATACGCTCCTTCGACCGGCCCGATCACGACCCGGCGTCCGCCTTCGATCGCCTCGTGCGAAACCGGCGTCCAGGCGCATCGTCCCTGGCGATATCCGTCGCTGACGCCGTCCTCTTCATAGACGCGAGCCCGACCCACATCGCCGGGAAAGACGTTGAGGATCAGCGGATCCACCGGCGCCTCGCCGCCGCGCTGGGTTCGCGACATGCTGGGAATGATCGCCCCGTCGCGCACGAACAGCGGCGTCTCATCCAACGGCACGGGCAGATGGATTTCGCGCGGCCCCTCGTAGGTAGCGCCGGTGAACCAGTGAGTCCATTTCCCCGGCGGCAGCCACACCTCAACCATGGCGCAGCCACCGATGGGATCGGCCGGCTCGGTCACCGGTGCGACGAGCAAATCGTCGCCGAAGAGATACTCGCCGCCTCGGTGGTAGGACTCCTCGACGTCCGGCCATTCGTAATAGAGCGGACGACAGAGCGGCAGGCCGGTGTCGAAGCACTTGCGGGCCATCGAGTAGACGTAGGGCAACAACTCGTAGCGCAGATGGAAGGCCTTCCGCGCCGCGTCGAAGACCTCGGCCGGGAAGGTCCAGATCCGCCGCTCCGCACCAGGGTGCCGGGTGGCGTGCGTCCTCAGAACAGGGCTCAGCGCGCCCCACTGAATCCAACGGGCGTACAGCTCCGGCTTGACCGGGCCGTGGAAGTGGCCGCCCACGTCGTGGCTCCAATAGCCGTATCCGACGTTCCCGGCTGTTGAGGTGAAGAACGGCTGGAAGGCGAAGGATGGCCAATCGCTATAGGTGTCTCCCGAGAATCCGATCGGATAGCGATGATTGCCGAGCCCGCCCCAGCGCGAAAAGATCAGCGGGCGCTTCCCCGTCGCGGCGCTGCGCCTTTCCATGTCGCTCCAATGCAGATGGTTCAGCCACCAGAGCGGATCGAGGCCGAAGACGGCGGTCTTCGTGCCTTGCTGCCAATCGAGCCACCAGAAGTCCACGCCGCTCGCTTCTAGGGGATGGTGCAAGTATTTGAAATACGCGTCGACAAAACGCCGGTCGGTGCAGTCGAAGGGGATGCGATCGGTCGCCCGCGGATCGAGGTCCAGCGCCTTGCACATCTCGTCGAAGGCCTTTTCCTTGCTGCCCACGCCCTCCGCGGGGTGCAGGTTGAGCGCCACGCGCAGCCCCTCGCCGTGCGCCCAATCGAGAAACTCCTCCGGCTTCGGGAAGTAAGTCGGATTCCAGGTGTAGCCGGTCCATCCGTCGAGATGCCAGTCCATGTCCACGACCAGAACATCCAGCGGAACGTCGTGACGCCGAAACTCGCCTACCAGTTCTCGAAGCTCCGTATCCGAGTATGGCCAGTAGCGCGACCACCAGGCGCCGAACACGAATCGCGGCGGCAGCGGGATGCGCCCGGCGATGCTGACGAAATCGGCGAGGGCCATCTTGTAGTCGCTTCCGTATGCGAAGAGGTACCAGTCCAGCGACCCCGGCTCGTGCCCAGGCGGCGATGACAACCACCCGTCATTGTCCAACAGCAGCGTCTTGGAGTCGTCGAGGAAGGTCCATCCGTAACGGTTGAGCAGGCCGGCCGGAAGTGGGCAGGCGCCGGACACGTCGTCGAGGGTGCGAACCGTGCCGCCGAGATTCGTGCACTGGGCGAACGGCGGACTCGCCTCCCACCAGACCTCCGCGCCCTCCGCGCCCACGCGAAGGGCGACGACCAGGTTGTCCTTGCTGAAGGGCTTGCCGTCACGGCGGTAACGAACCTCGACGCGGTCGCAGCGAATGACCAGCACCCGCGGATCAAGGGACTTCTGCATTGCGGGAGCTGTAGCCGTGAGCAGCCCGCCGCCTTCGATCTTTTTGAACGATGGAACCGGAAGGCGGCGATTGACGACCACCTGCGACGGCCGGTCCTCGAATCGGCCGTCCGGCGACCATTCCAGCCGGACCACGGAGGGGCCGAGCAAGGTGAACCTGGCGTTTCCGGCGACGATGATCGCGCCGGGATCGGCCACGGCGTCGGGAGCGACAGGAATTGCCGTGTCTAATTCGCCCGCCGCAAGAGGGCTGACCGACGCACCCACGATGATGGCGAGCATGAGGTTGAACATGAAATCGCCGCCGCGGTCCCCAGAGCCTGCAAAAACGTTCCACTCATCGTAGGCAGCGGTCGCCGGTTTGGGAATCGTTGCGAAGCCGTATCCGTCTTAAGTCAGACGTTGCCCCGCCCCTTACGATTCGCGGCGATTCTCTGCCATAACTTGCAACGAACGGGACATTAAGATAATGAAAGGGTCATGTTGGAGCCGGGCACCACCCAGCATGAAACGGGTGCGGCCGACGCCGATAACGGCGGCGGAGGCTCCTTCTCCGCGCACTTTACGGGCGCCTTTCGGATATTGTGGTTGGTCGCGGCGGGCATCGTGGGGAACCGAACGTTGGCGGATGACGTTGTCCAGGAAGCCGCGATCATCGGCCTGAACAAGTTCGCCGCTTACCAGCCGGGGACCAACTTCACCGCCTGGATGCTGCAAATCGTCCGACACGTGGCGCAGAACACCATGCGAAAGGAACGCCGGCACCAGGGCGGCATCCTCGGCGGCCAGCCGGACCGCGGCGTGCCGGTGGTCGGTCCGGCCGGAGCGGGACCAGCGGCCCGGTCAAACGGCGACTCCGGTGAACTCGTCCTGGGCAAACGCGGAGAGCTTCCGGCGAACCAGCGCGAGTTCGATGACCAGGTCCTTCGAGCCTTAAGCGAGATCAGCCCGGCCGCCAGGGCTTGCCTGCTGCTGAGGTCGATCGAGGGGTTGGACTATCGGGAGATCTCCAAGCTCCTCGGCCTCCCGGCGGGAACGGCCATGAGCCACGTTCATCGCAGCCGGAGGTTTTTGCGCGAGCGGCTGGGTGGGTCCGCCGGAGGCCCACCGAACAACGGTCGGACGAACGACAAACGGCCCACGAGAGATCACGGATGAACCAGGACAAGAACGAGAAGCGGCAGCGATGGATCGACGCCCACAGCGACGGCCTGCTCACGCCCGAGCAGCGCGCCGCCTTCGATCGCGCCCTCGCGGGCGACGCCTCCCTGCGGAATGAGGCTACCCGTCAGGCCCGGATCGAGAGTGTCCTCAAGCGGCAATTCGCCCCGCCCGCGCCGCCGGCCATCGTCAATAGAACTCGCGATGAAAGCACCCCCGATCAGCCTGCGGGCCCGTCGTCCCCGGGCGCCCCCGCCGCCCGGCGACGATTCTGGTCCAGGCCCATCGCGCTCACCGGCCTGGCCGCCGGACTATTGCTGGCAGCCGGCGGCGGGTGGTGGGGATGGACGATGTGGCAGGCCGGCCAGGATGGGGTGCGCCGGTTCGAGCCGCCGCCCGGCAGCATTCATCGCGGCCTGGAGGTCGTTTACGCCGACGAGGTGGCCGACGGCTTCAAGCCCGACTGGGTCTGCAAAAGCGAACGGCAATTTGTCATGACCACCTATTCCCGGTTCGGCGAGGGCGTTCTCCTTCGCGACCTGCCGGAAGGCGCCGCGCCGCTGGGTTGGTCCTACGCGAACACCATCAGCCCAAAGACCGCGCACCTGCTCGCCAGCGTGGACACCCACAAGGTGATCATCTTCATCGATGAGGCCGGCAAGGACACGGGCCAGACGATCCCCTGCGAGTTGGGGCTGCACCTCTTCAACCGCCGCGTTGGAAAGCTCGTCCTTTACGAGATCAGCGACATGGACAAGCCGCGACTGCTGGACTTCTTCCAGCCCTACGATGTCCCCGATGCGTGGAAAAATACGTCGATCTACGAAGACGACGATTCCCCCCGCCTCGAAGCTCCGACAAACAGAACCAAGACTTCCCCCTCACAGCCTTCCTGATCTCTCCGATCGCAGCCGACTCTTCCTGCCAGAGCCATCGTCCGCCGAACGCTTTTCCATTACCATATCATCTTCAGCTTCGCGCCGGCGCCTACTAGAACGGTTCCCAAGTGAGCGGCCGATCAGAGCCGCGACCGTCAGGAGCGGTCACTGCAATTGAGCGTGTGATCGCCCCGCCAGGTAGTCGGCCGCTTTTTCGGGAACGGCACTAGCCGCGGAAGGCTTCCTCTTGGAGCAGGATACGAACGAATGGAACTGCGCAATCTGGCCATCATCGCCCACGTCGATCATGGGAAGACCTCGCTGGTGGACTGCCTGCTCAAGCAGAGCGGCATGTTCCGGGCGACCCAGGTCGCCGGCGAACTCATCATGGACTCGAATCCCCAGGAGCGCGAGCGCGGCATCACCATCTTCGCCAAAAACTGCGCCATTCGGTACAAGGACTGCAAGATCAACCTGATCGACACCCCCGGCCACGCCGACTTCGGAGGAGAGGTGGAGCGCGTCCTGAAGATGGCCGACGGCTGCCTCCTGGTCGTCGATGCCTTCGAGGGACCGATGCCCCAGACCCGCTTCGTGCTGAAGAAGGCCTTCGAATACCACCTCAAGCCCATCCTGGTCATCAACAAGATCGACCGGCCGGACGCCAGGCCCAAGGAGGTGCTCGACGAGACGCACGACCTGTTCATCGACCTGGGGGCCGACGAGGCCTGCCTCGAATGGCCGGTGCTCTATTCCAGCGCCAAGTTGGGTTTCGCCCGTCGCAATCTCCACGACGCCAACGAGGACATCGCCCCCCTCTTCGAGGAGATCCTGCGAAGCGTGCCTCCGCCGGTAGGCTCGGCCCAGGCACCGGTGCAAATGCTCGTCGCCTCCTTGGACTATTCCGACTACGTGGGCCGCATCGGCATCGGCCGGATCTTCAACGGAACCCTTCGCGGCGGACAGGAGATCATGCTCGTCTCCCGAGACGGACACCGCTGCAAGGAGAACATCGACACCCTGTTTTCCTACGACGGCCTCTCCCGGCACAAGGTGGACTCCGCCGAAGCCGGGGACATCGTCGCCGTCACCGGCCTGCCCGACATCGGCATCGGCGACACCATCACCGACCCCGATGATCCGCGGCCGCTGCCGATCATGCCCGTCGACGAGCCCACCTTGACCATGGTGTTTTCGATCAACACGTCGCCCTTCGTCGGGCGCGACGGGGAATACCTCACCACCCGGCATCTGCGCGACCGGCTGGCCAAGGAGTTGCAGTCGAACGTGGCCCTGCGGGTCGAGGACATGGTCCAGAAGGACAGTTTCCGGGTCTCCGGGCGCGGCCTGCTGCACCTCGGCGTGCTCATCGAGACCATGCGCCGCGAGGGCTTCGAGCTGATGGTCGGCAAGCCCAAGGTGATTTACCGCGAGATCGGCGGCAAGAAATGCGAGCCGGTCGAGTATCTGGTCGTCGACGTGCCCTCCTCCATGGCCGGCGCGGTGATCGAGCTGGTCGGCGGCCGCCGCGGCGAGATGCTCAAGATGGATACCAACGAAACCCAGAGCCACATGGAATTCACCATCCCGGCCCGGGGCTTGATCGGACTGCGCACCCGCATGCTCAACGCCACCCGCGGCGAGGTGGTGATGCACCATTCCTTCTATCAATACGAACACCTGCGAGGGTCGATTCCCAGTCGGCACATCGGCGTCATGGTGGCCGTCGAGACCGGCCGGGTGACCGCCTACGCCCTGGAAAACCTGGCCGACCGCGGGGTCATGTTCGTCAAGCCGGGGGACCAGGTCTATCGCGGCCAGGTGGTCGGCGAGCACTGCAAGGAGGACGACATCGAGGTCAACGTATGCAAGCTCAAGAAGCTCACCAACATCCGCGCCGCCTCCGCCGACAAGACCGTCGTGCTCAAGGCCCCGCGCGACCTGTCCCTCGAGGCCATGCTCGAGTACGTCGAGGACGACGAGTGGGTCGAGATCACCCCCAAGGCCTGCCGTATCCGCAAGCGACACCTGGAATCCGTGGAGCGCAAGCGCGCCGGCCGGGCACAGGCCGCCGCCGAAGACGAGTAGCCCGCTCGACGGGTCGTTCCATGATCCGCGACGGAGCAGTTTCCGTTCGAGCCGCGACCGCGATGGGTCCCTCTACCGGTCATTGATAGGTATTGCATCCCGGTATGTGTTCTTTCAGTGCTTTGACACCGGCGTCGGTCACCTGCGTGCCGGTCAGGGAGAGCGTTTGAAGACTGGTCAACGGCTTCAGGTGGGCCAGCCCGGCGTCGGTCACCTGCGTGCCTTCCAGGTAGAGCACTTGAAGACTGGTC
>Ga0187893_10006511_pt1 | contig 19923 bp, 17 predicted proteins | sample MA1701074metaG_FD_139574 | JGI IMG/M metagenome (GOLD analysis project Ga0187893, IMG submission 139574) | White microbial mat communities from a basaltic lava cave in the Kipuka Kanohina Cave System on the Island of Hawaii, USA - MA170107-4 metaG ...
TACTACCGGCACTGTTCACCTCCGTTCCGGTAAGAGTGCACAACTCGTTATCGGAAACGGAGGTCTTTGACTTTATCGGGCCCTCACAGGGGCCGAAAAAAACGCAAAACTCGAACTTAGTGCTTCTGGTAGAGGAATTCCCCGACGTCCCGGATCTTGAGACGGTCCTTGAAGCTCCCGTCCAGCTCGTGCCAGTGGGAGACCTCCTCCTCATCCGGTTTCCAGCAGAGGAACACCTTCCTGCCGTGGAAGAGCGACGGGAAGTTGATGATGCCCCGCTTGAACTCTTCCACGAAGCACCCGAGCTGTTCGACCTCGCGGATGTAGTTGTTGATCCGGTCGATGAGGTAATTCAGGTCCGCTTTCAGGTCCGACACCTGGCGGCTCTGTTCCGGTTCTTGGTCGCGGGAGCCTGCCCCGGGGTGCATCTCCTTCTCGATGCACTCAAGCTCCGTTCGTTTCGAGATGATCATCTCCCAGTGCTTGATGATGTCCCGCACGATCATCCGAAGGAGTGGAAGCATTCTGTTGGCTTCCTGAATCGAGATGACCTTCGACTCCATGATTCCTCCCAGGGGCTTACGGCTTGTTCAGGGCTTCCGTTGCTCTCGACATGAGGCAGCAATGCCCATGCCTTGTATCCGGCCGGGATGAACCCCAGTCCACAGAAGGATTTGAGCCGGCTCCAGCCGGAGCCGTCCAACATTTCCGGATCGACTCCGCACAAAAGCGGAGGAATGTACAGATTGAGTGCTCCAGCCGGCTTATCCTCCGCCCTCACGACCGGCGGCCGCGGTTGACAGCTTGTGGCGCTTCACGTATGTAAGGGCGCCACAGATGAAGCTCAATTGCCGCGCCCTCTTGGTGGGAGGGCTCCTGGCTGCCGTTTTATTCCCCACATGCCTAGGCCAAGAGGTTCCCGCCCCCCGGCTGATCCGAAAGATCACCTTTCAGGGACTCAAGCGGCTCTCGGCTCCCACAATCACGGCCAAGTTGAAGATCAAGATCGGTCAGGTCTACGACCCGGATGCGGTCGGCGAGGAGACGGGCCAACTCTACCGCATGGGCGACTTCAGCCGGGTGGAGGATCCCCAGGTGCGCGACTTCGAGGACGGCGTGGAGGTGATCTTCATTGTGGAGGAGAAGCCGCGAGTCGCCGCCGTTCGCATCGAGGCGCGCGACACGCCCTCCGGCAAGCCCTCCATCAGCCAGCAGGACATCCGGGACGCCATCGATACCAAACCGGATGGCCGGCTGAGCCCTTACTCCTTGAAGCAGGACGCGGAGACGATCCGCAGGATGTACCTGGAGAAGGGTTACTCCTTCGTCGAGGTTTCGCACGCGACGCGGGAGGTGCCGACGGGGGTCGAGGTCTCGTTCAGCATTGATGAAGGGAGTGATGTCCGGGTCCAGGAGGTCGCATTCGTGGGAAACAGCTCGATCGACGCCGGCCAGCTCCGCTCGGTCATGGAAACGAGCCCGCGCGATTTCCTCTTCGGGCTGATCCGAAAGGGCTACTACAACGAGACCACGCTCCAGCGGGACGTCAACCAGGTGACGAACTACTACCGCTCGAAGGGTTTCTTCGAAGCTCGCGCGGCGGTGGAGACCCTCGAGTTCGACTACGGGCTGGAGCGGCTCCGGATCGTCATCCGTGTGGAGGAAGGGCCCCGCTACGTCTTCCTCAGCTACGGCTTCGTCGGCAACAGGGTCTTCTCCACCCAGGTGCTCGCCCCCCTCTGCCGCGCGCCCGTGGGTCAGCCTTACGACGAGGAGCGAGTCCGGGAGGACCAGAGGGAGATCGTCAAGTACTACAGCGACCGGGCCTATATCTACGCCCGAGTCGAGCCGCAGTTCGAGTGGTTGCGCGAAGGCACCGAGGTCCGTGTGACGTTCAAGATCGAGGAAGGACGCGAGATCGAGATCGAGTACGTCAAGGTCCGAAAAAACGAGGACACGCAGGACAACGTCATCCGCCGGGAGCTCGAGTTCTACCCGGGCGAGAAGGTGAACTTCTCCAAGATCGAGAAGTCAAAATCAAACATCGCCCGACTCCAGATCTTCAAGGACGTGAATATCGGCTTCGAGCCCGGTTCCTCCCCTGAGAAGAACAACGTGCTGGTCGATGTCGAAGAGCAACAGACGGGACAGCTCATCCTAGGCTTCGGAGTCACGAGCGGTTTCGGCATCATCGGAAACTTCACGATCCAGAAGCGGAACTTTGACATCACGGACCTTCCGGAATCCCTCTACGACATCCAGGAGGCCTTCACGGGGGACGGGCAGACCTTGAGCCTGGTCCTCCAGCCCGGAACGGAGAGGTCGCTGTACCGAATCGCCTTCACGGAGCCCTACCTCTTCGACTCGAGGAACTCCCTGACGCTCGCAGGGGACTCGCTCCGCATCATCCGGGACGATTTCGACGAGGATCGGCTCTCTTTCTCGCCGCGCATCGGCCATGCGTTCGACTTCGACCGCGATCTGGTCTTCACCGTCGGGGCCCGGATCCAGGAAATCGAGATCCACGATATCGAAGCCGACGCCCCTCCGGACGTCTTCGACGTCGAGGGCTTTACGACCATCATCGCTGCGAGCACCGGTCTCGCGTACGACAAGGTGCTCTACGATCGGTGGGAAGGAGCCTTCGACGGATTTCGCCCGACCGTCACCTACGAATACGGCGGAGACCCTCTGGGAGGCGAAGTGGATTTTCACCGGATCGAGTCTTCGATGGACCTCTACTTCCCCCTCTATGTGCACGAGGCAGGCCAGCTCCACCACGTGATCGGCCTGTTCAGCAAGGTGGGGGCCATCGAGGGCCATCACAACACCGACAGCATCCCCATTTTCGAGAGATTCTTCCTGGGGGGGCCCAACACGGTCCGCGGATTCAAATTCCGCGGACTCGGCCCCCACGTTGGTCACGATCCCGTCGGGGGCACAGCGGCGTGGTACGGCAACGTGGAGTATGTCTTCCCGCTCTTTCAGAAGTTCCTGCGGGGCGTGGTCTTCTTCGACTACGGCAACCTCTCGACGGACCTCGAGACCTTCGATCTGGCGGAGATGCGCCTCGCCGTCGGCGTCGGAATCCGCGTCATCTTTCCCTTCCTCGGGGGCCAGCCGCTTCCGATCGGACTCTACCTGGGCGAGGCCTTCCGAAAAGAGGACGACGACCGCACGCGGTCCTTCCTCTTCACGATCGGCGCCCCGTTTTGACGTGGCTCTGACGACGCTCCGAGGCGGCCGTTGCGAGTCAAATTTCTTGCCCGGTCGCGCCGCGAACGGACTAAAATGTCCCCCATGTTCAAGACCACACCTCTCTGCCTGCGGTTTGCCTTCCTACAGTTGACCTTGTGCCTTGCGACCGGCATGGCACGATCCCACGCGGCCGACGTTTCCGCCCCGGCCGATTCCGGCAGGAGCCCGGAACTTCGGAAGCTCGTCGAGCGGATGCGGGAGGTCGTCGAAAACTCGCCGCGCGATGCGGAGAAGTTCTTCGAGCTGGGCCAGGCGTTCAAGAGCGAGGGGCAGGCCGAGCGAGCGAACTGGGCCTTCGAGCAGGCCGTCCGGATCGACCCGGACCATCCCGGAGCCCGCCAGGAGCTTGGCTACCGGCGGCAAGGTGCGGAGTGGACCAAGGGGCCGCGCGTGGCCTTGAAACCCGTCCCCGCCGAAGGTGAAGCCGCCCCGGAGTCGACCGCCTCTCAGCCCGCGCAACCAGCGCCTCAGAACCCCGCAGCGGGAGGAGGCGCGACCGCGCCGGCCGTCCCCAAAGAAAAAGGGCCCCCTGGAGGCTCCGCCGGATCGTCCCCGGCTTCCCCTGCAGAAGCGAAGACCGAGGCCGCGAAAGTCGAGGAGCGTATCGCGGCCCGAAAGCGCTGGGCTCAAGAGGCGGGTGAGAAACTCCAGATGAAGTTCTCCTTCGTCGAGGACGAGGATTTCCTCATCCACTCGAACTTCGAATCCGGCTCCGGCAAGGTCAAGGCCCTTCACACATCGCTCAAGGGGATCAAGAGGCTGGTCCAGAAGTTCATCGGGAGCCACCGGGGCCCCATCTGGCCCGACAAGCAGCAGATCGTCTACCTCCAGGCTTCCACGCAGTGCATGCGGTTCGCCGAGGCGATCGATTCCCAGCGCTTCCCGGAGGAAGATGGCGTTTACACGGCTGGAGACGAGCAGAAGGGCTTCCACACGGTCTTCAGCACTCCGCGAGAAGCCTACCTCGCCGAATACCTGGGCTGGTCCGCCCTCGACCGCCTCGGCGGGTCCAACCGTTTCGTCGGCTGGTGGCTGCGCGACGGGATCGGCGGACTCGTCAAGGGAGCCACCGAGGAAGGAAAGCGCGAGCGGACTCTCGATCAGGCGTTCTCGCGGGTGGCCGCCGAGCTCGAAGCCCGTTTCGACGAAGTGTCGATCTTCAAGCTCCTCGAGACGGAAGACTACAAACCGAACGCAGCGGAGTTGAACCGCGCCCTCGCGACCACCTTCGTGATGTACCTCTACGAGAAGGGAGGGGGAAAGCTCCATCAGGTGATCGCGGCCCTCAAATCGCCCGAAGCCCCATCCCCGCCCGCCGGGGATGACAAGCTCTTCTTCTCGAAGTACATCGCCTTTCAGGCGAACGTCCTCACGACGGCCTACCACGAAAAGACAGAGAAGATGAACGATGGCTGGAAGGCCTATGTTCAGCAAAAGGCCGCCCTCGTCGACAAGGCCCCTAAGCCGCCCGAGCCGGGGAAGACGAACAAGACCGGCAAGACGACAAAGGGGACCAAGGGGACCGGCGGCAAGGACGGAGGGGACAGGCCGCCGGAGAAGAGGGGCGGGGGCGACCGGCGCGGCGGAAACGAGAAGAAGGGCACAGACCGGACCACCGAAAGAGGCCAAGGTAGAGGTACAGAGAAACGGGGCGGAGGCGACGAGGGATAGCGGAGGTCACTCCTCCGGCCAGTCCACGGTCCCGCGCACCGTTTCGTGGACCTTCGCCTGGCACTCGGCCTCGATCGCCTCGCGCTCGAGGCCTCGGCGGACGCGGAGGATGAAGGAGACGGTCCCCTTGGCCGGGTTCTTCCGCGGCGTCGCGAAGCGACAGCCGAAAGCGCGCAGCGCCCCCCCGTACGCCTCGGCCGCCTGCGCAACCACCTCCGGCTTCACTCCGCGGACGACCATGCGCATGCCGATCCGGCACTCGAGGGCGGCGATGAGCACCCAGGCGATCGCCGCGCCGAGGATGGCCACCATCCAGAGCTGTAGGCCGCAGGCGATCCCGAGGATCAACGAGAGGATCACGCGCCCGGTGTCCTTCGCCGGCCCGACGTCGGTCCGGAACCGCATGAGGCCGCCGATGCCGAAGACGACGAGCGCCATGGTCGCGCTGGCCTCGACCACGATGCCCACAAGGGCCCCGACGACGGTGTAGGTGACGATGATCTTCGGCTGGTCGAGGTCCTCGATGCTCGCTCGGCTGAATGCGAACGGATGCCAGGCGAGGACCGCGCCGACGGCGATGGCGCCGGCGACGACGAGCAAGAACGTCTGGACTTTGAGAGCCTTCAGCGGGTCCCATCCGAAGAGTTCACGCGCCTTCTGCATGTCCCCGCCCTGCGGAGGCATCCCAGGAACCTGGGCCGGAGCCGCCTCCAGGCCAATGAGTAAAGCCCCCAGAACCACCGCCGCCGCCACGCAACGGATCCACTTCATGTCGCGAGAACCTAACTCACCCACGAGACGTCGTCAAACCCGATCTCCGTCGGTATGCCGTTGAGGAGCACGGTGAGGAGCCGCTCCCCCTTGTTGATCCTGGTCACCTTTCCTCGGGCCCGGAACCTCGGCACGTAGACTTCGTCCTCCTTGCGCAGCCCGCGAGCGAAGTCCTCGCGCTTGGCGCCGAGCGGAGTGAGGGAAAGCGCCTCTTCGGCGGTCTTCTCCAGCTCCTCGACGGCAAGGCGGTGGGTCTGCGGGACGTTCTTGAGCCTCTGGATGATCGGCCGGAGCCGATCGCGCGCCTCTCGCACGCGCCGCTCGACTTCTTCCTCGGCCTCCCTCTTCAGCGCGGCTCGCTCCCCTTCGATCCGCCTCCGCTCCTCCTCGATGGCCCTCGCGGCCCCCTGGGCCTTGCGGCGCAGGTTCACCGCGCGCCGCCGCTCCTTCTCGCGCCGCCGGGCGGACCTCTCCATGCGGGCGACGATCTCCTGGGTCGGCTCGATCCCGCGCGCGACGCTCGCCTCGGCAGCCGCGACGACGTCGGGGAGGAGCCCCACGCGCCGGGCGATGGCGAGCGCGTTCGATCTCCCCGGGAGTCCGAGGAGAAGGCGATACGTCGGCCGCAGCGAGACCAGATCGAACTCCATGGCGGCGTTCTCGGCGCCTTCGTGGGCGTAGGCGTATTCCTTGAGGCTGCCGATGTGGGTGGTGATGATCGCTTGCCATTTGCGCTCGCGCATGTGGTCGAGGATCGCGGTCCCCAGGGCGGCACCTTCGAGCGGGTCGGTCCCCGCTCCCAGCTCATCGAGGAGGACGAGCGATCGGTCGTCGGCCCTCCGCAGGACCTCGACGATCTGGCTCAGGTGCGAAGAGAAGGTGCTCAAGCTCTGCTCGAGGCTCTGCTCATCGCCGATGTCGGCGAACAGATCCGTATAGAGCGGGACGCGCGATCCGGGAGCCGCCGGGATGGGAACGCCGGAGAGTGCCATCAGTACCGCGAGGCCGACGGTCTTGAGCGCCACGGTCTTGCCGCCGGTATTGGGGCCGGTGACGATCAGAATATGGAACCGCTCGCCGAGGATCACGTCGACCGGCACGACTTCGCGCCGGAGGATTTCGCGGTCCACATCGCGGACCTCCCGCGTCGCGTCGCGCTTGAGCCAAAGGAGGAACGGATGGCGGACCTCGCGCAGATCGAGGATACGATCCTCGGCGATGTCGGGGGCGCTGAGACCGAAGGCTTCGGCGTAGGCCGCCTTGGCGCAGGCGAGGTCGACGCGGCCGAGGCGCGCCTCGATGGCGCGCAGCTTCCCTTCCTCGGCAAGCACCGCGCGGGTCAGCTCCCAGAGGATCTTCTGCACCTCGTCGCGCTCGTCATCGATGAGATCGAGGAGCGTATCGCCGTCGAGGACCCATTCCTCGGCCTCGATGTAGAGCGTCGAGCCGCTTTGAGAGCGGTCGCGGATCACCCCGTGCACCCAGGAGCGGTAGTCGGCCTTGACGGGGAGGAGGTAGCGGTCGTCCTTGACCGTGACCCCTTCGGACTGGAACGCGGCTCGCAGCCTCGGATCGGCGAGCTTCGCTCCCGCGCGGTCCCGCAATCTCTCGCGGCGCTCGCGGATTTCGCGGCGCAAGCCGTGGAGCCGATCCGACGCGTCGTCGCGGACCTCGCCGCGCGGATCGATCTGCGATTCGATCGCCAGGCGGACCATCGGCAGGTGCTCGATTCCGCCGGCGAGCAACGCGAGATGGGGCAACCCCGCGGGATCCCGCGAAAGCGCGATTCGGACCGCTTCGGCGCCGCGCAAGAGGGCAAGCGTGGCGGCAAGAAGGGCCGGCTCGGCGGGACGGCCGCCTTCCGCTAAATCCCGCACGGCCGCCGAGACGGAACTCAGTCCTCCGAGCGGCACGCGGACGGCCTTCTGGAGCCTGCGGACTTCATCCGTTTCGGCGAGTGCGGCGCGGATCTCCCCCGCGTCGCTCAAAGGCTCCAGGCGGGCGGCCGCAGCCCGCCCCAACGGGCTCGACGCGTACGCGGTGAGGATCTCCCGCACCCGAGCGTACTCGAGCACGCGGAGTGCGTGGGGATTCATGTCCGCCGCCGGCGTTCACTTCGCCTCGGCGGCCTGCTTGACGTGGAAGAAGATCTCATCGTGCTCGGGGAAGCGGCCGGTCGCCCGCTTGGAGAAGACCAGCTTGTCGTTCACTTTCACCTCGAAGACGCCCCCGGATCCGGGGATCAGCCGAGACTTCACGCCGAATTCCTTCTCGATCGCCGCGGCCAGACCGGCCGCCTTCGGCTGGTAGTTTCAGACGACGCAGTACTCGATGCTCAGGGCGGGGGTTTTTCCGCCCGGTCGATCGCCCTTCGGCTTGTCTTTCTTCATGACGCCTCCTTCGGCTGGCTTCGAGGATCCCTTGTTCCCTGAGCAGACTCTAACTTCACGCCCCCGGCTTCTCAACGCGCGCGGCGCGGATCCATCCGAGGAGCTGGCGGACGCGGCGGGTGATCTCCGCGTAGTCCCCTCGCGCCAGCACCTCCTTCGAGAGGAGCTTCGCCCCCATGCCGAGAGCGCCGACCCCGGACGAGATCCACTCGCGGACGCTCTCTTCCGTCAGGTCGACGCCTCCCGTCGGCATGAGCGTGGTCCAGGGACACGGCCCGAGGACCGCCTTGACGAACTTCGTCCCGCCCAGGGCGTCGGCGGGGAAGAGCTTGATGATCTCGCAGCCCATTTCCTCTGCGGCGGCGATCTCCGTGGCGCTCCCGCAGCCCGGGATGTAGGCGACCTTGCGGCGGTTGCAGAGCCGCGCCACGTCGGAGTTGAAGTGCGGTGCGACGACGAAGTTCGCCCCCGTAGCGAGATAGAGCGCCGCCGTGTGCGGATCGCCGATCGACCCCGCGCCCAGGATCAAGCCGGGGTGCGACTTCTCGCACCGCGAGGTCATCTCCGTGAAGACGAGGTGGGCTCGATCCCCGCGGTGAGTGAACTCCAGGATGGAGCTACCCCCCTCCACGCACGCCGCCGCGACCCGCATCGCCACTTCCGGGTCCGGGTGATAAAAGATCGGCACCAGACCCGCGGCGTAGGTCGCCTGCAAGACTTCCATTCGACGAAATCGCGCCATGAGTAAGATCACCTCGAGATTCTTCCCGAGCCTCCTCCCTCTATCAGATCCTCGACTTCGCGCACCGAGACCAGATTGAAATCCCCGGGGATCGTGTGCTTGAGACACGATGCGGCCGTGGCGAACTCGAGCGCGCGCCGGCGCCCGTCGCGCTCCTCTCCGAACTGCAGGAGACCGTAGATGAGCCCCGCGCAGAACGCGTCGCCTCCTCCCACTCGATCGACTATCGGCGCGATGGAGTATTCCCGCGCGGCAGCGAACTCATCGCCGGCGGGAGAGTACAGCGCGCCCGACCAGAGGTTGTGGCTCGCCCCGAGGGACCCGCGCAGCGTAAATGCCACTCGGCGCAGCCGCGGAAACCGCCGGACCAGCTCGCGCCCGACCGTGCGGTAGCCTTCGACGGAGATCTTCCCCGCGGCGACATCGGTGCGCGGGGCAGTGATGCCGAAGACCCTCTCGGCATCCTCTTCGTTCCCGACCGCAATGTCGCAGCCCGCGACGAGGCTCTCCATCACCTCGCCGGCCTTCTTCCCCCACTTCCAGAGCTTCCCCCGGTAGTTGAGGTCGCAGGAGACCGTGATGCCGGCCGCTCGGGCCGCGGCGATGGCTTCGGAGAGCGCCGCTGCGGGCCCGGGGGCGATGGCGGGCGTGATCCCCGTCCAGTGGAACCAGTGCGCGCTGCGAAAGACCTCGGCCCAGGGGACCATCCCGGGCTCGATGAGGGAGATCGACGAGCCGGAGCGGTCGTAGATGACCTTGCTCGCTCGCTGCGACGAGCCGCTCTCGAGGAAGTAGATCCCCAACCGCTCGCCGCCCCGGATGACGGCCGACACATCCACGCCGAACCGGCGCAAGAAAGCGAGGCAGGCGTCGCCGATCTCGTTCGCCGGGAGGCGGGTGACGAAGGCCGAGCCGAGGCCGAAGCCGGCGAGGCCAGCCGCCACGTTGGCCTCTCCGCCCCCAAAGGTGACGTCGAACTGCCGGGCTTGAGCGAACCTCTCGTGCCCCGGAGTCGAGAGCCGGAGCATGATCTCTCCGAAGGTGACTGCACGGTGGGAATGGTCCATGGCTTGAATGAAGGCGGGGATTATATCGCCGGCAGGCAAGGGCTGGAAACGGTTCCGGAGGGGAGAGCGGGAGGGCCGCTAGCACTGCCGCAGCCGCAGCCGCAGCGGCATCCGCATCCGCTTCCGCGTGGGCGACGGTTCAGTCCTTCACGGCGATCGTGAGCGTGAAATCCTGCCGCACGAGCTTACAGATTCCGGTCTTCTCCTCACAGATGGAGTAGAGTGCATACCCGGGCAAGTGGAGACTGCTCGCCGCCTCGTCGGGCTTCACACGGAGCTCGAATTCCACTTGCCGCGCTTCGTCCGTGGAAGGCTCGCGGGGATTGGGGATCGAGTGGCGGAGCCCGTCGAGGTCAAGGCCTTCCGGGGGGCTGAGCCAGACGATGAGCGGCTCGGATTCGTTGTTCCAGTGCGCAGGTTCGAGCCCTTCGGGCCTCAGGACGAGGAAAGCGCGGGCAGTTTTCCCTCGTGCGACCGGTGCGGGAGCGACAGCGGTCTCGATTCGCACCAAGTTTCCTCGATCGCGGGGAACCTTGCCCTCGGGATCGGGTCCTTGAAGGGCGCCGTCACTCTCCCCGCTCGAATCTTTCCGGAACTCCTTGACCGGGTGGGCGATCTCCGCCCCCCGCGGCTCCTGGAGAAGCTCCGGGGGCTTTTCGCCGCGCGCTGAGATCTCCGCACGGGCCTCTTTCACCCAGTCATAGAACGCGTAGGGCTTCTCGAGTCGCGGGCCGTACTGCTGGAGCCGTCTCCGCCAGATGTACTGGTCGGGCCGGGCCGCCAGGGCGCGGGTCCAGGCATCAATGGCGGCCTGAAGGTCGCCACCCTTTCGCGCAGGGATTTCGAATCGCCTGCGCAGGGCGACCCCGAGGCGAAAGTACCCCTCGGGCGGCCCATCGAGCGCCACGGACTTGCGGTAAGCTTCGATGGAGCGGTCGAGGGAGGCCTCGGAGCCCTGAAGGAAGAGCGCATCGCCGAGGTCGAGCCAGGCCATCGCGGACGTGCCGTTCGCCCGCGCCTTCTCCTCGAGCGCCGCCAGGCCGGGAATCGACGGCGCAGGAGCCGCGACTGCGCCCGGCTCGCTCTTCTCGGCGAATTCCTCGACCTCTTCGACCTTCGGATTCAGGCCGCGTATGACGCCGGCTTCATCGACGAGGACAGCAATGGGAACCGCCGAGACGCCAAGGAGGTTCAGCGAGTCCACGAGGATCGGAAAATCCATCCGCTTCCACGCCATGAAGAGACGGCAGCGATCGGGGTGCTGCTCCTGGATGATGCCGACGAGATCCAGTTTTCCTTCATTTCGAAGCTTGCGGGTCTTTTCGTGCCACCCGGGCACGTGGCTCCGGCAGCCCACTCACCACGATGCGTAGACGAGGAGAAGGAGCTTCCTCCCTCGGAAGGAAGAGACGGTGGCGGCGCCGCCCGCGGAAAGCGCCGGCAGTCGCAATTCCGGAAACGTCCGGCCGACTTCGAGGCGGGGCTCGGCCGCGCCGGCGGGATCGAACGAGCGATGCGTGCAGAAGAGAAACACCGCCGCAAGGAGCATTGAGACCGGCCGACTCATGAAAACTGCTCTGCCTTTCAATTCCCCGGCGCCGCGTTCGGGATCGCGGCGGACGTCAGAGTAGCCGCCGCACCGGGGTCCGCAAGACCGAAATCGTGGCAGGCCGGCTTCGAGGCCGAGGGGGCTAAATGAGCGTGATTTTACAGCCGTGCAGCTGCAATCACCAATTCATGGAACCATCCGAATCGCGTAGGGGGCTAAAGAATAGGTCGCGTTGGGTTCGATCATCAAAGCGGCGTCGGATCCGAGTGGACGTGCAATCGCGAGGGGATGCGGACCGCGCCCGACCTGGTGCTCGTTTCGTGGAGACCGCGCTCATGCGCCTGCCCCCCGTTCCCCCGGCTTTTGGCACGCTGATATCGATCCATGGTTTCACGCTAGACAGGATCGCATTGCCTTCTTCAGCGGGCCCAGCGCCGGTGGAGCTTGCGATGGCGGGCAGCCCTGTTTTCCCTCAGAGCCCCGCTGCCAGCAGAGCGGCTGCGTTCGATCTCCCCCTTCCAAGCGCAGTTCTCAAGGGCGGGGCCGGACTGGCTATGGTTCCTCTGGGAGCGACCCCGCCCGCTCCCTTCAACGCGATGGACGCGGCGGGTGGGCAGGTGGAGGAGTTCACCGAATCACACGACTTTGCAAATCCATAGGCGAACTCCGAGAGCCCGGGCGGTCCGCGTGGAGCGTGTCCGCCCGGGTTTTTTTGTTTTGCCCCCCTGGACTGGCTCCGGAATTGAGCGAGGATGTGTCCGAGTCTGAATTCAGCCCCTCGGGTGGGAGCGTGCGCCATGAGCTTCGTCGATTGGGACAAGGTGCCGGTGATCCAGCTCGGGCCCGGCGTGCGGATCCGGACGCCTCACGGAGAGCGGGTGATGATCTCGCTTGTGGAGATCGATGCGGGCGCGGTCGTGGCCCCTCACGAGCACCCGCACGAGCAGGCGGGAATGGTGATCGAGGGGCGGATGGAGCTGACGATCGGCGCCGAGAGCCGCGTCCTCCGCGAGGGCGAGGCGTACATCATCCCGGGCGGAGTCCGGCACTCCGCTCGCTCCATCGATGGCCCCTGTCGCGCCCTCGACATCTTCAGTCCCATCCGCGAGGACTACGCGCGGGGGGTCAATGCGTACTTCGGGAAGTCTCTGCCGGGCGGATCGAACAGTTCTCCCACGCATGGGCCTGCGGGGTGATCGCCTCCCCGCTTGCCCGTGGCGGTGAGTTTGGACGGCCCCTGCTGCCCGGCCGAACAGATTCGACTGAAGTTCGCGATTGGAGCACCATACGCCGCGGCCGGAAGTCTCCGGTATGTATGACCGAATGACTCAAGAGAGTTTCTCGACAACGGCAGCCTCGACATCTCCGACGCGATTCAACAGCTCCTCTATCTGTTCCTCGGCGGTGCCCCTCCCTCGGAACCCTTCCGCACTTGCGGAGTGGACCACACAGACGACGGGCTTGATTGCGAGAGCTTTGCCGCCTGCCCTTGATGGCACGTAGGGTTCTTACCCGACCATCGCTTCGGATCGTCGCAGGACGGTGACCCGGCAAGACAATGGGCGTTCACATCCTGCTCGCGGCGAGGAGCGCCTCCTGGACCGCGAGGTCGTGGTCGAAGCCGAAGTCCGGCTGCTTCTTTCCCGAAGCGCAGGCGGCCAGCTCCCGCAGGTCGTAGAGCTGCAGGGTGGCGGCGGGCAGCTCTAACGTCTCCCACCTCTCCTTGCCTGCTTGGTAGACCTCAAGGGGCTGGATGGATCGATTGGCGAGGTGCCCGCTCCCCAGGTGCGGGATGATGCAGGCCCCGCGGGTCCCGAAGATCTCGATGCGCCGCTGATGCGGTGCGGATTCGAGGATCGGGACCTCTATGATGCCCCAGGCGTGCTCGTACTCGAAGATGACGACGCCGTTGTCGACAAAAGCGCCCGGTTTCTCGCCGTGGTGCCCGAGGAACGGCTTGATCGCCTTCGGCCGGCCCAGGATGGCCACCATCAGGTCGATTACGTGCCCCGCCATCTCGAAGAAGATCCCGCCGCGGTAGAGCTTCAGTTCCTCGACGAAGCGGTCGTAGTCCCGGATGTCCTTCGGGAGCCGCGCGCGGAAGTGGTAGATGCGCCCGAGATCCCCACGGCGCGCCCGGGCGAGAAGCTCCACGACGGCGCTCATGGAGCGGAAGAGGTAAGCCATCTGGACGTGGAGGTGCTTGGAGCGAGCAAGGTCGATGAGCCTTCGATGGCCGGCGAGGTCGACGCCGGCGGGCTTCTCGAGGAGGACCGGAAACCCGGCTTCGAGCGCCATCCGGGCGTACTTGAGGTTCTCGTGGACCCGCCCCTCGACGACGACGCCCTGCAGCGTCTGGGCAAGGACCTTCTCCGGGGCATCGAAGATGCGAAACCCGGGAAGCTGCTTGGTCCACCGTTCGGAGCGCGCCCGAACGATCTCGGGCTCGGGATCCCACCCCCCCACAAGCTCGAACTCGCCGGGGTTTTCAGCTACACGGTCCACGACTCCCTGGGCGTGACTGTGCCACATGCCGAGCATGCCGAGGCGCATGGCCATGGGTGCCTCCTGTGAGGGGCCATGGTAACCGAAGGAGAGAAGAGGGGAAGCGGCGAGGGGGGGGGGTGGAGTCCGCAGCCGCTGCCGCACCCGCGATCCGCAACCGCAGACGCAACCGCGTCCGCAGTCGTTCCCGTCCCCGTTCCTGCTTCCGCATCCGCGTCCGCGATCCACAGCGGAAGCCGCGGCCGCTCACTCCTCCGCTGACCTCAAGCGCCTTCGGCTGGGGTCGTTTGCTCTTTTCTTTTTGTCGTGCCTGGCATGAGGATCGCGGCCCGCTGGCCGCGCATCGCTGTCCACCTCATCTACGCGCGCGTCGAGGGAGACCGGGTGAAGTTCAGCGAAATCGGCGGGCCTTGAGAAGAGCGCGTCAATCGGAAGATCCGGTCAGGCGCGAAAGGATCTCCCGGAACACCGCCCGAAAGACCGCCAAGTCCGCCGGGCCGAAGAGGACGAAGGTGACCCTCTCCGGCAGGGTGTGGCCATCGAGCCACTCGATGGTCTCGCGAAGAGCGATCATCGCCGCATCGCGCTTCGGGTAGCCGTACACTCCGGTCGAAATCGCCGGGAAGGCCACGGTCCGCAAACCGTGGGCCTCCGCGAGAGCGAGGCTCGATCGATGCGCGGCCGATAGCTTCTCCGCCTCGCCGCTCTTTCCATCGCGGTAGACGGGCCCGACGGTGTGGATCACGTGCCGGGCCGGGAGGCGGTAGCCGCGCGTGATACGAGCTTCGCCTGTGGGGCAGCCCCCGAGACTCCTGCACTCCTCAAGAAGGTCTGGCCCCGCCGCACGGTGGATGGCTCCGTCCACGCCGCCGCCTCCGAGGAGGCTCTCGTTGGCCGCGTTGACTATGGCATCCACGTGAACGCGGGTGATGTCCCCCTCGACAAGGTCGATCCGCGCTCCGGCGCCGGGTGGTCCCTTCGTCCTGCGGCTACTCATGATGACGCCATCATCGGGAAGACGGATGGATCCGGTCAAGTCTCCAAATCCACGGCGTGAATCCCACGCTTCGAAACCGACTCAACCACGCGGCAGTGGAGTCGAACGGACCGCAGGACTCCCCTCCACCCGATCTCCATGCGCGCTGGGCGGGATCGAGCAGGCCTTGGTGGCAAGCTGAATCTCCAGCCGGCGACCGAAGGGCGGCCTCGGATCCCCTGTGCAGATCCGGTTATGATCGCGGTCGCGGCAGCGGTTGCAGCACCGGATGCGGTCGCGGCTGCCGCTGCGGTTCCCGTCCTGGTGGCGCCGATGCCCGCCGTTGCCCTCGGCGCTCCGCCCGGGCTACACTCCCCTTCCCTATGGAGGTGCCCCTCCTCGTCACCGACTTTTTGCGACGTCCGGCGCGGCTCTATCCCGGGAAGACGGCCGTCGTCGATGGGGCTCGCCGCTTCTCGTACCGCGAGTTCGAGGAGCGGGCCAATCGCCTTGCGAACGCTCTCCTCTCGCTCGGAATCCGAAAGGGCGATCGGGTCGCCATGCTCTCGCCCAACTCCCACTTCTATCTCGAGAGCTTTTTCGGCACGAGCCTCATCGGCGCGATCCTTGTGCCCCTCAACTTCCGCCTCATTCCCGAGGACCACGAGTACATCTTGAACCACGCCGGCGTCCGGGCCGTGCTCGCCGACCGGGATCTCGTTCCCGTCGTCGACGGCATCCACGCGCGGCTGCGGACGGTCGAGCACTGGATCTCGGCGAGTGATGGGGGAAAAACGCCCGCGGGATGGACCGACTGGGAGGGGCTGATCGCTGGCGTGGACGGCGGCGAGCCCCCGCCTGTCGAACGCGGCGAGAACGACGTCGTCTCCATTAACTACACCTCGGGCACGACGGCGCGGCCGAAAGGCGTCATGCTCACCCACCGAAACTGCTACGTGAACGCCTACAGCCTCATCGCCCACCTGCGCGTCGCCCACGACGACGTGGAGCTGTGGACGCTGCCGATGTTTCATTGCAACGGCTGGGGCGGGGTCTATGCCCTCACCGGCCAGGGGGGAACTCACGTCGTCCTGCGGGCGATCGATCCTGCGGAGATCTTCCGGCTGATCGAGGCCGAGCGTGTGACCTTCGCCTGCATGGCCCCCGCCGTGCTACAGCGGATCCTCGAGTACCCCGACCGCGCCCGGCACCGGATCGCGACGCGCCCCCGCTTCGTCATCGCGGGAGCCCCCCCGCCGGCGGCCTTCGCCGAGCGGCTCGAGAAGGACCTTGGCTGGGAATTCCTGGAGATCTACGGGCTCACGGAGACGGCGCCGTTCCTCACGTCCACCGCCCCCGACCACGCCACTCCGCGGGAAGACTGGACCCGCCGGACCCGGGCCGGCGTGCCGGGGATCGGGGTCGAGATCGCGGTCCTCGACGCGGAAGGGCGGCCCGTGCCGAGGGACGACCGCTCGGTGGGCGAGATCTGCGCCCGCTCGAACGTCGTCATGGCGGGCTACTGGAACGACCCGGAGGCCACGGCGCGGGCGATCCGCGACGGGTGGTTCCACACCAGCGACCTCGCCGTGTGGGACGAAAGGGGAAGCATCCACGTCGTCGACCGGATGAAGGACGTCATCATCTCCGGCGGCGAGAACATCAGCTCCGCCGAGGTCGAAGGAGCCCTCTACCACCACCCCGCGGTCCTGGAGTGCGCCGTGATCGGCGTCCCCGAGCCCAAGTGGGGCGAGACGCCGAAGGCTATCGTCGTCCTCCGTCCCGGGCAGAGGGCGACGGACAGGGAGCTGCTCGACCACTGCCGCAGGGTCCTCGCCCACTTCAAGTGCCCGACCTCGGTCGAGTTCGCCACCGCGCTTCCCCGCACGGCCACGGGGAAGCTGAAGAAGTTCGAGCTGCGCGAGAAACACTGGCGCGGGCACGACCGGAGGGTGAACTGAAATGGAGAGGTCGGGCCTCTCGCTCGCCGACTGGGTCGTCGTCGCCATCTACCTCGCCGCCGTCCTCGCCGTCGGCTTGCGGGCCGCCGGGCGGCAGCGGTCGGTGCGCGATTACTTCCTCGGCGACCGCTCCCTACCGTGGTGGGCGGTGGCGCTTTCGATCATCGCCACCGAGACGAGCGCCGCCACCTACATCGGCACCCCGGGCACCGCGTACCGGGGGAGCTGGGCCTTCCTGCAGATGATCCTCGGCTTCATCGCGGCGCGGGTTTTTCTGGCGGCGTTCGTCCTCAAGATCTTCTACCGGGCCGAGGTCGTCACGGTGTACGGGTTCCTCCAGCAGCGATTCGGCGAGGTCGTGCGGGTCATCGCAGCCGTCCTCTTTCTGTGTGGGCGGGTCGTCGGGAGCGGCGTGCGGCTTTACGCGGCCTGCATCGCCCTCCAGGTGGCCGCGGGGTGGGCCGGCGACGGCGCCACGCTCGCCGCGATCGCGGTCCTCGGGACCATCGCCCTCGCCTACACGCTCCTCGGCGGCATCAAGGCCGTCGTCTGGACGGAGTGCATCCTCGGCACGACGTTCCTTGTCGGGGGGATCGTTGCCGCGGTGTGTATCCTGGCGCAGATCCCAGGGGGGCCCTCGGCCATCGAGAGGCTGCCCGACTTCGGGGAGAAGCTCCGGATCTTTCACTGGGCACCGGCGGACGGAGCCGGCTGGTGGCAGAGCACGCAGCTCTTCTGGACGGGCTTCGGCGGCGGGTTCGTACTGACCCTGGCCACGCATGGCACCGACCAGGACATGGTGCAGCGCATGCTCACCTGCTCGAACTGGCGCCAGGGCGGCGCATCGCTCCTCGCCAGCGCCGCGCTGCTCCTGCCCATGAACGTCGTGTTCCTTTCGGTCGGATCGCTCCTTTTCTTCCTCCATCGGCTCCTGCCCGAGTCGCAGCCGGCGGGCGTGACGAACGAGGACCACTACTTCCTTCACTTCATCGCCGGGCGCATGGCGCCGGGGCTGGCCGGGCTCGTTCTCGCGGGGCTCTTCGCCGCCGCGGTTTCGAGCCACACTTCGGTCCTGAACGCCCTCGCATCGACCTCGATCGCTGACTTCTACCGGCCGCACTTGCGGCCAGGCCGCAGCGAGGAGCACTACCTCGCGGCCTCGCGGGCGTTCACCGCGTTCTGGGGGATCGTCCTGATCGTGGTGGCCGCGGCGTTCATCGGCAGCGCGGAGAATATCCTCACGACCGCGCTCGGCGCCCTCACGTATTTCTACGGATCGCTCCTGGGGGTCTTCGTCCTCGGGATCTTCACGCGCCGCGGCAGCCAGATGAGCGCGGCCGCGGGAATGCTCGCCTCGGTGCCGGTCGTGCTTCTCCTTCAGGCGCGGGAGTTCATCGCGACGCCCGAGCGGGCTCCCTCGGCCGTTCAGGCCGCTCTCAGAGCGCTTCCGGAAGGGATCACAGGCCTGGTGACGGAGTGCGTGCCTCGGCTGGCTTGGCCTCTCTGGATCGTCGCCGGCACCGCGGTGTCGCTCGGGATCGGCCTTCTCGGGCGATCGCCGCCGCGGGATCGATAGGACCTACTCGTCCAGCATATCCTCGGGCGTGGGCGGCCGATTCCGCCCGACTGCCTTGGCGACCCACTTCGACGTGTACCAGGGCGTGACCTCTTTGATGTCGTAGGCGCGCGTGACCTCCTTCCCGGCCGGCGAAACGTAGACGTACGTCGGAAAGCGGGAGATCCCGAAGTGGCTCACAAGCTTCTTGCGCGGATCGAGCAGCATCGGGAAGACGATCTCGCGCTTGGAGGAGATCTGCTCGAGGAAAGAATTGTCCTCATAGGTCAGCACGCCGACCAGCTGCGCCTCCACACGGTGCGAGAGGCTCCGCAGCGGCCGGATGAGGGAGTCGCACCGCCGGTCGTTGCCATCGAGGAACGCGAAGACGGTCGGTTGGTCGAGCGGCAGGAAGTCGGGGAAGACCATCACCTGCTTGTCGTACGTGCGCAGGGCGATCGGCTTCGCGCAGCCCGCAAGGGCGGCGCCGGAGAGGACGATCCAGAGGGCGATGCGGTTCATTCGAATTCCTCCGAGAGAAACGGAGATTGGGAAGCGTCCGGAAGACCGTTCCATGCTCCGTTATCGGCAGCTTGAGCCACCGACTGGAATTCATTATCGGTAACCGTTCACCAGGCACGCATTCCACTACCACAGCAAGGCCCCTACCACGGAGTGCGTCGCCCCCGCTCGGCCGCCACACAGACCGCAGATCACCCTCTTCAGGGAGCCTGCGTGGCGATTGATCGCGCGGTCACGTAACCGTTCTCGGGCCGCCGGGCCCGCTGGACGGTTACCGGAACGCGGGGGTGCGCGAAGGGGCCGTCACCTGCGGGCCAGTCAGCGGCGAGTCTGCGCCGGCGCTTCGAAGAGGATCCCGATGTCGGGATCGCGGGTTTGCCAGATCGCAATGGGGAAGCCGCGCCGCCGATAATCCGCAGCCTCATCCTCCGCTCCGACCCAGTCGTCCAGGGCCGCCAGCGCGGCCGCCCGGAAAAAGACGACGAGAGGAGTCGAAGCCGCTCGAGATCCGTGGATCGCCCACGTGCGGGCCTGGGCGGCATCGCCGAGGCGGGCGGCGGCAAGGGCGACCATCCAAGGCAAGGCTTCGGGATCCGGCACGCCGTCTCCCGGCGGGATCCGGTTGCCGGAGTCCACGAGTCCGATGATCTCCCCCCAGTCGCGGTGCGCGTCCCACTCGCGGCCGCCGATCGACCGGAAGTAGCCGCGGAGGAACCAAGGGCGCGGGTCGGTCGGCTCGCGCCGCACGGCCTCGCCGAGGAGTGCTTCGGCCGCTTCGAGTCCATCGACCTCCGCATCGAGAAGGGCGAGCACGATGAGCCCTTCGACGGACGTCGGCAAGGTCCCCCCGCCGGTCCCGAGGAGCATCCGGCGCGCGCGCGCGCCGTCGCCGGCGAGGGCTTGGACCCAGGCTACGCGCGCGCGGAGGCCGGAGCTTTCGGGCCGGCGGTCCGCAA
>Ga0187893_10006512_pt1 | contig 19921 bp, 21 predicted proteins | sample MA1701074metaG_FD_139574 | JGI IMG/M metagenome (GOLD analysis project Ga0187893, IMG submission 139574) | White microbial mat communities from a basaltic lava cave in the Kipuka Kanohina Cave System on the Island of Hawaii, USA - MA170107-4 metaG ...
ACGTTCCGTCTACGTTCAGTCCTGGACACGGGGCTCCTTCTGCTCTCACAGGGTTGGTTGGAGCCTCGTGTCCTACCAGGCCGAGACTACAGCCGTGTCATTCGATCGCCTTGCTACCGAAGCGTCGTCACGCTGCATCCGAGCGGTCCTCCGGCGCGTGTCCATCATCGACCGTCGTCGGCGCTCGCAGACTTTGGAACTCCTCGTCGACCTTCTGCTCGAGGAACGCGACGTTGTTGACCGCCCAGATCACGAACGCGCCGAAGAGCACCGCTCCGAGTACCGGGACGAACGACTTCGTTCTGACCCAGACGACGATGACCATGACGAGGGCCATGAGGCCGACGAATGCACGCACGAGGCCCTCGACGTCGGCGATCTTGTCGTTGAGTAGGTCGATCATTGGAGGTGCTCCTTCGCACGTTTTGGGGTGATCTGTTCGTTGGCGCTTCGGTCAGGCGCCGGGTGAAGCAGCGACCGTGGCGCTCGTCGTTGTCGTCGGGTCCGGCGCGATTCGTGGGCTGCGCTCTTCCCCGGTCGCGGAGGTCAGAGCTGGCGCACCACTCATCGACGCGACCTCCCAGCGGGCGTCGCGCTCGGCGAGCCACACCTCGTAGCCCAACGTCCACCCGGAACCATCTGCTGCCGTCGCGCCGAGTTCGACGCGTACGACGACCTCGTGTTCGGCACGGCGCGTGGACAGCCCGGTCACCTCGGTGTGGACGAACGGTGCCGGAACCACCGCGTTGATGACGGTTCCTGGCGCGAGGTAGCGGGAGAGCTCGCCGTCACCAACGAGCAGCGACCGGAAGAACCCATCGAGGGTCGCCGCGATGGGATCCTCGGCTTCAGGCGCAGAGATCGGTACAGGCCCCCGACCGCCGACTTCCGACCGAGGCGCCCCGACGATCGCTGGCGCCGCGGCGGCGGCCAACCCGCCATCGGACTCGACGACGCCGATCTCGAAGTAGAGCGTCGTGCTCGAGCCGACAGGCGCCTCCAAGCTCTCGACAAAAGCCGCAACGGTCACGGCCCAGTAGCCGTCCTCCTCGAGTCGCGCGCCGATCGCCGACACGGCCACCGGACGCACCGCGCGCTGGTCACTCAGCTCTGGTGGGTCGAGGAACAACGCTGCAAGCGGGTCTGCCACGCCGGGTGTCGCGGCCAGCCACGTTCGGACGGCGTACTCAGCAAATCCGGTGACGTGTGCCGGGACTGGCCACTCGATCGGACCGGCAGTCGGCCGAGACTCGACGCCTGTTGGCCGGAGCAGTCCTGCGACCCCACCGATCGCTGCGAGCCCGACTAGCCCCCAGAGCCCGCAGCGGGCCGCGCGCTGGGCCCACGGACGCACCGGCACGATCTCGGGAGCAGGTCGCCGAGTAGGGCTGGACGACTTCACGCTGCCTGTATGCGAGCCGCGGCCATGAAAAGCGCCGCACGACGCTCGAGCGAGCCCACGCCCTGGGCGACGATGCAGCTCCCGCCGCGTCAGATGAACGCCTGGCCGCCAAGAACCAGCCTCCGCAGACTGTCTCAGGCCTGCCGAGCAGTGACCCGTCCGGCGGTCGACCAGCGAACGGCGCACGTACGGTTGGGCATGACCTCCCGGGGATGTCGGACGTGATTCGAACTGTCGCTGACCTGCTCCAGGCGTTCGCCACCGCGGAGGTCGCCCGACTCGACGCGGTCGACATCAAACACGGACCGACGATTGGAGCGATGTACGAAGGCCTGTCCAGGGACCTACTCGGACGTGGCATCCCTGAGGCTCTGGACCTTCAGATCACGCACGGCTTCGTTCACGATGGCCGGGGGAATCAGTCCGGCCAGATCGACTGCATGCTCGTTCGCGGTGAGGGCGAGGAGATTCCCTACACCGATGGCTTCCGCTGGCACGTGAAGGATTTGATCTCTGTCTTCGAGGTCAAGAAGACCCTCTACCACGATGATCTCGTCGACGCGTACGAGAAGCTGAAGGCCGTCAACGATCTGGCGGTCTCGTATCGGGCACCGCTTTCTGGCGGCGAGGCCCCGAGCATCAGCTCGGCGAGACGTGCGTTCGGAGAGACGACTGGTGTGGTCGCTCCGGACTACGACCAGCTCGCGTCCTACTCAGTGAACCACCAACTGATCTTCCACACGATGGTGAGCGAGCTTCTGAACCCTGTCGGCATCGTTCTCGGCTACCACGGCTACGCGACCGAGAAGGCGTTTCGGGAGTCACTCCTGGATCATCTTCGCGATCACGTCAACACGATGGGTTACGGCCCGCTAAGCCTTCCGCAACTGATGATCTCCGGGGCCTTCTCGCTGGGGAAGGCGAACGGCCAGCCGTACTCGGCTCGTCTGAATGACGACTGGTGGCCGTACTACTTCTCCAGCCGAGTGTCTCCGATCCTTCTCGTGCTCGAGTACATCTGGACCCGACTCGACTGGATGTATGGCCTCGGCGACCTGTGGGGCGATGACTTGATGGTCGAGCGTCATAGTCCGTACCTGCTGGCGAAGGGCGTCGCAACCGACGAGCGGTGGGGATGGGAGCTGACCTGGGCGGATCTCACTGAGGACGAACTTGCGCTGGGTGAAGACGTCCAGCCGTGGGAACCCGCATTCCTATCGGCTCAGCAGTTCGTCGTGATCAGCAAGCTGTGCGCTGGCGAGCAGGTGTTCCTGGACGATCCTGAGTTCGTTCGCTACCTCGACGATGCTGGCTTGGAGGTCGAGACATTCCGACAGAGCCTCCTCGACACGATGCTCGTCGCCATCCACGGGAACGAGATCCAGTTGATTACCGAGAAGTGTTTGCCGGCCATCCTTCCGGACGAAGGATTTGCGGCCGGCGAGGACAACTCAGGCAGGATGTCTCGCTGGATCGGACACCGACTGGCGGCCGATACCCCGCCACCGCCGGAAGCGCAGACTTGATGGCTCAAGCGGTGACGCGGCGTGACGGCGAACTCGTCAGCTGCTCAAGAAGGGCGACGGTCTCGGGATGCACAGTGTCGTCGGGCTCGGCGCCGCCATCGGGGTCGGCCACAGCGTCGCAGAGCTCATTGAAGGCGCGGTGCACGCCGGTCGTGTTGCCGGCGAGGTGCGCTGCTCGCATCAGGAGCCGATACATGCGCTCATCGCATGGCATCGCGAGCACCCCCTGGCGAGCAGCCCACTCGGCTCCTCGCCAGTCGCCGCTTGCGAGCCGCAGCTCTGCGAGCCGTTCGGCGGCGTCGAGGACCTGCACAGCGATCATGCCGCGGTGCGGGCCGACCCACGCGTAGCTGCGCCCCACACCGATGAAGGGCTCACCTCGGATGAACCCGAGCGCTTCCATGAGAGAGGTTGCCGACTGCTCCGGGTCGAGTTCGGCTGCTCCGGCTACGAGGTCGCAGAACAGCCCGTAGTCGGTCCCGACACGAGCCGACATCGTGTACCGGCCTTCGGTTGCATCGGGCAGGAGGTCCTCTCCACTTGCGTCGACCCCGAGGACGCGGCGCGCTTCCCAGATCGCATTGGAGAAGGTCTTCGCGCTGTTGGTTCCGTCCGGCCAGAGCGCCGCTTGCACGTCCTCGCGGTCCACGGACGACTGGCGTAGGGCGACATAGGCGATCGCTTCTAGTGCGCGCTGCTTTGCGACAACGATGCGACCATCGTCGCTGTGCGGCGAGATCCTCCAGGCCTCGACCTCGCCGAGCACCTTGATGACCACGTCCAGCTCGGTCCGAAGCATCTCGAGCGAGACGGGTGGTGACTCGGTCGGTTCCTCCCGGAGGTCGACCGAAGCATTCACAGCCCCAGTCGCGCGCTCGGGTTCCACGAAGGATGTTGCGGATACGAGAAGGTCTCCGATCCGGCCAAGGTCGCCGTCGCTGAGCCGGCTCGGGCTCGCCTCGGGCGTGCTGTCGTCGATCGCGATCTCGCCTCCGGGTGTCCCCTGCATGCGTCGCGCCGATGCGATGCCAGGGTGCGGCGGGCACACAACGGCGACTGCCGAGTGACGCTGGCGCGACAAAGCGTCGAGCGTTGCCGCGTCCGCGGCGTCCGGTGGCACGGCAGACAGCACGATCGTCGGTTCCCACGACTCCGGCTCCGCTAGGCGCAATTGAAGGACGTTCCCATCCCTCCCCACGCGGGTCGACGTCACCGCCGCGAGGGCGTCGGCAAGCGTGGTCTGCGACTCCAGGCCCAGCCCTGCACGGTCGGTGAGGCCTACGCCGACGACACGCGGGTGTGTTGACCATGGCGCGGTCAACGCCGCGGCGGCGACGGCGTTGAGCATCTCCGTTCGGACCTCGTCCGGAGCTTCGATGAACGTCACCGGATCACGCTCGAGATCGATGAGCAGCTCCGTGCCGTCCATGGCGGTGCCGATCGCGCAAAGCGCGGGTAGGGGTGCTGGCTGACTTGCGCCCAGCTCCTCGAGCACCTCGACGGATACAGCTGTCTCCCACGTTCGGGCATCGACCGATCGGAAGCCATCCGGCGCCTCACGATCCTCGTCGAGGTCGATCCGGACGTGGTCGTCGTCGACCAGCACCAAGCGGATGACGGTGAGCGCGTCGCGGTCCGTCCCAGCGATCGCTCGAAGCGCGGCGTCGACGTGCACGGAGCGCCCCGTTGCCGCTCCCGCCCGCAGCTCGCGCTCGGCGGTGTCGAGGTCGGGGCGAAGCGGGGCTGGCTGGGTGCCGGTCGCGCGTCGGCGGAGGGCGGCACGTCGGCGTCGTTCAAGCAGCACCAGCAACCCTGCCGTCGCTGTCCCGCCTCCGATGAGCCCAACGGGTAGCTGGCGGCTGCCGTCCTCGGTCGACGTCGACGTAGAGGTCGGCGACGGGCTGGCCGACGTTGCCGTCGTCGACTGAGGGGTCGCCGGCGGCGCGGTCGTGACGGGACCTTCTGGCACCGAGGTCGGCGGTGCCGGCACGTCGATCGCTACTGGCGGCACTGGCTCGGGCGCGGTTGGGGGCGAGTCGGCGAGCTCCAACTGCCAGCCGGGCTCGATGTGGTCCGGATTGGTGAGCGTCTCACCATCGGGCTGAGGCCGTCCGACGTTCCGCTCGAAGATCTCGGGGTAGCGGTCGATGGCGCCGAGGTGGTCCAGCGCGATCTCGGACAGCGTGTCGCCGGGCACGACGGTGTAGGTCGATGGCACGTCCACGGCCGGCAATCGAGCGTCGGCAGGCATACGGAGCCTCCAACCCGGTTCGATGACGTCCGGGACCGTCCAAGCCATGCCGTCCGGTTGCGGCACGCCTCGATTCAGCTCCCAGAGCTCTCGCCACCGCATCGGGTCACCGAGGTAGGTCGTGGCGAGATCCCAGGGGTTGTCGCCACGGCGTACCTCGACGTCGGGCAGCACCTCAGCGGAAAGCGTCGTTGTGACCGAAGCGCTGCTGCCCATTGACGGTCGCGTCGCGTCTCCCACCGGCGACGGGACCGCCGCTGGTCCCTCCATCACGGTGGTCAGCGGGGCCGCCGAGGACCGTTGCGAAGGTCCAAGCACGCTCACCGTCATCAACACGGCGGCGACGAGGACGCTCGCCGGTCGACGGATGGCCACCGGGACCATCCAGGCCGCCGACTCACGACCCGTGAGCTCTGCCTTCGTCTCGATGACGACGCTCACCATGAACAGCGCCCAGAGGAACCAGGCGGTGACCGTGAGGATGGCGAACACGGCGGTGTCGGAGACCAGGGTGGTCGGGAGCTCTCGAAGCTGTTCGGCCGTGGGGAGACCGCGGATCGGCCAGCGCCCCCACGTCGCCAGGGCTGCCGGGACACCGACGGCGATCGCAGCGAGGGCGATCGCCGCGACACCGGAGCGAAGGAGTCGACGGCTCATGGACTGGCTCCCTTGATCGCAGCGACAGTGGCTGTCGCCGACACCTCGACGGTTCCGCCGTTAGCCACGCGGAGCATCTGCAGGTCGGCCGTGAGGGTGACCGTCACGGTGACCTGGTCAGCCGCGACCGTGACGTCGCCCACCGCTCCTCGCTGGATGAGGTACTCGAGCGAAGCGGCCCTGGCACGCTCCGGGTCGATCACGACCGCTCCTTGGGCGGCGGCGTCGGATTCGAGTTCCTGGGCGCCGATCCGCGCTGCCGCCCCGGCGAGCGAGAACGCCTCGTTGCGGGCCCGCAGGATGACGCCGCCGTCGAGGACGAGCCCGATCATCAGGAAGCACGCTCCAACGACCACCACCGACCAAACGGTCGCGATGCCCCGCTCGGGGTGGCCGCGACGCCGCGTCATGGTGCCGACTCCCGGTACCGATCGATCACCTCGACGGCAGACGCGCTCACCGTCATGGACCCGGGGACCGGCAGGAGCGCGGCTGCCGCCAGATCGACGGTGCATCCGATCTCGACGGTGACCCTTCCGTCGACGATCGTCGGCGTGAACGTCATCGACGTACATGTCGGTGAACCAACGCCGACCGTCGACTCTGCGTCCTCACGAGCGACGTCGATAGCGGCGTCGGTATCCCGGGAAAGGCTGATGGTGCGCGCCGCAGCGTGCGCGGCGGCTTCGACGTCGGCCCGGCCCGACTGCACCCGACCGACCAGCACGACGAAAGCGAGGAGCAGCGCGAACAGAGGAGTCAGGATGGCCAGCTCGACCGTCACCGACCCGCGGTCCCGTGTGCTTGCCGTCACTCGACGACTCGTTCGACCGGCGCTGAGACCGTAACGTCGAGCGGGAAGGACGCGAAGGGAATGAGCGACGTCACTTCACCCGTGACCGTCACCGTCACGTCGGTGCCGTTGCGCTCCACCGCCACGTTCCGGTCGCGTAAGGCGCCGGCATTCTGGTCGAGGAACTGCGTCGCGGCAGCGTTACCCGCTTCGGCCGTGCCGTCGAGGATCCGCGCGTTCTCCGCTCCCTGGTGTGCTGCGGTCGTCGCCACGGCGCGGGTGTGGAAGTACACGCCGAACTGCACGACGACCATGAGCAGCAGCACCATGAGCGGAACGAGCACGACGAACTCAACGGTCGTCGAACCGCGTTCGCCCTGAGTGCGGGCGCGCTGCGTCGCTACGGGTCCGAACACGGTTGGCCGCTACAGGCTGATGCCGGCGACCTTGGCGTCGACGAGCAAGCTGATGGCAGCGAGGGCGGCAATGGCCATCGCTGCAACGGCGGCGGTGATGATGACCGTCTCCACGGTGGTCGCCCCACGCTCCAGATCGCGATGGACCTCGGCGAGGCGCGAGGCGATCCAGCATCGGAGCATGTCGAACGTGGACATGTTCATTTCTTCCTCCCTGTCTGTGGTGGGACTCACTTGGACTCGAAGATGACGGCGATGGCCGGGTAACCGATGAAGGCGAGGAACCCAATCAGCAACATCGCGGCGGGCACACCCATGCGCTCGGTGATCGAGGCAGCGCTGCCTTCGATCTCCGACACCAGTCGACGACGGATCGCCTCGGCCTTGGAGGTGACGGTCTCTCGGACGGCGGCACCTTCCTCGCCGGCCAGGCTGATCGCTGATGCGAGCTCGACGAGGTCGTTGGTCCCAAGGTCGGAGCCCAGTCGTTCGAGCGCCTGCCAGGGTGTGTCGCCACGGACGTAGCCGGCAGTGAGCGCCCCGCGGAGCTCCTGGAAGGGCCAGCCGTCGCCCGAGGACGCGGCCGTTTCGAGCGCCTGACCGACGCCGCGGCCCGATGCCAGCGACATCGCGACGACGTCGCAGTACGCAGACAGCGCGTGGCTGAACGCCCGACGGCGCTCCGCGGACTCGCGGTGGATCTTGCGGAGCGGAATCACGATCCCGATGACGCCTCCGACGATGGCGAGCCATACGGGCACCGCAAGCGAGAACCGAATCCCGACGATGTAGGCGCCGGCTGACACCACGGGACCCCAGAGCAGCCCGAGCACGGCGAACGTGACCATCGCGGCCGCCTGCTCATCCGGGCTACGGCGCAGCACTCGCAGCTCGGTGCGAACGGCGTCGAGGGACTGCTCGACGAGCCGCACCCGTCGCAGTCGGGACCCGATTCGTGCGTCGAGGGTGAGCTCTGCAGCGGGGTCGGCGTCCGCAACCGGTTGGCCGAGCCGTGCGAGAGCCTGAGCGAGTGGTTCGGTCGCTGGGTGCCAGCCGGTCCAAGCGAGCCATGCGCCAAGCCCGCAGAGGGCGCCGGCGACCACGGCGGCGGTCATGAGGGCCTCCTTGCAAGGAAGCGCTCGATGGGGGCGATGCGACCCATCCGGGCCATCCACCAGAACCCGAGCCCCCAGTACACCGAGACGAAGACGAGGACGACCTGGCCGAGTGCGCTCTCGTACGGCTCGAGGTAGTCCTGAGCGAACACGACCAGGAGGACGATGAACCCCCCGATGATCGACGCCACCCAACGCATGGCGGTTCGGGGACGCTGCCTGGCCACCTCGACGCGTTGGTGCATCTCGGCCTCGCGGTACGCGGCGTCGGCGAGGTCGCCGAGTACATCTCGGGTCTGTCGGGCGCCGGCGCGCGACGCCAGTCGGAGCGCAGTGACAACCAGATCGCCGACCGGGTGGGCGAGATCCTCAGCCAACCCGTCGAGGACATCATCGAGCGGGTCGTAGGCGAGCCGCCTCGCCATCCGCCCCACCTCGATTCGAATGGCCTGCGGTGCGGTCCCAGCGGTCGCGACGAGCACCCCCTCGATGCCGCGGGCCGTACCCATCGCGTCCCGGAGCATCTCGACCCAGAGGGCCAGCGCTTCTGCTCGGGCTGCGTCGCTGACTCGGCGTCGGGAGGCGAGCCCCGCCGCAGTAGCCCAGGCGGCGACTCCGGCACCCAGCGCGGCCACAGGCCAGCGGGTGACGAGAAGGGCGACCGCTGCCGCCACGATCGCCGCGACTGGGAACTGCGGCTCGATGTCAGCACGACGGGCTCGCGTCGGTCGCTCGCGGGCCGGGGCAGGAGCGAGACCGCCAGCGACGACGAGTACGCCGACTACAACCAGCGCGCCGGCGACGGAAGCAAGGGCGGTCATCGCCTAACCGCCGCGTCATGGAGGGTCGGGTCGTAGCCGTGCTCCATGAGCTGGTCGAGTAGCCGAACAGGAATCGGTGCCTGTGGGTTGCGCACGGCAGAGCCATCTGGTCCCGCGACGAACCACTCGTTGGTCACGATCTGCTCCGACAACGAGTCGTAGGACTCGACATGACGGATCTCCGAGATCACCCGTCGCCCGTCGGTCGCCCAATCGAGGTAGATGACGAAGTTCAACGCCAGCGATGAAAGCTGATACACGTCCCCAGTCCGCCACTCATGTCCGCCCTTCCTCGCGTACACCGGGAGGCGCGGGAAGACCGAGTACGACGAATCCGCGTGGAGCGTGCACCAGGACCCCTTGATGCCCTGGGTCATCGCTTCGAGCATGTCGATGACCTCGGGCCCGCGAACCTCGCCGACAACGATGCGCTTGGGCCGGAACCGCTTGACGGCGCGGGAGAGGTCGGCGAGCGACACCTCGCCCTTCCCCTCCATGTTCGCGGGGCGTTCCATGAACACGAGCACCTGGTCGTGGAGATCAGGTCTCGAGTCGAGATGCAGCTCAGGCTCCTGTTCGAGCACGACGATGCGCTCTGCCGGCGCGCACTCGTGGAGGAGCGCACGTAGCAGCGTCGTCTTCCCAACCCCTTGCCCGCCGGCGATCACCGCGTTCTTGCGCGCCCGCACCAGCGCGGTCAGGAGCGACTGGATGCCCCGGTCGTACATGCCCCGCGCGACCAGATCCTCCTGTACGGCATCGACCAGGAGGTGGCGGCGGACGGAGATGTAGGGCCGCTTGGTGACCCACGCGGCCGCGGCGAGCCGCGAGCCGTCGAACAGCTGCAGGTCGAGCAGCGGGCGGGTCGGGGTGAACTCCTTCTCGATGCCTTCCTGACCCGCTCGACGGGCCAGCGTCTGGATCGCTTCGATGAGCTCGGCGTCGCTGTTGGCGATGGGCTCGACGCGCTGTTCGGTCCCGTCCGTGAAGGTGAGCCGCACGTCGTCGCATCCGTTCGCGTCGATGTCGGTGACGTCGGGCCGCGTCAAGTAGCGATCGAGTCCGGGCATGACCGAGAACACCGAGCTCATGACCAGCTCGATGAGCCGGTCCTCCTCGTCCGGGGTCATCCAGGGCTGACTGCGTTGGTGCGCGGCTTTGAAGCGGAGGTCGAGCTCGCGCCTTAGCACCGCTCGCGCCATCTGGCGCCGATCGGTGTCGTCGGGAAGCGGCCGACCTTCGGTCTCGCAGCGAGCCAGGTAGGCGCCGATCTCGTCGGCGACGGTCCGCCGCATTGTGGCCTCGAACTGCTCGATCACGATACGACGACCTGACGATCAGCCGCAGGCGTGACGAGAACGTCGAGGCACGCCGTCGCCGTACGAGCCAGCCAGCTCCGTGCCCAGCGCTTGCTGACGCCATCGGCCCACAACGATGCGACCGCGCCTGGATCCCAGGCGAGCGCGCCGACGACGGAGGTCTCCAGTGCGGTTGCGACCTCTACCGGTCCGTACGGTCGGTCTCCGACCAGTAGCACCGACACCGCTCGGTTGACCTGCCGCACTGCATCGACGAGATGGCGGGCATGCTCGATGCTCGACACGGTGGGCCGACAGACGAGGAGCACGACGTCGCTACCTGCAATGCGGTGGGCGCTGGCCTGACGAGGTGACCAGCGTCCTCCGTCTGCCACGACGGTCATCGGGAGCTTCGAGAAGGCAGGCCCGATGCGCTCGGCCATCGAGCCGAGCAACGAGGCACTTGCGGCGCCGGATGTCGGCGAGAGGATGGAGTCGACCCCGGGCGGAGCCGACGCGGCGTAGGCAGGGAGTACCTGCGGGTCGACGTGTCGGCGTAGGTCGTTCGCGACTCGAAGGAGGCCGGGTTCGCCCGTGATACCGGTCAGCGCCTCTGTGTCGCCGCCTGACGGGTCGATCTCGATGAACAGGGCTGGTTGATTGGGCCCACAGCTGGCTGCGAGCGCGACGGATGCGGTGGTGGTGCCAGGCGATCCCTTCGCCGAAATCAGCGTGATGAGCACGGCCGCCCCTTACTCCTCGAGCGCCACGATCGAGATGCGCTTCTCGGCGGCAGCGGCGGCGACGTCGTCGGCATCTCCACGGGGAACGACCAGTGACGCGGATCGCTCGCCTGTCGTCGCGTCCGCTTCGCCCAGGTCCAGGAGCCATCCTTCGACCGACTGGATCTCGCCGGCGGAGCCCGCCTGCGGGCGAACCACCACCAGCACCGCCGCACCGCGCACGAGGTCGCGCAAGGGGGCGTCGCCGGGTGCCAGCCGGGCGCCGACGATGGCTTCTCCGTCGGCGACAAGACGCTGCCCGGTGGGCACGAGTTCCTGCGGTGACAGGACGCTCCCGGCACTCAGCTCGGTGCCGGCGGCTCGTCCGACGATGTCGTCGATGTCACCGGCAGCGACGGTGTCGATCCCGGGCTCGAGTGCGATGGACGCGACGCGGAGGTCGCTCCGCTCGATGGTCTCGTAGCGGCCGACGTCGTCGGCGAGCACGACAACATCGGTCCGTGACCCTGCGGAAGTCACCAGTGCCGCGGCGATCCACGCACCCGCTACGACTGCGGCTGCGCCCGCACCGACCCGTCCCCACCTCCGACGGGTCGGCAGGCCCGTCGGACCGGGCGTGACAGGCGTACTCGCCGCGGCTCGGCGTCGGCGTTGGATCGTTGGGGTTGCCATCAGCTCTCCTCCCCGCCGACTACGACGGTCTGGACCTCGTCCACGCCTCGCGGCACTGGCGAAGTGCGGGTGACGGATGGAAGCGATCCGCCGGCGCCGGCGGATGAAGACCACGTGATCGTCCACGTGACGGCGACGACAGCTGGCCACTCGGCCGGACGTCCCGCCGCTCCAGTGCGATGGCGATACGCGTGAGCGCACGCCCCGGGCGCGGCCGCTTGTTCCTCGATGTCGGAGCCCTGCGGGTCGTAGCGGGAGCCCGAACCGGCACACGCGATGGACGTGGAGTCGGGTTCGCCCGGGCGATATGCGAGCGAGGGAGTGACGGTGACCGTCACGCAGAAGCCTGCTTCGCACCGTGAGGGCGTGAGAGTGCCAGTCCAGTTCGTCACCTCGACGAACACGGGAACGTCGACGATGGCGTTGACCCCCGGCTCTGGGTCTGACGCGACGGCTGGTGTGGGGAGCGTGCCGGACAGCTCGACCCAGAGGTCGTTGGCCACGATCTCCGGCGTTGCGGCCGGTAGCCAGCGGTACATGGCAGTGAGGCCAAAGCGCGTCGAGCAGAACGTGACCTGCCAGATGACCTCGACGCCAGGCGGCGGATCGCCTTGGATGCCATCACCGATGTACTCGGGGACGTCACCATCCGGTGGATCCACAGTGCGCCACGTGTAGCCGCAACCTTGCGGTTCCTCCTCGGGGCCGGCTCCCGGGTCGGGACGCGGGTCGTCGCCGGGCTCACCGTCGCCAACACACCAGTCGAACGTCGGCGGGCACAGCTGTGGAGCGGCGCCGGCAGACTCGGCGACGTACACGTTCAGCGCGGCAACGACTGCCATGAAGAGGACCAGTGAGGAGCTGCGCAGGATCCTCGTGGCCACGGGCAACTACTCCTCGAGCTCGCAGGGGTCTGCCGTTCCGGACGGCAACGTCTCGACGAGGTTGGGATCGGGGTCCAGGAAGTCGTGCAGGAGCCACACGCCGTTCACCCGGTGCGCTTCGCCGCCACTGATGACCTTGATGGCTTCCGCTGCGACGGAATCGCCGGACGCGACGTCATAGGTCTCGTAGTCGGTGAAAGCGCACACCTGGAAGAAGGCGACGTCCGCGTCTTCCGACGGCAGCATCGAGTCGAGGTGCGTTGCCTCGAGCACCCCACTCGGCCCCGGCCGATCGGCCTGGCCAGCGTCGGCCACCCCTTGCATCGACTCACGGAAGTCCGCGAGCTGTGGACTGTCGGGCGTGAACAGCTGGGCGTAGTCGGCGAACGGTCCGTCCTCCTCGGCCACGGATGACGGGTCCTGCCGGAGCTGTGCGGCGAGCGTGTCTCGCTGCTCCAGGAGATCAGCGACGAACGGCTCGACAGCAGACTGATCGGTGCCGGGTGGCTGCGTCGTGGTCGTCGACGTCGATGACTCCGTCGTCGACGAGGTCTCCGATGTCGGGGGCTCGGTGGTGGGCGAGGAGCTGTCATCGTCACCACTACAGGCCGCGAGCAGCGCGACGGAGAGCGAGGCGGCGAGCAGCAAGTGAGCACGACGGGAACGGGATTCCGCGACCACGTGCGACCTCCAAGTAGGTGAAGGGCGTGCACAGCGGTCGAGCGGCGTGCGTGCAGCAGCGATCTGGGCTCGACGATCCAGATTCGCCGCTGGTCTGACCATAGATGGTCCCCTGACGATGCTGCTCTCGGTTGAGGTTGGGGCCCACCCGCAGCGCGGAAGGTACACCCAAATCGGGCAAGTCGCCCCGCGAGTCATCGGCATTGGCTCAGACCGCACGGCGTCCTTTCGCGGCGGCCGGGTTGAACGCGCCGACCCGCGCCTGATCGATCCACTCGGCGATCTCGTCAGCGTCGAACCGGAGGTACCGCCCCCATTTGATGAACGGGATCCGCCGCTCGGCCACGAGGCGTCGGACGTATCTCACGCTCACACCGAGGGCGTCGGCGACCCCCTCGACGTCGAGCAGCTCAGGTAGAGGGCGGCTCGCACGGTCTCGGCTGAGTGCTCCTGCTCGTGGTCCCATGCCGTAGGTATGTGGTCTCGCGGACGGCAAAGCGTCTCTGCGAGGCCTCACGAGGCGCGAGGGCTACGCGTCCGCGATGAGTCGGCGAGGCCGATCCGACTGCAGTCAGATATGCGACCCGTCGCGAGCGATGCGGCGACACATCTGTCGTTGAAGGGGGCGCCGCGGGCTCAGGGTCCCGGCGGTGAAACGAGGGCACCGTGGCCGTGCTTCGCCTTCGTGCCCGACCCGCAGAGACACGAGTGGTTCCTGCCAAGGCGCTGAAACTCAATGTGAGACGAGTTGAAGACGCCGTGCACGGGAGCTGCCAGTCGATGCACCTCAGTAGCGAGCGCGACCGACTCTTCCCGCCACGCGAGGTACGCAGGCTGGTCGAAGATCGCTCCGTCTCGTCCCCGCAGACCACCAAGCAGCAGCGGTCCGAGGCACCAGAGCAGCCGGGATGCGGCAGTGCACGCCGTGTCAACTGCCAAAGCCTCCATGGGACCCGACAGAGGGCCGGCGAATGCATCCGTGCCGTCGCTCTCGAACGCGTGCATCACGCCGAGCGGAGTCTGATGCGTCACCTGCGACAGCACCGAGTACGCCGTCACGAGCCATCCCGAAGTCTCCCGTCCACGACTCCGCATCGACGACAGTGCGGTGGTCGGCGACATTGGCACGTGCTCACCGCCTTCTGAACCTGACGCCAGGTCCAGGACATCGAAGCCGTTTGGCTCGACGAATGCCCGAGCCGACGTCGAAGTCACGCCGCCGCCGGTCGCTGCCCGAAGAATCCGGCGTCGCGACCGCTTCATGTCGAGCCAGAGCCCGTTGGCACGACGAACTCGCTCATCATCAGTCAGCTGGACCTCAAAGGCCCAGTCCCAGCGCGCCGCTTCCTCGACCAACTGCCGAGCCGCGAACGCCGCGACGGCTGTCACGTTCGATTCATGCGCGACAGTTCGGAATGCCCACATCGTCGACGCGTAGAGAGGCAGCACGACGCAGCGAAGGCGAGACACAGGGTGAACTACGTTGATCGCGGGCGCCGAGTCGTACACCGTGTCGAACATCCGGTAGCCGGCCGACCTCACGGCGTCCATCGCCGTGCGTTCCGAGGGCGTCGGCCGATCGATGGTGAGCCGTACAGAGCCCGATCGTCCCGGGGGCGATCCTCTACGCACGCGGACTCCCACCGGGCGCGTGGGCACCCCCAGTCCGTGGATCATCGCCGCCGAATCGCACACGTCCATCGCGGTGTCGACAATCTCCTCAAGCGGCAGCTCGACACTTGCTGGGTGGAGCAGTGGACCGGGGTGCAGCCCGGCCGTCGCAAGGCACACCGCGGCAAACGAGAGCGCAGCGACCTGGGCGACAAGTGCGTGCACTTCACCGACGAGTCGCCCGCCGACATCGAACGGGTCCTCGCCCGGGTGTGCGGACGGCAAGAACGGAATCGGCGCGTAGAGCGCGGCGAAACGATTGAAGTGGCCGCACTCGGCGAGTACGGCGACCGCGACCTCAAGTCCGCCAAATCGAAGCAGGGATGCGGCCGCTTCGGCGGTCGATCCGTCAGAGATCCTCGCCGCCAGGGTGGACGCATCCGGTATGGATCCTGGGTTCCTGAAGCGCTCCAGTTCGGCGAGTGACGTCGGACGCCAACGGTCGACGCACATCGGGCCGATGCCGCACCCCGACGCCGCGGCCGCCACGAGTCGATCCCACTCCTCGACGGCGGCGGCCCCGAGAACGTGCTCTCGGCGGTCTCTGTCCTCAGCGACCCATGCCCAGAGCAGGGCATCGTCGAGCATGGCGCGCGCCGTAGCAGCCGCCTGCAGGCCGCAGACCCCTTCACGCAGCAAGTGATCGACCGTCAGGAGATGCGACCCGGAAGCCGTCGCGGCTGCTGTTCCGAGAAACCGGTCCAGCGGCGCTCGCTGATCGAACGGCAAGTCGAGTTGGCGAGCCAGCTGCGCAAGCCGTTCCAGGCGGGCGTCTACCGCGGCCAAGCCGGGCGGCACGACCGGGTTGCTCGGTAGGTGAGGAGCCGGAGGAGGCGGGCCAGCCTCCTGCTCGTATCGACGACGAAGCCCGTCGGGCAACATGTCGATCGGGAGTACCGGACGCACACCGCAGTGTCGCACTGTGCCGTCGGGTCCCTGGCCAGCAATTCGCTGACGGGTTGGCGCTGCCTCCTACGCGTCGCTATCCGAGACGTGGCCTGCCCCAGATCCTCGGTCACGCAGTTCCTGACGTAGTGCTCTGATCTCGTCGATCAAATCGCGGATGACCTTGGCGCGCATGCTCTTCTCCCCGCCAAAGCCTTCAGACAAGTAGAGCGAGTCGAGCCTCGACTCGGTGAGGGCAGTAGGACGAGTCATGAGTCCTCGAACATATGTTCCCATAGGCCGGAGGTCAATGTCACACCCTCTGGTACGACTACGGCCATGCGCCAGACGTTGTTCGAGCTCCCGCCCGCACCACCGACGCCACCTCCCGCGCCGATCCCTTCCGCCGTGCTGAAGGCCATCCAGCAAGCGACCAGCCAGCCGGCCTTGTACGTCATGGCGCACAGCGACCGGTCTGCCGTCAAGATCGGTGGAGTCGAGTGCGCAGCCAACGCCCCTCGCCGCCTGAGGGACGTGGCTCGGCACCATGCCCGGCGACTCGAGACGCGCAGGTGGACCGATGCGCTCCCGCTCGAACTCCTCGTCGTGCTGCCAATCAGAAATCCTGCCGGCGCTCCGATCTGGCCAGGTGACGGCACCGGGCTCCTGAGCATCGAGCACCGCGTACGAGATGTGATCTCCCTCCGCGTCGGCCCACCGGCGCCGTGGTGGGAGTGGCTCGCAGTGCGCCACGAAGTTGACGACAGCGAGTGGCGCAGGCTCCTCATCGACGCGGTCCGACGCGCGCGCAAAAACCTCGCCGCTCCTCCGGCGGACCCGATGGGCCTGTTCGCACTCGCCAGCTGACTGCGCGCCGCGGGAGGCGAGGCAGCTGCGCCCAGCCTGCGCCCAGAGAGCGCCCAATCGGAGCGGCAGATCGGGGGTCGTGAGGGGTAACGACGTGCAATCGGCGCGAGCCCTGACCAGCCTGTTTCCGCTGGTCAGGGCAGGAAGTACACTGCGCCCCCGGCAGGACTCGAACCTGCGCACACGGCTCCGGAGGCCGATGCTCTATCCGCTGAGCTACGAGGGCGGGACGGACGAGCGTACCAAGCGGTAGCGAGAGCCAGCCGAGTCCCGCCACCCCGCGGTCCTTAGCTGCAGTCGACGCCGGGCGGTGGCTCTCCGGGCGTGATGCCCACGACGGAGGTCGTGGTGACGTCGTCGGCTCCCCCGTCGTCATCGTCGTCATCGTCGGCACCGTCGGCATCATCGGCACCGTCTGGCCCACCGGTCGTGGACGAGCCGGTCGTCGAAGTCGTCGAAGTCGTCGAAGTGGTCGAAGTGGTCGAAGTGGTCGAAGTGGTCGTCGAGGTCGTGGCCGGCGTCTCGGGCAGCGGCCCCGGCGGGCCGGGGTCTTCGGTGACCGTGGTGAAGTTCTCCCCGGTCACCAGCACCAGCTCGTTGGCGTCGAGATCGTCGTCGACCTCGTAGCGCGCGCCGGCACTCAGGTGGCGCCGCAGCAGGTCGGCGGCATGCTCGGAGCCCGGGGCGTAGCGGATCGTGGTGCGGGCCTGGGCCGGCGCGTCGGACGGCTCACCCCCAACGAACCCCACGGCCTCCAGTGCCGCGCTCACCTCGGTCGCCTGGCGCGGCGCCCCGGTGCCGTTGAGCACGGTGACCTCCACCTCGGTCTCGGCCACCGCCCCGGGGGGCAGGCCCCTGAAGATGTTGAGGGTGGGCTGGGCCGCCCGCTCGTCGAGCTCGAGCACCGAGGCCCCACCGGCCGTTTGGGAGGGGATGACGGGCAGGCTGTGGGTCTCGAGCTCGTCGCCGGAGAACTCCTCGAACTGGCGGGCCAGGTTGAGAAGGTCTCCCGCGTCGAGGCCCGCATCGACGCCGACGCTGTCGATGGCCACGTCGAGCAGCCGGTTGAGCCGGACCGGGTCGGTGATCCCGCGAGACAGGGCGCGGTCGAGCGCCCGCTGCAGGAAGATCTGTTGGCGGGTGATCCGGCCGAGGTCGGCGGTGGGATCGGTGCGCCAGTCGCCGTCCGCGTCGCGGAACTCGAGAGTGCGCGAACGGGCGAAGGCCAGCGCCTGGTCACCGTCGAGCGTCACACAGCCGGGCTCGTCGATGAACAGGCCGGAGTTGTCATCGCGCAGGGCGCTGTCGAAGTACATGGGCACACCGCCGATGGCGCCGACCAGGCCCTGAAAGCCCCGGAAGTCGACCTCGACGTAGTGGTTCACCTCGATGCCGAAGTTCTCCCGGATCGTGTCGATGAGCACCTGACGACCCTTGCCGTAGGCGGTGTTGATGCGGTCGCGTCCGCCGGTGTCGGCGATGGGCAACCACAGGTCCCGAGGCAACGACAACATGTCCACCGTGCCGATCTCGGGGTCGATGCGCACCACGATGATCGTGTCCGAGCGCTTGCCGTCGCCCCCCTCGTCACCCAGGAAGGCGTCGTAGTCGGGATCGTCCCGGTCGATGTTGTCCCGGCTGTCGGAGCCCACCAGGAGGTAGTTGCGCGGCTCCTCGTCGGCGGCCACCTCGTCGACCACGAGATCCTCGAAGTGCACCAGCTTGCCGAGCTTCCAGTAGACGTAGCCGACCGCAGTCGCCCCGGCCAGGCACATACAGGTGAGCACCACGCCGGTGGTGAGCGCCAGGCGCTGCGGCCAGCTTCGGCGCGGCCAGCGGCGGCCTTGTTGGGGTCCGTCCATGAAGGCGGTCACCCTACCGCCGAGCCCCCGCCGGCTCAGATCGCGACGGCCCGGGGCACCGGTCGAGAACGGGCCGGGCGACGCGGCTGCCTACAGTGCCCCCATGGCCGTTACCGAGGACGCGACGCCCGCGCGGGTGCGCTGGACCGCGCAATGGAAAGAGCTTCACGACGAGGTCATCGAGACCGGCCTGTGCACCGGGTGCGCCGCCTGCGTCATCGTCTGCCCCCACGACGTCATCGGCTACGACCACGAGACCGGCGGCTACAAGCCGTTCCACCTCGAAGACGAGCTCGGGCCCGGCGACTGCACCCACGGGGTGAAGGGCTGCACCTCGTGCACACGGGCCTGTCCCCGGTTGTGGAACTGGGAGCCCGAGGCCGACGAGCATCTCTTCGGGCGCACCCGCCAAGCCGCCGAGGAATCCGGCGTCTTTTCCGACGTGCTCCTCACCCGGGCCAGCGAAGACACCGTGCACGCGATGGGACAGGACGGCGGGCTGGTGTCGGCCATGCTCATCTGGCTCCTCGACCACGACTACATCGATGCCGCACTGGTGTCGTTCCTCGACGGTGCGGCCGGCGACTGGAAGGCTCGCCCCGGCGTCGCCGCCACCAGGGCCGAGGTGCTGGCTTCCGCCGGCAGCCGCTACACCTACTCGGCCAACACGCTGGCCGTGCGCGAAGCGCAGGACGCGGGGCACGAGCGGCTTGCCTTGGTGGGCATGAGCTGCCAGTCCTCGGCGCTACCGGTGATGTGGCACCGCAAGGTGGGCAAGGCGGCCAAACCCTTCGTGTTCAACGTTGGCCTGCTCTGCTCCAAGACGTTCGACGACGCCATGTTCGACGAGTTGTTCGAGACCAAGTACGGCCTGGCCAAGGCCGACATGGTCAAGATGAACATCAAGGGCGTGTTCCAGATCTGGATGCGCGACGGCGCTTACCACGAGATCAGCCTCAAGGAGTGCCACGCCTGGACCCGCGAAGGCTGCGAGCTGTGCCCTGACTTCGCCGCCGAGCACGCCGACGTTTCCACCGGCGGCATCGGCAAGGACAACGACTGGACACTCACCATCGTGCGCACCGATCTCGGCCGCGAGGTGGTCAACCGCATGATCGACGACGGCACGATCGTGGCTCGGCCCGGCGACGACGACCCGGGCGCCATCGCCCTCATGCACAAGCTGTCACGCAAGAGCCGCCAGCGTTGGCCCTCCTTCGCCGTCGACTTCCCTCGAACCGCCACCGGGCCCTAAGTGCTGCCGCCCGCAAGTTCCCACACGTATCGCCGGCCCTCGACGCCGCTCGCGGCGTCCTCCTCCTTGCGAAGTGGGCAAGGCACTTCGCGGCGTAGTGCGTCCTTGCGAGCGACGCCGAA
>Ga0187893_10006513_pt1 | contig 19916 bp, 17 predicted proteins | sample MA1701074metaG_FD_139574 | JGI IMG/M metagenome (GOLD analysis project Ga0187893, IMG submission 139574) | White microbial mat communities from a basaltic lava cave in the Kipuka Kanohina Cave System on the Island of Hawaii, USA - MA170107-4 metaG ...
AACACATTGATGCCGCCGACGAACGCGATGCGTGCGTCGATCACGGCGACCTTGCGATGCAGCCGCCGCAGCCGCGCGTGGCGCAGGCTCCACGGCGAGATGTTCGGGCGATAGACCAGGAACTGAACGCCGGCCGTCTCCATCTCTCCGACCAGCGCCGGGTCGAGATCCTGCGATCCATAGCCGTCAACCACGACGTGCACCGCGACGCCGCGCCGTGCCGCGCGCGCCAGCGCGCCGGCGACAGCGCGTCCCGTCGCATCGGCCTTGAAGATGTAGGTCTCGAGGTGGACCTCGAAGCGCGCCGCGTCGATCTCGGCTTGCAGTTGCGGGAAGTATTCCGCCCCGGATTTCAGCAGCGTGATGCGATTGCCGTTGAAGAATTCCACCATGCCTGCTGCCTCAGATCGGCACCAGCGTCGCGGTCAGCGCCGCATGGTCGGATATGCGCGCCCACGCGCGCCCGTGGTGCACGTGGGCGTTGCGCACCTGGAATCCGCGCACGTAGATGCGGTCGAGCGTCATCAGCGGCAGAACCGAGGGGAAGGTGCGCGCGGGGCGAAAGTCGACAAGTTCGAACACCTCGTGCAGGTCGAGGGGATGCGCCAGCTCCTGCGCCGCGCGCTGGCGCCAGTCGTTGAAGTCGCCGGCGACGATGAGCGGCGCGGCGCGCGGCACCAGCCGTTCGATGCGCTGCCGCAGCTTTTCCATCTGGCGGCTGCGCTCGTGCCCTCTCAGGCCCAGATGCACGCACACGCAGTGGAGCGGCTCCTTCCAGCCGGAAACCCGGATTTCGCAATGCAGCAGCCCGCGCCGCTCGAAGCGCCGCATGGAGATATCCTGGTTGTCCCAGGCAAGGATCGGGAAGCGCGACAGGATCGCGTTGCCGTGGTGGCCGGCATCGTAGACTGAATTCCTGCCGTAGGCGAAGTCGCTCCACACCGCATCCGCGAGAAACTCGTACTGCGGCGCGGCCGGCCAGTTCGCGAAGCGGCGGGCGTGGCGGTCATGCCTGCCGCGCACTTCCTGCAAAAACACGATGTCGGCGCCGAGCAGGCGCAGCCGCTCGCGCAGCTCGTGTATCGTCAGCCGCCGTTCGAGCAGCGGCGTGAACGAGAGGCCCTTGTGGATGTTGTAGCTCGCTACGCGTAGCGTGCGCATGACCGTAACAGCTGATCGGTGAGCCGTCGGTGGTGAGCGGGCTGCGACCTTCGTTCAGTGTATCAGGCTGCGGTTCAGCGCGGGCCGGAGGCCTCCGGCCCCGGCACGCGCTCCATTTCATTCACGAGAGCGCGAAACGTCGACTCCACGCTGTGCTGCAGAGCGAAGGTCCCGATCAGCGGCGGCACGTAGAATTCCGGAACCATGCGCCCCGAGTAGCGCAGGCGGACCCGCCCGCTGCGCGCCTCCAGGGTGTAGGCATTCTGCATTTCCCGGAAGTTGCCGGAGATCGACCGCGATTCGACCCGCTCGTAAGGATACTCGGTGACGGCGAGCCGCACGTCCATGGGGTAGCTCCAGAAGAGCAGCCGCGCCCTTCTGCTCCACCAGCACGCGGTTGCGCTCGCGGGAAAGGATGCGGCTCACCTGAAGGTCGGGAACGAACTCGGCGAACCGGCCGTAATCGGTCAGTACCTGCCAGGCACGGGTGAGGCTCCCCTCGAATTCGGCGCTGGCTTCCACCCGAAAGGTCTCGCCGCTGCGGTTGGCGTCGACCGTAATCTCCGCCGCCTGGGCCGGCACCAGCAGCGCGAGCAGCACGAATGGGCGCGCATCGGGCATCGAAGCCCGTAGCGTAGCACCCGGATTTAGCCGATGGGAGAGCTAGGAGACCGCGAGCATGCGATCGAGGGCGACGCGCGCAAGAGCCGCCTCGTGCCGCGGAACCTTGATCTGGTTGACGACCTTGCCTGCAACCAGGTTCTCCAGCGCCCACGCGAAGTGCTGCGGATCGATGCGCGCCATGGTGGAGCACATGCAGACGGTCGTCGCCATGAACTGCACCAGCTTGCCCTGGGACTTGAACTGTTCGGCGATGCGATTGACCAGGTTCAGCTCGGTGCCGACCAGCCAGCGCGTGCCCGGTGGGCTCGCGGCGATCGTCCGGATGATGAAATCGGTGGAACCGACGTAGTCCGAAAGCTTGCACACGTCGAACCGGCATTCGGGGTGCGAGATGACCATTCCGGAGGGGTTGCGCTCGCGCCAGCGCAGGATGTGCTGCGGCTGGAACATCTGGTGCACCGAGCAATGCCCCTTCCACAGCAGGATCTTCGCCATCTTGATCTGCTGCGGTGTGAGCCCCCCGAGCTCCTCGTCCGGGTCCCACACCAGCATCTCGGCGAGGGGAATGTCCATCAGGTAACCGGTCCAGCGCCCGAGGTGCTGGTCGGGGAAGAACAGCACCTTGTCGCGCTGCTTGAACGACCACGCCAGGATCTGGCGCGCATTGGAGGAAGTGCAGACGATCCCGCCGTGCTCCCCGCAGAACGCCTTCAGGTCCGCCGCGGAGTTGATATAGGTGACCGGGGTGACATGCTGATCAGGGTCGAGCACGGTGGAGAGGTCGCGCCATGCGCGCTCGACCTTGGCAAGGTTCGCCATGTCGGCCATCGAGCAGCCGGCGCCGAGGTCCGGAAGGATGGTGGCCTGCCCGGGCTTGGACAGGATGTCCGCCACTTCCGCCATGAAATGCACGCCGCAGAACACGATGTATTGCGCTTCGGTCGCCGCCGCCAGCTTGGAGAGCTGGAGCGAGTCGCCGGTCAGGTCGGCATGTTTGTAGACCTCGGGGCGCTGGTAGTGGTGGCCGAGAATTACCGCGCGCTCGCCAAGCGCCGCACGCGCGGCGCGAATGCGCGCGTCGCACGCCTCGTCGGCGAGCGCCTGGTAACGGTCAAACGCGATGGTCGCAGCTTCCATAGCCTCCGTGCCCCCGTCGGGGGGTTCTGCAACAGGTAATGATATGACAGAAAAACGCCCCTTTGGTGCGGTGGAATTCTCCAGAGTCCGTATTCTGGTCAGGGTTTTTGACCGGCCTGCTGCGCGCGCTCGGGCAACCCGCGTATGGCCTCGGCATTGCTCCACGAAAAAACTCTGTCCGCGGCAGCTCGCCACGGCAGCCATTCGTGACGCAAGTGCTCTTTCGGCTGCAACGCGATCTCCAGCGGCCGCGGCACGCGCAGGCCGAACACATGCTCGACGTTGTGGGTGACCCCGGGCGCGTAGCGGTTGCGCCAGCGCCGGTAGATCTCGTAGCGATTCTGCCTGCGCCAGTCGGTCAGCTCGTAGCGCGCCGCGTCGAGCCCGGTCTCCTCCCGCAGTTCGCGAACGGCGGTCTCGTGCAGCGTCTCGCCTTCGTCCTGGCTGCCGGTGACCGACTGCCAGAAGCCCGGCCGGTCGGCGCGCTCGAGCAGCAGCACGTCGAGCTCCGGTGTGTACACCACCACCAGCACCGACACCGGGATCTTGTATGCCATCAAGTTTCCACCCCCATCCTAGCCTTCCCCCGTCAAGGGGGAAGGAACACTCCTTCTAGCTCAATGGCGGCAGGGCGCGGCCGCGCGCGCTGTCCCGGTCCACCACCACGAGGAAGGTTCGCCCGCTCCTGCTCCAATAAGCGGCCACGTCCTGCAGGATCCTGAATGCGGTTGTCACCGCGTCCGGCGCGCGGCGCGCCAGCTCCGTGCCGCGCCGCCAGTGCACGATGGCTCCCGGCGTCCCTCGCCCCGCCAGATCCAGCAGGCATTCGTGCAGCGCATCCCAGTTGTGCCCGAAATAGCCGGGCAGCGAGAACGCCTCGCCGCAGCGCCGCAGGTACGCGTCGCGATCCGCCACGCCGGCGAGATCAAGGTCGAGCCAGGCGATGCCCGCACGCCTCGCCGCCGCCCGCAGCGGACCCGCCAGTCGCGGCGCGGCGTACACGCCCGAACGGCCGCCGCGAACGATCTTCTCGAATTTCGTCACGTCACGGCTCCTTGATGCGCCGGAAGCTGTTGTAGTGATCGTCCGTGTAATAGAGCTCGCCGCCGCGGCCGGCGACGATGCGCCGCGCCCCGCGATCCTTCGCACCGGGCGTCCTCACCGTGTACTCCCGGTAGTAGCCGCGTGTTCGGGCGGGAAGCTTTTCCTCGAAGTTGCCGAATACCACTCCGTTGCGCCGGTAGGGAAACGGCCCGCCTTTTCGGATCAGCGCGATCGTCTGGCGCGCCTGCTCCGGCAGTTCGCCGAAGGCGACCTCGGGAATCGCGCCGGCTGCTGTGTCCGCTACCGAACCGTCACAGGCCAACAGCGATACGGCCAGCAGCGCCGCCGCGACACGACGCCACGCCCCATCACTCATTACCCAACGGCAGCCTCCGACATACCATCGCAAGTTCGTGGCCTTCCCGTGTCGGCTGCCCCGCGCGTCGCCGGGGGTCAGATCCCCAGGAACTACCTGGGGCCCCTCTTCCGCCCCTCGACGCGCCCCATCACTGCTTTTCGGACCGCAGCCGGATATGCAGCTCCCGCAGCTGCCGCTCGTCCACCGCGCTCGGCGCATGCGTGAGCAGGCACTGGGCGCGCTGCGTCTTGGGAAACGCGATCACGTCGCGGATCGAATCCGCCCCCGCCATCAGCGCGACGATGCGGTCGAGCCCGAACGCGATGCCGCCATGCGGGGGCGCGCCGTACTGCAGCGCGTCGAGCAGGAAGCCGAACTTGGCCTGCGCCTCGTCGGGGTCGATTGCGAGCGCCCGGAACACCTTCTGCTGGACATCCGGACGGTGGATCCGCACCGAGCCGCCGCCGATCTCCCAGCCGTTCAGCACCATGTCGTGCGCCTTGGCACGCGCCGCTCCCGGATCGTTCTCGAGCCGGTCTTCGTGGCCGTCGGCGGGAGAGGTGAACGGATGGTGCATCGCGTTCCAGCGCTTCTCCTCCTCGTCCCATTCGAACATCGGGAAGTCGAGCACCCACAGCGGGCGCCAGCCGGGCTGCGCGTGGCCGCGCTCGTGCCCGATTCTCTCGCGCAGCGCGCCGAGCGCGTCGTTGACGATCTTCGCCCGGTCCGCGCCGAAGAACATGAGGTCGCCGTCCTTCGCGCGGGAGCGCTCCACGACCGCCTTCAACGCCTCGTCGGAAAGGTTCTTGACGATCGGGGACTGCAGGCCTTCGCGACCTTTTGCGACATCGTTTACCTTGATCCAGGCGAGCCCCTTGGCGCCGTGGCCACCGACAAATTCAGTATAGGCGTCGATCTCGCCGCGGGTCAGCTCGCCGCCGTCCGGGACGAGCAATCCCGCCACTCGCCCGCCTGCCATGGCTGCGGGACCCGCGAACACCTTGAAGGCAACGCCCTTCATCACGTCCGTCAATTCGGTCAGCTCCAGCGGCACGCGCAGGTCCGGCTTGTCGCTGCCGTAGCGGCGGATTGCCTCGTCGTAGGTCAGACGCGGGAACGGATCAGGCAGGTCGACACCGATCCCTTCCTTGAACACGTGGCGGATCAACTGCTCCATCAGGATCGTGATCGCGCGCTGGTCGAGGAAGGACGTCTCGATATCGATCTGCGTGAACTCCGGCTGGCGGTCGGAGCGCAGGTCCTCGTCGCGGAAGCATTTCACGATCTGGTAATAGCGGTCGTAGCCCGCGATCATCAGCAGCTGCTTGAAGAGCTGCGGCGACTGCGGCAGCGCATAGAACTCGCCCGCGTGCACGCGCGAGGGCACCAGGTAGTCGCGCGCGCCCTCCGGCGTGGAGCGCGTGAGCATTGGGGTCTCGACGTCGATGAAGCCGTGGCCGTCGAGGAAGCCGCGCGCCGCCCTCGCCACCGCGTGGCGCAGCCGCAGGTTCTTCTGCATCGCGGGTCGCCGCAGGTCGAGCACTCGGTTCTCGAGCCGCACGGTTTCCGACAGATGCTCGTCGTCGATCTGGAAGGGCGGTGCCAGGGACGAGTTGAGGATGGTGATCGTCTGCGCCAGAACTTCCACCTCCCCGCTCGCGAGCTCGGGATTGACCGTGCCCGCGGGGCGCTCGCGGACCCTCCCGTCCACGCGGACCACGAATTCCGCTCGCAGCCGGTCCGCGGTCCTGAAGGTTTCCGGGGAATCCGGGTCGCACACCACCTGCACCAGCCCCTCGCGGTCGCGCAGGTCGATGAAGATCACACCGCCGTGGTCGCGGCGGCGGTTCACCCAGCCGAACAGCGTCACGGTCTGGCCCAGGTGCTTGCGGTTGATGCGCCCGCAGTATTCGCTACGCATGCCGCTTTTTTTATTCGTTGACGGCTCGGGGCGGCTTCATGGCGGTCGAGGTGAAAGGATCGCCCCTGCGAGCCCCGCCGTCGGGCGCGACGACACCCATCGAGATGATGTACTTGAGTGCCTCGTCCACCGTCATGTCGAGCTCGACCACGGCATCGCGCGGCACCATCACGAAATACCCGCCGGTGGGATTGGGTGTCGTCGGGACATAGATGCTCACGTAATCGCCCTTGAGATGCCGCGCGACGTCGCCGCCCGGCGTGCCGGTGAGGAAGGCGATCGTCCAGCTGCCGGGGCTCGGCCACTGGACCAGCAACGCCTTGCGGAACGCCTGCCCGCCCGGCGCGAACAGCGTGTCGCTCACCTGCTTCACCCCGGTGTAGATCGAGTTCACCACGGGTATGCGCGCGAGCACGCTTTCCCAGAATCTCACCAGCCGCTGGCCGATGATGTTGGCGGCGAATACCCCGGTCGCGAACACGACCAGCAGTGTGAGCACCACGCCGAGTCCGGGGACGTGCACGCCGAGCCAGCCCTCCGTGCGCCATGCGGGCGGCAGCAGGAGCAGCGTCCGGTCCATGGTGCCGACCAGCAGGTCGAGCACCCACAGCGTGATCACCAGCGGCACCCAGATCAGGAGCCCGGTGATGAAATAGCGTCGGATGAGGTGCTTGCGACTCATGAAGCCGGAGTGGATTGCGGCGGTGTCCCCGCGCCGAGGCGGATGAGCATATCAGGAAAAGATGCGAATCTGTGCGCAGCGACCCGCTTCCCGCGAACGCGCGGCGAACCGCGCGGCGGGACTAGCTGCAGGCCGGGCAGGCGCCTGCGCCGCAGGCCGCGGCGGGCTTGGAGGCGTCCGTACCGGAGCTGTCGGCGGACTTGTCCTGCTTCGCTTCGGATTTGCCCTGCTTGGGCGCGGGCTTCGCCCCGCTGTTCTTGAAGTCGGTCGCGTACCAGCCGGTGCCCTTCAACTGGAAGCCCGCCGCGCTCACCAGCTTATGAAAGGTGCGCTTGCCGCACTCCGGGCACTTGGTCAACGGCTTGTCGCTCATGCGCTGCAGCACTTCCTTCTCGTGTCCGCACGAGTTACAACGGTATTCGTAGATCGGCATGACTGCACCTCAAACTGGGAAAAGCATTATATCTGAATCGGTTACGGATCGTAAACGCTATAATGGGGACGCCAACGCTTTCCCTCAAGACCTGCAGCGTGCGGGTGCGCGTCCCCACCGGGTGAGAGACCTGCCATGAGCGATACCGACGAGAAAATCGAGATTCACCGCGGGCTGAAGGGCGTCTACTTCGACCGCTCGCGCGTGTGCTACATCGACGGGCGCGCCGGCGAGTTGCGGTATCGCGGCTATTCGATCCATGACCTCGCCGAGCGCTCGACGTTCGAGGAAACCTGCTACCTGCTGCTGAAAGGCGAGCTGCCCGGCCGTGCGCAGCTCGATCAATTCACCGCGGACCTCAGGGCGGCGAGAGCGCTGCCGGAGCCGGTCTACGGTCTGATCGAAACCATCAAGGCGGCGCACCCGATGGACATGCTGCGCACCGCCGTGTCGGCGCTGTCCGCGTTCGACCCCGAGACCGCCGACAAGTCGCCCGCGGCGACCCTGCGCAAGGGCATCCGGCTCACGGCGCAGGTCCCGATGATCGTCGCCGCGCACGAGCACATTCGAAACGGCCGCGCGCCCGTGGCGCCCGATCCGAAGCTCGCCCATGCGGCGAATTTCCTCTACATGCTCAAGGGAAGAGCGCCCACCGCGGACGCCGCGCGCCTGATGGACATCGACATGTTGCTGCATGCCGAGCACGGCTCGAACGCATCCTCGTTCGCTGCGCGTGTGGTGGCCGGCACCGACGCCGATCTTCACGGGGCGATCACGGCGGCAGTGGCGGCGCTCGCCGGACCGGCGCACGGCGGCGCCGCGGAGAACGTGATGCGCATGGCGCAGGAAATCGGCGACGCCGGCAAGGCGGCCGACTACGTGAAGTCGAAGCGCGCCAGCAAGGAGCCCGTGATGGGCTTCGGCCACCGCGTCTACCGCGCAGAGGATCCCCGCGCGCGCCACATGCGCGCCGGCGTCGAACGGCTCTCGCGCGAGATGGGCCAGCCGCACTGGTACCGGATCCTAGAAGCCGTGGTCGAGGCGATGAAGCCGTACGCCCGCCACGGCGTCAATGTCAACGTGGATTTCTACGCGGGCGTTGTCTACTTCCTCAACGGCATCGCGGAAGACCTCTTCGTCCCGATCTTCGCCGTGGGGCGTGTGCCGGGCTGGACCGTGCAGGTGCTCGAGCAGCTCGAGAACAACATCCTTCTCCGTCCGCTCACCCTCTACAACGGCCCGGAGCCGCGCCCCTACGTGCCGATCGCAAAACGCGTCTAGGGAATCAAGGTCCGACTTCCGGCTCGCGCCTTTGTCCTCGCGAATTCAGGCGCGCGCGAGGACGATTGCCGTCGTGGCAACGACATCGTCCACGCTGGCGCCGCGCGAGAGGTCGCTCACCGGCCGCGCGAAGCCCTGCAGCACCGGGCCAAAGGCGTGCGCGCCCGCCATGCACTGCGTGAGCTTGTAGCCGATGTTGCCCGCGTCGAGGTCGGGGAAGACGAGAACATTGGCCTGTCCCGCGACCGGGCTCCTGCCGTTCACCTTCTTCGCCGCCACCTCCGGCACGAGCGCAGCGTCGGCCTGCAGCTCGCCGTCGATCGCCAGGTCCGGCGCACGCTCGCGGGCGAGCGCAAGGGCCCGGGTGACCTTTTCGACGCGGGCATGCTGCGCGCTTCCCCGGGTGGAAAACGACAACAGCGCGACGCGCGGCTCCTCGCGCAGCAGCGTGCGGCAGGTTTCCGCCGAGGCGATCGCGATATCGGCGAGCGTTTCCGGGTCGGGGTCCACGTTCACCGCGCAGTCGGAGTAGATGTAATTGCGCGCGGGACCCTTCTCCCGGCCGGGAACGACGATCAGAAAAAAACTTGACGGCGCGCGCATGCCGCCCGCCAGTCCCACGGTCATGAGCCCGGCCTCGATCACGCGCCCGGTGGGGTTCGCGACGCCGGCGATCATGGCGTCCGCGTCGCCGGATTTGACCATCATGCCGGCGTGGAACAGGGGCTTGCGCACGAGGCGCTCCGCGATCCGCGCGTTCGCGTTCGGCCGGCCAACCGAATAGAGCGACGCATAGGCCGCGAGCCGGTCGCTCTCCGCCGGATCGAGCACGGTGATGCCATCGAGCGACACGCCCGCGTGTTCGGCAGCCGCGCCGACTTCCGCGCGCGTGCCGATCAGGATCGGCGATGCAATGCCAAGGGCCTTCAGCCGCCTCGCGGCCGCAACGATGCGCTCGTCATGCCCTTCGGGAAAAACCGGGCGCTTCCCGCTTGCCCGCGCCCGGGCGATACACGCCTCAATGACAACGCTCATCGAACGAAGAGTGGCGGGAAAAGTTCCGGACGAGAGATATTTCCCTCATCCCCCCGCCCTCATTCCTCACCCCTAGAAGGGAATGTCGTCGTCCATGGTATCGAACGCGCCACCCTTTTTCTGCTGCGGCTTGCTGTTGCCACCGGCGGCGGCTGCCGCGGGCTCCCGCGTCATGGGCTCCGCCCCGCCACCGGCGCCGCGCGCGCCGAGGAGCTGCATGCGGTCGGCGACGATCTCGGTCGAATAACGGTCCTGGCCGCTATCCTTGTCCTGCCACTTGCGGGTGCGGATGCGGCCCTCGACGTACACGGGCGAGCCCTTCTTGAGGTACTCGCCGGCGATCTCCGCAAGCTTGCCGAAAAACGCAATGCGGTGCCATTCGGTGTGCTCCTGCTGGTCGCCGCTCTTGTCCTTCCACTTCTCGGAGGTCGCGATGCGGATGTTGGTGACCGCGTCGCCGCTCGGCAGGTAGCGGGTTTCGGGGTCGGCGCCGAGGTTGCCGATGAGAATTACCTTGTTGACCGAGGCCATGGAGGGCTCCTGGAAAAAGCGAGTTGTAAGTATAATCGGGGGCGCGGGAGATGGCATTCCTCCCCGGAATCCTCGGATTCCCAACCGCCGCAAGGCTGATGATGCCTACGAATCGCGCTGGAGAATGGGCGCCGTAGGCATTCCCCCTCCTCCGACGCACGCATCCGCAAACGTCGACTGTCGGAGCCTGCCCGATGACCGAAACGTGGACCCTCGCGGCCCTGTGGCTCGGCCTGGCGCTCGCTGCCGGCCTGGCCTCGATCTGGCTGCGTGTTGCGACCGCCCTGTCGGAAATCGTGGTGGGTATCGTCGCCGGCGCGGTGATCGGCACTGCCGCGATGGGCGTCGGCCAGGACTGGATCAAGTTTCTGGCGGGCGCCGGTGCAATCATCCTCACGTTTCTCGCGGGTGCCGAGCTCGACCCCGAGGTGTTCCGGCGGAAGTGGAAGGAAGCAACCGCCGTCGGGGTGGTCAGCTTCCTCGCGCCGTTTATTGGTTGCGCCGCGGCGGCGCGCTGGCTGCTCGGATGGGACCCTGCGGCGAGCTGGCTCGCCGGCGTTGCCATGTCCACCACCTCGGTCGCCGTGGTGTACGCAGTGATGATGGAGTTCGGCTTCAACACGACGGATTACGGCAAGACCGTGCTCGCGGCGTGCTTCATCACCGACCTGGGCACCGTGGTCGCGCTGGGGTTGCTGTTCGCTCCGTTCACCTTGAAGACGCTGCTCTTCGTGGGGGCGCTCGTTGCCATAGCCCTGGCTGTTCCCTGGCTGACACCGCGCTTTTTCAGGCGCTACGGCGCGCGAGCGTCCGAACTCGAGGCCAAGTACCTCCTGGTGTTCCTGTTCGGTCTGGGCGCGCTCGCAAGCTGGGCCGACAGCGAGGCCGTCCTCCCCGCCTACGTGCTCGGAATGATGCTCGCGGGCACCGTCGGCCGGGACCACGCGCTCGTACGCCGGCTGCGCACGCTGTGCTTCGGCCTGCTGACGCCTTTCTACTTCATCCGCGCGGGCTCGTTCGTCTCGATGCCGGCGCTCATCGCGGCTCCGGCCGCGTTCGTCCTCCTGCTTGTCGTGAAAGTGCTGACGAAGATCGCCGGTGTCTTTCCGGTCACGCGGGCGTTCCGGTCGCCGCGCAAGGAGGGGATGTACACGACGCTGCTGATGTCCACGGGACTGACGTTCGGAACGATCTCATCGTTGTTCGGGCTTTCTCACAATATCGTGGATCAGGCGCAGTATTCCGCGCTGGTGGCCGCCGTGATCGTGAGCGCCGTCATCCCGACGCTGATCGCCAATGCCTGGTTCCTGCCGCGCCACCACTTGCCTGCGCAGGAGCAGGCGTCCGGCACACACAGTCCAGTCGCCGCGCCGGTACGGAGCAAGGGGAAATGACCACGTACCGCAGAATCCTGGTGGGTTACGACGGCTCGGAGGCAGGCGACAAGGCGTTTGACAGCGCGCTGAGCCTGGCGAAAAGCCATGGCGCGGAGCTTTGGGTGCTCTCGGTCACGCGCCCCCCGGAAATCGGTGACGACGTGGAATCCGAAGCCGTCATCGAGAACTCCCGCGAGTACCATCGCAAGCTGCTGGGTCCGCTGCAGCGCAAGACCGAGCAGGCCGGCGTGAAGGGCCATTTCGAGGTCGCCGTGGGGCATCCCGCGGAACAGATCATCTCCCGCGCCGACCAGCACCACGCGGATCTCATCGTGGTCGGCGACCGCGGCCGCTCGAAATTCGCGCGGCTGTTGCTCGGCTCGGTTTCGAAGACCGTGGTGCAGTACGCGGCCCGGCCCGTCCTGGTCGTGCGCTGATTACGCCTGCGCGCTCGCCTGGGACGGAGACGGCACTGTAGTGCCCAGCGCGGCCACGAGCCACACGGAAACGAGCGCGGCGCCGAAGGCAACGGTGCCAGTCGTTCCCCACCGTCCGTACACGAAGCCGCCCGCTGCGGCGCCGATAAAGGTGCCGAGGAACTGGAGGCTCGTGAAAGCCCCGATCGCGACGCCGCGGGTGCCGGGCGCCGCCGTCCTGGTCACGAGCGTTGGCAGCAGCGCTTCGAGCACGTTGAAAGCGGTGAAGAACGCCAACAGATAAAGTGCTGCCGCCCACACGCTGTTCATTCCCCACGGCATCAGCACCTGAACGACGAACAATGCGGCGATCGTTCCGACGAAGATCGGCTTCATCCGGTTCGAGCGCCCGGACCCCAGCACCGCCGGCAGCATCAGCACGAACGAGCCCAGCATGACCGGAAGATAGACCTGCCAGTGCAGGTCGGCCGCGAGCCCCAACCGGCGCAATTCGAGCGGAACCGCGATGAACAGTGCCATCAGCACGGAATGCAACGTCAGCGTGCCCAGATTGAGCCGGGCGAGCTGCGGGTCGCGCAGCGTCGCCACGAGTTGCCGCATCGCGGGCATATGTATGTGGTGTGCCCGTTCCGGATCGTCAGGAACCACACCGTAGACGACGCCGATCGACACCAGCACCAGCACGCCGGTCATGACGAAGATTCCCGGCACGCCGATTACGCCGTTGAGCCAGGGCGCAAACACCAGCGAGAGCGCGAAAGTCGCGCCGATGGTGGAGCCGATCATCGCCATCGCCTTCGGGCGGTTTTCCTCGCGGGTCAGATCGGTGGCCATGGCCATTACCGGCGCGGCAATCGCCCCCGCTCCCTGCAGCAGGCGGCCCAGCATGACTATGTAGATATGGACGCCAACCGCCGCGATGAAGCTGCCCGCGGCAAATACCGCAAGGCCGGCATAAATCACCGGCTTCCGGCCGTAGCGATCGGACCAGTAGCCGAACGGGATCTGCAATATCGCCTGGGTCAGCCCGTAGATGCCAATCGCGACGCCAACCAGCGTCAGGTTATCGCCGCCCGGCAGCCCCTCGGCGTAGAACGCGAACACCGGCAGGATCACGAACATGCCCAGCATGCGCAGCCCGAAAATCCCGGAGAGAACAATGGACGCGCGCAATTCTTCCGGGCGCATGCGGCTCGCGCTCATGGGGAGTGAAACGGGTTGGGAAAAGGAGGAATTCTTCTGTATATTAGCAGGTTTAGGTTCGATTCCCGCCGCCCTTGGCCGCCCACCGCCCCACCGTCGTACGATTGCAGAGCGCGGGGCCCGACGCCGCGCGCGCAACCGAGTACATCCGCGTGCGCGGCGCGCGCACGCACAACCTCAAGAACATCAGCCTCGATCTGCCGCGCAACCGGCTGATCGTGATCACGGGATTGTCGGGCTCCGGCAAGTCCTCGCTCGCTTTCGACACGCTCTACGCCGAGGGGCAGCGCCGCTACGTCGAGTCGCTCTCGGCCTACGCGCGGCAGTTCCTGCAGCTCATGGAAAAGCCGGACGTGGACCTGATCGAGGGACTGTCGCCCGCGATCTCGATCGAGCAGAAGGCGGCGAGCCACAATCCCCGCTCCACCGTCGGCACCATCACCGAGATCCACGACTACCTGCGCCTGCTCTACGCGCGCATCGGCGATCCGCACTGCCCCGAGCACGCGATCCAGCTCTCCGCGCAGAGCGTCGCGCAGATGGTGGACCACGTGATGGAGCTCCCGCAGGACACGCGGTTGATGATCCTCGCTCCCCTCATCGTCGGGCGCAAGGGCGAGCAGGCGGACCTCTTCGAGGAGCTGCGCGCGCAGGGCTTCGTGCGGCTGCGGGTGGACGGCACCGTGTACGAGATCGACGGGCTGCCCAAGCTCAAGAAGAACGTCAAGCACACGGTGGAGGTGGTGGTCGACCGGGTCAAGGTCCGCGGCGACGCGAAACAGCGGATCGCCGAATCCTTCGAGACGGCGCTGCGCCACTCCGACGGACGCGCGCTCGCGATCGAGATGGACACCGGAAAGGAACATCTTTTTTCGGCCCGGTTCGCCTGCCCGGTATGCAGCTACTCGCTGCCGGAGCTCGAGCCGCGGCTGTTCTCGTTCAACAACCCGATGGGCGCCTGCCCGCGCTGCGACGGACTCGGCACGGTCACCTTCTTCGACCCTAGGCGGGTCGCCGCCTTTCCCGACCTCTCGCTCGCCTCCGGCGCAATCAAGGGCTGGGACCGCCGCAACCAGTTCTACTTCCAGATGCTGCAGTGCCTCGCGCTGCATTATGGATTCGATATCGAGACGCCGTTCGGCGAGCTCCCGGAGAACGTGCGCGCAGCGGTGATGCACGGCTCGGGCACCGACACGATCCGGTTCACCTACGTCGGAGAGCGCGGCAACAAGCACGTGCGCGAGCATCCGTTCGAGGGCGTGATCCCCAACCTCGAGCGCCGCTACCGCGAAACCGACTCGATTGTCGTGCGCGAGGAGCTCGCGAAGTACCTGAATTCCCGCGCCTGCCCCGAGTGCGGCGGCACGCGCCTGCGGCGGGAGGCGCGCCACGTCACCGTCGCCGGCCGCGCCATCTTCGACGTGAGCGCGCTCACGCTCGCGCAGGCGAGCCGGTTCTTCGAGACCCTGGCGCTCTCCGGCAGCCGGCAGGCGATCGCGGAAAAGATCGTCAGGGAGATCCTCAACCGCATCACGTTTTTGAACAACGTCGGGCTCGACTATCTCTCGCTCGACCGCTCGGCGGAAACGCTGTCGGGGGGCGAAGCGCAGCGCATCCGGCTGGCGAGCCAGATCGGCTCGGGCCTGACCGGGGTGATGTACGTTCTCGACGAGCCGTCGGTCGGGCTGCACCAGCGCGACAACGCGCGGTTGCTCGCGACATTGAAGCGCCTGCGCGACACCGGCAACACGGTGATCGTGGTCGAGCATGACCAGGAGGCGATCGCCGCCGCCGATCACGTCGTCGACATGGGACTGGGCGCGGGCGAGCACGGCGGCAACGTCGTCATCGCGGGCACGCTGCGCGACATCTCCGCGCACTCCGAGTCGCTCACCGGCCAGTACCTCTCGGGGCGGCGGCGCATCGAGGTGCCGGCGCTGCGCCACCGGCCGAACCCCAAGCGCCAGCTCGCCGTGAGCGGCGCAAGTGGAAACAACCTCAAGCACATCGCCGTGAGCCTGCCGGTCGGGCTCTTCGCATGCGTGACCGGCGTCTCGGGATCGGGCAAGTCGACGCTCATCAACGACACGATCCATAACGCGGTGGCGCGCGCGTTGAACGACAGCCCGCTCGAGCCGGCCGCCTTCGAGGCGATCAGCGGCGTCGAGCACTTCGACAAGGTGGTGGGCGTGGACCAGAGCCCGATCGGGCGCACCCCGCGCTCCAATCCCGCCACTTACACCGGGCTCTTCACGCCGATGCGCGAGCTCTTCGCCGGCGTTCCGGAGGCGCGCGCCCGCGGCTACGGCGCCGGGCGCTTTTCGTTCAACATCAAGGGCGGGCGGTGCGAAGCGTGCCAGGGCGACGGGGTGATCAAGGTGGAGATGCATTTCCTGCCGGACATCTATGTTCCGTGCGACGTGTGCCACGGCGAGCGCTACAACCGCGAGACGCTCGATGTGCGCTACAAGGGCCGGAACATTCACGAGGCGCTGCAGATGACAGTGGAGCAGGCGGCGGAATTCTTCGGCGCAGTGCCGGCGATCGCGCGCAAGCTCCAGACGCTGCTCGACGTCGGGCTCGGCTACATCACGCTCGGGCAGAGCGCGACCACGCTCTCCGGCGGCGAGGCGCAGCGCGTGAAGCTCTCGCTCGAGCTCTCGAAGCGCGACACCGGCAGGACGCTCTACATCCTCGACGAGCCCACTACGGGACTGCATTTCCACGACATCGACTTGCTGCTGCGCGTGCTGCACCGGCTGCGTGACCACGGCAACACCGTGGTCGTCATCGAGCACAACCTCGACGTCATCAAGACCGCCGACTGGGTGATCGATCTCGGGCCCGAGGGTGGCGAAGGCGGCGGACGGCTCATCGCCGAGGGCACGCCCGAAGACATCGCAAAGAGCAAGGCGAGTCACACGGGGCAATACCTGAAGAACGTACTGGGCACCTGAAATGACTCCCCTCCCCCTCGACGGGGGAGGAAAAATTTTCGAGACCCTCCCCCTCAGGGGGAGGGCCAGGGTGGGGGTGTGCAGAAAATAACTCCACGAGATCTACTACTCGGCAGCTTCCACGCCGCGCTGGCGGCGGCGGATCCGCTGAAGATCGTTCCCGCGCACCTGCCAAAACCGCCGAAGGGGCGCACGCTGGTGGTCGGCGCGGGAAAGGCGGCGGCGGCGATGGCGCTGGCGGTAGAGCGGAACTGGCCGCCGGGCAAGCCGCTCGACGGGCTCGTCATCACCCGCTACCAGCACGGGCTGCTCACCGGCCGCGTCACCGTGATCGAGGCGGCCCATCCGGTGCCGGATGAAAGCGGCGAAAAGGCAGCGCAGGAAATCCTGCGGCGTGCGAAGACTCTGACGCCCGACGATCTCCTGCTCGTCCTCATCTCGGGCGGCGGCTCGGCGCTCCTCTCGCTTCCCGCCGAGGGCATCGGCATGGCCAACCTCAAGTCCACCACGCGCGAGCTGCTGAGATGCGGCGCGCCAATCCAGGACATGAACACGGTGCGGAAGCATCTGTCCTCGATCCAGGGCGGGAGGCTCGCGGCGGCGTGCCGCGCGCCGGTCGTGGCCCTGGTGGTCTCGGATGTGACCGGCGACGATCCGACGCACATCGCCTCCGGGCCGTGCGCACCCGATCCGACCACCTACCAGGACGCGCTCGACGTCCTCAGGCGCTATGACGTGAAGGCGCCGAAGGCGGTCGCCGAGCACCTCGCGCGCGGAGCGAAGGGCGCAGTTCCGGAAACACCCAAGCCGGGCTCGCGCATCTTCAGGCGCGTCGAGAATCGCGTCATCGCGACCGCCCAACAGTCGCTGCAGGCCGCCGCCAGCTACTTCATCGGCCACGACATCCACCCCGCCATCCTTGGCGATTCCGTCACCGGGGAAGCACGCGAGGTCGCGAAGGTCTACGGCGCGCTTGCGCGGGAAATCAGGGGCTATGGAATGCCTTACCCTCCGCCGGTCGCGCTGATCTCCGGGGGCGAGACGACCGTCACCGTGCGCGGCAAGGGGCGCGGCGGCCGCAACGCGGAGTTTCTGCTTGCGCTCGCGGTGGACCTGAACGGCGCCGAGAACGTTCATGCGCTGGCTTGCGACACCGACGGCATCGACGGATCCGAGGACAACGCGGGGGCCATCCTGGCGCCGGATTCGCTGAAGCGGGCGCAGCAGAAGAAGCTCGACGCCGCGCGGCTGCTCGCCGACAACGACGGCTACGGCTTCTTTTCCGCGCTCGGCGACCTTGTCGTCACCGGACCTACCCGCACCAACGTGAACGACTACCGCGCGATCCTCGTGCTCTGATCACGTATCGGGGGCTTCGTCCCCGCTTGGCTGCATCTAGCGTCTCCAACCCTTCCCGGTAGGTCTCGCTCCCCCCGCCGCATGGCAGGCGGCGCATTTGCCGCGGGACTCGCTGCCTCCCGAAAGCGCGAATTCATCACACTTATTTCCCGAATATTTTCAAGTAGTTGGAAGTATGGGGCCCGGTGACGCTCGCACGATTCTTGCGGAAACCTCTATGAAATCGACGAGACCCGAGGAAAGCGTGAGTTAATACCGTTGCCTGAGAAAAGAATATCTTTTATATTCAGAGCCTTAATGAACTGTATTCGGGTTCACCGTTAATTTTAGTGACGACTTCATGACGACCGTCAGGACAGGGAAAAGGAAACCTACCCGGCCCGCTGGCTTCCGGCCCCGGCGCCACATGCTCGCGCTCGAGCCGCGGTTCCTGTTCGACGGCGCCGCTGCGGCAACGGTTGATCAGCAGGAGCCGGCACCTGCACCCGAGTTTCAGGAGGCGCAAGAGGCACAGGCGGAATCGGTTGCAGCCGAGCAGCTGGTGCAACCGGGGGTCTCGGAGGCGAGCGAGTCGTCACTCATGGACAGCCTTGCGCTGGCCCCCAACTCAAGCGTCAGGGAAGTGGTTTTCGTCGATACCGCAGTCCAGAACTACGCCCAACTGCTCACGGGCATCTCGCCCTTCGCTGAAGTCATCATCTTGGACTCGGGGCGAGACGGAATCCAGCAGATCTCCGCGGCCCTGGCAGGTCGCGAAAACCTTCAGGCGGTCCACATCCTCTCGCACGGCGCCGACGGGGCCATGAACCTGGGCGGTGTCTGGCTGCGGAGCAGCAATCTCGATCACTACGCCACTGCGATCGCCGAGTGGGGGACCGCTCTCAGTTCCGATGCGGATGTGCTGCTCTACGGCTGCGATGTAGCGGCCACCGAATCCGGGCGCTCGCTGATCGAGGCACTCTCGTATCTCACCGGCGCGGACGTCGCCGCGAGCGTAGACAAGACCGGCCACGCTGACCTGGGCGGGAACTGGTCGCTTGAGTACGTGATAGGCGCTATCGAGGCCTCGATCATTGTTTCCGAGACCGCGCAGCTCGACTGGTTCGGCCTGCTCACGACCGCGACTGACGATGCGGGCGCCACGACCGAGGACAGTCCGCTCGTCCAGGGCGCCCCCGGCGTGCTGGCGAACGACTCCATTCCCTCGTCGACCGTGACCGGGGGCGCCATCCTTAATTACGACGTGACGCAGGACGTTACCGCGAACGATCTGTGGGAAGACACGGCCACCGCAGTGGCACCCAACCTGGATTGGGATTTCGGCACCGGGACTCTCAACAAGAACTTGAGTCCGGTGACCAATTTCCCGGGCATTACCCAGGTCTACGATTTCCCCAGCAATCTGGGGGCCGGCGCAACGGCACTCTCCTTCACCAATGATGCACAGACGGAAACCTCGGCGACGTTCGAGTTCTGGCTCAAGGTGGATGCGTCCGCCACCTCCGGCAGCTTTCGCATCTATGAAGCCGGCGGCTCTGGCGCGGGTTTTTCGGTGATCTATGACGCAACCAACAACGAGATCGAGCTTCATTACGACGATCAAGACAACGCACAGACCACGACGGTCGTCGCAGCACTGGGGAGCATCGATCCGCACACGGAATTTATCCAGGTCGTGGCGATCTTCGACGATGTCGCCGCAAATCCCCAGAATCTTCAGCTTCATGTCAATGGCGGATCCGGCAACGGCGTTGGCGTAACCGTCACGGCCGATCTTGCGCTCGAGATGGACTGGGCCAATCAACCGCTAGCCACCATCAGCTCAGGCCTGGGTGTCGTTGCCGGCACGCAGGAAGTGACTTCGGGTCCGGCGCCTGTGAATTTCCTGGGCCAGATGGCGTACATGCGGATGTATAACTCCGTGCTGACGGCTGCTCAGGTTGAAGCGAATTTCAGTGCCATTGCCAATCACATGTATGTCTCCGGCGCGCAGGGCAACGCCGCCCTGATCCCAATGAGCGAGCCGGCTCCCGGCGCGGGGCCCAATTCGGTGCTGATCACCACCACCAAGGGCGCGCTCGTCACCGTCTTCAGCAACGGCAGTTATACCTACGACCCGAATGGTCAGTTCGAGAGCCTCGCTGCCGGCGCCACCGATACGGATACCTTCGACTACAGAGCGTCGGACATATTTGGCAACACCGATATCGGCACCGTCACCATTACCATCAACGGCGTGAACGACGCCCCGGTGATCGGCAACCTCAATACTGACGCGCTTGCCTACAGCGAGGGCGCGGGGGCGGTGGTGATCGACCAGGGCGCGGGGGCCACGGTGACCGATGTGGACTCGGCCAACTTCGACACCGGCACGCTC
>Ga0187893_10006515_pt1 | contig 19913 bp, 17 predicted proteins | sample MA1701074metaG_FD_139574 | JGI IMG/M metagenome (GOLD analysis project Ga0187893, IMG submission 139574) | White microbial mat communities from a basaltic lava cave in the Kipuka Kanohina Cave System on the Island of Hawaii, USA - MA170107-4 metaG ...
CACGCAACGTTCGAGAAGCCGCACCAGTACGCCACGGGAATGGTTCACGTGTTCGTCAACGGGGGCCACGTGCTCAAGGACGGCGAGCATACCGGGGCCAAGCCGGGGAGATTTTTGGTGGGCCGGGCGCGGATGAGGAGCCGGGTGCTTAGGCATTGCGCCGACGTTCGTGCCAATCAACCTGCCAATCCGGGCGGTTTTCCAACATAAACAGCAGCACCCGCCGGCCAGGCAAAGCCTCCATCTCTTCGATTACGCGATAGATCGAGTCGTAGGTGTCGGTTCTTCCCCGGACGGACTGTTCTACGCTAAGTGCTCTCCGGCCGAGTCTCTCCACCAACAGGGTCACCGCAGAGCAAATCACCGGGAGCTGGGTGACTCCGCGGATACTCCTCGTCCAAGACGAGCCAGAGGCCATCGGCTCGCTCGTTGATAATCTCCTGCTTTCGTTCCTCGGTGAGGGGGATCGTCTCATCGGCCATGAGCATCTTTCTCCTTTGGTCGGCATTTTGTGCCGAGATTTGTGGACTTGATCACTCGAATGCCTCTACGTAGTCCGCCTTCTCGCCCGCACGCCTCAGCACGTCAGCAAGCCATCGTTTCTTTCGCGTGCCGCGGATGACACGCCCAACGAAGCCGAGTGCGGTCGCAAGGTTGTTGCGGTTCTGTCGAATATCGTCGCGGGTTGCCTGTGAGTACTGAATCATGAAGCCGGCAATGTCTTCCGTCTGTGCGAAGAGGTAAGTTGCATGCCCCGGTTGTGGCATCTCGGAAATAAGGACGTTCCGCCACACAAAGAGGTACTCGTCACGGAAGAGAAACCACGTCCGGCTCCGCGTTCGCAACTGCTCGAAGTAGTACGGTTCGTAGTCGGGCCGCCATGTGATGTGTTGAGGTTTGAGATGTGGCGAAACGCCGAGTCGATCAAACCAGTCTTGTGCGACCATGTATTCAATGGGTCGTTTCTCGACCTCGGCGCGCACTTTCTCGACCACAGCGGCGTGTTCACCGAGTAGCCTATGGATCGCCTTTGCCCGTTCGACATCGGCAGCGAGACAGGCGGGAACCGTCACACGAAGGCGCGACGGCAGCGCTGCATGCCACGTCCGCAGGATCCACTCTCCTTTCTTCAGGCGATACTTGCCGGCGTAAACGAAGGTGGCCTGCACTTCCAGGCGGGTCGTCAGCCAATGCTTCCATTCGTTCCAGGTGAGGTCCCAGGGCACTCCCGGTAGAAGATTTGCATCGAGCCAGACCTCTAGTTTGCGGCGTGGGTCTCTACAGATGACCCGATCCGCGAAGAATTCGCAACTCCGCAGCAGCAAGGATACGCGCCGCGAACTCATCTCGGGCTTGTAGGCCAGGATGCAATGGCCGAAGAATGCCTGACCGTCCTCAGAGAGTTCCCCCTCCACCAGAATCGATCCGAAGCCGCCGTAGGGAAACAGCGGAGGCGCATCTTCATCGCGGCGAAGCACGTCGTAGCAGTTGCGAAGGTCCGGGTGAGCCAGGATATTGAAAGCGCGTTCGAGTTTCGCCCGCTCCGCGGCATGCGCCGGGCTGGCCCCCAGTTCCAGACTGCGGACCCGCCAGGCCAAGCGCAAGTCGGCCAGAGAGGCTGAATTCGACACCTGGAGGAGGTCGTACAGAGTCTGCCGGTTGGCGTCGCCGTCCAGGAGATAAAAATAACGTCGGATGTCCGTGCCCGGCAGGAACAGCGACTTGGGGCCGGTCGAACGGTTGGGTAGATCCGCGCGAACGAAGAAGCCCGATCCGTCCTGGTCTGCTTTCGGCAGGCTGGCATAGCCAATCGTCGCGTAGAGGAGTTGGGTGGGCCCGGTACCCTTGGCGCGTCGCTCAATCAGGATCTCGGCGTGGCCTTCGGAGAGAAACGCCAGACTGTCGCCCGATCGAAGGAATCGGACGAGAAAGCGTGGCAGATCGGCGTCGGTTCCAGTTCCGAAAACCCGGTGCGTGGACCCGGTGACTCGCTCCAGCGCTGGCGCCGGCCGAACCTCGATTGCGCTGCTCACATGAGAAGGATAAAGCGGTCGGGCAGAATCCCAAAGCGAGTTCGCGCCCCGTCGGCTCAGGGATAGACGGGGCTGCGATAGGCGAAACGCCACTTTCAAGTGCCTGATTCTACAAGGCCTGGCATTCATTGTCTGACCCGGACTGCCGGATCGGTAGGGTCGAGGCGCCGCGGTGACTACCGCAGGCAGACAATTCACCCTGAGACTTCGATCAGTGGTTACCACTGAGATTGCCCGTTTTCGGCCGGTCCAGGATCGGAGTGTGCCACTTGTGTGCAAGGGTCGGGCCCGCACCACCTTGCCGACGTCGACTGTCTAGCTGACCTGCCACTTGGCCGCTGTTGCTGTTGGTCCAAATGGGTCAACAGACAGAGGTTCAATTCGGCCCAGGCGCCCGCAGCTGTGTTGGTTCTCTGCGCCACACTATGTGATAACGTCCTTTATAACACTCTATAGGCGACGCCATGCTGCGCACCCCTTCGTCCATCAATGACAAGATTCTGGAACTCTGCCAACCCCTGAACCCGGACGCCGAGCCCGCCTTCATCCGTATCACGCCCGCGCCCGATGCCGACCCGAACGATTGCTTTGCCACCGTCCGGCGTCAGGTGGCCGCCGAAGGGGGTCGGATCCAATTCGGGTGGACGATCTGGGGATGGCCCCGCGTCTTTGTTGAAGCCGAGCACCACGCGGTCTATGCGCCGCCTGGCGGCGCTCCCTGGCTCGATCTCTCGCCGTCCGCCATGCCCGGTATCACCCGACGTCTCTTCCTGCCCGACGACACCGCCACCTACGACTTCGAGAACGAAGGCATCCGCCGTGACAATGTCCGCCTGGCCATCGCCGACGATCCCCTCGTGCACCAGTTTTTCCGCCTTGCCGAGGAACGCAACGACATCCTCAACGCCATTCCCGGCGTCGGATGGTTGCCATCGAGGGAGACGCCGCCGAGCGGTTTCAGCGCAACCAGCAACAGGCCGCCTCGATCGAGTTCCAGCTAGCGATGAAGTACACGCCTCAAGGCGCCCCCTGTCCTTGCGGCAGCGGAAAGAAATTCAAGCGCTGCCACGGGCAGCCAAGGAGGGCCGCTCGATGAGCTCCGAGCGGAAGCTCGTAGAGGCCGTGATTCTCGCGTGCGTGGAGAAGAATCCCGTCGATTTCCGCAGCGTCGACGAAGCGGAGGTCAAGAAGGTCCGGAACGCCATCAAACGCGGCTCCACGCCCAAGGGCGCGGCCTTTCGCGATCCCGTCACCCGCAAGCACTTCCTGTGCGGCTGCCTCGATTTCACAGAACCACTCGACAAAGAACATCTCATCGTCGGCTACGGCTACCGACACGGCAATACGACCAGAATCGACCGGGTTCATCATGTCGCCGGCGAGCAGCGCAGCGTCGCCATCCCCGACTACGTCCGCAGCGAAATCCGCCGCCATCACTTCCACAGGTCCGATGCCGAGGTCATCGTGTTTCACAACCATCCGCGCACCGGCCACGAGCCGGAATGGTTCTACACGCTGAAATCGCTTCTCCAGGACCTCCCTATCGCCTCGAACGACGATCGCCGGCAGCTACAGGCCCACGCCTTCAATGCCGTGGGCCTCTTCCGGCAATTTTTCGGCCAGGGCCAGGTGCTCTTCTACCTCGGCGAGAGCGGCTTCGTGAAGCAGTTTCTTCTCCCGCCGCTCCTGCCCTACCTTGAGCAACTGAGCCAGATGCAGTCACAGCAGGAAGGTATGGCGCATCCAGGTAGGGCGATGCGTTCTTCTATTGCTGGATTCGGATGTCGATGGGAACGATCCCGAGGACCGCGAACTGACCGCCCGCCTCTACGGAGGAGACAGCCGGGTTCGGATACGTCAGGAACTCCTTTTGGGCGTGGGTGGCGTGCGAGCCCTGCAGGCGGTTGGCATATCACCTTCGCTTGTGCATCTGAATGAAGGACACAGCGCCTTCGCGGTGCTCGAAGTCGTTCGTGAGCGAATGCAGCGAGAGGGTATTGACTTTATCGAAGCGTCCCGCCGCGTGCGGCGGCAGGTCGTTTTCACCACCCATACGCCCGTGCCCGCGGGTCACGACCGGTTTACGCCACAACTCGTGGAAGAGCACCTGGGGCCTCTTAGGGATGCACTCGGTATTCATGCCGGCTGGCTGATGGGCCTGGGGCGGGTCGATGCCGGCAACTCGAATGAAGAATTCTGCATGACCGTGCTTGCCTTGAAGTTCTCCCGCCGGGCCAATGCTGTCTCTTCCCTGCATGGCGAGGTCTCACGCGCCATGTGGAAGGGGCTGTGGCCGGACCGCTCCGAGGACAAAGTCCCGATCGGCCATATCACGAACGGCGTGCACGTCCCCTCTTGGCTTGCTCCGCAGATGTTCCGGCTCTATGACCGTCATTTGGGCGCCTCCTGGTATCAACACAGCGGGGAAGCGCAGATCTGGGAGAGCATCGAGACCATTGACGACGGGGAGTTGTGGGAGACTCACTTGGCCTTGAAATCGCGGCTACTGGATTTCGTCCGCCGGAGAGCGGCGCAGCAGGCGGAACGCCGGGGCGAGTCGGCGAAATTGATCCATCGCCTTGACAGAGCGCTGAGCCCGGACGCTTTGACGATAGGGTTCGCCCGCCGGTTCGCCACTTACAAAAGAGCCAATTTGGTGCTGCAGGATATGGAAAAACTGGCGGAGCTGGCCAACGATCCCAAGCGTCCGATCCAGTTTGTGTTTGCCGGAAAAGCCCACCCCCACGATGACCCGGGAAAGCGGGTGTTGCAACAGATCGCCGCCCTCATGCGCGACTCGCGTTTCGCCGACCGTTTTGTTTTCGTTGAGGATTACGACATCCTCGTCGGGCGTCACCTGGTGCAGGGCGTCGATGTTTGGCTGAACACCCCTCGGCGTCCGCTGGAGGCCTCGGGCACGAGCGGCCAGAAGGTCGTTCTCAACGGCGGACTGAATCTCTCGGTGCTGGATGGCTGGTGGGCGGAGGCCTACGATGGCTCGAACGGCTTCGCCATCGGCACCGGTGAAACCCATTCGAATATCGACCTGCATGACCAACGCGATGGCGACGAACTCTACAAGGTTCTGAGCCAGGAAGTAGTTCCACTCTACTATCATCGCGACCGGGACGGTCTTCCTCGCGGATGGGTGAAACGCATGAAGCGGGCCATCCGAACCCTCGGCTGGCGCTTTAACGCCAATCGCATGGTGATGGACTATGCATTGAAGTGCTATGTTCCGGCGGCCGGGGGCACGTCGAGCGACATGTCGCAGACGTTTTGACTGCTCCGAGACAAAGCGGCTCAGGTTACGCACAAGGCCTCTGAATGCTATATGCTTACTCCGAGGTGAAGTGCATGCACACCATTATTGCCGCCCTTCTATTCATTGCCGCTGCTGGGCAGAGCGCCCTCGGTCAACGGCCGACGCCGTTCTACGAGGATGCCCGGAGCATGCCTGTTTCCCCGGAAGTCCATACCGACCGCCGGGTTACTTTTCGTTTCTTGGCTCCGAAGGCCGGTGAGGTCCTGCTGGCCGGGGGTAATTTGCAGGAGGTGCTCGAGGGCCCTCAGACAATGACAAAGGATGAAAAAGGGGTCTGGAGCATCACGGTCGGACCGCTTGATCCCGGCCTCTACGACTACGGCTTTGCCGTTGCCGGGAGTATTCGAGCGTCGGATCCCGCGAATCGCAATGTCATTGACCGGACCTGGGGCCATACAAACTATTTCGAAGTTCCTGGTGATACCCCACTGATTCACACAGTGCGCCCCGTTGCCCACGGAACGCTTCACATCCATACTTACGACTCGAAGGCTCTGGGCGTGACGCGCCAAGTTTACGTCTACACACCTCCGGGATACGATGCTTCCCAACCGACGCGCTATCCCGTGCTCTATCTGTTTCACGGTTCAGGCGGCGTGGAGTCCCAGTGGACGACGGTCGGCCGCGCGAACATCATCATGGACAACCTAATCGCCGACGCCAAGGCGAGGCCGATGGTGGTCGCGATGCCCTATGGCCACCACCTCAGCTAGGTACGGACGGGAGCGCGCCGCGTCGGCCGGCTTTGACAAGGACCTGCTGGGCGATATCATTCCGCTCATCGAGAAGAACTATCAGGTTCTCACCGACAGGGAAAACCGGGCCATTGCGGGGCTGTCGATGGGCGGCGGCCAGTCCTTGTCGATTGGCCTCGATCATCTCGATCTGTTCAGTTACGTGGCGTCATTCAGTGGCGCGGTTCGCAACCTAACAGCGATTGAGAAGATGGACTCGGAAGACCTCAACCAAAAGTTGAAGGTTTTCTGGATCGGCTGCGGCAAAACCGACTTTCTATTTGAAGCAAATGAGAAGCTAGCGACCCTGCTGAAAGAGAAGCAGGTTCGGCATGTCTATCGGGTTTCAGAAGGCGGACATACTTGGCCGAACTGGCGATTGTATCTCTCGGAGTTCGCGCCGTTGCTGTTCCGCGAGCAAGGGAGTGTTCAGACCTCCCGGCGATAACGAGGCAAGCTGTCCTGTACACCCTCCCAGTGAGTGAAGGCGGGCGCCCTCAATGACTTGGCTGTGCCTGCCGGAGGTCCGCCCGTCTCCAGTGATGCGCTAAGATTGAGCCTGGATCACGGGAACTCTTTCTCCAATGGCGCTGGCGCCGTTGTGCGCTGGTCCCTGGACTTCCCGGTGCTGGACAGGTCTGCAAGCGGCTATGCGGGTCGCCCCTTTTCAGGTCATTGAGGAGCTTCTGCGTAATGACCGGCAACTGCTCCGCCGGGCGCGCCAACCGGGCAGAGATGCTACGGTCCTGCTCAAATCGCCCATCGACCAACCTGCAAACTCGGCCGAAATTGAGTTGCTCCGGCACGAACTGGAGCTTCTGGAGGGTATGGCCGTCGCCGGCGTCCCTAAGCCACTCGGCGTGTCTGAAAGCGAAGATGACGCCTGGTTGCTGCTCGAGGACCCGGGCGGCGTCGGCCTCGACTCCATCGCCGCATCGTTCCCCGGCAATCTGAATTCTTTCTTTAAGTTTGCAGCCCAACTTTGTGCGCTTCTTGGTGAAATCCACCGTGCGGGCATCATTCATCGCGGCGTCAGTCCGCAGAGTTTTCTCGTCGACTCCGGATCCCTCAAACCATCGCTGGTCGACTTCAGCGTGGCATGGGTCTCCGGTGAGGGCGTGGAGAATCCACCTAGGCTTGCGTTGACCCAGCGTTCCCTGCCGTACTTCTCACCCGAGCAAACGGGCCGTATCAACCGGCGAATCGATCATCGAACCGACCTTTACTCGCTAGGCATAGTGCTCTACGAGTTATTGACGGGCGCTCCTCCATTCCGGTCGGTCGATCAGCTCGAACTTATTCACTGGCACATGGCGAAGGAGCCGGCTCCGCCTCACGAGATTGATCCCCGCATACCCAAGCCGGTGTCTCAGATCGTGCTCAAGCTGCTGGCAAAGACTCCGGAGGAACGGTACCAGAGCGCCGGGGGCGTGAAGGAGGATCTGGAGATCTGCGCCCAGCAGTGGTCAAGCACCCGGGTTGTGAAACCGTTTCTCCTGGGACGCAGAGACTTTTCCGATCGATTCGAGATTCCGCAGAGGCTTTACGGCCGCGAGAGGGAGGTCCATCGGCTCACTTCCTTCTTCGAGGAGACCTGCCATGGATGCGCCGCGCTGGCGCTGGTGGCCGGCTATTCCGGTATCGGGAAAACCTCGCTGATCCAGGAGCTTTACCGGCCGATCGCGCGTGAGAAGGGCTATTTCCTTTCAGGTAAGTTCGATCAAGTCGTTCGCAACATCCCCTACGGGGCCTTGATTCAGGCTTTCCGGGCGCTGGTGCGGCAGCTTCTGACCGAAAGTGACGAACGTCTGGCGCGATGGCGTCTGGAATTGCATCAGGCCCTCGGTGCCAATGGCGGCGTGCTGACGGAAGTCATTCCCGAGTTGGAGCTGATTCTCGGCGAGCAACCGCCTCCTCGCCCCTTGGGGTCCACGGAAACGCAGAATCGCTTTCAACTGGTTTTCCAGAATTTTCTTGGCGTGCTGGCGCGGAAAGAACACCCCCTTGTAATTTTTCTTGACGACCTGCAGTGGGCGGATGCCGCCACGCTGGGGCTTCTGGAAAAGTTGCTAACCAGTCCTGACGTCCGCTTCCTGCTGGTCATAGGGGCTTACCGCGATAACGAAGTAGACGCGTTACATCCTTTAATGCGGACGGCCGGACGTTTGGAGTCGTCCGGAGCGGAGATTCGGCGCCTCGGGTTGGGGCCGCTTCAGTTGCCGGAGCTTACCCATCTGGTGGCCGATACCCTGCACCGCGATCAGGCGGAAGTGCAGCCGCTGGCGCAGCTCGTCCTTCAGAAGACGGACGGCAACCCATTCTTCGTCATCCAGTTTCTCAGGACGCTGTGGCAAGAAAAGCTTCTGGCATTCAACTATGAGAACCGGTGCTGGGATTTTCGCCTCGAGAACATCGCCGACGCTGGCATCACGGCCAATGTCGTCGATCTGATGATCCGCAAGATTCAGAGCCTTTCCCCGCAGACGCAGCGAGTCCTGCCGATGGCTGCTTGCATTGGGAATGAGTTCACCCTGGCAACGCTGGCGCTGGCGGCGGAATACCCGGAGTCGGTGGTGCTTGTGGAAGTTCAGGAAGCCCTGCGGGAGGGATTGATCATGGCTGCCGGCCGGCAACACGCCGGGGCCGCCCATGAACAAGCCGAGCCCGAGACTCAGCGACTTGCCTTCTTGCACGATCGAGTACAGCAGGCCGCCTATGCCTTGCTCCCCGAAGAGCAGAAACAGCGCATCCGGTTGCGAGTGGGCCGGCTGCTGCTGGAACGTTGGGACGCCGTATCCGAGGAGGGCATTTTCGACGTTATCGAGCATCTAAACTTTGGTTCCTCACTGATCACAGAAGACCAGGAGCGAGAAAAGCTGGCGCGCCTGAATCTGACCGCAGCCCGCAAGGCCAAGTCCTCCACGGCTTTCGTCGCTGCTTTGGGATATCTCAGAGCCGGCCTGCAACTGCTAACGGAAAACGCGTGGAGCGACAGCTACGAGCTGATGTTCGAACTCCAGCTCGAAGCTGCTGAATGTGAATACATCTGCGGGGAATCCCGTTCGGCGGAAGAGCGCTTTGGCTTGCTCTTGGAGCGGGCGCGCACGCCCAAAGACAAGGCTGAGGTCTATCATCTGCGGCTGGTTCAGTACGAGAATATGTCACGCTACGCCGATGCCTTGCACTGTGGGCGAGAGGGACTGGCTTGCTTGGGCGTAACGCTTCCCGCGACGGCGCACGAGGCGCCGGCGGCGCTGGAAACCGAGCTGGCCTCTATCCAGTCATTGCTCGCAGGACGGCCGGTCGACACGCTGATCGATCTTCCAACGATGGGCGATCCGGAAAAACGCAGCGTAATGAGGCTTCTGACGTCGATCTGGGCGCCCGCCTACATCACGGGGAACACTGTGTTAGCGCGGCTGATTTCCGCGACCATGGTGCGCTGGTCGTTACATCACGGCAGCACCGAGGAGTCGGCCTACGGCTACGTTACCCATGCCATTACGGTCGGCCCGATTCGCGGGGACTATCAGTCAGCCTATGCATGGGGACGGCTTGCTCTCAGCGTGGGCGAGCGTTCCAGCGGCCACAGACAACGCGCCAAGATTCATCAGCAGTTCCACGCTCACGTCAATCTTTGGCGAAGGCCGCTCGAGACCTGCATCCCTCATGCCCGGGAGGCCTGCCGCAGCGGGCTCGAGACGGGAGACTTTAACTATGCCGGCTACGGCGCCTTCACCGAAAGCTGGGCGTCTTTCTTGATCTGCCAGGATCTTGGACGTTTCGTTCTCGAGCAATCGTCGAACCTTGCTTTGCTCGAGAAGATGAAGATGACGGACCCCTACGGGGCCCTTAGGGTCATGGTCAATTGGGCCCGCGCCCTGCAGGGCAATACCACCGCCAGTCTGTCTCTCTCCGACGACAGCTTCGATGAGGAGAAATACCGGGACACTTACCACGATAACGCCTTTTTCATGACCCCCTACTACGTCATGAAAGGGTTCCTGTGTCTGACATTCGGAACCTATGACCAGGCTCTCGACGCGGCTCGTCATGCTCGCGAGGTGGAGCATGCCCTGAGCGGGACGATCTGGCCCGCCCTTCTGAATTTTCTGCATGGCATCACCCTGACCGCGCTTTATCGAGAGGCTGGTGAAGAACAGCAGGAAGAATGGATGGCGCAGGCCACCGCGAGCGAAAAGTCCCTTCGGGTGCTGGCGGATAACTGTCCCGAGAACTTCGGCTGCTTCGCGTCGCTGCTGAGCGCGGAGTTAGCCCGGTTGGAAGGGCGCGAATCCGAAGCAATCTCAGCGTACGAGGAGGCGATCCGGTCGGCCCGGAGCGGGCGAAGCCTGTTCAACGAAGCGCTCGCCAACGAAGTCTATTCCCGGTTTTGGAAGGAACGAGGCAACTCCGGCGCTGAAGGATTTTTCCTGCATGAGGCAAAGCGGGTCTACGGGGTTTGGGGTGCCCGGGCAAAAGTGCGTAGTCTCGAGGAAAGCCGCTCGATCCTCTTCCCAGCCGCGGCCCCCGCCGGTTCAGTTGTTCCCACGACTGTATCGCCGCCAGAGCCGGCCGCCAGTCTCGACCTGGCGACTGTGGCCAAGGCGGCGCGGGTTCTTTCCCAGGAGATGGAACTGCAGGGTCTGCTGCAAAAGCTGATGAAAATCACGCTGGAGAACGCGGGCGCCCAGCGCGGCTTCTTTTTCACCGACGAAAACGGCCGGCTCTTAATTCAGGCGGAACGCCTGGTTGATCCCGACGACGTCCGCGTGTTGCATGCGGAGCCCGCGGAAAACCGCTCCGACTATTCGCGAGCTGTCGTGCAGTACGTGCACAAGACGCGAGAAAGCATAGTGCTCGGGAATGCCAGAGACGATGAGCGCTTTGGACGGGAAACCTATGTGGCCTCGGCTGCGCACCTGTCGATTCTCTGCGTCCCGGTTGTCTACCGCGGCCAATCGCAGGGAATTCTGTATCTCGAAAACAGTCTCGCGGGCGAAACATTTACGCCAGATCGCATTCGCCTGATGAACCTGCTGGCATCGCAGGCGGCCATCTCTTTGCAAAACGCGCGTCTCTATCGGGAAGTCAGGCAGGAGGCCGCCTCGCGCCAGCACGCGGAACAGATGCTTCGCTCTGTCGTCGAGGGAACGGCTTCCGTGACGGGCGCCGACTTCTTCCGTTCGCTCGTTCAACATCTCGCTCTCGGTCTGGGAGTCCGGTATGCCTTCGTCACCGAGTGCCGGGTTCCACATCGGGCGAAAATGCTGGCCTTCTGGACAGGCGAACAATTCGGTCCGAGCGCGGAGTACGATCCGGGCACCACGCCCTGCCGGAATGTCCTGGCCGGTGAGACGAGCTTCTATCCCGAGGATGTGCAGCGCCTTTTCCCAGCCGACACCGATCTCGTGGATCTTAACGCGTGCAGCTACCTTGGCATACCGATGTTCGCGGCGTCCGGCCAGATCATCGGCCACTTGGCGGTGCTCGACGACAAACCGATGGAGGAGTCTCCGCAGCATCTGTCCGTCCTAAAAATCTTTGCCGCCCGCGCCGCGGCGGAACTCGAGCGGCTACAGGCGGACACGGATCTCCGCGCCGCCTTAACGGAAGTGGAGCGGCTTAAGAACCGGCTGCAGGCCGAGAATATCTACCTCCAGGAAGAGATCCGGCGAGAGCACAACTTCGAAGAGATTGTCGGCAGCAGCCCCGCGCTGCTGGAATTGCTCTCGCAAGTCGAGCAGGTTGCGCCGACAGACAGCACGGTGCTGATCTATGGCGAAACGGGAACCGGCAAGGAACTGATCGCCCGCGCCATCCACAACCGCAGCGCGCGCCGCGACCGTCCTCTAGTCAAGGTAAACTGCGGCGCGATTTCCGCCGGGCTCGTGGAAAGCGAGCTGTTCGGGCACGTGAAGGGGGCGTTTACGGGTGCTCTTGACCGGCGCACGGGCCGTTTCGAATTGGCCAACGGCGGCACAATTTTCCTGGACGAAGTAGGAGAGCTGCCGCCCGAGACACAGGTGAAACTCTTGCGGGTGCTCCAGGAGCAGGAGTTCGAACCTGTGGGCAGCAGCCGCACGCTCCGAGTGGACGTTCGGGTGATCGCCGCCACGAACCGCGATCTGGAAAAAGAAGTAGTGGCCGGACGCTTCAGAGCGGATCTCTACTATCGTCTCAATGTACTTCCGCTACGCGTGCCGAACCTGCGAGAACGCCGTGAAGATATCTCACAGATGGTCACGTTTTTCCTCGCCCGCTTCTCCCGCCGCTCGGGGAAGAAGATTCACGCCGTCACGCAGGAAACAATGAACCGCCTGATGGCCTATTCGTGGCCCGGCAACGTTCGGGAATTGCAGAACATCATCGAGCGCGCCTTTGTCCTCTCACAGGGCCCGGCCCTTGTACTAGGACGCGATTTGCTGCCAGTCGCCGCGATGGCAGCGGAAGCCGACTTGGCGTCGGCGGCCATGCCCCCTCCTCGGGACGGTGCCCGTCAAACTACCGTGGCGTCCGCAACCGCAGGATCTTCAGGATCCGGGGGGCTCGACGAAATTCAGAAACAGCATATCCTCACGGTCCTCCAGCGGACCTCATGGGTTATTGAGGGACCCCGGGGGGCGGCCAAGCTTCTCCAGCTCCACCCCAACACGCTACGAAGCCGCATGAAGAAGCTGGGGATCCAGCGTTCCGCCCACGAAATATCGTAGCCCCCCGCGGGCGAAGCTCCTCAGACCTCGCCCCACGAAATCTCGTGGGTTCGCCGTCCTCGCTTCGATCATCGCAAGCAGCACATTTTAAATGATTTATCGGTTAGACGCTGTCGTTTCTGGCCTTGGCATACCAACTGCATTCTTAGGGACGCGATCATAAAGGCCCAAAGCAATGCTCAGAATCTCCCACGACCAGGTGACCTCAAAGGAAGTTCGACTCATCGTCGAGGGAAGCCTGCAAGGCCCCTGGGTGGGCGAACTGGAGAGAACCTGCGACCCCTTCGTCGGAAATGGGCGAAGGCTAAGCCTGGACCTATCCCAGGTGATGTTTGCGGACTGTGGTGGCGTTGCGCTCCTGAGGCGCCTACGGCAGAGGGGTGCTGACCTGCAGTGCTCCGTGTTTCTGGCGGAGCTTCTCACCAGCCGGTGCGCTCAGGGATCGGAGCACGATCGCTAGGCAGGCCATGTGGGGACCGAGGGCCTGGGAAACCCTTGGTCGGCGATGGCGGGCAAAAGTTCGGACGGAGGCGATGACCATGACAGAAGAGGGAAGCGGCCGGATGCACACTTTTGAGGAAGTGGCCCTGCCGTATATGAATGATCTTTACCGGGCGGCCTGCTCCATGCTGCGCAACCGCGAGGACGCAGAAGATGTGTTGCAGGAAATGTACCTCCGCGCCTGGAGGGCTTTTGACACCTTCACGCCGGGCACAAATTGTAAAGCCTGGCTGTTCAAGATTCTTTTCAACGTGGTCCGCAATCACCGCCGCAAATGGTTCCACAAGTTTGTCTTCACGACGGAACCGGAAGAGTTGGAGGGCACTCTGGTCTACCAAGCTCCGGTAGCCGAAAAGCTATCCGACGCGGAGATTCTGGCGGCTTTTGAGAAACTGCCCAGCCAGTTCGCGGAGGTCGTATTGCTCGCAGACGTCTATGAGTTCAGCTACAAGGAAGTGCAGGAAACGCTGAGCATTCCGATCGGCACCGCCATGTCTCGCCTGAGCCGCGGCCGCCAGCTGCTGCGCACCCATCTCGCGGGTTCTAGCGTAGCCTCCACCTTTCAGCACAACGCCGCCGCGCCCGCCTAGAGACAGGAAATCGAAATTCCATCCAGAGGGCTGTCGCAGAGCAACTTCACTCATGGAGCAGCCGTTTCTTCAGTATGCCCTTCGAAGGAGAGCTGCTCACTCCAACTCCTCAGCAAAGAACCGCGTCACGCCGCCATCTTCTGCGTCGACGAAAAAACGGCCATCCAAGCACGCGATCGTCGGGATCGCATTCTGCCCCTGTCCCCGCTTCGAGTACAAGCGCAGCGGCACTCTCTCGCTCTATGCCGCCCTCAATACGGCACTGGCAAGGTCCACGGCAAAACTGCTCTGCTCCACACCAGCCAAGACTTCGTCGGCTTCCTGGGCGAGGTGGTCGCCCTGTGTGAACCCGAGCAGGAGATTTCATATTATCCTCGACAATCTCGCCGCCCATAAGACTAAGCGAGTGGGCCCGTGTTTCTCGAGGCTCATCCCAACGTGCGGCTCCACTTCACGCCCGGAAGATGAGGAGGAGTTCCGCGAGGAAGAAGAGTCGCTAACGGCGAAGAGCAGGTGGTTGGGGCGTTGAAGCAGATAGAGTCGGGGCGGAAAGCGCGGGAGTTGGCGTGAGAGTTAGGGGTGAGCGAGGCGACGTGCTACGCCTGGAAGTCGAAGTACGGCGGGTAGGAAGTGAACGAGGCTCAGCGGCTGCGGGATCTGGAGCAGGAGAACGCGCGGCTGAAGAAGCTGGTGGCGGAATTATCGCTGGACAAGGACGCGCTGCAGACGGTGACCCGAAAAAATGTATGGTCCGCCGCTGGATTGCAAGCAGAAAATGCGATGAGAAGGGTCTGCGCAAATCCGATCGTTGCCGATCGCCCTCCGATGCCGCAGTAGCTTGGGGTCCCGGGATGGGTCACGGCTGAGCAGTCGGATTCTGCAAGCTGCTAAACTTGTTGGGTTAAGGGGAGTTTCATCAGAGGCCCGTTTGCGATTTCCGAGCCGTTTTGTTTGGTGTGAGACGACGTGAGTGGCGATCAGTACAGACTCCCCGAAACGACCCAGCGAAAGCCGCCTGCTGCTCGGGGCAGCGTGGTTTTGGGGTTCGTGCTGCTCTTACACGTCAGCTCCGTGTTTGTGTTCTTTCCGCCTTGGCAGGCCTGGCGTAGTGAGCCCCTCTTCTTTACGGACCACCCAGTCCACACACATCGGGTTTACATGTACCGCGAAGCGCTACAGGAAAGCGCCCTTCCTTGGGGGTACGACCCCGCGGTGGGCGCCGGCACGACCATGCCGCCCGGTGAGGATGTGGGAGCAAAAATTCAGCAGGTCCTGGGTGCGGTTCTTGGATTCCTTTTGCCGGGGCAAGTCGAGCGGTTGGTTCTGTTTTTCGCTGCTCTGACGGCGCCCCTGGGAACCCTGCTTGCCTGTCGTCGCCTGGGGTTCAGCCTTGGCAGTCAGGCCTGCATCATGGCTGCCCTGCTTCCCGTTACATGGATAGTACTGCTGCCGTACTTTTCTTGGGGACTCGTCGGCTTTGCTTTGGCCAGCTTTCTGACTCCCTACATCCTCGCACTGTTCTTGGACTTCGTGGCCGAGCCAGGATTCAAGAGCTACCTGACATGCGTGGCGGGCGCGTCAGTCCTTTTCCTTTTCCATGTCCTAGGACCCGTTGTTGTCGTACCGTCGCTGATCTTCCTCACCCTAGGGGCCAAGGGTCTCTCGAAAAGGTGGCGCGCGGCGTTGGTACTTGTTCCGGTGGTCGTTGGGTTGATCAACATCTTTTGGCTCGCCCCTCTGGTCCTTGCTGAACAGATGCCTGAGCCACCGACAAATCCCACCACCATGGAATTCGTAACACACCTCACGGCAAGCGATTGGTCCGATTCGCTAGCCGAGCCCTCCATGGACCGCATCATACGGCGAGTCGTTGCGGTCTCGCTGGGCCTGTACGGTCTGGTCGTTCTCTACCGGGCAGTTGGTCCGTTTACGTTCGTCATTCTCATTGGCGCTGCTGCCTTTGCAGCCGGCCTAAGATTCTTCGGTTCTTTTCTCCCGGGGATCGAGCGAATGCAGCCCCTCCGGTTTATAGCGCCGGCGGTCGTGCTTTTGGCAATTCCGGTGGGACTTGCACTGGAATCACTCGGACAAAAATGCCGTCTGCGGGGTGACAGGTCGGCGCTCCTGGTTGGATTGGCGCTGCTGGCTGGAGCTTTCTGGCTAGGCGAACCCAAGCCATTGCCACTGCCTCCGACCCCCGATGCCCTGCGCGAGTTTCTCCCGGAGCACACGACCACAGAAGACCGCCTCCTGGTTCAGTCGCTTGACGGCTATCGCTATCGAGGCTTCGAGGCTAAGGTATTCCCCATCACTTACAACCGAGAGGTTATTGGAAATACGTTTCCGCAAACAGATGATCCGGCCCAGTTTCATAGCGATTTCCTGTGGGGCAAAGCATTGAGCAGTTGGCGACCCGATGATCTTAGAGCCAGCCTGGAGCGTTGGGGAGTCACCTGGGTCTTTGTTCAAACCGACGAAGCGGATAAGCTATTGTCAGCTGCGACCGGCGTGCCGTCTGTGGCCGTGGGCGGATACCGCGCACTTAAAGTGCCAACGGCGTCAACATCCCGCTTTATGGTGGGGCGGGGGCGGGTCGCGGCAAAAGTGAATCGCTTGGACCTTTCAGACGTTGAACCGGAGAATGGAATCGTTGTTCTGCGCTACCGCTATCATCCCGCCTGGCGGTCGGATTCGGGTGAGCGCGTCCTTCGATACCCGATCCCGGAAGATACCAAGGGATTCATTGCCTTGGCGAATCCGCCCCGCAACCTAACCCTGCATTTCGATCCTGCCGCGATGCTTCAAGCGTCCTGGCCTGACCCCATGCCAATCCCGCTGTCGACGAAGCCGGACGAAACTGCTTCTAGGGCAGGCTCCCACACGCCGGACCAGAGATGACCTGCGGAGGACTTGTGCCCTGGCGTCTTCGTACGGAAATACCGCGGTGGGGCCGAAGTTATCGGGGCCTTGGTAGCGCCCGCGGTAAAGACCTTGGCCCCTACCGCACGAGGCATCTTCCGGTTCAGGGAACCAAAGGCGCTGTTCGAGAAATCCTAACGCTCGCCCAGTTGGAAACTGCTTTGGGCGAGGCTGATGTATTTGTACAGGCACCTCTGCCGGATGAAACGCGGTAGTGTTTTCCGCTGGATAGCGCTCCAACCCATGAAGTACTGTGTCGGGCTTGCTAACTTTGCACCCGCACCGCGACCGGAGGATTCGCTCCGAGGTGAGATCAAAGGACCGGATCGATGTTATACCTAGGGTCTCGAAGTTTCGCAGTAGTGATTTTTTCCCTCTCTGTGTGCTTCACCTTCTTTTTCGGTGTCCTCAGTGCACCTCTGCCTGGAGATGAGGCTGGATGGTCCACGCCAAGCTACTTGGATATGGGTCCCCTTTTTTGGGCTGGCCGACGCCTGCTTGAAGGAAGCGATCTGTATATGCCGAGTACTAGTTTCGCTTACCCGCCATATACGGCACCGCTCTGTTTGGTGCTGGCGCTATTTGCCGAACCTCACGCGAAAGTCGCGATTACAGTTCTCAATGTGGTGTCGCTTGCCCTGCTAGCTTTGTACTGTGACAAAACGCTGCGCCGGGAAGCCGACCTGGGGCACCCTTGGGAAACATGGAAGTGGCTAATACTGGCCATCGTCGTAGGAAATTTTTTTACGGTTCTGGTCATTCGGTCCGGTCAGACGAGCCTCTTGGTGATTGCAGCATTGGCTTGGGGTTGGCATTTCGCCCACCAGAATCGTTGGCTGCTGGCAGGATCCCTGCTGCCGATTGCGGCTATCAAACCCCAAGTTGCAGCCCTGGTTTTTGTTTGGCTGTTGCTCGACCGCCAGTTTAAAGCGCTCGGTGCCGCGGCCCTCTTTGGCATCGTTGCCTCCTTGATACCCGTAGTACTCACCCAATCGGTAAATGTCTTTACCGATTGGCTCCTGATCGGCATTCCCAGTTATCAGTCGCTTCCCGTCAACCAGTACGGCGGTGGAGTCTTTGGACTTCCCAATCTCTTGCATGACCTCGGGATCGACCTACCGACTTTACTCCCGCTGGGTCTTCTGATGGCGTTCTATCTACACTGGCGATTGCATTTGGATCCAATGGATGCGTTGGCAATTCTCGTGGCGGGCGCCCTGCTACTCGGTCTGGTTCATCCGTATGACTTGTGCGGCCTTGTTTTCCTAGTCCCTGCGATTTGGCGTCACGTCCATCAGAGATCCGCCAGGGAATGTACGATTGCCGTATGTCTGCTCGTCGCCTTGCTCATGCCAAGGAGAATCATTTACGGCATCCTCCCGTTCGCACACTATCGGGAGATTCTAGTCTTCGCAACCTTGATGCTGCTCATCGTGCTGGTCAATAAAGCGAGGGGTGGTCCACCGATTGCTGAAGGCTGAAGAGCGGCGATCTTCTATCTTGCCGTCAGGGACATCCAGGATTCGGCGCTTGCATCACGCCATTGACGGTGTTTCCTCTGACCGTCGAACCCCTTCCACCAGCCGCGCCCTGCCTGCACCAATTGCCGGAGGCATTCGTGTGGATGTTGGTGATTGTGTTGTTCTTGAACTCGCCGGACCCATCCCCGAAGTTGCCGAAGTAGATCACATAGCGACCACCACTGTTGCTCCCGACCGGCGGAACGCCATCGATGAAATTGTTCTCGATGATATTGTTGCTGCCCGCCTGGATGTAGAGAACGCCCCACCGAACAGCTTTTTGCACCCCGACGTAGTTGTGGTAGACCCTGTCGTTTATGCCGGTTAGCCGAATCGCCGCATTGTGAGGACCCCCGCCGCCCCCATTTCCGTAGAAGATAGAGTTGGTGATAGAGATGTTTCTTGCCCCGGCTCGACCCTCAGTGGTGATCCCGTTCCCCAGGTTGTTGGCGACCAAGCAACCATCCACCAGAGCGCCATCGATCGCAGGGGAGGCCTCGTTGCCATCCGGCTCAAAGTCGATACCAGACTCCGGGTCCTGACCGTTGGCACCTGTCATCTGGCAAGTGCAAGTGCCCGTGAAAGTGCCAGTACAGGTCCCCAGAAAACGGATGTTCACACCTGAAATGACGGAAACGTTGTTTCGGTAACTATTGTGGAATTCGGAGTCAATGATGCTGATATTCTGCGACCGCGTCCTGAGGTCGTTCTTTACGGTCGCATCGATCTTCAAACCGTCGGTCGTGCTATTTTTCGAGTCAATATTTCGGAAGGTCCCGTTCGTGGCTTTGAAAATGTTGTAGTTATGCCCGCCAGATCTCTGCGCGGATACGCGATTGGCACGGTTGCCGTCCAGGTCAAGATTATCAATCGTGAAGCTGTCGACGTCTTGAATTTGAACCAGCGGTCCGAATCCAGTGCAGCCTGGAGAAGCTCCTGCATCGGTGCACATGCCATTTTTGGCCTTGATCGTGGCTCCTTGGCCTAAGATCGTGAAGCCGCTGATGTTCTGCAACGTGATCCCCTGACCGATCATGCATGTCTTACCGGCAGGAAAGATCAGGGTGTCATTTTGCCATTTGGCTCTGTCGTTGAAGGCCGCCTGGAGGGCCGCTCGATCGTCGGTCGACCCGTCGCATTTCGCCCCGTAAGCCGTCACGTGTGAACCGTCCCCGGCCGGTACTTGCGCAGCCGCGCACGCTTGTCCCAGCGATGCGTTGATAAAACGCAGGATGTCCACGGCGTCGCACTTGCCGTTGAGATTGAGGTCCGCACTGCCACACGGCGTTGTCCCTTCAGACTGGCTGATCGCCAGCTGAACGTCCACTACATTCACTTGCCCATCATTGTTCAGATCACACAGGGAACCAGCGCCGTGAAGCAAGCTTAACGGTAGCAGAAAAACGATCAAACGATGGTGCATCAAAGCCCTCTCAGAGATCCTTCCGGCAGTCCGAACTAGTGGACTGTCGCAGAGTAACTTTATCTATAAGGCGATCGTCTCATTGGTATGCCCTTTGAAGGCGAAGCGCTCACTCTGACAGCCCAACAACGAAGCGACCTCGAAGAGATCGCCCG
>Ga0187893_10006516_pt1 | contig 19908 bp, 16 predicted proteins | sample MA1701074metaG_FD_139574 | JGI IMG/M metagenome (GOLD analysis project Ga0187893, IMG submission 139574) | White microbial mat communities from a basaltic lava cave in the Kipuka Kanohina Cave System on the Island of Hawaii, USA - MA170107-4 metaG ...
TGAAGCCGGGATACTTCGACGCAGCGAATTCGGGGAAGATCTCGTGCAAGTCGAGGATGACGCGAGCCCCGCGGCGGCGCGCCGGGGTGGCCGCCCACACCAGGAAATCGGGCAGCGTATGCACGTGCACGATGCGGACGTTTCGGAAGCGTGGATCACGCCTGAGCAGACGCCGGCAGCGCCAAACGAACGCTGCATACTGCGTGACATACGCCAGCGGTCCTCCTCGGGTCTTCCTGCCAGGGACGCGCACGACCGAGAGAGGGCCGATCTCCTCATCAGCCTCTTGTCTGGGCCCCCGAAGCGCGATGACTGCCACGCGCCGTCCGGTGCTGGCCGCGACCAGGGCTTCGCGTTTCACGCGGGTGTCGGCTGGGAAAAAGGTGTAGGCGAGATGGACGATCTCGATGGCTGGCGCGCGAGAACCGCGGTCGGCGGACATGGGCACTAAACTTAAGCGACTCCCTCGGTTCCTAGCTCTCATTCGGTGCGCTGGAGCGGATGGTGCGAAATCGATACCTTGAGCCGCGCATGCGAGCGACCCGTCGCAGTTTCGGTCACGAACCCCTCCATCCGAACTAGCATGTGCGGGATCGCTGGGGTTCTGTCGCGAGCATCGCACCCGGCTGTGCCGGCCACGGCGATCTCCCTGACAGCGGGGTTGCGGCATCGCGGGCCGGACGGTGAGGCATTCTGGGCCGACACGGGCGCTCCGGGTGGGCGCCTGGGGCAGGATCGCATCCCCCCGACGGCATCCCTGATCCTCGGCCACCGGCGTCTGAGCATCGTCGACCTGGCCACCGGAGACCAGCCGATGGCGAACGAAGACGGAGCGGTTTGGGTGGCGTTCAACGGGGAGATCTTCAATCACCGAGAGCTGCGTGAGACCCTCATCGCCGTCGGGCATCGGTTCCGGACCCAAGCAGACACGGAAGTCCTCGTCCATGGTTGGGAGGAGTGGGGCACGGACCTGCTGCCGCGACTGAATGGGATCTTTGCGCTTGCCCTGACGGACCGCCGCCAGGGCGTGACGCTGTTGGCGCGTGATCCTATCGGTGTGAAGCCGCTCTACGTTGGCATCCACGAGGGCCTGACGTGGTGGGCGTCGGAACTCGGGGCGGCAAGGCGCGCTGGAGTCCTCGACGGGTCGCTCTCTCCGGAAGGCCTGAAGCTCTATCTCCTGTTCCGATTCATCCCCGCACCCCAATCGATTTTCGCCAGCGCGTGGAAGTTGCCGCCCAGTCACTACGTCTTGTTGCGAGCGGAGGATGCAGGCCGTCAACCCCGCTGGCAGCCGTTTCAGACGCGCATCCGTTCTTCGATGGGGCCACGAACCCCCGAGGACTGGCGGGCTGCCCTCCTCGCCGAGCTCGATGCGGCTGTGACCCGTCAGCTGATGAGCGATGTGCCGGTCGGCTCCCTGTTATCCGGCGGTGTCGACTCGTCGGTGGTCACGAGCGTAATGAGCCACGCGCTACCCTACGCACCGCACGCGTTTGGCATCGGATTCCGCTCGCACGGCGATCGTAGCGAGGTGCTGGCCGCCCAGCGCGCCGCGGACGCCCTCAGAGTGCCGTTTACGCCGACGTGGGTGAATGATGCCGACTACCTGGCGGGGTGGCCCGAGGCGTTCGCTCTCATGAGTGAGCCGATTGGCAATTCGGGAGGACTACTGGTTCATCTCCTGTGTCGTACCGTCGGGCGGACTCACAAGGTCGTGCTGTCGGGGCAGGGGGCGGACGAGCCGCTCGGCGGTTACCCGCGACACATGGCCGAACGGTTGCGGAGAGTCGGGCGCTTGGCGCCGGGTGTGAGCTCCTGGGTGGCCGATCGGGTCATTGGTGCCGGAGCCGGGCATCGACTGGAACGCGTTCTGTCCGCTCGGGATGCCCTGGATCGCTACCTCGAAATCCTCGCGGTACTCGATCCGGAAACCGTCGACGCCATGGTGCCATACGGACCGGCTGCGCGGGAATTGGGCCGCACGTCGATTCGCCGCTGGATTCCCGAGGAAGCATCTGGGGACTCGCTGAACGATCTGCTCCGGGTCGATGCCCGGTTGTCGCTGGCGGACGACCTGCTCACCGTCGCGGATCACTTCTCGATGCGGGCTTCGGTCGAGCTGCGAGTGCCATTCCTGGATCTCGCTTTTCTCGACCTGGCCGAGCGCATGCCCAGTCGCTACAAGGTGTCCATGTTCGGAGAGCGAAAATGGTTATACCGCCAGGCGGCGATCCGCTCCCTGCCGCCGAGTGTGGCGCGTATCGTGGGAGGTGTACGCGGACGGGTCGGTCCCAAAATGGGGTTCACCGCACCCCTCGCTCGATGGTTTTCCGATGGCGACGGCACGCTCGGTCCTCTCGCGCACTGGCTGGAACCCCTGCTGGCGCGTGGAGTGCTCGTGCGGGAGGCAACCACAAAGCTACTCGCGGACCGGTCTCCGAGCGAGCGGCAGCGGGAGCTCCTGTCCTTGTATGCGCTCTCGCAGTGGGTGGCCGCGCGTAATTGATGGCGACGCCGCATTGGCCTGTCACCGCCTGCGTGGTCGCCCGTCTCGCGCATCCCCGAGGACCGATTCGCTGTTTCGCCCGACTGCTGCGCTCGCGAGGCTCGACTGCGCGGCTCGTCCACGATTTGACAGCGAGCGATTTCGCTGCGCATCGATAGGCTGGCGATAGCCCGCTGGATCGCTCACCCCCTGGCCCAGGCGGGATTGGCCATCGGAATCGCGGGGGCTGGACGGATCGCATTCAACAGTGTCGTGAGCCTGCGCTTCGGCACGGTTCTGTTCGGGCAATACGCGGCCATGGTGGCCGCAGTGATCCTCGTTGGGAGCCTGGCGAGTGCGGGGCCAGCTGCCGCGACCACGTTGGGCGTCGCGCGGCGGTGGGCCGTTACTCCCGGCGTGCTGCCCATCAGTCTGCTGTACTTCCTGTCGAGACTGGGGCTGTGGTTTCTTTTGCCCGGAGTGGTCGCCGGGATCCTCTGGGCCACTGTGCGAGGAACCCTGCCGCCGTTCGTGTGGGTCGTGGCGTTGATGGGCTATGTCGCCTATCAAGTCGCCCGGGCGTTCGGGTATTCGGTGCAGCAGGCAGGTGCAATTACCCGTGCTGAACTGATCGGGGCGGTGGTCCCGATACTCGCCGTGCTCGTGCTTGCGGCCAGGGCCGAGGCGGTGCCTGACACGTTCCTGGTGTTGGTGTTCGCGTCGGGGCCGCTCGGGTTCTTGGTCACCTTCGGTTGGTTAGTCCGGCGGTCAGTTCGTCTGAACGCGGACCCCCTAGACCCGGAAGAACGCCGCACGGCGATACGCGAGGGTTTGGTGTTCTTCGTGGGTGCCGGCAGCTCGATGACGATGCAGTACCTGCCAGTGATCATCGCGGAGCGGCTGCAAGAAACGACGACGGCGGCGCTCCTGTTTGGCGCGGTGCAGGCGACCGCCCCGCTCCTCCTCTTCTCTCGAGTCTATGGCGCGGTTATGATGCCGGCGTTCGCCGGCAAAGAGGAAACCGAACGAGCACAGGTGCATGTGGCATTCGTGCGGCCATTCTTCGTGGCAACACTTGCCGTTGCATTGGGCATCGCGCCCTGGGTGGTGTGGAGTCTGGGCCTCTCGCCAACGGGTAGGGCGTTGAGTATCGGGGCGTTGGTCGCCCTGATGACGCTCATGCAGGTCTGGGCGACACCGGCGGTTACCGTTCTCGGCGCCCAGCGACGTGAGCGCGTCCCGGCGTTGGCGAGTCTCGCAGGGCTCGGCGTGGCCAGCGGGATTTGGATCATCGGCGCGCAAACTGGAGAGACGTTTCTGCTCCCAGTTGGTCTCGCGCTTGGCGCAGTCATTCGCAGCCTGGTCCCGATGTGGGTGATTTCTGGCCGGCCGGTTGGTCGATTCGATCGTGAGCGTCGTGTGGGCCTCCTCGCGGCGGTCGGGATTTCGCTGGTGGTAGTCGTGACCGCCCGCGCTACGCCGGGGATTGCGCTCTTCGGTGGTGCTCTACTCGCCGCAGTCGGGCTCGGGATGGTATATCGCACCTGGCGTCACCTGCAGCCGGCCAATGAGGATCCTGCACGTTAACGACGTGGCCTCAGTGGGGGCGATTCTCGTACGCGCCTCTCATGGTCGCGACATGCTATACCAGCCGGCGCTGCGACGGGATGCCGGTGGAGGGGCTGGTGGGGTGGCTCGGCTGGCCTTTCGGCGCATGCGCGATGTGAGTCGATTGCGGCGTGCGTTTCGGCATGGTGCATTCACACACCTGCATGTCCATTATGCCACCTTCGCCATACTCGCGGACTTGGCCGGGATCGCCTATTCCCTGCATGTGCACGGCGGGGACGTGTTGCTCGACCTGGATCACCCTGTGAAGCGATCCCTGGTGCGGCGCGCCTTGCGAAGAGCGCATCGCGTGGCGGTGGCCACTCCGGACTTGGTGTCACCGACGAGAGTGCTGCGACCGGATGCGATCTACATCCCCAACCCTGTCGACGTGCCGGGCTCCATGCGGGCCTGGACGAATTCGCTCCGACCGCGAATCGTGATGTTGAGCAAGATGGATCGGTTCAAGGGGTGGCCTGATCAAGTCGGCCTCATGGAGGCGCTTGTGCGGAAGCTTCCCGCATTGGAAGTATCCTTCTTCGCGCACGGGCAGCTACCGGACGCGGAGCGGCAGCGGCTGACCAGCCGGTTGTTGGCACTGGGGGGCCGAGTGACGCCGCCACTGAGCCGAGAGGCATTCGCAAGCCACCTGGCCGCGCATCACTTTGCGCTGGGTCAACTCGAAGTAGGATCGCTCGGCATGTCGGAGTTGCAAGCGATGGCGCTCGGAGTGCCCACTATCGCCAATGTGAGCGCCCATGACAGCGTGGGAGATCGACCCCCGGTCATTCCCCCACGTGAGGCTGCCGAAGTCGTGGCATCCCTGTGGCACGATGGTCAGCAGGCGAACGCTCACCGGGGCCAGATGGGGCGCGACTACGTGGCTCAGCACCATCAGCCCGAGCGGTCGCTGCGCACTCTTGAATCCCTGCTGGTGGGAGACTTCAGGCCTTCATGAATGCCGACGTCGTCAAACTGGTGGCCGTCGGGGGCGGAGTCGTCGCCGTGTGGCAGTGGGTCCGAGCTCGAGCGCTGTTGCGACATGAGGCGCTCGTTTCGCTCGGGATCCTGGTGTACTTCGTGCTGGGCACTTTGAATATCGAGTTATTCAGCGACGACTGGAGTCCCCGGCTCAGCGTGACCCAGCGTGTGTGGCTGGTCGTGGCCATTGGTGTTTGGGGGTACCTCCTTGGGGCCTGGGTTGGTCGTTTCCAGGCGCGACGGGCCTTGCGCGCGAGAGATGCTTCGCCCGAGCGATTGACCACTGACGGTCGACGGCTCTTCCTCGTGGGGTGGATCGGGCTCATCGCGCTCCTCGTGCTCTATCGGGCTCCTGCGTTGACTGGCGGAGGTCGGGAGGAGCAGAGCGGCTATGTCACTGCTATCGCACAGCTGCTCATACCAGCCTATCTGCTGATTCTGGCGGCATCACGGGCGCGCGTCGGATGGCGCGTGTGGTGTGGGGCGTTCCTTGCGGGCCTTGGTCTCCTCGCATCTGGGTACCGTACCTACACGCTGGTCCTGCTCTTCAGCATGGCGCTCGTGTGGTTCATTCAACCGCGAACTGCTTTCGAACGACTCCGCGCGAGCCTCCTCTGCGTCGGGCTGTTCCTCACTATCGGGGTCGGCTTCGGCTATTGGCGGTTTCTTCGTGAGGGGAATGAGAGCGGACAGGAGTTGATTGGTTCGGTTTTTGGCGAGGCCGGTTCAAGACTGCAACTCGCGGCGGCATTCACCTATGTGGGGTTCTTTCGCGAAGGCCCGGCCATCCTCGGGTTCCTGGTTGAACGGACCCCAAAACTCGAGCCGTATGCGCACGGCCGGGCGCTCTGGGGCACGGTCACATCGCCCCTACCGGGACAGCAATGGGACGCCAGGGCCATCGTTTCGAAAGCGGTCTATGGCGCGCGTCAGACCTCGTTGGTATCGACGGTTTTTGGCCCCTGGTACCTCGACTTCGGACTTCCTGGGGTGGTTTTGGGTCTGGCGCTCCTCGGTTATGTGATGAGTCGACTCGAGGAAGGCGCATTGACGAAGCGAAGCCACGTGCACCAAGCGGCGTATGCCTATGGTCTGGTTCTGGTGGGTTTATCGATCCACACCGGCTTGTCGGACTTTGCGTTCGTGATTCTCATCCCGGCGGTGTTCATGTGGTCCACGCGGTCAGCTCACCGTTCGACGCCGATTCCAGAGCCCGTACCGAGCTAGGGGGAACAGGGCCATGCCCAACACCAGCGCCAGATTCCGCAACGGCCGAGATGGCCTGGGATTGACGTTCACCGGTACGACCAATTGAATGACCTGGACACCCCCGCGGGCCTGGATCTCGCTCGTGGCCAGTTGCTCCCGCACGCTCTGCAGGAGCCGCAGTTGAGCGTCGTATTCTCCCCGGAGACGTTGTTCGCGAAACCGGAGTGCCGGACTGTTTTCGAACAGGCGGTTGGATGTGTAGAACGCCTCCAATGAGTTCTGGATGGTTTGCAGCTGTTGCTGCAAATAAGGGAGCTGGCTCGACAGGAATTCGACCTTCGCGTCTGCGGCTGATGCGGTGAGACTCTTATTGATCTTATCCAGGAATTCCACCGTACTCGCCACGGTCCGGCGGGCCAACGCGCTGTCCGGGTGGGCAAACGTAATGGTGATGACGCGGCTCCGCTCGTCACGGATCACGTCCATGCGCTGAGTGAGCGCTCGCCGCCCCCGCGCCAATCGCACGGCCATAGGCGACGGCGAGGGGGTGAGCAAATCGACGAGTCGGCAGGGTGCGTTCTGTCCGCACGCCGTGACCGTGGTCGGGGTGGGCGACATGAGGACGCTGTCCAGAAATGGCGCGGACGCCAGGATGTCCGATTGAAATGCCAGCGGCAGCGTCGTGGTTCCCAGCCGCAATCCCGTACTGGCGGCCAGTGACGCGAGCGCCGAAGGAAGCTCGATGCCGGGATTCGAGGAGACGCTGATTCCGGTACTGGCGACAAACCGCTTCGGACCAGCGAGTATGTTTGCTGCGAGGCCCGCTATCCCACCGGCAACGACCAGCAGCGCGGCAAGGAGCGGTTCCGCCCGCACCCACGCCAATAGCGATTGCCAGAACTTCGCCACTCGGCTGGACCAGGCGTCGAAGTCCGCTCGGAACACGCTGAAGAGTCCCATGATTGCCGAGGTGCTGGTCAGCTACCGTCTCACGACCACCACAATGATCGCCACGGTGCTTGCCAGAATCTGCGCAATCGCGCCGAACAGCGCGACGTAGTCCGTGCGACGGGCGTTCGGGTCCTCGGCGGGCACGAGGACCTCAGAACCGGGACCGGGCTTGGGCTCCCCACCGAACAGGCCTCCCCGGCGGGTACGCACCTCGCCGTTCGCGAACCGCACGCTCACCGCTCTCTCGTCGGCGTGTTGCGCGAATCCACCGGCGGCGCTGATGTAGTAACTCAACCCCGCGCCGCGGCGCCACAGCACGCTGCCCGGCGAATTCACCGACCCGCTCACCTTCACGCTCGGCTGATACTCCGGCACCTGAATCGAGTCGCCGGGCTGCAGGATGATGTTGGCGGTGGACAGCGTGTCCCGAAGCGCACCCGCCAGGTCGATGTTGATCCGCCCCACTTCGTTTTGCTGGCGCACGAAGCGAATGCCCTCACCGTACGCTTGCGCCGTAAGTCCGCCCGCCCGGGCGATGACGTCGGAGAGCCGTTCGCTCTTGGTCCGCAACGAATACACACCCGGGTAGCGGACCTCCCCCGTCAAGGAAACCGTGCGTTGATAATCGAAATCCGGCTGCCGCAGGATGAGGACGTTGTCGAACGGCTCGAGCGGCACCTCGGGCGCCCCGGCCGACGGAAAGGCGAGACCGGGAGGACCGATGTAGCGGCCTGCGGAATCGCGATCCATGAGATAGGTCGAATCGAGCGACACCCGGATGGTCGTGGCCAGCTGCCCGGCCGAACGGTCGGTGGGGAGGCGGGCGATTTCCGCCTCCCGGAGGTAGGCTCCCACCCGGGGCCCGCGGGCGAGCAGCATCAGCTCGCGCAACGTCATCCCCGAGCGCCACGGGAACACGCCCGGTTTGGTGACCATGCCGGCGATCGCCACGGTGTACTGCGAATCGACGGGCGGCAGCGAGTCCACGGCGACCGAGTCGCCGTCCACGAGGGCCACGGGCGGGACCATCACGCCGTTCACGCCGCCGCTCTCCGCCATCGCCAGGGCCACGTCCACGGCGGCGCGGGCCGGCGCCGGCGGTCGGCGCTCGGCGGCGGGCAGATACCGGTGGATCGTGACGCGCTGCAGCGCGGCGTTGGGTCGAAACCCGCCCGCCGCGTCCAACAAATCCCGCAGCGTCTCGCCCGGCTGGATGGCGTAGATCGCCGGTCGGATCACGGCGCCGGTAACCTGCGCGCGCTGGCCGTGCGATGGTACGAACACGACGTCGCCGGTTTCGAGGCGCACGTCGTGCTTGGTATCGCCGCGCAGCAGGTAATCGTACAAATCCAGCGTGGCGACGATCTGGGCGTGGCGCCGAACCGCCACCTGGCGCATGTCGGCGCGATCGGTGATCCCCCCGGCCGCGTACAGGGCGGTGAGGACGGTGCCGAGTGAGCTGATCTGATACGCACCGGCCTGCGTCACTTCGCCGGTGACGTAGACCTGATTGGCCCGCACGTTGGCGACGGAGACATCGAAGTGTGTGGTGGGGTTATTCCGCCGCACACCCGAGTACACGCGGCCGAGCCGGGTGAAGAGCACGTCGCGCAGCTGTTCCAGCGTCAGGTTGGACACGAACACCTGCCCCACCTGCGGGATCAGCACGAACCCTTCGCGCGTCACCGGCAGCGTCGTAGTCAGCTCCACATCACCCGTGAGGATCAGGACCAGCTGATCCCCGGGTCCCAGGCGGTAGTCCGGCGGCACCGGCCCGGCCAGGAGCGGCAGGAACTGTGTCGTCGTCCGCTTGAACGCGTCGACGCCGAACACCAGGCTCGTCGATTCGGGTCGGGCGCGGGTCATGACGGCGCGCACGAATCCCGTGTCGATCGGCAGGTTCGTGAGCGTGACGTTGATCGGCTGGAGTCCGATGGCCTGCACGGCGGCGACCTGATCGACCGAGATGATGGGCGACGGCGCGCCCGGTGTTTCGGGAGCGAGATAGGCGTCGAGCAGGGTGGGGGGATAGCCCGAGGCCTGGAGTCGGGCTCGAATCTGGTCCGGAGTCATGCCGGACTGCAGGATTCGATTGCGGATCTGGGTCGCGAGGGCCGGGTTCTGTTGCAGGGCCTGTTGCAGGGCCTGCTGAGCTTGAGAGGGTGATGGCAGAGCGGGGTTCTGCGCTGCTGCTCGGGCTTGCGTGCCGGCCCAAAAGAGGAGGAAGCACAGTACACCTCGTCCAGCCGCGCGGGCCGGCGTCGCAGTCGCAAACGAGATCAGGTGGCTCATGGAGCGCGCGAAAAGATGGGACCTAAGCCACGGTGAGTCAAGGTGTTAGAGGAAGGCTTTGTACACCGCGGCGGTTTGGTCTGCGGTCCTTCGCCAAGTGAAGCCGTCAGCGCGGTGCATACCCAGGGCGATCAAGGCTTCCCGGCGATCCTGATCTTCGGACAGATCGACCAGCGCCTGGACGTACGCCGCGGGGTCGCGACCCTCCACGATGACGGCGGCATCGCCGCCCACTTCGCGCAGCCCACCGGCTCCGGATGTGACCACCGGGAGTCCGGAGGCGAATGCCTCGAGGACGGGGAAGCCGAATCCTTCATACAGGGAAGGGAAGAGCAGCACGTCCGCGGCCCGGTAGGCGCGACGCAGCGAGCGTTCGTCGGCGGACGGGATGCTGCGGATCACGCGCGACAACCCGAGTCGATCGATCAACGCGTCCTGCTCGCCGGTGATGCGACCGCCCACCTGCAGCAAAAACACGTCCACGCCCACCTCCATCCGCAACCGGGCCACCGTCTGGATCACGAGCGGGACGTTTTTTCGATCCACCGTGCTGCCGACGTGCAGCACGACGAAGGCATGCTCCGGAATCCGCCAGTCGCGCCGCCCGCGTTCCCGTCCCCCGGGCGCTTCCCGAAAGAACGCGCGGTCCACGCCGAAGGGCACCACGCGTATCTTGTGATCGTCGCCCAGCCACGTGGCCAGCTCGCGCTTCAACCACTCGGTGCCCACCAGATAACTGTCGGCGTGGCGCAGCGCCTTGAGCGTGCGGCGCAGCAGCCGGTTGCGGAGCGACTCGGCGACCCCGCCGGTGGGCGAGCGCAGGACGATTACGGGCATCAAGTCGTGGACCGTGATCACCGCCGGCCGCCGCCGCGCGCTGGTCAACATGTGCGCGTAGGCGTGATCGAGGATGTGCACGACGTTGGCGCGTCGCGCTTCACGGCGCAGCCGTTGCGGATAAAAGAAATAGCGGGCGGCGAAGCCCTGCGGCCCCCGCAGCGGACCGGGGAGGACCATGCGGGAGGGGTCGATCGGCTGGTTCCACCATCGCATGTAGCGCCCGGCCCCGGACCGGCGTCCATCGGTGCCTTCGTCGCGGGTCAAGGCCCCGATGTGCGCCGCCAGGCGCACGTCGAATCCCGGGTCGCCGCTCTCGAGCCAGTCGTGCAAGCGGTGAGCATACTTGTCCATCGCGGCCGCCCGGTCCAGGGGAAGGTCGGGGACCAGCAGGACCCGAGGCATGCGCGAGGTCACGACCGGCGCGGGGCCGGCCGCTGATCGGTCTGCGACATCAGTCGCTCCCAAAACGCCATGGTTCGTTCGGCGATGGCCTCGTCGCTGTACAGCTGGAGGGCACGCGCTCGTGCGGCGTGCGCCAGGCTCGCGCACCGCTCCCGGTCCAGCACTCCCTCCAGAGCCTGCGCGAGCGCATCCGCGTCACCCGAAGGCGTCACGAGCCCCGCTGCATCGATCAGCTCCGGCAGCACCCCGGTATCGGATCCGATCACGGCGACTGCGTTCGCCATGGCCTCCAGCAGCGTGGCGCTGGCCGGCTCGTTCCACGCCGCCGTGGGTCGGGACGGGACCACCAGCACGTCCAGCGACGGCCACACGTCGGCCATGCTGTCCGGTGGCAGGGCGCCGGCCCAGCGAATTCGCGCCGCCAGTCGGAGATCACTTGCGAGCCGCTCGAGTCGCTCACGCTCCGGGCCGTCGCCGACCACCGTGAGACGCCACTGTGCATGCCGATGGCGGCTCAGCGCCTCCAGCAAGGTATCGAGGCCGCGATGCGGCACCAGGCGGCCCACGAATCCGATGGCGAGGCCATGGTGAGCCCGTCGTGCGGGCGTGGTTGGGACGACCGCCCCCAGAGGCGGCACGACGTCCACCGGCAAGGCCGGAGTGTCGCGGCGGACCAGCGCCGCGGCCCCGGTGCTTCCCGCCAGAGCGCCCGCCAAGCGGCGCAAGGTGCGCCGCCGTCGCCAGCCCCCGAATACGGACTGCCGGCCTTCGAGATTAGCGAGCGTCACCAGCACGGTGGGAATCCGCAGACGCGCGGACAACCGCACGATCTGCCTCGCCATCGCCGTTTCCGGCTCCGCCTCGATCTGCACCAGGTCGGGCCGCTTGTCCCGCAGCAGGGCGGCCAGCTCGCGGCCGCCGAAGCGGGCCCGGTCGGCGTCGCCCGAGTGCCGGACGGGGATCGGGAACATCTCCAGTCCCTCGCGGCGCTCCCAGGTGCATTCGCGGACCCGCCCCAGCACGGGATCGCGCCAGCGCTGCGGCACGGCGACCGTCAGGTCGAGGCCGCGGGCCGCCAGCGCGCGCAGCTTGCCGCGCGTGGTCGGCTCGACGTAGGCGAGCGACGCGATCAAGACCCGGTGGATCACGAGAGTACGGATTGGGGATTCTGAATTGGGAAGTGGGCGGTACAGGACTCGAACCTGTGACCTCCGGTATGTGAGACCGGCGCTCTAACCAGCTGAGCTAACCACCCGCAATGCTAGACGTACAGGCGTTCGGTCGTGCGGGCGCCCTGGTGTTAACCTCCAGATCTGGACGCCCGAACGCCCGTCCGCCTGACCGCCTAGTCGTTAGCGTGGGCCCTCCAGGATTTGAACCTGGGACCGACGGATTATGAGTCCGCTGCTCTAACCTCTGAGCTAAGGGCCCCACAGCAGAATATAAGTGCAGAATGCAGAGTGCAGAATGAGTGAACCATTCAGCTTGCTGCACTCAACACTCTGCATTCAGAGCAGCCCCGCTCTCCGCAGGCTGCCCAGCTGATCGCTCCAGGCGTCGAAGCCGGCCAGGAGCTCGGCGGGTGACACCGTGGCGACGCCGGCCTTGCCCACTTCGATCCCCGCCGCGTAGGTCGCGAGCTGGGCGGCCTCCCGCACCGAGGCGCCGGCGGCCAGCGCGGTGCCGACCCAGGCCGTGACGGTATCTCCGGCGCCGGAGACGTCGTACACCTCACGCGCCATGGTCGGGATGCGGGTGGTCCGCTGGTCCTTGGTGACGAGGATCATTCCTTCATCTCCCAGCGTCAGCAGGAGGTTGTCCACGCCGAGCCGGTCCAGCGTGGCCGGCAACGCGTCGGGGTGAGCCAGGTCCAGGGCCGCGCCCATGGCCTGCTCGAGCTCGCGCCGGTTCGGTTTGAACACCGTCGCCCCGCGATAGGCGAAAAAGTGGCGGAACTTCGGGTCGACGACGACCGGGACGCCGCGGCGACGCGCCAGATCGAGGGCGCGCTCGATGACCCGCGGCGTGAGCGAGCCCTTGTTGTAGTCCTCCACCAGCAGCGCGTCAGCGTCCGCCATGGCGCGATCGAGCGCGTGTCCGAGGCTGGCGGCCGCCTCCTCGCCAATCGCGTCTTCCACTTCTTCGTCGATCCGGACGACCTGTTGGCCCCGCGCGACCACGCGGGTCTTGGAGGTGGTGGGGCGATCCGCGACGACCACCAGCCAGCCGTCGCGCAGCCGGTGCGCAGCCAGTTCCCGCCGCAGGGACTCGCCGCGGGCATCGCCGCCGATCACCGCCACGAGCCGGGCCTCGGCGCCGATCGCGGCGACGTTGGCGGCGACGTTGGCCGCTCCACCCAACGCGGTGCGTCGCTGCCGCACCGACACGACCGGGACCGGCGCTTCCGGCGAGATGCGCTCCACGTCACCCGCCAGATAGACGTCCAGCATCGCGTCCCCCAGCACCACGATGCGCTGCGTCGCCATTTTGGCGAGCAGCGCCTGGAGTCGCTCCCGGGTCAGCTCCACGGACCCTCCCCCTCCGCTCATGGGCGGGCAATTTATCGTCGTGCCGAGAGGCCGCTACGGCCCGGCTCCCCCCATCCGCACGCGAGGCCGGTGTTATCATTGGCGCGGTTTCCTCCGGATCGGGTGCACGCATGCGCGTCGAGCAACGTCGTGGCGGTGTGACGGAAACGTTGCACCGGATTCACGTCGCTGTGGTCGATGCGGGCGGGGCCCTCGTCGCGCGCGCCGGAGATCCGGATTTCGTCACGTTCTGGCGCTCGGCGGCCAAACCGTTTCAGGCCGTGCCCCTCGTGGCCGACGGGGCGGCGGACCGGTTCGGAGTGACGGCAGCGGAGCTGGCGCTGTGTTGCGCCTCGCATTCGAGCGAGCCGTCCCAGGTCGATCACGTGAAGGCTTTCCTGCAGCGCATCGGGTGCGGGGAGGGCGACCTCCGCTGCGGGCCGCACACGCCGCTCGCCGACCATGTCGCCAAGGACTATCAGGCGCGCGGCGTGCGGCTCTCTCCCGCGTACTCCAACTGCTCGGGAAAGCACACCGGGATGCTCGTCCTGGCGCGCCACCATGGATGGCCGATCGAGGACTACGATCGCCTGGCGCATCCCGTGCAGCAGCGGTGTCTTGCGGCGGTGAGTAAGTGGACCGGCGTGGCCGTGGAGCGGATCGGGACGGGCGTGGATGGATGCGGGGTCGTCTGCTTCGCGCTCCCGCTCCGGAGCATGGCGCTTGGCTACGCGAGCTTGGGGACGGGGGACTCGTCCCGGATCGTGGAAGCGATGCTGCGCCACCCCGAGCTGATCGCGGGAGAGCGCCGTCCCTGCACCGAGATGATGCGGGCGCACCCTGGCCGGGTGATCACGAAGGTCGGCGCCGAAGGGGTCTACAGTGCTCTGCTCGTCGGCGAGCAACTGGGGGTGGCGCTGAAAGTCGAGGACGGCCACGGGCCGGCCGCGGCCCTCGCGATGGCGGCGGTGCTGGAGCAGCTGGGACTCCGCCCGCAACCCGCATCCCTCGCCGAGCGGCCCAATTTCAACACGCGCGGCGAGCGCGTCGGCGCGCTGCGCGTTTTCGGGGCCTTGGAGCGATAGAAAGATGAAGCAACCGGATCGCCCGCCTCCTACATTGACCTTCGACGCGGCGACGGTGGCGCTGGTGCGGATCGCGATGGCGGTGGCGCGCGGCGACGAGACCGTGACGCGCGAGCGCATGCGCGCCGCGCGCGCGGCCAAGGTCCCGGATCGCTGGATCGACGAGCTGCTGCTGCAGGGCCTCCTGAACGTGGGATACCCGCTGTCGCTGGCCGCGTTCGCCGTGTGGCGCGAGCTCGCCGGCCCGACCGACGGGGGGGAATCGCTCCGCCATGGCGAGCACGGCAGCTGGGCCACGCGGGGCCAACAGTTGTGCGCCGAGGTGTATGGGCGGACCTACCACAAGCTGGTGATGAACCTGCGGGGCCTGCATCCGGCGCTGGAGGCGCTGGTGGTGGTCGACGCCTATGGGAAGCTGCTGGCGCGCCCGGGACTGGACGCGGCCCGGCGCGAGCTGTGCACGCTGGCCGCGATCACGATGCTGGAGACGCCGAAGCAATTGCACGCGCACCTGCGCGGCGCGCTGAATCTTGGCTGGAAGCGCGAGGACGTCGATGCGTTGCTGGTGCTGGCCGAGCAGGATCTGGGCGCGGCCCGGGCGCTGAAGCTCTGGGAGCAGTGGGCGGATGTGCGGGAGCGGAACCTGTGAATTGCGGATTGCGGATTTCGGATTGCGGATTGGCAAGGCGGGGTCGTGACGCCTCACGAGCTCAGAAATAGAACCAAGAAATTTGCCACAGCAATCGTGCGTTTGGTGGAAGCCATGCCTCGTTCGCGGGCAGCGGATGTTATCGGCAATCAACTAATGCGCTCAGGGACTTCCGTAGCCGCCAACTACCGCGCGGCTTGTCGAGCGCGTTCCCTAAGAGAATTCATCGCGAAAATGGGCATCGTTGAAGAGGAAGCTGATGAAACCGAGTTTTGGCTCGACTTGGCAGCCCAACAGCGACTCGGTGTACCGGAGCAGGTCGAAACATTGCGGAACGAGGCCGAGCAGCTCGTTGCGATCATAGTGTCGTCGATTCGCACGGCGCGGAGATCTCGTCGCTCTTATCCGCAATCCACAATCCGCAATCCGCAATCGCCGAATCCGCAATGTTCATAGACCGGGCTGTTGTGCATGTGATCGCGGGAGCCGGCGGCGCCGGCGCCTGCTCGTTCCGGCGGGAGAAGTTTGTCCCCAAGGGCGGACCGGACGGCGGCGACGGCGGCGCGGGCGGCAGCGTCTTCATCCGCGTCGATCCCAACCTCTCCACGCTGCTCGACTATCGCTATCACTCCCAGTGGAAGGCGGAGCGGGGCGTCCACGGCAAAGGCAAGAAGATGACCGGCCGCTCGGGCGCTGACCTCTTTCTGCCGGTGCCGCCCGGTACCGAAGTCCGCAACGCCGAAGACGGGGAAGTGCTCGGCGAGCTGCTGCGCCCGGGCGCGCTGTTGCTCGTCGCCAAAGGCGGCCGCGGCGGGCGCGGCAACGCGCGCTTCGCCACGCCGACGCATCGCTCCCCGCGCGAGTGGGAGCCCGGCACCTACGGCGAAGCGAAGACGCTCGAGTTGGTTCTCAAGCTCATCGCGGACGTGGGTCTGTTGGGCGAGCCGAACGCCGGCAAGAGCACGCTCCTGTCGGTGGTGTCGGCGGCGCGTCCCAAAATCGCCGACTATCCCTTCACGACCCTGGAGCCGAACCTCGGCGTCATCGGTCTGTCGGACCACCGCAGCTTCGTGATGGCCGACATCCCCGGCATCATCGAAGGCGCGCACGCCGGAAAGGGGCTCGGGCTCCGGTTCCTCCAGCACGTCGAGCGCACGCGGCTCGTCGCCGTGCTCGTGCCGGCCGACAGTCCCGATCCCCAGGCCACCTACGATCGGTTGCGGCGCGAAGCCGCGGCCTATAGCGAGGAGCTGGCGGCCAAGCCCCATGTCGTGGTCGTGACCAAGATGGACCTGCTGCCGGTCGGGGCGGCGCCGCCGGCGATCCGGACGGCGGATGCGGCTCCGGTGATTCCCGTGTCGGCCATCACCGGCGCCGGAGTGGCTTCCCTGCTCGAGACGCTGTGGCAAGCGCTGCGGACTCCGGTCACGACGACCTAGCCGCCTACCTGGCGCTGAGCCAGATCCCGGGCATCGGCGCCGCCCGGTTGCGCACCCTGATCGCGGCGTTCGGGAGTGCCGGCGGGGCGCTGACCGCCCCCCGGGGCGCGATCGCGGCGTTGCCCGGGTTCGGTCCAGCGGCGGCCACGGCCGTCCGCGCCACCGACCGCCGGGCGGGGCTCGAGATCATCAGCCAGCTCGAGCACTGCGGAGCCCGGGCGGTGATTCCGGGCGACTCCGGCTTTCCGGCGCTGGTGGCGGAGATTCCCGACCCGCCCGCGGTGCTGTTCGTCTGGGGCGACGCGTCGCTGCTGGCTCGGCCGGCCGCGGCGATCGTCGGGAGCCGAAACCACACGCCGTACGGCGCCGACGCCGCCCGGCTGCTCGCGGCCGGGATCGCCCCGGCGGTCGTGGTCGTCAGCGGCATGGCGCGCGGATTGGATGCGATCGCTCATAGCGCGGCCCTCGACGCCTCGGGCGGCACGATCGGCGTGCTCGGCAATGGGTTCGGTGTGGTCTACCCGGCGGCGAACCGCGCGCTCTACGAGCGCGTGGCTGCGGACGGATGCCTGGTGACGGAGCTGCCGCCGGGCGAGCGACCCCGGGTGAGCACGTTTCCGCGTCGCAATCGGATCATTTCCGGGATCGCGGGCGTGACGGTTGTGGTCGAAGCGGCGGTCAACTCGGGAGCGCTCATTACCGCCGATTGCGCGTTGGATCAGGGTCGCGGGGTACTGGCCGTCCCCGGCCCGATCACGAGCCCCACCTCGACGGGGTGCAACAAGCTGATTCAGCAAGGCGCGAAACCGGCGCTGTGTGCCGCCGATATTCTGGAGGAGCTGGGGATCGCGTCGACCGTTCCAGGCGGTGGCGGGGGTGGGCCGGCCGCCGCGATGCCGCGTCCCCGACCGACGGACCTGAACGAGCTGCAGCGCTCCCTCTGGGAAGCACTGGCCGCCCACGCCGAACACGTCGATGCTCTGGTGGCGGGGACCGGGTACGGCGTCGGTGAGGTGCCCACGGCGTTGACGGAGCTGGAACTGCGTGGCGTGGTGGCGCAACGGCCGGGAATGATCTTCGCCTTGGCGTAGCGGTTATGCTTTCCCGGTGCGGCATATCTACGTCCACGTACCGTTCTGCCAGCGACGCTGCTCGTACTGCGACTTTTCGATCGCCATCCGGGCGCGCGTTCCGGCGCGCCAGTACCTCGAGGCGATCCGCCGGGAGCTGGCGCACACCATCGCGCCCGGGACGGATCCGCTCGACACGATCTACTTTGGCGGCGGCACCCCCTCGCTCCTCCCCGCGGCCGGAATCGCCGCGGTGCTCGAGGCGATTGCGTCTCATACATCCGTCGCCGCCACCGCCGAAATCACGCTCGAAGCGAATCCCGAGGACGTGACGGCGGAGGCTGCCGCGACATGGCGGGCGGCCGGCATCAATCGCGTTTCCCTGGGCGTGCAATCGTTCGACGATCGCGTGCTCCGCTGGATGCATCGCGTCCACGACGGGGCGCGGGCGGGCACGGCGGTGCGCCGGCTCCGGGGCGCGGGATTCGACACCATCTCCCTCGATCTCATCTTCGCGCTCCCCGTGGCTCTGCAACGCGACTGGGGCCGTGACCTCGCGTCGGCGCTCGCGTTGGAACCGGAGCACCTCTCGCTCTATGGCCTCACGGTCGAGCCCCGCACGCCCTTGCACCGGTGGATCGCGCGCGGCGCCACCAGCGCCCCGAGCGACGAGCGGTACGCCGAGGAGTATCTCGTCGCGCACGATCGTCTCGCCGCCGCCGGCTACGCGTTCTACGAAGTCTCGAACGCCGCGCGCGGCGGCCGTCACTCGCGGCACAACAGCGCGTACTGGACAGGGCACGCGTATGCCGGCCTCGGGCCGGCCGCGCACTCATTCGATGGGCGCTCCCGGCGCTGGAATATCCCGGCGTGGGAGGCGTATCGACGAGCAATCGAGGCCAGCGGCCGGGCGACGGAGTCGGAAGAGATCTTGACCGACAAACAGCGGGCGCTGGAACGCGTGTACCTGGGTCTGCGGACCGATGCGGGCCTCGCGCTCGAGGACTCCGGCAGCTCCGGCGCCGCCCGCGCCCCACTGGTGGCCCAGGGGTGGATCGTAGAGCGGTCCGGGCGCGTGAAGTGCACGGTGGAAGGATGGTTACGACTCGATGCTCTCGTGGCTGCCTTGACCGAGCCGACGACGACTTCGTAATTTGTTTCAACCAAAGAGGTTGGATACTTGACGACTCTCAGCGAGCGCGAGCGCGCGGTTCTGGGCGCCGTGATCGAGACGTACGTGCACACCGCCGAACCTGCCGCCAGCCGGACCATCGCGAAGCGGTTTGGGCTGAGTCTATCCGCCGCCACCATCCGCAACACGATGAGTGACCTCGAGGAGAAGGGGTACCTCTACCACCCCCACACCTCGGCGGGCCGCATCCCCACCGATCGCGCCTATCGCATGTACGTCAACGCATTGATGCACCCATCGGCGTTGACGCGGAACGAGGCCCACCACATCCGCGAGGAGCTGGCCGGGCGCAGCACCGCGGTCGATCAGATTCTCGCCCGGGCGGCGCAGGTGCTGAGCGTCCTCACCCAGGAGCTGGGTCTGGCCATCGGCCCCTCCCTGGACGAAGCGGTGCTGGAGCGGCTCGATCTGGTGCAGGTGGCGAGCGATCGCCTGTTGCTGGTGCTGACCCTGAAGCACGGGGCGGTGCGAACGATCTTCGTCGATGTCCCCTCACACATGGTTGCCGAGGGTGTGGCCCAGGTCGCGGTCGTGCTCAACGAGCGCCTGGGGGGGCTGACGCTGAAGGAGATCCGGGCCACGCTGCCCGACCGCCTCCGCGATGCCGCCTCGAGTGCGGAGTCGAGTGAGCTGCTGAACATCTTCGTGCAGGGGGCGGAGGAGCTATTTGACGTTCCGTCCACGGCCGGCGGCGATCAGTTCGGCGGCGGGGTCCTGCTGTCGTCCGCGCAGCTGCTCGCCGGGCAGCCCGAGTTCGCCACCGCGGCCAGACTGCAGGGACTGCTCGAGGTGACGGAGCGACGCGATCGGCTGCGGGACGCCCTGGCCGAGCGCACCTCGCCGGGCTTGACCATAACGATCGGCAGCGAGCATCACGACCCGAATCTGTCCGCGTTCACGCTCGTGACCTCGTCGTACCGGTCCGGACCGCTGGCGGGCGTGATCGGCGTGCTGGGTCCGACCCGAATGCCCTACGACAAGGTCGTGGCCTTGGTGGACCACACGAGCCGGCTCGTCGAGGAGCTCATGCAATGAGCCGCCGCCGCGATTTCTATACGGTGCTCGGCGTCGAGCGCGACGCGACCGAGGCCGAGATCAAGAAGGCGTATCGGAAGCTCGCGATGGAGTTCCATCCCGACCGCAACAAGTCTCCGGAAGCCGAAGAGCGGTTCAA
>Ga0187893_10006517_pt1 | contig 19906 bp, 23 predicted proteins | sample MA1701074metaG_FD_139574 | JGI IMG/M metagenome (GOLD analysis project Ga0187893, IMG submission 139574) | White microbial mat communities from a basaltic lava cave in the Kipuka Kanohina Cave System on the Island of Hawaii, USA - MA170107-4 metaG ...
GTTTCCAGTTACCAGTTCCCAGAAGTCGAACGCGCGCGCTCTGCTGGAAACTGGAAACTGGGAACCGGGAACTGTGCCGCAATGCAGAAAAGCTATACGAACTTCTGAAATCCGGCACTTAGGGTCCGACCTTGAGCCGGAACCCGTACCGGGTGTCTTCCGGCCAGGGGCTGAGCGGGGCCAGCGCCTCGACCTTGAGGAAGTAGTCGCCGTAGTGGCGGCTTTCGAAGCGGAGCTCGCCCTCGCGCTCGATCTCCGCCGACGCGATCGGCACCCGGTTCCCGTCGAAGACGGTCGCCCGGAGGCCGGGCCGAGCGCCCTCCGGCCGGGTGAAGGCGAGCGACACGGGGATGCGGGACGGAGGCGCCTCCTCCTCCGGGTGTCCTTGCGACGGGGGCGCGGGGCGCTGGAAGACGTAGAAATCGGTGTCCAGCCCTCCCGGGTCGAGGCTCGCGTCCACGGCCCGTCCCGGGGCGACGTAGGTCGACATCATGAACGTGTCGTTGCACTCGTTCGGGTCCCGGGGCCCGGCCAGGGTCCGCTTGGCCGCGTTGAGCGGCGAGTCCGGGTCGAAGCGGCTCCAGAGGTACCCCTCGTCGATCCCCTCGTTCCGTCCGAGGATCTCCTGCGCCGCGGCGACGAAGGCCCGCGCCTCCTCGCGCCGCCCCTCGCGGGCGCGGGCCTCGAGATCCATGAGCTCCGGCATCCGGGCGTAGAAGGCGGCCCGGTCGGCGAAGAGGGGGGAGGGACTCCCCTCCGGGTAGATCCGCTCGGACATCTCGCGGGCGTGGCGCGCGGCGCGGAGGAACCACTCCCTGGCCTCGTCGGGCCGACCGCGGTGCCTCCAGAGGTAGATCCCCTGCTTGTAGAGGCACTGGAGGATGAAGCCGTCCATGGTGCTCTGGTAGAGGTAGAGCCCCATCTGGGTCTTCGAGGAGCCCTGGTCGATCCTCTCGAGGTCCTTCCGCGCGCGCTCGAACCAGGGGATGGCCAGCTCGAAGGCGCTCCGCGGCCTCGCGGCGGGAGCGTCCGCCAGCTCGGCCTGGAGCTCGGCGTCCTCCTCGATCCACGCCAGCAGCGGGAGGTCGAGCCTCCCGTCCCTCCAGGACGGCTTGTGCAGGAGGGTGTACCCGAGCTCGTACTTCAGGTGCGGAGAATCGGGGAGCATCCGGTTCCCCTGCCGGAGCCACGTGAGCCCGAACTTCGTCCACTCCCAGGCCTTCTCCGGGTCCCGGAAGCCGTTTGCCACGTTGTAGGCCGAGTGCCAGCCCAGGTGCGACCAGACCTCGGGGTTCCGGGGCTGGAAGTAGGAGATGAGCTTCAGGATCTCCCGCCGCTCGTACCAGCGCCGCTCGTCTTCCACGCGCTTGAGCTGGATCCAGAGGACGTCGATCACGACCGCGCGGAAGGCCCCGAAGAAGAGCGAGGCGACGTAGGTGGGGACCATGTCGCCGGCCGGCATCTCCGCGACCTTCGTGTACCGGTCCTCCAGGCGCTTCTCGGGGCGCGGGTCGAGCCCGTGGCGCTGGACCGCGACCAGCGCGGCCAGGAGGATCCCCAGGACGATCCAGCCCTTGCGGGTCACTATCCGAAGTCCTTGAAGACCATGATCAGGACGCCCAAGAGCGCGAGACCCGCCGCGTGGGGGAGCGACCAGGCCGCCGCCCGCGCCAGGTCCCGGCCCGACACCTCGTGGTCCTTGAGCAGCCAGAGCGAGTAGTCGAAGCGGGCGAAGTCGGGGATGGCCGCGAGGACCCCCCTGGAGAGGAACGTCGACGTGCGCAGGACCCACGGCGGGAGGTCCTCGGGAGTCCGGCTCCGCCCCGCCGCCTTCGCCTCCGAGAGCGCGCGGTCGATGTCCCTGGCCCCCTCGGCCACGTATCCGTGGGCCGATCCCACGAGGTAGAGGAGGATGCCCATCAGGACGCTGAGCGGGGCGGAGAGGAACGTGGACGTCATGAGCGTGACCGAGAGCACGAGGAGCGACTGGAGGAAGAGGAGCCCGAGCCCGCGGACGAAGGCCAGCTCGAAGGAGCCCGGCCGACGGTAGAGGACCAGCCGCTCCCGGGTCCCCGCGATGAAGCCGTCCGGGTCGAGCGCCTGGAAGAGGACGTCCACCCGGCCCTCCGGGCCCACGAGGTCCGCGGGAAAACCGAAGTCGAGCTCCTCGTTCGTGTTGAGCGAAAGCTCGGCCACCGTCCGCGTCTCGCGGGCGTTCCGCACCCGGACGCGGACGTTCCCCTCGGTCCGGAAGCGGTCGGTCGGGGATCCCAGGTAGAGGCGGCAGCGGGCGCGCAGCTCGTCCCCGAACCAGGACCGTTCCAGGCCGGAGTAGGTCCAGACGAGCGCCCGCTCGCCCCCCGAGACCACGGCCTGGAACGGCTCGTCCCAGTCGAGCGTTCGGCCGCCCACGTCGGCGAACTCCGCGGCGGAGACCCGCGGGTAGGCGACGAGCGGGGGGAAGTCCTTCCCGGCCAGGAACTGGACGGCGCGCAGGAAGAGGAGGGAGATCGCGCCCATCCCGAGGAGGAAGACGGCGATGAGGAGGGCGTAGCCCAGGTAGCGGCCGAGGAAGACGGCCGGCTTCGAGACGGGCTTCGAGACCAGGACGTAGATCCGCTTCTGCTCGAAGTCGGCGGGGAGCGAGAAGCCCGCCAGGAAGAGCGCCACGATGGCCGTGAAGACGGAGGCCGCGCGGAGCGACCAGACCTCGATGAGCCGGAGGCGGCCCTCCATGTTCACCGAGGGGAAGAAGAGGACGCAGGAGAGGAGCGCCGCCGCGAAGAGGAGGAGGATCGTGAAGACGCGCCGCCGGACCGCCTCCTTGAGCGTCATCAGGGCGATCGCCCAGACCCGCCCCGCCCAGGCGCTCACGGCCGCTTCTCCTCCGGCTTCGGGAGCGTGAGGCCGTCCCCGCTCTCCCGGACGGTGCGGATGAAGACGTCTTCCAGCGTCTCGAGCGTGTTCTCCGAGCGGACCAGGCGCGCGCCCTCGGCCTGGGCGATCCCCTCGATCTTCCGGCGGGCTTCCTCGGAGAGGTCCTTGAACGTGAGGGTGACGGAGTCGCGCTGGACGAGGATGTCCTTCACCGCGCCCTGACGCTTGGTCTGGCCCTGGTGGAGGATCGCGATGTTGTCGCAGACGTCCTGGACGTCCGCCAGCAGGTGGCTCGAGAGGAGGACGGTCCGGCCGCGGGACTTGAGCTCGAGGATGAGGTCCTTGATTTGCCGGGAGGAGATGGGGTCCAGGCCGCTCGTGGGCTCGTCCATGATCACGACCTCCGGGTCGTTGATCAGGGCCTGCATGAACCCGACCCGCCGGACCATCCCCTTCGAGTACTCGCGGAGCTGGCGCTTCCGGGCGTGGGCGAGGCCGAAGCGCTCGATCAGCTCGTCGGCGCGGCGGCGGCGCGTCGCGCGGTCGAGGTTGAAGAGGCGCCCGAAGAAGTCGAGGGTCTCGTCGGCGTTGAGCCAGCGGTAGAGGTAGGACTCCTCCGGGAGGAAACCCAGCCGGGCCTTCACGGCCACGTCCGTGGGGGCCTCGCCCAGGACGCGCGCCCAGCCCTCGGTGGGGAAGATGAGGCCGAGCAGGAGCTTGAAGGTCGTGGTCTTCCCGCAGCCGTTGGGACCGATCAGGCCGAAGACCTCGCCCTTCTGGATGGAGACCGTGAGGGCGTCCAGGGCCTTGTGGCGGGGCCGGCCCCAGAAGTCCTTGTAGACCTTGGTCAGCCCGCTCGTCTCGATGACCGGCGCCATAGGGTCCGATCAAACAAAAAGGCCACGAAAAACGAGTCGTCCAGCCGATCGCGGCCGATGACTCCTCCTCCGTGGCCTGCTGCGGGGACCCGCGCTCCTAGCGCAGGTTGGCTTCCTTCTGCATCTTCCGGATGAGCTGGCGCTCCTGGCGGCGCCGCTTCTCGCTGGGCTTCTCGTAGAACGCGGTGCGCTTGATGTCCCGGGTCAGCCCCTCCTTCTCGCACGCCTTCTTGAAGCGCTTGAGGAGCTGGTCCAGGCTCTCGTTCATCCGGACCTTGACGCGGATCAAACCGACACCTCGCTTGCCTGACGCCCGGGATTATATACGGGCGCCCCCCGGGCGGGCAACAGATTTCGCGGCCCGTTTTCCCCTCCCGTCTGGACAAAGGCTCGGGGGTGGGATATAGTCAGGATCGGAGAGGGAAGTCCCGCCGGGTCTTCTAGGAGAGAGAGGGGGCCATGAAAAGCAAGGGCAGTGCGAGTCTCTACGAAGTCCTGAAATCGGCCTCTCGCCCCTCCGATCCGCCCGGCGCCGCCGCGTCCGAGGCGACGCCCCCTCCGGCCGCCGCCGAGCCGGGCGCCTCGCCCACCCTCCAGGAGCGGCTGGCCGCCTACAAGGCCGCCAAGCTGTCCGCCGTGGCGCCGCCGCAGCCGGCTCCCGCGGCGCCGCCCTCCGAGGAACCGCCTCCTCCGGCATGCGCCTCCCGTGACGAGTCCGGTCCCGTCGCCGGCCCGAAGGGGCCCGGCGAGAGGGCCTTCCGCCTCACCTACAACACCGCCGTCTTCGCGGGGCTCGTGGGACTGGGACTCCTCTTCATCTCCTACGCGATCGGCGTGCAGTCGGGGAGGAAGCGGGCCGCCGAGGCCGTCCCGTCCGAGGCCGCGGCCGCGACCCCGCGGGCGGCGGACCCCGTTCCGGCCCCCCCGCCCCCGGCGCCTCCCGCGCCCGCCGTCGAATTCACGATCCGTGCGGCGGAGTGGCGCTACGGCACGGCGCAGGAGCGGCTCAAGGCGAACACGGCGGCCGACGATCTCCGGAAGGCGCTCGACCGGGCGAACCTCAAGGGTGCGAAGAAGGTGGTGATCCAGAGGGCCGGGGAGCCTCGCCTGGCGCTCTACCTGGATTCCTTCGTCGATCCCTCGGCCGCGGCCGTGAAGTCCCGTCTCGCCTCGATCCAGAAGCTCAAGGTCGGGACCCAGTTTCCCTTCGCCCAGGCCCAGGTCGAGGAGGCTCCGAAGTAGCGGAACGAAGCCGGCCGGGGGATCGCTCCTTCTTTTGGGTTGATTCGGGGTGGGGGATTTCGTATCTTCACCCCTCGCCATGTCGATCCACAAGAGCCTGGCGACTTCCGGCAAGCTCAAGCGGCACCGGAACGTCCTCACGCGGACGGAGCGCCTCGACGTCCTGAAGCGGGAAGAACGCTGGAAGGACGGACAGTCCATCTTCGGCCTCCCCAAGGTCCGCAACATCATGATGCGGGCCAAGAAGAAGAAGGAGGAGGAGGCCGCGGAAGGCGCGGCGGCACCGGCGGCCGGCGCGGCTCCCGCCGCGGGGGCCGCTGCGGCTCCGGCGGCGGGCGCGGCCGCTCCCGCCAAGGGCGCGGCTCCGGCCGCGGCCCCCGCCAAGGGCGCCGGGGCAGCTCCCGCCAAGGGCGCCGGGGCGGCCGCCGCCAAGAAGGAAGAGAAGAAGAAGTAGTCCGGGAGGAATCCCGGAGCCCCTCGCCCGCTACTTCACGATCGTGATCGCCGATCCCGTCCAGGCGCGCAGGAAGCGGTCCCGGGGAAGCCAGCACCGGCCGGACTGGGAGTCGATCAGGGCCACGCCTTCAGGCCGCACCTCCGCCACCATCGTGCAGTGGCCGACCAGCCAGGTGTGCCGGAGGGACACGAGCGAGGGCGCCGTCAGCTCCTCGTAGGAGCAGCGCCGGATCCAGGGGACCCCGTCCCCCGCCAGCTTCCGCCGCAGGCCGAGCATGAGGCCGCTCTCGCTCGTGCCCCCGAATCCGGGGCGGGTGGCGGAAAGCTCCGCCATCTCCCGCTCGGTGGAATCGATCCCGTACCAGTGGAGGAGGGCCACGGCGGAGGCCGGGCCGCAGGTATAGTCCGAGGTCTGGAGGCAGACCCCGTCCGCCCGGACCCGGCCGTCCAGGCCTTCGAGCGAGTCCCGGGAGACCCAGGCCGTCAGGCCGGTCCGGAGGATGAAGAGGCCGCCCAGGACGAGGAGGGCGTCGCGTTTCCAGACGGAGCTCCGGGCGGCGTGGAGCCCCGCCCCGGCCAGGAACGCGGCGGGCGCGACCGCGAGCCAGGGCTCGAGGTACGGGTAGGCGTCCCAGGGGAAAAGCCGCGCCTCGAGGGCCGCGACACGACCCAGGGCGAGCTTGGCGACGAGCACCGCCAGGAGGGGGATCCCCGCGCCGACCGCCCACGGCATCGACCGTCGGGCGACGAGGGCGCCCGCGACCGCGATGGCGGCCAGGAGCGCGACCGGGAGGATCGTCTCGGTCATCACGGCCGGCTCCTCGCCGCGCGCCGCAGGAGCGCCTGCTCGAAGAGCTCCTCGAGCTCCTCGCGCGGGAGGCCGCGGGCCTCCTCGAGGGCCTCCTCGAGCTTCCGGAGCACGGCCGCCCGGCGGTCCCCGCGGGGCGACCGGGGCGCCCTGGCCGCGTAGATGCCCGCGCCGGGCCGCGACTCGAGGAGCCCTTCGTCCTGGAGGAGGCGGTACGCCTTGGCGACCGTGAGGGGATTGACGCCCAGGCGCACGGCCGTCTCCCGGACGCTCGGGAGCCGGTCCCCCGCCTTCCAGCGCTCCTCCGCCAGGAGCGCGCGAAGCTGCCGCTCGATCTGGGCGTAGAGCGGGACGGCGCTGTCCAGGTCCACCCGGATCGGGAAACTCACGGCTTCACCAGCCGCTTCAGCTTCGCCGTGTCCGCGTAGAGGTCCACGTAGCCGCAGTCCACGCAGACGCGCGCGCGGACCTCGACCATGTTCTCGTCGAAGGTCCAGAACCTCGTCCGCGACGCCTTGAAGTAGACCCGGCCCGTCGAGGAGAGCCTCCCCTCGGCCAGGTTCCGGGACTCGCACCAGAGGCATTCCCCTCGCGCCATCGCCGGCCTCCTCCGATTGGACCGTATTATATCACCAATACGGTCCGGCGGGAGCTTTCCCCTCCGCCGGCGCGCGGATCGGGGGAGGGCTTCAGCGGCGGAGCTCGGCCTCGATCGCGGCCCTCTGGGCGGGGTCGCGGGACTCGGCCAGGGCCCGCTCGAGGTGCGCGCGCCCCTCGGCGGGCATGCCGAGCGCGCGGTAGGAGAGGCCCATCTCCAGGAGACGCCTGGCGCGGAAGGCGGACTCCGTCAGGGGGAAGTGGTCGTAGGAGGCCTTCCAGGCGGCCACGGCCAGGTCGTGCCGGCCGTTGGCCGCCCGGGCCTGGCCCAGGGTCCCGAGCGCGTGGGCCAGGTCGCGCTCGGCCCGGAGGGTTTCGCGGCGGCGGACGGCCCGGATCGCGGGCGTCGTCTCGCGCTCCTCGTCGCGCCGGGCGCGCTCGAAGACGGACGTGTACTCCGCGACCGCCGCCCCGGCCATCGACTCCGCCTCCTCGAGGTCCCTCTTGAGCTCGAGGTGGAGGTGGGCGAGGTTGTTCAGGACCCGGGGGTCGGCGGCGTTCGCCCGGCGGGCCTTCGCGTACTCCGCCAGCGCGGGCTCCGGCTTGCCCTGGTGGAGCAGGCAGTTGCCCAGGCCGACCCTCGACTCGTAGTGCTCCGGGTCGAGCTCGAGGGCCTTCCGGAAGAGGGCCTCCGCCTCCGCGAAGAGGCCCTTCGCCTCCCGGTGCCCCGCCTCCCGGTAGAGGTCGTCCGCCTTCGAGGGCTCGATCTCGACCATGTAGTGGCCGGGCTTGGCCCAGACCGATTCAAGCTCCTCGTAGCCGATCAGCCGCTTCCCGGCGCCGTAGTCCTCGCAGACGACCTCCCGCTCGCGGTCGTTGTAGCCCGTGACGACGAAGAAGTGGAAGAGGCCGCCCCCGGACTCCACCATGATGAGGGGCGGGACGCCCCGGTCGATCGCCCGCTTGATCCGGCCCACGCTCCCGTCGACGTAGGTCGCCTTGAGCCCCCGGAGGAGGGCCACGAGCGAGGGGTCGGCGGAGGAGATGCCGATCTTCCGGGGGTCGCGCACCTTCCGGGAGACCTCCTGGACGTCCGCCGGTCGGCCCCAGTAGTCCATCACCGCCGCCAGGCTCTCCGGCCCGCAGTCCGCGGTGAGCCGGCTCTTCGGGAGCGTCACGGGTCGGGGCAGGACCACGTAGCCCCGCGCCCCGGGGTCGTCCGGAAGCCGGTCGAGCGCCCGGCCCAGGCCGGAACAGGCGGCGAGCGCCGCGAAGAGGGGAAGGAGGAGGGCGCGGGGGAGGCTCGGGGTTCGACCTGCTTGATCCGCCGGGTCGCGCCCAGGCGCCGCAACCCGGCGGATCAAAGCCGACTCGCCGCTAGTTGGTGACTTCAAAATAGATGAACGTGAGGATGGCCAGGAAGCCGGCCCCGATCAGCCACTCGTACCAGTAGAGCGCGCCGGCCGACTGGATCCGGTCGGTGTCGGCCGCGAACCAGGCGAGCTCCTGCGCGCCCATGTGACGCGCGCGCTGCTCGGCGGCGGCGGGAGAGCTTCCCAGCTCTTCGAGGCGGGCCTGGACGGCCTTGCGATGCGCGGGGTCGGACTCGTCGTAGGCGGTCGGAATGACGTCGGCGAGGCAGGGGACCGCCCCGACCTGGATCGCGAGAAGGCAGAGCAGCGCTTTTCTCACGGTCGTGTTCCTAATCGTTCCGGATGGCGAAGATATAGTAACCGAAGCCCACGCCGGCGAGCGCCACGAACCCCAGCACCCACTCCCACCACAGGTTGTCCGACTGTCCGCCCCAGATTTCCTGGCCGACGAGCTGGAGCCGCTCCGGGGCCTGCGCGAAGTAGGACGCCTCGGCGTCCCCGAGGCGGGCGGCCTTGAGGCGGGCGTCCTCCGCGGCGAAGCCCAGCTCCGCCAGGCGCGACTCCACCTTCGCCTGGGCGCCCGAGTCGGAGGCGTACCGGGTGGGGATGACGTCCGCGCGGAGGGGCGCGGAGAAGAGCGTGGCGGCGAACAGTGCCCCCAGGAGACGGCTCGGGAATCGGCGCATCGAACCCTCCTCAGTCTCGGCTCGCCGGCAGGCCCCAGTCCCCCAACCCGATGAACCGCACCAGCCTATCGGGGTCGCCCGGGGAGTGTCAATAAAAACGCCACCTTGACCCCGGCCGGGCGGCGGGACTATGATCTGGACGGAACGCCGGCCGGGATTCCTGCATGAAGAAGAAGGCCGTGGCCCTCCTCTCCGGGGGGCTCGACAGCATGCTCGCCATCCGGGTCCTCCTCGACCAGGGGGTCCCGGTGACGGGGGTCCGGTTCATCACGCACTTCGGATGCGACCCCGTGTCCCCCGGGTCCTGCGGCCACGACGTCGAGCCCCTGGTCAAGCTCTGGGGCCACCTGGGCTTCACCGTCCGCATGTCCCACCTGGGCCAGGACTACATCGACATGGTGAAAAACCCCCGCTTCGGCCGCGGGAAGAACATGAATCCCTGCGTGGACTGCCGGATCATGATGCTCGACTGGGCCCGGGAGACCCTCGAGCAGGAGGACGCGGGTTTCCTGGTCACCGGCGAGGTCCTCAACCAGCGGCCCATGTCGCAGACCCGCGAGCGCTTCCGCCAGATCGACCGCGAACTCGGCCTCGAGGGACGCGTGCTGCGCCCGCTCTCGGCCAGGCTCCTCGAGCCGACGATCCCCGAGCGCGAGGGCGTCGTGGACCGCTCGCGCCTCCTGGACCTCTCCGGACGAGGGCGGACCCGCCAGTACGAGCTGGCCGCCCGCTACGGCATCACCGAGATCCCCCAGCCCTCCGGAGGCTGCCTCCTCACGGACCCCGGGTACTCGGCGCGCCTCCGCGACCTCTGGGATCACGACCCGGACGCGGGCGCGCGGGAGCTCAACCTCCTCCGCGTGGGTCGGCACTTCCGGCCCGGCGCGCGCTGCAAGGTCGTCGTGGGGCGCGACGAGAAGGAGAACCACGCGCTCGAGGCCTTCCGGGGCAAGGGAGACGTCCTGGTCTACCTCAAGGACTTCCAGGGCCCCAGGGTCCTCGTCCGCGGGGAGCACGGTCCGGCCGAGATCCGGCTCGCGGCCGGCCTGGCCATCCGCTACGGCGACGTGCCGGGGAAGGCTCCCGCGGACGTGATCGTCGACCGGAAGGGCGGCGTTCCCGCCGTGCTCCGGGCGGACTGCGCGCGCGAGGAGGACTATGCCCCGATCCGGGTCGGGATCCCCGGTCAGGGGGCCGCCACCTCGAGCTCGAAGCGCGCCACCGAGCGGCCGCGCTCGCCATCCCAGAGGTAGAGCAGCATCGGCGCCCGCTCCCCGGGGCTCGCCCCCTTCTGCACCTCCAGCGTGAACCCGGTTCGGGCCGGAATCCGGCGGAACTCCGATAGGACCTGGACCGAGGGGTGCTCGCTCACCAGGACGCCGTACTCGCAGGCCCCCTCGACCTCCGGCGTCCAGGAGACTTCCGCCCCGGGGAGGAGGGGGCGGTCGGTCCTCCCGCCCTTGAGGGCGGTGGAGCCCTCCCGCACGGGGGGAAGCTCCGACGCGGCCTCGACCAGGTGCAGGAGCGCGCCCCGGACGTTCGCGCTCACCTCCCTCCGGATCTCCTCGGGCTTCGCATAGAACCCGGCGCCGGCGATCTCGAAGATGAAACCGTAGGTCCCCTGCGTGTAGTAGCTCCAGGCGTTCGAGAGGCCGGTGTTCCCGGTCCGGCGGGGAGGCGGGTCGGCGTCGGACGCCGGCTCCGTCACGCGGTAGGGGTCCTTCTGGGCGGCGCGCATCCCGCGGGTCAGCGTCCCGAAGCGCTCGCGTTCGGCGGGGATGAGGTACGACGCGTGGAAGATCGCGCGCATCGTGCTGTGGAGGTCCACGAAGGCGCGGATCGGGCGCTCCTCGAAGAAGCGGGCGAGCGCCTGCGTCTCGGGCTCGGACATCGGCCGGGGGCCCTCGTAGGTGAGGGCGCCGTTCTCGTCGGGCGCCCCGCCCCAGCGCACGCTGAAGTTCCGGTTCAGGTCCACGCCGAACGAGCCGTCCCCGTTCTTCCGGCGGTTCTTCCGCCAGTTGGCGCCCTGGTCCTTCCCGTTCCCGTGCCGGAGGTCGTAGACCTTTCCGTCCACGTTGAAGACGGGGACGATCCAGATCTCCCGCGCGTCGACCAGCCTCGTGATCCGGTCGTCCTTCCCGTATCTCCCGAGAAGGGTTTCGAGCAGGTCCATGATCGCGACCTGCGGCTGCTGCTCGCGGGGGTGGATGCCGGCGAGAAGGAGGACCTCCGGCTCGTCCTCGTCCAGGTCGGGGCGGTCGGAGACCTTGAGGAGGACGATGTCGCGCCCCTCGACCGTCTTTCCGAGCGAGCTCCGGCGCAGGATCGCGGGGTGGGCCTTCTCGAGGGCCTCGACGCGGGCCAGGATCCCGGGCCAGGTCCAGAGCCCGGGGTACTCGCCGTTGGGCGCGTCGTCCTGGGACAGGAGGAATCCGGCGAGGAGGAGCCCGGCGGCCATGGGGGCATTATACTCGGGTCCCATGTCTCCGCAGGCCCGGCGGACGCTCGCGGCGGTCCTGCTCCTCGCGCTCGGAGTCCGCCTGGCGCTCTTCACGGGGCTCCAGGTGGGGGACGACGTCGTCTACTCGCGGATCGCCGTCGACCGGCTGGAGGGCCGCGTCCAGTTCGGGAACGTCCAGGAGACCCGGCTCGGGTTCCTCCTGCCGATCACGGCGTCCTACGCCCTGTTCGGCCCCGGGGAGCTTCCGCTCGTCCTCTACAACCTCCTCTGCTCGGTCGGCCTGGCGGGGGCCCTCTTCCTGCTCGCCCGCCGCTTCTTCGGCGACCGGGCCGGAGCCCTCGCGGGGTCGCTCGCCGCGGTGCACCCGAACCTGGTGACGTTCGCCACGGAGTGCCACACCGACATGCCCGTCGCCTTCTGGCAGGCGCTCGCGGTGCTCGCGGTCGCGGCCGGCAGCGGAGGGGCGCGCTTCACCCTGGCGGGGCTCCTGGCGGGCTGGGCGTACCTGCACAAGGAGTCGGCCCTCTTCGTCCTGCCCGCCCTCCTGGTCCCGGGGACCTGGCGAGAGCGTCTCCTCCTCGTCCTCCCGGTCGCCGGGGTCGCGGTGGGGGAGATGACGTTCTACGGCCTCTTCGAGGGGAACCCGCTGCACCGGATCCATCTGGTCGGGGTCTGGCACTCGGGGCTCTACATGGTCGAGCGGTATCCCACGACCGCGGCGATCCTGGACCGACTCTTCCTCGACCTTCCCCGGCAGCTCTTTACGCCGTACTGGGGAGGGCGCTGGCAGGGGACGATCCACCTCCTGGGCCTCGGGGCGGGCGCGTGGCTCCTCGCGCGGCGCGTCCCGGGAGCGCGGCTCGTGGCGAGATGGTGGGCGGCCGTCTTCCTCCTCACCTGCCTCTGGCCCTCGTCGTGGATGCCCTTCCGCCCGGGCTTCGTCCTCTTCGAGTGGACCCTCCCCGTCCTGATCGGGCCGCTCCTCGTCCTTCTCGGGGCGGCGCTCGGCCGGGCGCGCCCCGTGCCGGCGGCCGCCGCGGCTGTCCTCCTGGCCGGAATGAGCCTGGCCACGGCCCGCGTGGCCTGGAAGGACGCCCGCCGCTTCGCCCAGGGCGCGCGCGAGGCGCGTTCCTGGATCGCGGACGAGCGCCCAGCCCGGGTCGCCACGGACGAGAAGACCGCGGAGGCGCTCGACTTCCTGGAGGGCCATCGCCCGCGGGCGCGGGTCGGGACGTCGCTCCCGGCGGACGCGGTGATCGTGGACCGGTTCTGGACCGAGCCCGGGCGCTGGTGGACGCGCCCGGAGGCCCCCCGGCCGCCGCCCGGGTGGCGGAGGGTCTACGGGAGCCCGCGCCTGGAGATCTACGCGCCCTGAGCGCGGAGAAAGGCGTCCTCCCCGGCGGCGCGGGCGGCTCCCTTCGCCGCGAGGGCCTGGAGGGCGCGCTCGACGGAGGAGGCCGGCAGCCGGGTGGCGAGCGCGATCGCCTCGGCGCTCGCGGGCCGGTCGCCGAGCTGCCGGGCCACCGCCCGCTCGAGGGGCGAGAGCGACACCGCCGGCTCGAGGAGCGCCGCGAACGCGGGGAGCTCCTCGAGCAGGTCGGCGGCCTCCTCGACGAGCTTCGCGCCCTGCTGGATCAGGCGGTGGCAACCGCGGGAGAGCGGGCTCTCGACGGGACCCGGGAGGCAGAAGACCTCGCGGTTCTGCTCGAGGGCCCAGTCGGCGGTGATGAGGGCGCCCGACTTCTCGGCGGCCTCGACCACGAGGACGCCCTGCGAGAGGCCGCTGATCAGGCGGTTCCGCCGGGGGAAGTGGACGGTCTCCGGCCGGGCCTCGAGGGGGAACTCGGAGAGGGCCGCGCCGCGCTCGACGATCGACTCGAGGAGCCGGGCGTTCTCGGGCGGATAGGGCCGGAGGAGGCCGCTTCCGAGCACCGCGATCGTCCGGCCCTCGGGCGCGCGGAGCGCCCCGCGGTGGGCGGCCGTGTCGACCCCGCGCGCCAGGCCGCTCACGACGGTGACCCGGAGCCGGGCCAGCTCCTCCCCGAAGCGCCCGGCCTGGCGGCGCCCGTAGTCGGTGCACTCGCGGGAGCCGACCAGGCCGATCGAGAGGAGGTCCGCCTCGGTCGTGCGCCCCCGCCGGTAGAGGACGACCGGGTGGTCGAAGAGTCCCTTGAGGAGGGGCGGGAAGGCGGGACCGTCGCAGGGAAGGATCTCGATCCCGTGCCGGGCGGCGAGCTCGAGCTCCGGCCCCGGGTCGGGCGCCTCGCGGATCGCCCGGGACGTGATCGGCCCGATGCCCGGGACGCGCTCGAGGTCGCGCGCGCCCAGCCGGCGCAGGTCCGCCCCGCCGAAGCGCTCCCGGATCCGGCGGAGGAGGGCGCTTCCGACCATCCCGGAGAGGTTGAGCCAGACCAGCGTCTCCAGGTCCGTCACGGGACCACCACGAAGCCGAGCTTCCGGAAGGCCCGGTCGAAGGTGAAGATCGTCCGGATCCGGCTGCTCCTCATGACGACGATGCTCGTGCAGTCGACGAAGCTCAGGCCCTGGTCCTCGTATTTCACCAGGCCGTCCATGGCGGCGTCGAGGATCTCGGGGAGCATCGGGAGAACCGTGTACGAGGGACGGGAAAGGATCCCCCGGACGTACTCGACGGTTTCCGTCGCGCCTTGGAGCCGCGCGCCCCGGGCGAGGACTTCGGACAGGATGAAGCGGCTGGTGACGAGTTCCGACGAAGGGATCCGACGCAGGAGGCCGACGGCCGCCCCGTGATGCCGGTCCTCCTCGCAAAGCAGCGCGAGATGGGCCGCGGAGTCGACGAAGAGCTTCATTTCCTCTTCGGCCGGTGCCGGCGCGGGCCGTACAGCACGTCGTCCACGTCGGTGGACGCGGTGCGCGCGGGCGCTCCCTTGCCCCGTACCCGGCCGCAGAGTTTCAACAGTTCGGCACGCTCGTGCTCCCAGTCGATCCTCTCCGGCCCGCCCTCGCCCAGGTGCTTTCGGATCGCCTCCCGGATCAGGGTCGAGGCCGGGACCCCGTCGCGAAGGGCGCGGAGCTTCAGGGCTCGGTACACGGACTCCTCCAGCCGGACGTTGGTGACGACGTACGTCATATCATACAGTCATACAACTATATGGATCCGTCGTCAAGGGGCCCCTGCCGGCCGGGGGCCGCCCCCGGGGGGACGCCCGCGTCCCCTCCACCCCGGAGTGGGGGCTCGGGCGGAAAACTGGACGCGGAAAGCGGATGCGGTCTACGCGGTGACGGTGCGGAGGGCGGAGAGGACGAGGTCGGGGGGGACCTCGACGCCCCAGCGGACCCGGCCCACGGCCTCGGGGAGGACGAAGCGGGTCCGGCCGGCGACGTTCTTCTTGTCGAGCCGGAGGGCGGCCAGGACCTTCTTCTCGGGGAGCCGCCGCGCCCGGGTGGGGAGGCCGCAGAGCTTGAGGAGGCGGTTCTGCGCGGCCAGGACCTCGATCGGGGCGATGCCGAGCTTCATCGAGACGACCGCCTCCGCCTCCATGCCGATCGAGACCGCCTCGCCGTGGTGGAGGGTCCGGTAGTTCCCGGCGGCCTCGAGCGCGTGGCCGATGGTGTGGCCGTAGTTGAGGATCGCCCGCTCGCCCGACTCCCGCTCGTCCCGCGTGACCACGTCCGCCTTGATCGCGGCGCAGCGGTAGACGACCTCGTCGAGCGCGCCGGGGTCGCGCTTCCGGAGCCCGTCGATGTTCTTCTCCACGTATTCGAGGAGGGCGGCGTCGCGGATCATCCCGTACTTCACCACCTCGCCCAGGCCCGAGACGAACTCCCGGGGGGGCAGCGTCCGGAGCGCCTCGGGATCGCAGAGGACCAGGCGCGGCTGCCAGAACGTGCCCACCAGGTTCTTCCCGTGTCGGAGGTTGACGCCCGTCTTGCCTCCGATCGCGGCGTCGACCTGCCCGAGGAGCGTGGTGGGGACCAGGATGGCCGGGATGCCCCGCATGTAGGTCGAGGCGACGAAGCCGCCGAGGTCGGTGACGACGCCCCCGCCGACCGCCGCGAGAACCGACTTCCGGTCGATCCCCGCCCGGGCCATCCGGTCGTAGAGGCGCGCAGCCGTGGCGACCGACTTCTGGGACTCCCCAGCCGGGAGGACGCAGACCGCCACGTCCATCCCGCACTGGCCGAGGAAGGCGGCCACCGGCCGCGCGTAGCGGCCGCAGTTCCGGTCGGTGAGGACGAAGGCGCGGCTCCCCTGGACCCGGTCCGGCTTCACGTGGCAGAGAAGGCCGGGGCCGACCAGCAGCTTCGACGTCAGGAGGGGGATCTCGCGCACGCCGGGAGGATAGCACACCGGGCGGAACCGCCGCAACCGCGCCCGGCTGCTATACTTGGGTCGTGGCGGGGAACGCGGAGGAACTGGGCCTCGTCCGGCGCTGCATCGCGGGCGAGGCGGACGCCTGGCGCGAGATCATGGCGAAGTACGGGGCCCTGGTCGCCCACGCCGTCCGGACCACGTTCAACCGCGTCCTCAAGCAGGCCGACCCGAACCTCGTGGACGACGCCGTCCAGTCCGTCTGGCTCGCCCTCTGCGCGGACGCCTGCCGCCGGCTCCGCGGCTTCGAGTCCAAGAGCGCCCTCTCCACCTGGCTCACCGTCCTCTCCACCCGCCGCGCCCTGGACTACATCCGGACGGAGATGCGGAAGGGGTCGATGCGCCACGTCCACCTGGACGACGAGGACCGCGACCTCGTCAAGGAGCTCCGGGCCCCGGAGGCGGAGGAGCAGTTCTCGCTCGACGACGTCTTTGTCCTCTACGAGTCGCTCGAGAAGCTGCCCGAGGACGACCGCTTGATCCTGAAGATGTACTACCTGGACGGGCTCTCCTACCGCTCGATCGCGGAGGTGCTCCAGGTCGCCCCGAACACGGTCTCGAGCTACATCCTCCGCGCCCGGGACAAGCTAAAAAAGTGCATGAAGGAGGGGATGGGCGGCGTCCAATGAGCGCCATGATCGGTCCCTGTCCGAGGCCCGAGGACCTGGCCTGCTGGCTGGAGGGCGGGCTCTCCCCCGCCGAGCGCCGGCCGGTCACGGCGCATCTGGCGGCCTGCGACGACTGCCGCCGGGCGGTAGGCCTGGCGTCCCTGGTGGAGACCCCGCCGGCTCGGGCGCTGGACGAGGTCCTGCTCGCGCGGGTCGTGACGGCCTCGCGGCACCGGCCCGTCTGGATGTGGGCCGCGGCGGGGGGGATCCTGGTGGCGCTCGTCCTGGGGCTCCTCTTCTCCCGTCCCCGCCCTCAGCCTCCGGTGGGGGCGCAGGCGCCTCCGTCCCCCGAGACGGTCGTGGTCCGGCCGGACCCCCTCCCGGAACCCCCGGCGCCCGTCCCGCCCAAGCCCGAGCTTCCGCCCCAGCCCGAGCTCGTGATCCAGCCCCAGCCTCCCAAGCCCGTCCCGGCTCCGGAGCCGCCCCGCGACTTGGCGAAGCCGGACGCGAATCCCGAGGCGCCCAAGCCGGAGCCCGAGAAGCCGAAGGTGGAGGTCGTCCAGGCGCCTCCGGGGCCGACCACGACGGACCTCGAGGCGGTTTTCGGGCCCGTCTTCGCCGTGGACCCCTCGGGGGACGTCTGGCTCCGCCGCGGGACCTCCTCGGGCGCCAAGCTCGGCCCCTTCGAGCAGGCGGGGTTCCTGGACACGTTCTCCTCGAGGGAGGGGGGCGGCTTCACGCTGGATGCCCGGCTCTCCGTGGCCCTCGAGAAGGGGGCCGAGGCGGGACTCTCCTGGTTCAAGCCCGACCAGGCCTACACCCTCCACGCGGGACAGGGCCTGGTGATGATCGACACCGAGGGCGCCGCCGCCACGATCCGCGTGACTCGCGGCGGCTCCACGGTGACGTTCTCGGACCTCAGCGGCTGCCTTGCCGTGGAGCCCCGGGGCGACCAGGTGGCGGCCACGCTCCTTCGCGGGAGGAGCGACGTCAGGTTCGGCGCCGAGACCCGGAAGGCCGAGGTGGGCCGCGAGGTCGTGATGGCCGCGGACGGGAAGGCGACCGTCCAGGCGGGCGAGACGAAGAAGAAGCTGGACCGCCTGGCGGCGCTCCGGCCCCGGACCTCCACGATCTTCGCCGCCTCCTTCGACGAGAAGAAGGACCAGGTGAACCCGTTCCCGTACACGGTCCTCGTGGGGCGGGTGGCGGAAGGGGGCGGCGGGTTCTTCCTGGAGGGCCTCCACGCCCGGCCCCCGGCCGGCGGGAAGGTCGAGGTGACGGCGGCCCTCCGGCCCGACCGGCCCATCTCCGTCACGAGCGACATGGTCCTCCGGTTCCGCTACCGCACGACCCTCCCGTCCTTCAGCGTCCGGCTGGGCGCGTACTCGGCGGCGTACGTCTCCAGGGCGCGGCCGGGGCAGTGGGCGGAGGGGGAGATCCGGCGGGACGCCTTCACCCACGAGGGGGTGGAGCTCGTGCCCTCGACAGAGGTGGCGGAGGTGTATTTCACGGGGGTCGTTCAAAGAAGCATTGGCGCCATCGAGATCGATGCGGTACAATTCCTGAGGCGGGCCCGCTAGTCTCGGGGAGGCGACCGTGAGGGTGCTGGCTGGGGCGTTGGCGTTCGGCCTGGCGATGTCCCTGCACGCGCAGGACGAGGCCGCCCTCAAGCAGGCGCTCCGCTCGTTCCAGGACGACTACTACCGCGCCGGGGCCAAGGTCGACGAGAAGATCGCGGCCGTCGTCGAGCTTTCGCGATTCCGCACTCCCCTGATCGTGAAGACCGTCTCCCCCCTCCTCTTGCGGGACGCGGTCCAGGTCCGGGTGGTCGTGGCGCGCGAGCTGGCGAAGTTCCAGGGCGTGGACGGGGCGGACGGCGCGCTCCTGGGGGCTCTCCGGTCGCGGTCGAACGCGACGCCGAAGGCGGCGCAGGTGCGGATCATGGCGCTCCGGGGCCTGGGCGAGCTCAAGGCGCGAGGCGCGGCCGCGGACGTGGACGTGCTGATCTCGGACAAGGAGGTCTGGGTCGCCAAGGCCGCGGTGGACGCCGCGGGGAGGATCCGCGTCCGCTCCTCGGTGGCCCCCCTGGTCGCGGCGCTCCGCCGGATCGAGGGCCCCTCGGGCGCGAATCGGCTCCCCCTCAACCCGCTCGAGGAGGAGCTCCCCGAGCTCACGGTGAAGAACATCCTGAGGGAGGAGATCCTCAAGCAGAAGCCCGAGGTCGAGCGCGAGCTCCTCAAGGAGCCGATCCTGGCCGCCCTGAAGTCGATCACCCAGCAGGCCTTCGCCACCGCCAAGGACTGGGAGGCCTGGTGGGCGAAGAACAAGGCCACCTTCCAGGTTGCCGAATAGGCAAGCATCTCGCATCCGGCATCTCGAATCTCGGATCGCTCCTTGCCGGTGCTCGGGCATCCGGCCGATCCCTTTGAGCGAAGCGCTCCCCGCGATGGATGGGCTCTCGCTCCGCCCCGAGATGCGAGATTCCAGATTCCAGATGATTCCCCCGCATGGCCTGGGCCTTGCGGGCCGTCCAATCCCGTAGTCGAGGGACGAACCATGAGCTCGACTCCGAGGTCGCAGACCCGCCGCGCGCCCCGAGCCACCGCCACCGAGCGCTTCCACGCGACGGCCGGTCGGGGGGGCAGCCCCGTCAAGATCCTGATCGGCGTGATCGCGGGGGTTTTCGCCATCGCCGTGGGCGCCATCCTCCTGGCCCCTCGGAACGACGACGATCTCGTGAACTACCGCGTGGCCGAGGCGGTCAAGGCCGCCCACGCGGCCGAGGCCGCGGGCGACCTCGCGCTCGCCCAGGCGAGGTACGAGGAGGCGCTCCGTCTCATGGAGGGGGAGCGCTGGAGGACCCGGGCGATCGAGCTCCGCGCGTCCGTGAACGACCTGAAGTCGCGCCGCTCCGATCTCGCGAAGGCCGAGGCGGAATGGAAGGCGCTCCGCGCGGAGGCCGAGGGCGCGACCCTCGAGTCTGCCGCCGGGCTCCTGGCCCGGGCCCGCCTGATGCGCGAGCGGCATCGGGAAGTCCCCTGGGGCCGGGAGCTCGACGCGACCGTCGAACGGCTCGCCCGGATGGCCGCCACGAAGCGGGACATGGATCGCCGGACCGAGTTCCAGGTCCGCCGCGCCGAGATCGCCGAGCGGTTCAAGGTCGGCGAGCCGAGCGGGGGGGACTGGAGCGGGGCCCTCGGGGACTGGAAGGCCTACCTGGGGGAGACGATCACCGACGTCGACCGCGGGAAGGCGGAGAACGAGACGCGCTCGCTCCAGAGGCGCGCGCGCGAGGAGTGGAGCCGGATCGCGAGCCGGGCGCGGCGCCTGGTCGAGGAGGGCCGCCGGGCGGAGGCCCTCGCGCTCCTCCGGGCGGAGCGCCCGCGCTTCGAGGCGACGGAGGTCGCGGAGGAACTCCGCAAGCGGATCGAGGAGCTGGACCGCTAAGTGCCGGATTTCAGAAGTTCGTAGAGCTTTTCTGCATTGCGGCACAGTTCCCGGTTCCCAGTTTCCAGTTTCCAGCAGAGCGCGCGCGTTCGACCTCTGGAAACTGGTAACTGGAAACTGGA
>Ga0187893_10006518_pt1 | contig 19895 bp, 13 predicted proteins | sample MA1701074metaG_FD_139574 | JGI IMG/M metagenome (GOLD analysis project Ga0187893, IMG submission 139574) | White microbial mat communities from a basaltic lava cave in the Kipuka Kanohina Cave System on the Island of Hawaii, USA - MA170107-4 metaG ...
CCCGGCTCGGGCTTGGTGCAGACTGCAAAGCCAAAGATCAGCGCACCAACGAGCGTGTCGGAAAGATAGGCGGCGGCGTTCTCCGTCGAGAACAGGAAGGGCACACCCATCACCAGTGCGCCGATACCGGCACACAGCCAACGCGCCCATTGATCGCGCCAGAACAGCGCCAGGGCAGCGGAGACCATGAGCGTCGCGCCAAGGACTATTTCGCTTCGGCGCAGGAGCGGTTCCTCGATGTTGATCAGCGGCGGTTGGGTGATGAGCCAAGTGGCAAGGCCCATATTGACGAAATGCACCCAGCGGTTGGCGCCGTGCTCGCTCATGACCTGCGCCTCATGGCGGGCGCGTAGTTCCTCCGGATTTCTACCCAGCTCGTCTGCCTTGCTGAGCCAGGCCGGCGGCGTGACACCGTTAGTTTCGTACCAACTGGCCGGGTCGTTCTTTAACGCCGCGACGAGCCGCGGCAGCTCATCTTTCAATCGGTGCCGCGGCTCCCAGTCGAGCAGATCGCGGGCGCGCCGAATGTCGAGCGCGTAGTGGTCGTCGGCCATAGCGACCATGAAGGGTTTGATGAACGGCGTCTCGCCCCCATCGATCGCGTCGGGGATGACCGGCTCGAGCTTGCCCTGCGCCCACGCACCGGCGGCGGCGATGGGCTTTGGTAGGCGCAGTGTCGGCCAATCATCCACACCGTGAATGAGATAGCCGAGATCGTCCTGGAGCGCGTCGTAGCCGATCGCGTCGGGCTCACCGATCAGGATCTCGGTTTCGGGCGGCAGCACATCGCGGCGGTCGACGGCGCGGCGGAACGCTTCGAGCATGTCGTCGCGGTGGAGCATTGCCTGACCGACCAATGTGCTGCCTGAGTAGAAGTAGCTCTGGAAGTCGCGCTCGTAGATCCGCGCCATTTGCTGGGCCATCGTCGGCACCGTCGAGTGCTGGTCGTAGACCCCCGCCAGCCGCAGAATGACGTAAGGGATCTGTTTGTGCTCCGCGCGGATCACCGCTTCAGCGGCGGCTTTCGATTTCGGATAAGCCCAGCGCGGTTCGATCGGCTGGTGCTCGTCGATGCGCTCGCCGGGACGGCAAGGCGCGTGCACGAGCATAGTGCTCGCATAGAGGAATTGCTTGACTTCGAAGTGCTGCAGCGCGCGCAGAAGGCGCCGCGTGCCCTCGACGTTGACGGATTCGTAGAGCGGGTTGTCCTCGCCCGTAAAATCGAAATAAGCGACCAGGTGGATGACGCTAGCAATGCGCGAGCCGAAAGAGTCGCGGAACTTGCGCAATGCCAGCTCGACTGCGGCATCGGATGTGAAGTCGGCCTCGAACACAGGGAAGTCGGCGCCCTCTGCCTTGAGGTCGAGCCCGACGATCCGGTAGTCGCGACCGAGCGCCTCCCCGAGCGAACGGCCGAGGTTGCCGATCGCGCCGGTGATAAGGACGATCGGCCTCAGGTCTGAGTCTGTCATCGGCCAATCCTCACCGGTCCGATACCCATCACGTAATCCCGCAGAAGCGACGCTTCATACTTTTCTTCTGCCATCAGCGCCCGAAGCGCATCTCGCGCATTGACGACGCCAGATGGTTTGGAATTCTCGTCGACGACGGGGATGTGTACGAAACCGCGCTTCTCCATCATCGACAAGACATCGGGCAGGGAGTCGGTCGGGCGGCAGTAGGCGACATCCCGGGTCATCACGTCAGTGGCCACGGTCGTGCAGGCGCTTTCCCGCAACGACCGAACTGCTGGACGATATTCGTTTTAGTGATGACACCCACCATCGCCCCATCGGAATCACAGACGACGACAAGGCTGATCCGCGTGTCCGAGAGCAGTCACCAGTCGCGAACGTGCTACAGCATCTATGCTGCTGCCAAGCTTCGTATTCATTCTTTGTTACTCTCCGTGCGGGTTCGAGGTGCGCGCCAACCGGCGCTCGCACGCAAATACTCGCGGATCTCGTAAATGGCCGCAACAAGAATCGACGATAAACGAGGTCCTGTGCGATGTGGCGCTTGCCGGCGCGATTATCCCTCGTCTTCCGTCGGCGCATAACTCAGCCGGCCTTGAACGATGCGAGCGGGCGACGTGTAGGGATGCACGACGGTGTGCTTCGCATCGAGGATATGCACTACTTCGATACCGCGGACGCACAGCACATCCGCGATCAACGCCCGGTGGCAGCGCCACCATACCGCTTCCGCGCACATGAGCGCGACGCGCAGGCGCCCGGAAAGTTCAAGCACTTCGTCTAAGCCCTTGGAAAACTCCGCGCTGCCGATATGGTCGGCGTAGCCGCGAAACGAGGCGTTGAGCCATGCGACGTTCGGCGAATCGGGCAGCGGCCGGCGCCGGCCACCGAGCGCGGGAAGCCAGCGATAGGCGATGCCATGTTCGGCGAGCGTAGCGCTGAGCGCCGCTTCCGCGTACTGAGGATAGCGTCTCGAGCCGGGGAAGCGACGCACATCCGCGACCGCCTCCAACCGGTAGCGGGCGAACAGATCAAGAAACGCGTCCAGCGGCCGGGTCGAATGGCCTATCGTCCAGATCGTTGAGCCGATGGTTTCGCCCCGCAATATCGCGACTCATCTACAGTGAGCGCTGCATCCTCAATCGATCTTGTGCAGCGCAGTGCCCTTGTGCGCGGCGATGTGCTCGGTCTTGTCGCTCTTGATCTCGTATTGCGGTTCGTCCTTGCTGGCGTGGTGCGCATATCCCTTGTGAACGAAATCTTTTGTGTGAACCTTGATGATCTTACCGTTCACATACCCAGCCTCCGAATTCCAGCGGACGTGATCACCGACTTTGAATTTTCCCGTCATGATGGTTCGGTTCCGCTTGCGGACTCCTCTACGAGCTCTGCGATTGTCCTCTCGAATTCGACCTCTGCGCGCAGCCCCTCAAGATCCCGGTGAATTATGGCGATCGCCAGTTTCCTGCCGCCGCTTCGAAAGGTGACCGTGCAGTCGCGCGCGTCAACTTGCCCGTCGATCTCGGCTCTGTCCCATCGTTCGGTGTAACCGACATAAGCGAGGCCGAAATCATATTGCTGACAATTCACTTCGCAAGCATTTTTTCATGTGATCGGCGTGCATAGTTACCTCCGAAACATTCGTTGACGAAATGAGTGACGCCGCTCGTCTTTCAACGCCGCACTTTACATGGCTTGGCATTGGCTGTGCCAACGCGTTTGGCGCGCGATAACCGTCTATCGGTCAATGAGTTGGAGAAAATTAGCGGAAGAGTTCGCACGCACAGAAGTCGGGAAGGCTTACCAATCCTTTGTAAACTTTACAACCCAACGCATGCGGCAGTAAGTTTCCACCTTAAACCGTCATTGCCCGTCCAATGGCTATCTATTTGATAAATTGAGACGTTAAGGCGATCGCGCCGCATTGGCACGGCTTGTGAGTTCATCGCTTGTGATTTCATCTAGACACGAAAGATGCGGAGGTAATGTCTATGACGCTCACCACTCTTCTTCTTATCATCTTGATTGTGTTCTTGGTCGCCGGTCTTCCGACCTGGCCTTACAGCAGCGGCTGGGGATATTATCCCTCGGGTATACTCGGCACGGTGCTCGTGATCGTGCTGATTCTGATGCTACTCGGCCGTCTCTAGTGTTTGCTTGGCCCCGCACTTCCGATGGCATAGGTTGCGGTCAGGGTAGCTGTAGGCTCGCCTCCCCGTGAGTCCTTCGCTGTCCTGATCGTCGCCGAGACGGCCGTCCATGGGACCGGTTATGAATACCTACCCGGCCTCCCGTTGTCAGCTCGAGGATTATTCACGGGCCCGTCATGTGCTCGATCCTGCGGCCTTCGACTGGCAGGACGAGGGGTGGAGGTGGAACGCCCATCCGTGGGAAGAGACCGGTCTCTTACGATTGCAGGTGGGAAGCGGAGAGCTTTGCCGCGGTGTAAGACCAAGATTGTGTTTTTGGGCGAGAACAGCGATCGCTGGCCGAAGATGTAAATATTACCTACACAGCTTGTAAACATTACCAGTTCGTGAGACCACTGTGCTCTGAAGATCCAACAAGCCTTTGATATCGGCTCGCCGGCGCGAAGGCATAGCTTGTGCACGCAGCGATCTAGAAGGTGCATAACAGCCCCCGAAACGAGCGGCGTTTAGAGGGCGGTATTAGTGAAGGAAACCGGGCCTCAAGCCGCGAAAGCCTCGGGCCCGAGAGCCCAGCAAATCATGTAGAAACGAAGGAGACAGTTATGGTAACAAAGTCTTATTACGGCCCGGGCATTGATGTGCCTGGAAATCCCGGTGTGCCAGGGGTCACGGCCACAAGCGTGGAGACCGTGGGGGGTATGCGGCTCCGCTAAAACGCATCGCGTGGGCCGCTGTGTTCGCCGGAGTCGTGCTGGCGACTGTGATACAACTGTTACTGAATATGCTGGGCACAGGGATAGGCGCCAGCACTATCGATCCGCTTGCAGGCGAAACCCCCAGCGCGGAAACTCTCAGTCTCTGGGCGGGATTATGGTGGATAGGATCGAGCTTTATTGCTCTGTTTATCGGTGGTTGGATGGCTGGACATCTGGCGGGCGTACCGCGCAATCTTGATGGAATGATCCATGGCCTGCTCACTTGGAGTGTCGCCACCTTGCTTCTCTTATTTGTAGCCGGCACGACGGTCGGCAGCTTGGTGAGTGGAGCATTCAATCTCATCGGCGGTGGAGTCGCCGCAGTAGCCCCTCAGGCGGCCAAAGCTGCCGGTGACGCTTTAGCGGAGGAAGACGTTACCTGGAACAAGATTGTCCAGGAGGCGTACGAGGTGATGCGAGCGAGCGATCAGGAATTTGAGTCTTTGTTGGATCGCCTAGTGCGTGGCGGTAAAGGCATTGTTTCCGAAGTCGACCGCGAGGCGGCCATTAACCTCCTGGTTGAGCGGACGGATATGAGCCAAGCCGAGGCTGCGCGGACGGTAGACAACTGGATAGCCCTTTATCAACGAACGGTACCGCAAACCAAGCAGCAGGCGCGCGAAGTCGCGGACACGACGGCGGATGCCGTCGCAAAAGGCATGATCTGGGGGTTTCTTGCGCTCTTGTTTGGTGCTGCCGCCGCGGGCTGCGGTGGTATAATAGGTGCACCCCGCACCCGTGTCTATGCGGAAGTGGCAAGATCGGAGCGCACCGTAGTACCTCAGCAGCTTTAAAGCCGCAGTTGACGGGTGAACGTCAATGGGACGCGGTTGACTGTCAACGTCGGTTGACTGTCAAGGTCCATGAGGCTGCTTGGACGAACGCGACCAGAAGGGCTAGCCGGAAGCCGCATTATCGTCGGGGTAGCAGCCCGGTTACACGCCGACGCAGAGGTTTGCTCTGCGCCGGCGCGGGGCCATCTTGTTCCAGCGCAGGATGGCGGTCTGTCCAGAGATCTCTCTACAGCGGCCGAAAGAAAAAGGGTATTGGGCCAGCCAGGTGTCTAGGGCCATATAAACAACACTTATAGTTCCCTATTCCGTATACCGAGGGCACGAATAGGGTCACCACTCAGCTCGCTAACCCGTTAACGGGCTTGGATCCCGCTGGCAGCGGGATGGCAGCGGGGCTGTGTCCTGTCCCTGGCTCCGTTTCCGGGGTACAATGAAGCCCAATTTACAAGAAAAACGACGGCGACGTTTGGGCATGCGCTATGCACACGCGTGACCGACAGACCCGGCGCTGGAGGGTTCAGCGATAACCCTTTCGCGCGGCCGGAGGGAAGGTGGGCTCGAGCGTGTTTTTCCCGGCGACAGCGAGCTGGCCGGCCGGATGCGCGCCCTCGATTGGTCAAAGACCTCGTTGGGGCCGATAACCGACTGGCCGCACAGCCTGAAAACCGCTGTCCATATCATGCTCCTCTCGCGCTACCCCATGTTCGTCTGGTGGGGGCGGCAGCTGACCAACTTTTACAATGACGCCTATATGCCCATGCTCGGGAAGCGCCACCCGGACGCTTTGGGCCGACCCGCGGCCGGGGTCTGGTCGGACATCTGGCACACCGTTGGGCCGCAGGCCGAGGCCGTGTTCAACGAGGGTCGGGCGACGTGGAGCGAAGAACTGCTGCTCGTCATGGAGCGCAACCAGTTCCTCGAAGAAACGTATTTCACCTACTCGTACAGCCCGATCCCCGACGATGAGAGCGAGGTCGGGGGCGTGTTCTGCGCCTGCACCGAGGACACCCACCGGGTACTGAGCCAGCGCCGCCTGCGCACCCTGCGTGACCTGTCCGCCCGCTCGCTGTCGGAGGCCAAAAGCCCCGGGAAGGCGTGCGAGATCGCCGCCGCCACGCTTGCCGAGAACGACAAGGACGTGCCGTTCGCCCTCATCTACCTGGTAGACGCAGACCGGAAGGCGGCGCGCCTCGCAGGAGCGGCGGGCATCGAGCAGGGCACGGCCGCGAGCCCGCTGGAAGTGCCGCTCGCGAGCGAGTCGGGCGGCGGGGTGTGGCCGTTGCATAAGGTCTCGTCCTCGAATCAGGCGGAACGGGTCGATACGACGCACTTCCCAAACCTGCCGGGCGGCGGTTGGGACGAACCGCCCCGCTCGGCGCTTGTGCTCCCCATCGCTGCGCCGGGCCAACTGCTGCCGGCTGTCTTGCTGATCGCCGCCGTCAGCCCCCTGCGCCTGCTGGACGAGGCTTATCAGAACTTCTACCACACCATCGCGGGGCACATCGCCACGGCGATTGCCAACGCCCGGGCCTACGAAGAGGAGCGCCGGCGGGCTGAGCTCTTGGCCGAAATCGACCGCGCCAAGACGCTCTTCTTCACCAATATCAGCCACGAGTTCCGCACTCCGCTGACCTTGATGCTCGGCCCGCTCGAGGACATTTTGGCGCAGCCCGAGGGCGGCGTTTTGCCCGGCAACCGAGAACTGCTCAGCGTCGTTCACCGTCAGGGCCTGCGGTTGCTCAAATTGGTGAACACGCTGCTCGACTTCTCCCGCATCGAGGCCGGCCGGATGCAGGCCACCTACGAGCGCACCGACATCGGCGCCCTCACGAGCGAACTCGCAAGCATGTTCCGCTCGGCGGTCGAGAAGGCGGGGCTGCGGCTCAACGTAGACTGCCCGCTCGTTGACGCCCCGGTGTTCCTGGATCGGGATATGTGGGAGAAGATAGTTCTCAACCTGCTGTCCAACGCCTTCAAGTTCACCTTCGAGGGCGAGATCGAAGTCCGGCTGCGGCAGGTCGGGGAGGCCGTCGAGCTGACCGTGCGGGATACCGGCGTCGGCATTGCGACGAAAGACTTGCCGTACGTGTTCGAGCGCTTCCACAGGATTGAAGGGGCGAAGCGCCGCACGCACGAAGGCACCGGCATCGGCATGGCGCTGGTATATGAGCTGACCAAGCTGCACGGCGGCGAGGTCAGGGTCGAAAGCGTCGAAGGGCAAGGAACGACCTTCACCGTGTCCATCCCCACTGGCTCGGCCCACCTGCCGCCAGATCGAATCGGCGGGACGCGCAGCCTAAGCTCCACTTCCCTCGCGCCCGGGCTTTACGTCGAAGAAGCGCTGCGGTGGCTACCGGATGACCAACAGCCCAAGACTGCTTCTACAGACCTTCTCGAGGGCGGGGAGGTTGCCGCAGCCTTTCCACCACTCGAGAACGGCCCTCGGCCCCGCATCGTGCTGGCCGATGACAACGCCGACATGCGGGAGTATGTGGGACGGCTTTTGAGCCAACGCTTCGACGTGGAGGCCCTCGCCAACGGCAGAGAGGCGCTGGACACCAGCCGGCAACGGCGTCCCGACTTGATCTTGACCGACGTGATGATGCCGGAGCTCGACGGCTTCGAGTTGCTGCAACAGGTGCGGGCCGACCCGAGCCTCCGGGAAATCCCGGTCATCATGCTCTCCGCGCGGGCCGGGGAGGAAGCCCGTATCGAGGGCGTCCAGGCCGGGGCCGACGATTACCTCATCAAGCCGTTCAGCGCTCGGGAACTGCTGGCCCGTGTCTCCACGCACGTCGAGATGGCGCGCGTTCGACGTGAAGCAGCGGAGGCGGTGTTCGACCAACGTGAGCGGTTGCGATTCGTCATGGACTCGATGCCGCAGAAGATCTTCACCGCCAAGCCCAACGGCGACGTGGATTATTTCAACCCGCAATGGACCGAGTTCACCGGCTTGCCGTTCGAGCGAATTAGGGATTGGGGCTGGACTCAGTTCATCCATCCCGACGACCTGGCCGAGAATGTCCGTGTCTGGCAGCAGGCCATCGACAGCGGCGAGCCGTTTTTGTTCGAGCATCGCTTCAGGCGTGCCGATGGCGAGTACCGCTGGCACCTCAGCCGGGCGGTGGCGTTGAAGGACACCGGGGGCAAAGTCCTGATGTGGGTCGGCTCGAACACCGACATTCAGGATGTCAAGGAGTCCGACCGCCGCAAGGACGAGTTCCTGGCGATGCTGGCCCACGAGCTCCGTAACCCTCTTGCCCCGATCCGCAACGCCGTACAAGTCATGCGGCTGACGGGCGGTGACGGTACGGCTGTGCAATCGGTGTCCGAGATGATGGAGCGTCAGATCGGCCAGATGGTCCGGCTGGTGGATGACCTGCTCGACGTGAGCCGCATCAGCCGGGGCAAGATCGAGCTTCGCAAGGGGCGAGTCGAACTGGCATCGGTCGTGAACCATGCCGTCGAAGCCGCCCGCCCGTTGCTCGAGAGCAAGGACCATGAACTGACCGTCACCTTGCCGCCGCAGCCGATCTACCTGAACGCCGACCCGACCCGGCTGACTCAAGTGGTGGGCAACCTACTCAACAACGCCTGCAAGTTCACCGACAAGGGCGGTCGCATTTGGCTGGCCGTGGAGCGCGAAGGCGGGCAGGCCGTCATTCGAGTGCGGGACACCGGCATCGGCATTGCCGCCGGCGAGCTTCCCCGCATCTTCGAGATGTTCACGCAGGTCGATACCTCTCTGGAGCGCTCGGTAAGCGGGTTGGGCATCGGCCTGACATTGGTGAAGAACTTGGTGGAGATGCACGGCGGCACGGTGGAAGTCCACAGTGCCGGTATCGGTCAGGGGAGCGAGTTCGTGGTGCGGCTGCCGATCAGGATCGAAACATTGAAACCGCCGCCAGAGCCGACCGTCAGCGAGCCGACGACCACTCGCCGCCGCATCCTCGTGGTCGATGACAACCGCGACTCGGCAGAGTCCCTCGCCCTGTTGCTTAAGCTCACCGGCAACGAGACGCACACCGCTTACGACGGGCTCGAGGCGGTAGAAGCGGCGGCGACGTTCCGGCCCGAGGTGGTGTTGCTCGACATCGGATTGCCGAAGCTGAACGGCTTTGAGGCGGCCCGCAAGATACGGGAACAGCCGTGGGGTAAGGGCATGGTGCTGATGGCCTTGACCGGCTGGGGTCAGGACGAAGACCGGAAAAAGTCCAGAGAGGCCGGCTTCGACGGCCATTTGGTCAAGCCGGTGGACCACGTCGCTCTGACAAAGCTGCTGGCCGAGCTGGGCGCCGGCTAATCTAGCTCCCAACCCCCACACCACATTGAGAATATCGGCCAGAGGAAGCAAAAGTTGAGTCAGACTGCCTATAATCTCCTGAAGTCGTGCGCTCCTGCCGCAGCGCCAGCTGCATGATCTCGGCGATATGCATGGCGCGGCGCTCCGTGCACTGCGCGATCTGCTCAATACGGCGGTGATGGTCCACCGGTGCGGGTATTCAACTTTTCGGCGGATCGCGGCGATTCTACCGTAGAGGCCGCAGCAGTCCGGTTTTTTTTGGCGGTGTAGACTCGATGCATAGACTGCGCAACTTCTGGGAAGACTTGCGTTCGAGCCTGTGGTTCGTCCCGACACTTCTCGTCGCTGGAGCAGTCGTCCTTGCCGTGGGGCTGATCGAGGTGGACTCGCCCAGCAATTGCGGGCGACTGGCGGAACGTTGGCCGAGGCTGTTCGGGGCCGGGGCGGAAGGCTCGCGCGGGCTGCTTTCGGCCATCGCCAGCTCAATGATCACCGTTGCCGGCGTCACCTTTTCGATCACAGTCGTCGCCCTTGCTCTGGCGTCGAGTCAGTATACGTCGCGGATCTTGCGAAACTTCATGCGGGATCGGGCCAACCAAGCGGTGCTCGGCGTCTTTGTGGGCGTCTTCGCGTATTGCCTGGTGGTGCTGCGGACGATTCGCGGCGGCGAGGAAGGCGTGTTCGTCCCCTCGCTGGCGGTGCTCGTCGCCGTGCCGCTGGCGTTGGTGGCCATCGGCTTTCTCATCTTCTTCATCCACCACGTTGCCGCCTCGATCCAGGCGTCGAGCATCATCGAAGCGGTAGCCAAGGAAACCGTCCAAGCTGTCGACCGCTTATTCCCCGCCGAGGTGGGCAAAGCCGCCATCGAGCGCGCGGACAACGGCGACGGGCCGGACCTGGCGGCCCAGACATGGGTGACAATCCCGGCCCGGAAGACCGGCTACATTCAAGGGGTTGACGCCGACGCCCTGTTCGAGGTCGCACGCGAGCGGGGTACGGTGGTGCGGATGGAGAGGGGGATCGGCGAATTCGTCATTGAAGCCTGCCCCCTCGCGTCCGTTGCCGGCAAAGAGTCGGACGAAGAGTCCATTCGGAAGCTGAACGCGGCCTACACCGTCGGGCCGTATCGCACGGTGCAACAGGACGCGGCTTACGGCATCCGGCAGATCGTGGATGTCGCGCTCAAGGCGCTGTCGCCCGGCATCAATGACACCACCACAGCGATCAATTGTGTTGACTTTCTGGGGGCGATCCTCGCGCGCCTCGCCACCCGTTCGATCGAAACGCCTTATCGCTCCGACGGGGGGCAGGTGCGTGTCATCACGCGCGGGCCAACGTTCCCGGGTCTGCTGGCCGAAGCCTTCGATCAAATCCGCCAGAACGCCGAAGGCAACGTAGCCGTCCTCACTCGCCTCCTTCAGACCCTGGAAATCCTCACCGGACGGACGAAGGATGTGCATCGGCGTCAGGCGCTCCGCCAGCAGGCCGAACTGATCGCCGAGACGGCCGAGCGCAGCGTCCCCGCGGCCCACGATCGCGCGATGATTCATGCGGCTACGACCCGCGGGGCCGGACGCGAGGAGACCCGATGAGCGATGTGGTTGTGAAGATCCCCTCAGCCCTGCACGCGCCGGCGCTTATAAAAGGATTCCGGCGGGCTTTTGCGCCGGGCGCGAGCCGGGATTCGCGACGACATCGGTGTGCACTGGTTGCCTATTGCGTCACAGGCATCGGAATTTCCCGCTCCAGGAACTCACGCGGCTCCGGTCCCCGGTGCTTTACACTACCGCCATACGGTGCAGTTGGCGCTTGGGAGGAAACGCATGGGCCGGTGGAGTGGTTTGGATAAGACAAGGTGGGCAGGGATCGCCCAGGTTCTCGCCCGCAAGATGGTCGACGACGACGTTCCGGGCCGCGCCGCGGAGATGTCCTTCTATTTCTTCCTTTCCGTTTTTCCCATGCTGCTGATCCTGATGGCGATGCTTGGCCTCTTCCTCGATGCGCAGTTGCTCGTCCACGATACGATTTTGAACCGCCTCGCGTCGGTGGCACCGGACTCGATAGTGCGTCTGTTCGATCGCCTGCTGAATCATTTGGCTGACCGGGGGGCGCATCCCCTGTCGTGGGGCGTCCTCGCCGTTCTGTGGGCTGCGTCCAGCGGTATGGTGGCGACCATGGGAGGGCTCAACCTGGCGTACGGAGTCGAAGAAAAGCGCCCGTGGTGGAAGCGCCACCTGGTCGGCGTAGCGCTCATGCTGGCTTTCATGCTGCTCGCGGCCGCGGCCATGCTCCTACTGGCGTACGGTGGCCCGATCGGCGAAGCGCTCACCCATAACATCGGGCTCGGCTCGGCATTCTTGCTGGCGTGGCGTCTCGGACAATGGCCGGTGATCTTTGGCTTTGTGCTGCTCGCCTTCGATCTCCTCTACCACTACGCTCCGCACCGACCCCGTGTCCGGTGGCAATGGCTGCTGCCGGGTACTTTGATCGGGATTGCGCTGTGGCTTTCCGCCTCGCTCGGCCTCAAGTTCTATGTCGCGAATTTCGGAAACTACAACCTCGCCTACGGGTCGCTGGGGGCAGTGATCGTGCTCCTGCTCTGGTTCTATCTTACCGGCATCGCCATTCTGGCCGGCGCCGAAATCAACGGCCAGCTCGAAAAAGCGAAGCCCGGTTGAGTTACCGGCCACCGCGCCAGCCGCAAACCCCGCGCCGTCGCAGGTGTTGATGCGGACGGTGGCATCGAGCGAGATGCTGCGCTTTGTTCTCAGGACGCTATCTCGAACCCATCGTCCGTGAGGTCGACCAACTTCGACGGCCGCTCTTCAGCGTGAATGACGAAGCTGTAAGAATTACTCGGCCGTTTTGTAACTCTTACCGATCGGCACCCATCTTTCGCATAGCAGACAACGTAAGTGCATGGGTCTGGCCCATTACGGGACGCATGGTCTTGCAGTGCCGGGTCGGACTTGCCTGCCTGACAGCGCGCTTGCCCGCAGACGCTGCTGATCCTACCCCACGCGGGTCGAGCGGGCGCCGAGCTTGCCGATGGAACGCGCCAGCTCGTCTTTCGCCGCGCGCAGCGCGTCCGCAGTCTGCCCACGCCCGGCCTTTTCCAGCGTGGCGATCAAACCGTTGAGCGCAGCCTCGAGTTCGTTGGTGAGAACGTGATCGCCGAGTGCAGACAGCATACGCCGGACGATGTCTTCCACGCGCAACTGCAACTCCGGCGGCAACCGGTCGAACAGCAACTCGAACGTACGCAAGATCTCGGCATAACTCTGATGCTGCATCGACTCCGACGCTGAGACGCCCAGCGACTCGAAGGCATTCAGCAACCGAGGCAGCACGTCGTCCACATAGACGATTGGCGCGACTTCGACTTCCGGCGCTTCGTCCCGCGGATTCGACCAGCGCGCCAGGACGTCCCGCAGGCTGTAGATCGTAAGCACCCCAGCGTCGGGGTCCGATTGCGCCGTCGAAATCGATGTCCATCCGATGGTTTCAAGCTCTTCGATTCCATATAGCGGATCGGAGGCGATATTGCGCTTTTCCTCACGATGGATCGCGTCTTCCAGAACGGCGGCGACGCCAACGGCGTCACCCCGCGCATGCGCCGTCACTTCCGCCAACAGTTGTCCGAACACCACGTAGGAGCCGATCGTGACCCGCACGACGACTTCCACTTCCGCGCCGGCCTGGGCCGCCGCGGACTTGATGGATTCGACATCGATATTGGTCACGAAGCCATGCGCGTCGGCTTGGACGGGAAGGCAAAGCGAGGCCACCAGATTCGGCGAGCGTCGGGTCTTGCGCAGAAGCTCGAGGTGAAGTTTCCGCGCAGCCAGTACGTGCCGGTGGATCGCCTCGATGATGACCACCGGACGCATCTGGTTGACCGTCGTGTAGAACAGGACGAGGAGCAGACAAAGCGCCAGAATCGTCGACACCAACGCAATGGTGCCGCCGAAGACCGGATTCAACGGCCCGACGGACGCCAGCGTGATGAGTGCGTAGAGCGACAGTCCGACAAAGAACCCGAAATAGGCTTGATTCTGCCAATTTCGCAGGAACTGATCGTAGACCTGATGTGTCAGTGCGCTCGCGGATTGCTGTAGCGCGATGAGCAACAGTGAGATCGTGATCGACGTGATCGTGATGAGTCCGGCAGCGATTGTCCCCAGCAGATCGCCGGTGGCCTTGGCGTCGGCGAAGACATAGGCCTGCAGCAGCGTCCGCATCGGCGTGAGCCAGGCCGCGCTGCTGCGATCGAGCACGAACGTACACGCGCCGAGGAGCAGGAAACCCACGATGATGCCGATGGGGACGAGCAGGAATTCCGCAAACGCCTGGCGCATTGCCTCCCGCAGCTTGCGCGCGCGGTGGTGGCGAGAGCCGTGGTTCATGCGTTGATCGCGTGCAGCCAAGGGCGCGGAGGCGTGGCAGACGTGTCGGGCGGGCGCAAGTCTGAAGCAATTCCCCTTGGTGCATCACGCACGTCATCGACCTCCAGCATTGAAACGTCAGTTGACATTATCGGGCGTGCTGTCATCCATCGGCCTCCAAGGAGTTTCTTTGCAAAGCCAAAGCGCGCAAAAACCTGTAAGAATTACTCACCCGTTTGTAACTCTTACCGATCGGCAGCCCACCTTTCGCACACCGCAAAGAACCGGGAGTCCAACAGATAACCCATCGTTTAAGCGCCTTGCCCGGAAAACAGCATTCGTTGACCGGTTCGACCGCACGCGGCACATGCATTGCTAAAACCAGTAGAACAAAACGTGCCACAAGATCCCGAGAGGAACTACGAGAGAACGGTGGAGCGGGAGTAGAGAACACCGATTCTCTATCAAGAGGTTGAGGTTAACAGTGGAATATTTGAAACGAACGGGGCTGATTCTGATAGGGGTTGTCCTGGGCCTAGGTTGCCTGTATCTCTTGCTCGGGATCGCCTTTCCCAGGTTTTTCGTCGACCTGTGGTGGTTTGATTCCCTAGACCTGGGATCCTTGTTTTGGAAAAAACTGCTGTACCGCTATCTGGTCTTCGCAGTCGTGACCTTGGTCTTTTTTTCCATCTTTTTTGTGAACTTCAGGATCGCCATACGATACATCGACCCGCAAGCCCATCATGGATCGAGGTTCAGCCATCTGCGCAGGGGCTCCCTGATGGTCTACCTCCCGCTATCCCTGGTGCTCGCCGCCGCCATCGCCCTTCCGCTTTTCTATCAATGGGAGGGGGCGTTACTGTACTTTTTCGCCCCCGAGAGCGGTATGAGCGATCCGGTCTACGGTAATGACATCAGCTACTACCTATTCGCCCTTCCCATCTATCTGCTGGTGTTGTCAGAGCTACTGGTGGCTCTTATCTTGGTATTCTTAGGTACGGCGCTGCTCTACTGGTCGGAGCATCGGCTATTGGCCTCGCGTGGCCAAAACATCGGGCGCGGCGCCAGGGTGCATCTGAGCCTGCTGGTGTGTCTCATCTTCTTTGCCGCCACTGGCTTTTTCATTTTAGAGCGCCATCTCTTATTGTACGGCGACGATCACATGCCGCTATTTTTTGGGCCGGGTTACATGGAGATGCAGGTGACGTTGCCGCTCATCTGGGCTTCGATCATCACCCTGATGGGCGCCGGCGTGGCAATAGTCAGCCGCTTTTTTACCCATAGGGGCTTGCTGCCCGCAGTTCTCTTCTTGGGGCTTTTTGGCGTCTCTCTGGCGATCCGCTATACGGAGATGTTGCCTCGCGTGGTCCAGGAGTTTCTCGTGGAGCCGGACGCGATCGCGAAGGAGACTCCTTACATCGCACACAACATCGAGGCAACGCTGGCGGCTTACAATCTGAAGGAGGTTGAAAAACGCGCCTATGAGGTCAAGCGCCCGCCATGGGATAGCGCCTCACCAGAGGTGCGCATGAGCTTGCAAACCATTCCGTTGTGGGACCGGGAGGTTTTGCTTCCCACCTACACGCAGCTACAGGCGCTGCGGCCTTACTACGAATTCCCCGCTATCGACGTCGATCGATATACCGTCAATGGTGTTTACCAGCAGGTGTTTCTATCGCCTCGAGAGATCAACACGAACAAACTACCTGAGGGTGCGATGAGCTGGGTCAATCGTTGGCTGCAGTACACGCACGGCTACGGCGCCGTGATCTCGCAAGCGAGCCAACTGGGGGAACAAGAGCCTACGTGGTTCATGCAGGGCCTGCCGCCGCAGTCCGAGCCCGATCTGCGCCTCGAAGAGCCGGCCATATACTATGGATTGAATGCGTATCGCCCTGCCATTGCGCCGAATAAGGCCGGCGAAGTGGATTATCCGACCGCGACTAGGCTCCTACGCTCGAACTATAAGGGCACCGGCGGGATCCCCATCTCCAACCGGTTTCGCAAGCTCGTGTTCGCACTTTACTACCGTGATAAAAACATTTTCTTCACGCCCCAAACCACGGGCGACAGCCGCCTGCTGCTCAGACGTAATGTCACAGAGCGCATCGAGAAGCTTACTCCGTTTCTTCGATTGGACGGTGACCCTTATGTCGTGGTCACTCGCGAAAGAATGTATTGGATCCAGGACGCCTACACCGTTTCGAGGTGGTTTCCTTACTCCACACGCTATCAGAAGTCGCTCAATTACATTCGAAACGCGGTGAAGATCGTGGTGGATGCCTACAATGGCACGGTAGACTACTACATCGTCGATCCTAAGGATCCGATCATCACAGCCTATAGCCGGCTCTATCCGAGATTGTTTAAGGGGTTTGCGGAAATGCCGGCAAGCCTAAGAGCCCATGTTCGATACCCTAAAGACCTGTTCGACATGCAGGTCCACATCTACGCCAAGTACCACCAAAATCCAAAGCAGCTATTTAATCAAGAAGACCAATGGGATCTCCCGCAATTAAACACAGCCGCGATGGGCGAAATCGAGCAAGCGATCAGGGCCTCGCTTTCACGCTACCTTACCCTTAATCTCATCGACAGAGACCGATTCGAGTTTGTCTTGATGGCTCCCTTGACGCCTAAAGGACGAGCCAACTTGCGCGCCATGGCGGTTGCGGGGTGCGATGAGGAAAACTATGGACGGCTCCTGATCTATAGCTTTCCCAAAGGCACGTTGGTCTATGGTCCGGCGCAGATCAACACCTTTATCCAGCAGAACCCAGACATCGCGCGACGGTTCACCCTATGGGCTGATTCTTCGCGGGTGATACAAGGCCAGCTCACCGTGATCCCTGTCGGCGGCGTTGTCCTGTACATTCAACCGATATACCTAGCAGCCAGGAGCGTGAACGCGATCCCCTTATTGGAGCGTGTCATCGTCAGCTCCGGACAGACCGTGGTCATGGAGTCCTCGTTGCGTGAGGGTTTAGAAGCTTTGAACGCAAAGGGCACGCAAAGCAACGTTTCACCCAAAGGAGCGACCGCCCAGGTGGAATAACGGTCACACCGTGGTGTCGCTTACGCCACACGAAAACAGGGCTTGCCTTCAATCACTCTCGGGCCGCCGCGCAGGGTCAGGACAAAGCGTTTTTGAAAAACTTGTGCCATCGTGGGCTGAGTACGATCTGAGAAACCGCGGCGGGCGGTGGTTCTTAAAATAGAGATAAAACAAGCTACGACGCTCCGGCCAACGCCTCACGAGCTCGACATCTTCAGATCGTATTTCTGGATCCGGTAGCGCAGCGTCTCCCGGGTCGTGCACAGGGCCCGCGCGGTCGCTGCGACATTAAAACCGTGACGCTGAAGGGCGTTCTCGATGATGTATCGGTCCATGTCCTCCAGGCTCATGCTCCCATCGAGGGGGATCATCAGCTGGTTTCGGCGATCTTCGTCGGCTGCGTGTTCGGGACTGGGTAGGGTTTCGAGATGCAGCCAGCGCGCGGGCAATGATTCGCCTACCGATAGCAGCACACAGCGCTCGATCACGTTGCGCAGCTCGCGCACATTGCCCGGCCAGTGATGCGCGCGCAGTTGTGACCAGACCTCTTCGGGTATGACTTTGACCCGCTTTCCCGATTTTATATTGAACTCCTCCACTAGCATTGGCACCAGATCCTCCAGGTCCTCGGTGCGTTCCCGCAGGGGCGGCAAACTGAGGCGAAAGACGCTGAGCCGATGATACAGATCGCCGCGGAATGCGCCCTCCGCCATGGCCTCCATGAGGGCTCGGTGGCTCGCCGCCACCACCTGTAGGTCCACATCGACCTCGCGCTCGCCCCCGAGGCGCCGGATCCGGTGATCCTCTATCGCTTTGAGGAGCTTGGCCTGGAGGTCTAAGGGCATGTCGCCGATCTCATCGAGGAATAACGTACCGCCCATGGCCTGCTCGATGAGACCGCGGTGACGGCCTTTCGCACCGGTAAAAGCCCCTGGTTCATAGCCGAAGAGCTCCGATTCGATCAATTCCCTCGGTAAGGCCGCGCAGTTCAGCTCCACCAGCGGCCCGTCGCGGCGCGCCCCGGAGTAATGCAGGATGCGTGCGGCCAGGCCCTTGCCGGTGCCGGTCTCCCCGGTGATGATAAGCGCGCTCACCGGAACCGCAGACAGCTTAGCCAACATGGCGCGCACCGCCTGCGCCGCCCGGCTGTGGCCGATGAAGGCCTCCGGTGGATAGAGCCGCGCCGCGCTGTCGGCCTGATCGCGGAGTTTCCTCTGGGCCCGGCCGCTGCGTGCAGCCCCCTCCACAACGACGTCCAATCGTTCTAACTCGCAGGGTTTTTCGAGGAAATCGAAGGCGCCGAGCCGCAGGGCGCGCACCGACTCCGGTACCCCACCCCATCCGGTCAGGAAGATCCATTCGCTCCCGGACTTCATCGAACGCACTTTCTCTAAGAGATCGAGCGCGTTACCGTCCGGCAGGCTGATGTCCGACAGCACCACCAGCGGCTCCAAGCCCGCATACAAGAGTCGGCTCGCGCTGTGGCAATCCTTGCTGAGGAGCACTTCAAAGCCGCGGCGCGAATAGCGCCGCTTAAGCTCGCCACCGAGCAGCGTCTCATCCTCGATGATGAGCAGCGTGTCACTCATGTCCGGCCTCCACGTAGGGCAATTCCAGGCTCGCACACGCGCCGTGAGGTTCCACGTTTTGCAGCGTCAATCGACCCCCGAGATCTTTCGCCAGCCGCTGCACCGAGGCGAGGCCGAGCCCGGTGCCGCCCTGGCGCTGCGAGAAAAACGTGTGGCCCTTGTTTCAAGAGCTCGGGAGGAAAACCCGGCCCATCGTCCTGGACCTCGATAGACAAGTATGCCCCGCTGCGCCTGGCCGAGACACGAATGAGCCCTTGGTTTCCTGCCACGGCGTGGCCGGCGTTCAAGATGAGATTGAGTAGCGCCTGGTGGAGCCTGTTCTCGGGCAGCCGGCAGTGAAGCCGATCCGGGATCTCGGCCACGAGCCGAACGTGTTGGGGGATCTGGTAGCGCACGAGCTCGACCAACGCGTGGATGCTCTTGCTCAGATCGACGTTCGTGGGCAGCTCGGGTCTGTGGCGCGCTTGATCCAACATATTGTGAAGCAGCCGCGCCATGCGTTTCACTTCACCGATGATGATCTCGAGTCGCTCGCCTTTTTCCTTGTCTTGGACCTCACTGGCGAGGTTGCTCAGAGCGGAGAGGGTACCGGCGAGCGGGTTACGCAGCTCGTGTGCGAGGCTTGCCGCCATCTCCCCGGTCGCTGCGAGACGCTCGACGCGCATCAAGGCGGCGTTTTGCTGCATCAAGGTCCGCGTAGCCTGATCGACCTTGTGCTCAAGTGTCTCTTCACGTGCTTGGTGCTCGCTATCGAGGGCCGTGATGCGATTGATCATCTCGTTGTAGCGGCCGAAAAGCGGCTCCAGTACAGGATCAACGCCTCGCGTTGCCGCCACGGTGTAGCTGTGCTTCGCGATAAGGCCCATTAAATAAGCCAAGTTTCGCAAAGGCCGTACCAAGCGCAGGTAAGCGATAACCAGCCCCACGCCTGTGAGTGCAACGAGCAAGGTGCTGAGGGCCGCCGAGACCTGCCACAGCCGCCGCGCCCTCCCGAACTTATCGTCGAGGGTGGCGCGCAAGGCTTGGGTCTCCTCTTTGATCGCCTCGCGCAGATGGAGCAAGGCCTGTAGCGCGCTGACGGGATCGCTCGTGTCTTCTTTCGCGTGTTGCGCGAAAAGCAGGGTGAGTTGCAGCAGACGTTTTGCAGTCGCGTCCTCAAGGTGCTTGGCGCGCCCTGCACGCCGCTCAAGCTTACTGCGCAATGCGGCTAGCGCCGCGTCGACCGCGAACGTGCGATCGGCCGGCAGGCGCAACAATGTGTGTTCCCAACGGGCGTGATCGATCGAGCGCGCCGATTTACGCTGCCATTGCCCAGGGTGTTGTATCGAGTCTATCGCGGTGGGGGTAGAGCCGTTCGGTCTCGCGCTTGATGCGGAAGGCGGTAAACTC
>Ga0187893_10006519_pt1 | contig 19889 bp, 19 predicted proteins | sample MA1701074metaG_FD_139574 | JGI IMG/M metagenome (GOLD analysis project Ga0187893, IMG submission 139574) | White microbial mat communities from a basaltic lava cave in the Kipuka Kanohina Cave System on the Island of Hawaii, USA - MA170107-4 metaG ...
AGGCGTTTGCCCGCTCCGCATCGCTTGAACCAGTCGCTCTCGACCGATGGGCGTCAAACGAGCATTCTTGTGGATGTTCATCCGGTCCTCCGGGATTGCTGAGGCGTCGACACCTTCAGCTTCCCCGGCTCGGGCCGGATGGACAACCTATGGAAAGCTCACAGCTAGTCCGGCCGACGTCGGCACAGAAAGAGGCCGTCGGCGATGGGGGCGAGGGCGATGTCGACGCGCTCGTCGCGGCGGATTTTGGCGTTCAAGGCGCGGAGCGCAGCAGTGTCGGTCGAGCGGTCGCTATCGTCGGCGACGCGGCCCGACCATAAGACGTTGTCGAGGGCGATGAGCCCGCCTGGGCGGACGAGCTGCAAGAGGCGCTCATAATAGGAATCGTAATTGCTTTTGTCAGCGTCGATGAAGGCGAAGTCAAAAAACTCCGTGCGCTCCGCTAGAAAACGATCGAGCGTCGACATCGCCGGACCCACATGGGCGACGATCTTCCGCCCCTGCCCAGCTTCGCGCCAATAGCCGCGCGCCCGCGCCATATACTCATCGCTCATGTCTAATGCGTCGACGCGGCCGTCTTCGGGAAGCGCGAGGGCGACAGCGAGCGCGCTGTAACCAGTGAATGTCCCGACCTCGATGTAACGCTTCGCGTTCATCAGTTTTGCAAGCATCGCCATGACCGCGCCCTGCTCGGGCGAGATCTGCATGATCGCGATGCCGCCCATCGCCGCCGTCTCCTCGCGGCATTTCGCGAGGACTTTATGTTCGCGCACGCCGTATCGGCAGACGTAATCGTAGACGGCGTCTGTCAGCTCTACGGACTTGCGCATGCAGGTTGCAGTTTGGGAGGTTGGAGGTTGCAGCGAGCGCCTACAAGCTGCGCCCTGCAACCTGCAACCTCAAGGCCTCATTCCGGCCCGCGCCCGACGAGCACCAAGAACAGCATGATCAAAAGGATCGCGACGGCCTGCGCCATCACGCGAAGCCGCATAAGCTTGTTGGCGTTCTTCTCGGCGAAGGCTCCGCCCTTGGCGAGGGAATAGATGCCTACCGCGAGAATGAAAGCGGTTGCTGCGAGCGCCAGCGGAATCAGGAAGAATACGAACTTGTCCATGGCGCCTCCCTCGAGGTGTGCGCCCCGCGAAGATAGGCGCTGGGTGAGGGCTTTGCACTCAGCCGGATATGTCGCCGGAACGCTGGCCGTCGACAGCCGATCGCCCGCAACTCACACCGCACTGCCAGCCCTGAGGCATGCGCGGATTAAGGTTAATCGGTTTGCAGGGGCGCCCCGCCAAGCGCTTGACAGACGGTACGTTTTAAACTAACTTACTGGACAGTTACTATATGGACTTCGTGGAATGAGCAGGCACCGACGCCGCCGAACCCCAGACGGAGAAGAGCCGCTCGAAACCAAGGCCGGCACCGGTCTCGAGACGAAACGCGCCGCGATAGATTTCGACGACGATGCCTTCTCCGTCCTCCAGGACCCGGTCGACAGCGAGTCTGTCGTTGTCGAGCCGAGATGGCGCCGTCGTGCCGAGGCCCGGCCGGACGAAATTCTCGACGCGGCGCTCGCCGAGTTCACCGAGCTGAGCTTTGATGCCGCGCGGGTCGAAGACGTGGCGCGCCGCGCCGGCATTTCGAAAGCGGGCCTCTATCTCTATTTCGACTCGAAGGAGGAACTTCTGCGGGCCCTGATCGAGCGCGAAGTTGCGCCTTTGGCCCAGGCGATCAAGTCGCTCGCCGAATCCGGCCTAGACGATCCAGCCGAGACTTTCGGCGGCATTATCGCCGGCTTGACAACGGTTCTTTCCGATCCGCGCGTCTTCGCCGTACCGCGCATCGTGCTCTCAGTCGCCGGCCGGTTCCCGGAAATCGCCGCCTATTATCGCGAGAACGTCGTCGAACCGGCGCTCGGCGCCTTCGCGCAGCTTCTCGAAGCCGGGGTCGAAAGCGGCAGCTTCCGCAGACTCGATCCAATGGTCGTCGGCCGCGCGGCGATGGGGCCGCTCCTCGTCGGCGCCTTGTGGACGCATGTGCTCGGCGGCGAAGAGGACGCGCACGACCACGATGCCCGGGTACGCGAGCATCTCGATCTCCTCATGAATGGGCTCGCGGAGGGGGAAGGCAAGCCGTGAGCGCGGTTTGGAGACGGCGGGGGGGCCTTTTTGCGCTGCGAAGGCAGAGTGCGGATTTAGTCCCGCACAAAAGAGAGCGAAACATCCTGGCGCGCCCGGCGGGATGCGCCAGAACCGGCGCGGCGCCCGACGTCCGGCGGTTTACCAACGACATCGATGTAATCGCTCCTGTTTCACGTGAAACAACGGCGCAGGGCGCACGCAATGCAGGCGGCGGGCGCGCCCGCTTCGCCGCTTTATGCTTCGCGGGAAACGATCGATCCGCTGGCGGAGTTTTCCGTAAGAGTCCCCGGAACCCGGCCCATTCGGCCAACCGTCCGGCGTGGTACGGGCGCTTGGACGCATTCGCAGCTGTCTTAACCCTGGTCCTGGCCGGATGCGGCGACAATGAGCCGAAAGCCTTCGCCGGCTATGTCGAAGCCGATCTCCTTTACATGGCGGCGCAGGACGAAGGCGTCGTGGCCGAAGTCGCCGTCCGCGAGGGCGACGCGGTTATGGCCGGCGACCTCCTGTTCCGCATCGACCCGGCCCGCATGGCCCTCCAGGTCGAACAGGCGGAAGCCGAAGCGAAGGCCGCCGCCGAGCGGGTCGGCCCCGGCGGGTCGCTCGCCAAGGCCGTCGCCGACGCGGAAGCCCAATATGAGAATGCGCGGCGCACCCATGAACGATCACGCTCCCTTCTGAGCCAGGGAGTGGTCACCCAGCAGCGCGCCGATAACGACCGCGCGGCGTTCGAATCGGCATCCGCCCGACTTGCCGGCGCCCGCGCCGAACGCGAGACCGCCGAGCGGGACGCGGCCGGCGCGCGCTCGCTCGCAGATTTGTGGCGAAAGCGCCTTGCCGATCTCGCGGTGAAGGCCCCCGAAGCGGGGACCATCGAACGGGTCTATCGTCGAGCCGGCGAGCTTGCCGCGCCAGGCGATCCGGTGGTTGCGCTTCTGCCGCCCGAGAACCGCAAGCTCCGCTTCTTCGCGCCGGAGCCGGCGCTCGCGTCGCTCGCAGTCGGATCCGAAGTCGTTGTCTCCTGCGACCGCTGCCCGGAAAACCTTCGCGCCATAGTCACTTACGTCGCCTCCGAGCCGCAATTCACCCCGCCGGTCATCTACAGCCTGGAGGAACGCTCAAAGCTCGTCTTCCTCATCGAGGCTCGCCCGGTCGAGGCGCTCACTTTGCCGCCGGGCATGCCGGTGACGGTGGCGATTCGGGAATCGGGAGTCGGGAACCGGGACTCAGCTAGTCGGGAACCGGGCGCCGGGAACCGTGAACCGGGGAGTCCTTGACCATGGGCGCTCCCAACGACCGGTCACATTCTGCAAAGAGGGCGCGCTCCCCTTCCAGATTGCCCGCGCCCGAGGGACCGGTTCCCGGTTCCCGGTTCCCGGTTCCCGAATCCCGCACCGACCTCGTTATCGACGTACGCGGCCTCACCAAGACGTTTGGCGGCCGCAGGGTGGTCGACGCCTTCGATCTCGCCGTTCCGAGGGGCTCTATCTACGGGTTTCTCGGCCCCAACGGGTCGGGAAAGACGACGACGATCCGCATGGTGTGCGGGCTCCTGAAACCGGACGCCGGCGAGGGCCGCTGCGTCGGTTTCGACGTGATCGACGAAAGCGACAAGATCAAAGAGCGCGTCGGCTACATGACGCAGCGCTTTTCGCTTTATGAGGATCTGTCGATCCGCGAGAATCTAGAGTTCTTCGCGCGGCTTTACGGGCTCGACCGAATCAGGGCCCGCGTCGACCACTCTCTCGTTTCGCTCGGACTGAGCGAACGCCAGGATCAGCTCGCCGGCAAGCTCTCCGGCGGCTGGAAACAACGCCTGGCGCTCGCCGCCTGCATGATCCATGAGCCCGAGCTTCTCCTCCTCGACGAACCCACGGCCGGCGTGGACCCGAAAGCCCGGCGCGATTTCTGGGACACTATCCGCACCTATGCATGGTACGGCGTCACGACGCTTGTTTCCACCCATTACATGGACGAGGCCGTGCAATGCGACCGCATCGCCTACATCGCCTACGGACGAAAACTGCTTGACGCGCCGACGGCCGAGATTCCGGCTCGGGTCGGCCTTAAGGGTTTCCGCGTTGTCGCTGACGATCTCGATGCGGCGTCCGAGCTCTTGAAGGGCGCCGAAGGCGTCGAACTCCTTGCCCGTTTCGGGACGGCCATTCACGCCTGCGGGCGCGATGGCGAGACGCTGGCGAAATCCGTTGCAAGCGCGCGATCGCTCCCAGGCGCAAGCATCGAGCCGATCACGCCCGGCCTTGAAGAAGCATTCATCTACATGATGACGGAAGCGCGGGACAATTTCGAGCGATGACGGAAATCGGGAATCGCGAGTCGGGAGATCTTCCCCGCCTTTTCAAGGGGGGGAAAACGGGGCGCGCTACACGGCCGGGGACCTCCCCACGCGGTTCCCGCTTCCCGCTTCCCGCTTCGCGATTCTCGCTCGCACGCGTCCTCGCCATCTTCCGGAAGGAATTCGTACAGATGCGGCGCGATCGCCTCACCTTCGCGATCATGATCGCCGTGCCGGTCATGCAGCTTACTCTGTTCGGCTTCGCCATCGACACCGATCCGCGGCACTTGCCGGCGGCCGTCGTCCTCAAGGACGACGGGCCGTTGACGCGAAGCTTTCTCGCGGCCTTGAAGCAGTCGAGCTATGTCGACTTCGTCGCGACCGCACGCGACGAGGGCGAAGGCGAGGAGTTGATCCGTTCCGGGAAGGTCAATTTCCTGATCGTCATCCCGGAGAATTTCGAGCACGATTTCGTGCGCGGCGAGCGGCCGGAAATTCTCATCGCCGCCGACGCGTCGGACCCAGTCGCCTCCAGCGGCGCCCTGTCCGCGATCAGGGCCGTCGCCGAGCGCGCCTTCGCGCCCGAGCTCGACCGGCTGCCTGCGCGCCTGCGGGGTTCTCCCCCGCCCTACGAGATCATCGTGCACAGACAATATAATCCGGCGGGCGTGACCGCCTTCAATATCGTTCCGGGACTCCTCGGCGTCATTCTCACCATGACCTTGATCATGATCACGTCGGTCGCGCTCACGCGCGAAACCGAACGCGGCACCATCGAGGCCCTGCTGTCGACGCCGGTTCGGCCGCTCGAGGTCATGATCGGCAAGACCGTCCCTTACGTAATGGTCGGCGTCATCCAGACGACGATTATTCTGCTTGCGGCGCTGTTCGTATTCCGGATTCCGTTCACGGGCGACCCCTTCGCCTTCGCTCTCGGAGTCGTCGTCTTCATCATGACCAATCTCATGATCGGCTATCTCATCTCGACCATCGCCAAAACCCAGATGCAGGCCGTCCAGATGACGTTCTTCATTTTCCTGCCCTCGATCCTCATGTCGGGATTCATGTTCCCGTTCGCTGCGATGCCGGGATGGGCGCGCGCGATCGGGGAATGTGTCCCGAACACGCATTTCTTACGGGTGGTTCGTGAGATCGTGCTGAAGGATGCAGGACTCTCCGACATCGCCGGCGACCTCATCCCGATGCTGATTATTCTGACGGTCGTCGCTCTCGCGGCGCTCTCACGGTTTCGAAGGACGCTGGACTGACAAGGCGATGGTGAACTGGTGTATGAATCGTAAACGCGGACCGGCGGCCGCGCCAATTCATCATTTATGGTTTGCGTATCAACACGTTTCCTTAACGCGCGCATGCAAGGTTAGCGGCCTCGCCTGCAGAGGGTCGCGCCATGGACTCGGTTTTCGATTTTTATTCGTTCTCGCTGATGCTCGTATCGATCGGGCTCTTCGTGGTGCGATATCTCAGAGACGATCCGCCGATCTATCCCTATCTCATCATCGCGTGCACCTGCTATGTCGGGAACGTGCTCGGCGAAGCCGGCGGCGGCATTTTCGCCATGGCGCTCCTTGTCGCCGCGTCGTTCTCCTTCCTCGGCGCACTTCTCTTCCCGACCTGGCGCAACATGTCCAAGAAGGACGGCGCGCCAGCCGACAAACCCGCCGCCGCGAAGCCTGCTGCGCGGGAACCGGCGGCCGCGGCGCCAAAGCACTCTTAACCTCAGCATTTTTCGGCCGGAGCGGGTGCGCAAGACGCGCGCCCGCGGCGGCGCTTTTGTTCCCGAGGCGGCATTCCGTTCGTCGCGAAATTCTGGCGTCTGGCCGCCTTGGCGCTTGAAATCTTTACAAGTTTTAATGCGAGCCGCCGCCGCGCGACGGTTCCGGCGCGCTAGATTTGATGCGGCCGATGGGACGGCGGGGCGGCAACAAAAGGATTTCTCGTCAATATGGTTATGCCTTTCTCCCAGCACATTAAGGGATTGCGTTCGCTTGCCCTTGCTTTCGCGTCGGGCGCGGCCCTCGCCTTGGGCGCTTATGGGGCCGCCGCTCAGGCCCCTCGCCTGCTCGCGCCGCCGGTCGCCGCGGACGGAACCTTGTCCTTCGCAGATCTCGTCGAACGGGTGAGTCCGGCCGTCGTTTCGGTTCTCGTCGAGCGTGAAATCCAGACCCGCGGATTCGGCGACCTTGAAGAGATGCTTCGCTTTCGTTTCGGATTCCCGGAGCGCGACTTCGAGGGCGAAACTCAGCGCATGCAGGCGCAAGGCTCCGGATTTTTTATCGACGGCCAAGGACATATCGTCACCAACAATCACGTCATCGACGGCGCGGAAGAGATCGAGGTCCGGCTCTCCAACGGAAAAGTCTTGAAAGCGACCCTGGTCGGCGCTGATCCCTTGACCGATCTTGCGGTGCTGAAGGTCGATGCGCCGACGGGCCAGGCATTCGTTCAGTTCGCCGAGGATGTGAAACTCCGCGTCGGCGACTGGGTGGTGGCCGTGGGCAATCCTTACGGGCTCTCCGGCACGGTGACGGCGGGCATCGTTTCTGCGATCGGCGGCGAAGGCCGCTCCGGCCAGTTTCTCGACTTCATCCAGATCGACGCGCCCATCAACCGCGGCAACTCTGGCGGTCCGACATTCGACCTCAAGGGCCGCGTCGTCGGCGTCAACACGATGATTGCGTCGGAGACTGGCGGATCGGTCGGGATCGGATTTGCGGTGCCGTCGCGAATCGCCAAGGATACCGTCGCCGAACTTATCCGCTCGGGCTCGGTCACACGCGGCTGGCTCGGCGTCTCCATCCAAGAAGTGACGACTGAGATCGCCGCCGCCCTCGGCCGCAAGGAGGCTCGCGGCGCGCTGGTCACCGACGTGATTGCGGGAACGCCCGCGGCCCGAGCGGGGCTCCAGTCGGGCGACCTCATTCTCGCTCTCAACAACAAGGCCGTCGCCGATCCCCGCGACCTCACCCGCTCCGTTTCGGCTTTGCCGCCGGGCTCCAAAGCGAACCTAAAGGTGCTGCGCGGCGGCGCCGAACGGACGCTCGCCGTCACGCTCGGTCAGCGTACGGAGGATGTGGATTCGCGTCAGCCGCAGACGCCGGGAGAATCCGACGAAATGTCGTCGGAGCTCGGCCTCTCGGTCGTCGATCTCACTCCGGCGGCCCGAGCGGAGTTTCGGATTCCGAACAGTGTTACGGGCGTGCTCGTCACCGCCGTCAAGAACGGCAGCGCCGCCGACGAAGCCGGGCTGCAAACCGGCTTTGTCATCCTGCAGGTCGACGGCAAGACGGCGACTTCGGGCGCGGTTCTGAAAAAGGCGATCGATGATGCGAAGAAGGCCGGCAAGGAATCGGTGCTTTTGCGCTTCCAGGCCGGCGAAGCGAAGCAGTTCGGCGCACTTGCGCTGAAATAGGAACAGGGCCGGGCGTTCCGGGCGAGCGGTCTCCACCGCCCGGTTCGGCTCTACGAAGCCGCCGTCGCAATTCCCCCAGTTGCGACGGCGGCGGTTTTTTTGTCTATGGTCGCCGAAAGCAAAGGATCCGCGCCCGCATGCGAATTCTGGTCATCGAGGACGACACCGAGGCCGCCGCCTTCATCTCCAAGGGCCTGCGCGAAGCTGGGCATGTCGTCGATCACGCCATCGACGGCGAGGCGGGACTCAAAATGGCCGGCGCCTGCGATTACGACGCCTATGTCGTCGACCGCATGCTGCCGAAGCTCGACGGCGTTTCGGTGTTGTCGCGGCGGCGCGCGGAAGGCGACGAAACGCCGGCGCTGTTTCTGTCCGCGCTCGGAGAGGTAGACGATCGCGTCGCCGGCCTAAAGGCCGGCGGCGACGATTATCTCGTCAAGCCTTATGCATTCTCGGAGCTGCTCGCGCGCGTCGAAGCGCTCGGCCGACGCCGCGCGCCGGCCCAGGTGACCACCCGCTACCAGGTCGGAGATCTCGAAATCGACGTGATCACGCGAACGGTTCGCCGGGCGGGCAGGAAGATCGACCTCCAGCCGCGCGAATTTCGCCTGCTTGAATATCTCATGCGCCATGCCGGGCAGGTCGTCACGCGGACGATGCTTCTTGAAAACGTCTGGGAATATCATTTCGATCCGCAGACAAACGTCATCGACGTGCACATCTCGCGCCTGCGCTCGAAGATCGACAAGGACTTCGACCGGCCGCTCTTAAAGACCGTGCGCGGCGCCGGATACACCATAGAAGACGCAGCGTAGGCGACCACGGGCGCCGTTTGACAGGCGCCTTTTCGTCTAGCTGACGCAGTCATTTTCTGGCATCTGGTTTCCGACCGCCGGATTCTGACATGTTCCGCCTACTGCGCACCGCGACTTTCAAGATCACGCTGATCTATGTCGTCGTATTTTCAGGCGCCGTGGCCGCGCTCGGCCTGTTCATCTATCAGCAGACCTTCGGCGCCTCCGCGCGCCAGACCGACCAGATCATCAACAGCGAAATCGAAACGCTCGCGGGCGTTTTTGCCGCCGAAGGGCCCGGGACATTGCGCCGGATCGTCCGCGAGCGCGCGGCCTGGCGCGACGACGGCATTTATATGCTGATCGGCGCGCCGTCCGGCGCCGTCCTCGCCGGAAATCTCACAGCGCTGCCGGCCGAAGCTCTGACCGCAGGCCAGGGCTATTTTAATTTCACCTATGAGCGCCCGCTCATCGACGCCGCGGGGCGCGAGAGCGGCATCGACATTCGGCAGGGACGCGGAAAGATCCGGCGATTCCGCGCGGCCCCCGACGCGGAGACTTTTTTTCTCGTCTTCGTGGCGCGCGACATTTCGAACTTCGAGCGTCTGCGCGACCGCACGCGGCGCCAGATCGTGCAGCTCGGACTCGCCACCATCCTGCTCGGGCTCCTGATCGGACTTGCATTCTCGCAGTCGATCATGCTGCAGGTCGACGCCGTCAACAAAACCGCGCGCGCCATTCGTGCCGGCGACCTGTCGCGACGCATTCCTTTGACCGGCGCGGGCGACGAACTTGAGAATCTTGCGCTCAATCTGAACGGCATGCTCGATCAGATCGAGCGGCTGATGAACGGAATGCGCGAGGTGAGCGATAATATCGCACACGATCTCCGCTCGCCGCTAACCCGCGTCAGAAATCGCCTGACGGACGCACTCAAAGCCGATCCGGCGGAAAAGGACGCCGCCTTGAGAGCGACGCTCGAAGACGCCGAGCGGATGATCGGCACATTCAACGCGCTTCTGTCGATCGCGCGTATTGAGTCGGGCGAGGGTGCGGGGGCGATGGAAGCCGTCGACGTCGTTGCGATCGCCGAAGAACTGGCTGAACTCTACGAACCTGCGGCGCAGGAAGCCGGATTCGGCCTAGCATTGAAAGCCCACCCGGCCCCGCCTGTGCGCGGCTCGCGGGCGCTGATCAGCCAGGCGATCGCCAATCTCCTGGACAACGCGCTCAAATACGCCGCCGGCGGCGACCGCATCGAAATATTAGTCGGCAGGACGCCGAAAAACGCGGTGCGGCTCTCTGTCGCCGACAACGGCCCGGGAGTTCCCGCCAACGATCGCGAGCATATCTTCAAGCGATTCGTGCGCCTCGAGTCTAGCCGTACGACGACTGGAAGCGGCCTCGGATTAAGTCTCGTCTCGGCCGTCGCTCGGGCGCACGGAGCGGTGCTTGCGGTCTCCGACGGCCTTCAAAAGGGAGATCGGCGCGGGCTTTGTGTCTCGCTCACTTTTCCCGCCTTTGAGCGGCGCTGATTCGGCGCTCGGCGCCGGGTGCAGCCTCGCCGTCGCCGCCCGCCGACAAACGCCTCAAACCCAACGCCTGGCTTGCGAATCAAAGAAAATCAGTTCTTGTTCGACTGCTGACCGCTCCTTGCAGCGGGGCCGCGCGGGGCGCCCGCGCAAGCAAAAGGGACGTCCAATGAGCAAAGCAGACTTCATCGCGAATGTGGCGAAGAGCGGCGGCATTTCAAATTCCGAGGCCAAGCGCGCTGTCGAGCTGGTTTTCGGTGAAATCGAAAGCGGACTAAAACGCGCCCGAAAAGACGGAAAGCTCGTCATCGGCACGCTCGGAACTTTTTTGGTGACGAAGCGCGCGGCGCGCAAAGGCAGAAATCCGCGAACCGGCGAGACCATCGACATCAAGGCGTCGAAATCGCTGCGCTTCCGCCCGGCTTCAATTCTGAAAACCGCGGCTGGCTGCTGACGGACGCAACAACGAATAAAGAACCGCCGCGCGAATCCCCGCGCGGCGGTTTTTCATTTATAACGGCCGTGAAGTCGCGCCTGAATCGCGTTGGATCGCCACGTTCTCGCTCCCCTTAAGACTCGCATCCGGCAATGGCCGCGCGTCTACGATCTGGCCGGCGCAGCGCGACTCGAAGAATCCCTTGGCGATACTCTTGCGAGGATGAACCAGGAATCGCGGACGCTGACGCTTGGGGTCGGCGGGTGCTCGCCTTACTTGAGCGGATTGATCGCGCGCGCGGGCGATGATTTCGCCGCGACGCTGGCGATGTCGCCCGAGTCCGAGTTCGACAACATCATCTCTTCCGCCGCAGGCCTCTCTGGCTGCGAAACGGCTCAGGCGATCATGCAGCCCTTGCGGCGGCTGAAGGCGCGCGCGGCGCTCGCGGCCGGTCTTGCCGAGGCCGGCGGAGTCTGGACGAGCATGGATGCGGCTGACGCGCTTTCGCGATTCGCCGATGCGGCGGCGAACTCGGCGCTCCGCGCCGCGCTTTGCAGTCTCAAATCAAAGGGCTTCGCAGCGGCGGACGCCGCGAATTGCGAGGCCCGCTCCGGCGTCGCAGTCCTCGCCATGGGAAAACTTGGCGCATTCGAACTCAATTACTCAAGCGATATTGATCTGATCGTCCTGTTCGACCCCGAAGCGCCCGCATTGGGGGGCCCCCCGACTGCGCGCGAGATCGCGATTGCGGCGGCGCGCGAGCTTGTCCGGATCTTGAGCGAAAAGACCGCCGACGGCTACGTCTTCCGCACCGACCTTCGCCTGCGGCCGGATCCAGCCGTCACCCCGGCGGCGATCTCGTTCCGAGCGGCCGAAGCCTATTATGAGGCTCACGGACAGAATTGGGAGCGCGCAGCCTTCATAAAGGCGCGCGCCTCGGCGGGCGACATCGCCGCCGGGCAGGCTTTCCTCGCGGCGCTGCGCCCCTACATCTGGCGTCGTCATCTCGACTATGCGGCGATTGAGGACATCCATTCGATCAAGCGGCAGATTCACGCCGCGAAGGGCGGCGGAGAGATCGAATTCTTCGGACACAATATCAAGACCGGACGCGGAGGGATTCGTGAGATCGAATTCCTGGTGCAGACTCAGCAGCTCATACTGGGCGGTAAAGATCCGTCGCTGCGCGAGCGCGCGACGCTTGCTGCGCTTGACGCGCTCGCCCGGGCCGGGCGGGTCGGGGAGGCCGCCCGCGAAACGCTCGCGGCCAATTATTTAGAGTTGCGCCGCATCGAACATCGCCTGCAAATGATTGCGGATGAGCAGACGCACCGCATCCCGCGCGACCGCGCAGAGGCTGAGCGCCTGGCGGCGTTCCTCGGCGAGAAGAGCGTCGGCGATTTCGAGTCGCGGCTGATCGATATATTGGCTTCAACGCATCGGCTTTTCGCCGAGCTGTTCGAACGTGAGGAACGGCTTTCAGCGGAAGCCGGCAGCCTGATTTTCACCGGCGTCGAAAACGATAAGGCAACGCTCGCCACACTCGAACGCCTTGGTTTCAAGCGCCCGAGCGACGTCAGCGATGCGATCCGGCGCTGGCACACCGGGTCACTGCGCGCCACTCGAACCCCGCGGGCGCGCGAACTCCTGACTAAACTCGCGCCGCATCTTCTTGAAGCCCTTTCGAAGGCGGGCGATCCGGATGCGGCCTTCGTCGTCTTCGGCGAATTCCTCGGCAGGCTTCCCGCCGGCGTGCAGATCTTCTCGCTATTCGCCAATAATCCGCACATTTTCAATACGCTCATTCGTATCATGACGATTTCGCCCTATCTCGGGCGACAGCTGTCTCGGCGCGCTCACCTCATCGAAGCGCTCCTCGAAAGCGACTGGCCGCGTTCGCCGCCGACGCCAGCGGCGCTGCAGAACGAACTCGCAGAGCGCCTCCGACGCGCCGAATCTTACGAGGCGAAATTAAACGCGGCGCGAAGATGGGGCGCCGAGAGACGCTTCGACGCTGCGGCGCAACTGGTCATAGGCGCGATCGATGCGCGTCGCGCCGCAGAGCAGTTCACCGCCATCGCAGATGCGGCGATCGCAGCGCTTTTCAACGAAGCGCGCGCGGAGACTGCCCGTGTTGAAGGCCGGATCGCGGGCGCGATCGCGGTCTTCGGCCTCGGGCGTCTCGGCGCGGGCGCTATGACCGCAACCTCGGACGTGGACCTGATCTTCGTCTATGACGCGCCGGGCGGCGCGCAGTCCGGGGGCGCAAGGCCGCTCGACGCGGCAGCCTATTTTCTCAAACTGGTGCGGCGATTCCTGGCGGCGCTTTCCGCTGCGACGGAGGAAGGCGCACTTTATGAGGTCGACATGAAGCTGCGGCCCTCCGGCGGCGCCGGCCCCGCCGCGGTCAGCCTTGCAGCGTTCGAGCGCTATTACGATCGCGACGCCTGGACCTGGGAGCAGATGGCGCTGATTAAGGCCCGACCCATCGCCGGAGACCCGGGACTTGCGCACAAGGTCGAGGCTGCGATCGAACGCGTAGTTTGCCGGTCCCGCGACCGCGCCGCGCTCGCGGCCGATGCGCACGAGATGCGCAAGACGCTCGCAGACGCCAAGCCGCCGTCAGGGCCCTTCGACCTCAGGCAAGCGGCTGGCGGTCTCACCGACCTCGAGTTTGTTCTGCAATTTTCAACTCTCGCCGAGGCGGCCGAAATCGGCCGTCCGCCGCAATCGACGCGGGAATTGATCGAATGGCTTGCATCCCAAGGGCGGCTTGCAAAAGATGATGCCCAAGGCTTAATGGCCGCGTCCGAACTGTTTGAATCGGTTATGCAATTGGGCCGCGCAGCGACAGGCGGCCTGTACGCTCCGCAGAGCGCTGGCGAGGCGCTGCGACGTCGTATGTCCGCCGCTGTCGGCACTGCGATTGGCGGCCAAGAGGAGGCGCTGGCGGGCCGGCAGGCCCAGGTGCGAGGAGTTTACGACCGCGTCGTCGCCGCCGCAGCGCGTCGTTGAGGCCCAGTCAGAATGAAGAAGCGGACCACTGTTGATCTTGTCGTCATCGGCGCGGAACCGGCAGGTTACGCGGCGGCGGCCTGCGCAGCGCGTTTCGGCGCATCCGTCATTCTGCTCAAGACAGGCCACAGAACCACACGGTCCCCTTCCTCACCGGGCATTCCGGATTTTGTCTGGCGCAAGCTCAATCTGCAAAATTCCGGACTCGAAGCGAAGCCGGTTTCGGCTCGCGTCTCATTGTTTGAAGGCGGACGAACGATCTCGACTTTCGAGAACCGTAAGCGCACGCGCGATGCGCTGGAGAAGGCGCATGTGGCAGATCATCATTTGCTGCCGGACTTCGAGGATGCGCTCGACCGTTTGTGGAGCGAGGGGGCCGAGCTGGCGCGCGCCTCATCATCCGGAAAGAGCAACGGGAAGGGCCCGCTCCTCGCTGCGATCGGCGGCCCCAATGGAGCCGATGCGGCGCGACGACTCACGGCTTCGACATCCTCAATTCTCGAAGACTATTTTTCGGACGATGAGTTGAAGGCGCATTTCGCCAGCATCGCGCTCGCCCCGTTCGGGCTCGGCGGCGACGAGCCTGGTTCGGGTCTTGCCCTCGCCGCGATGAGCGAACCGGCGGCCTGGCGGGTTCGAACCGGCGCGAAGGGGCCGAGCCTGGCGCGCGTCCTCGAAAACGCGGCCCTCGAGGCGGGCGTCGAAGTCCTCGAGGCCCGCGTCAAGGAGATTCAGAGAGGCGACCAGAAATCGCGGACTCTTGTCCTCGACAACGGCGACACGGTGAGGACAAGCCATTTCATGGCGTCGAGTCTTGAGGCGGCGGCGCGCGCCGACCTTGAAGTCGCCTCGTCGTTCACGCCGCTTGCCCGTCGCGACGGCGCCGTCGCCGACATTCGCGTGCGATTTCAGAAGACGCCGCAACCCCCGACAGCCGGCAAAGACGCGGTCTACTACTTGGCGGACTCGCTCGCATCGATCGCAGATGCGCGCGACGCCGCTGCTGAAGGTCGGCTCGCCGAACGCATGCCGATCTCCTTTGAATTCAACAGGGAGGAGATCGTCGTTCATGCGCCCTATTGTCCCGCTTATCTGCGGGTCGAGGATGAAGTTCGCGATTGGTCGGAGCAGGATCGACAGGCGTTCGGCATGCTGATCGTGTCGCGTCTTGATTCCTGTCTCAACGGCGCGACCGGCGCCGTCAGAAGAGTCGAGGTGCGCGTTTCACAGACCGTCGCCTCTCCGGCCGACGATCGTTCGTCCGCGGTGCTGGCGCCGCCGCCAGGCCATGATCCGATCGGGGCCGCCGCTTTGCTCGCTCTGGAGCTAGTCGGTGGCCGATGATCACAAGCCGCATTTGAAGCCAGGGGGCCGAATCGAAGGCGGGATCGACGCCGTGGTCGTCGGCGCGACCGTGGACGGCATCGCAGCCGCCGCGCTCTTGGGCAAAGCCGGCCTCAGGACCGTCCTCCTCGGCGCCGGCGGCGCCACGACCGAGGACGAACCGCGCGAATTCTGGGGCGGCTATTTCTGCGCAGACGGCGAACACCTCGTCGACGGGCTCGACCCGGAGACGATCGCAACGCTCGACCTTTATCGCCACGGACTTGAATTCGCGCGCCGCCGTCTCGACAGCGTCTATTTCTTCGCCGATGGCGGCGCGCTTCTCATGGATGGCGATCTTTACCGCACGCGCGAGTCCGTGGTCGCCATGGCCGAGCATGATGGCGCGCGTTTTGCCGATTTTCTCGAATCTGTGCTTGATGCGTCGCGCGCCTTGCGTCCCTTCTTCGAAGGCGGCCCCCTTCCCCCTCTGCAGCAATCGCTCTCGACTGCGGCGGAGCGATTTCTCTCAGCCTCCGTTGCGGAGATTCTCGACGGGGCGTTCGACGATCCTCACTTGAAGGATCTCCTGATGGCGGAAGCGCTGTTCAGAAACAGCCAAAGGCCGCATGAGCCCTTCGGGTTCGTCTCGCTCTTACGCCGGTGGGCGGGGGAGACGGCGGGACTGCAGGGCGCCGTCGCCTATCCCAAGAACGGCGCACTGGGCGTGCGAAGGGCGCTGCGGCGCGCAGCGCAGGCGGCTCGCGTCGACCTGCGGCCCGCGACAGGGATCTCCCGCGTTCTGGTCGAATGGGACAAAGCGGCGGGAGTTGAAATGAGCGACGGCGGCCAAATCAGAGCGCCGGTCGTGATCAATGCGTCGCCGGCGCAGCGGGCGTTCATGGACTGCATCGGCGCGGAGCATCTTGACATCGAATTCCAGACGGCCATCCCGACTGCGCGGCCGCAGTTTTCATCCGCACGCGTACATTTTGCCCTTTCCGGAGAGCCAGGCGACGAGCGAACGCTCGCGAACATGGCCAGAAGACTTGTCTACGCCCCGTCACTGCACGAGCATGCGCGCGCATTCGGCGCGGCGCGGCGCGGCGGAGTCGAGCCGCCGCTCATCATGGAAGCTATCTTTCCTAGCGTCTTCGACCCCGGGGTCGCGCCGAAGCGCTGCCATGTCGTCTCGGCGATCCTTCACCCCGTCGCGTATCGAGATAAGCCGGACGACGAATTCCGGGACCGAATTGAGGCCGCGGCGCGCGCCACATTCGAACGCATGGCGCCGGGATCGGAAGAACGCATCGTGGCCGTCGACATCCGCCTAGCTGGCGACGCGCGCGACGGCGACGCCGTGCGTAACCTCGCGGCTCCCGCGAACGCGCTCGACCAATGGGCGCGAGCCCGTACGCTCTCCCTTTCCTCCGGCATCGGAGGCTATTTCTTTTGCGGCCCGGAGGCGCAGATCGGAACCGGTTTCAACGGCGCAGCCGGCCGTCGGGCGGCGCTGGCCGCCATTCGGTACGTGAAAAAGAGGGCGCGGGCGTGATCTTCGCCGCTGACGACGCCGCCGGTCACGGCCCGAGGCCGACCGCACTGTTCGGCGCGGCGGCGGGAGCGGCCGCCGCCAATTCTTGGACATCCGTGAACGGATGGTCTGCGGCAAGGGTCTATACCAATGTCGCGGAGGAGTATGAGGCCGCGCATACGGGTGTCGCCATCGTTGATGCGGGGCCGATTGTGCGCTATACGGCGCGCGGGCGGCAGGCGGCCGAGCTCCTTGCGCGCGCCGCGACCGCGCCAGCCGCGGCGCTCGAGCCGGGCGAAAGCGCGCGCGGCCTTCTGCTCGATCAGGCCGGCAACGTCGTCGATCTCGTTGAGACGGCGCGAATCGCATCAGATCTGTTCCTCCTCTCATGTTCGAAAAGCCATGCGCGCCGCCTGCAGCTCGCAGCCCGCGGGCTTGACGCCGTAATCGAAGACATCACCGGCCATGTCGCGGCGCTTGCGCTCCTCGGTCCGAAGGCCAGGGACGCAGCGGCTGCAGCCGGATTGGATGTGACGAACGAGGCGCTTGCGGTGCAAACGCGCGTGCGCGGCGTCGAGACCTCGGCGCGCCCCTTGAGCTTCGGCGCCTTGCAGGGCGTCGAGGTGATTCTTCCCTTCGAGGAGGCCTTGACGCTGTGGGAGCGCTTGCGCCGGGCGGCGCGCCCGAAGCCTCTAGGACTTGATGCGCTCGATGTCATACGCATTGAAGGCGGCGTCCCGCGGATCGGGGTCGATTTCATCGGTGCGGACGACGCACGTCGCGAAGAGGACAAGCGGACGCCCGCGGCGTTGGGGCTGGCGCATCTCGCCCCGCCGACGCGCGCCTGGTTCAACGGGCGGCGCGGGCTGAGGTCCCAGTTGGCGCCTTCGCGGCGCTTGACGGTCCTTGCTATCGACGCCGCACGCGTGGCGCCCGGCGCGGCCGTCTTCGGTCTCAAGGGAGAGATCGGCAGGCTGACTTCGGCCGCATTTTCGCCCCACCTGAAACGCATGGCCGCCTTCGCCGAAATCGCAACCGGGACCGAGAAGGTCGAAGTTGCGCTCCTGGATGGCGGCCGCGCCGCGGCGGAACCTTTGGAGACGGCCGAAGGCCGGCGCGCGGAGGCGTTCCGGGCCAGCGACGGACGCGCGACGGAATCGCGGTTCTAGGCCGTTTAAAGGGCCAGACGGGGGCAACGGACAACTGGAGCTTAACTTATGAAATTTGCAGCCATCCTCATCGCCGCCGCCAGCCTCGCCGCGGGCGCAGCCTTTGCCGGACACGGTCCCGACGGAGACCGCCATGACGGGCGTTGGGAGAAACTCGACGCCGACGGCGACGGCAAAGTCACCAAAAAGGAACTCGACGACCGCCACAAGGATTTTTTCGATGACGCCGACACGAATGGCGACGGCGCCCTGACAAAAGAGGAAATGCGGGCGTTTCACGAGAAGAAGCGCGCCGAACACATGGGCGACACGAATGGCGACGGCGTCATCGATCGGTCCGAATATGATGCGAAATCGGCCAAACGCTTCTCCGAACTCGACAAGAACAATGACGGCAAGCTTTCCGAAGACGAACTCAAAGCCGGCCATCGCTTTCGAATGAAGGACAAAGGCCGCGCTCAGTAATCGGCCGGGCATCAGACACAGGATCAGGAGGTCGGGATTTCAGAAAGCAGGTTGCGCCGCGTACTGAGCACCGATCACTGATCCTGGTCACCGGTGGCGGACGGCGAAGAGAGCGACGAGAGCTTGATCGCACGCGCCGGCCGCGGCGACGCGAAGGCCGCTGGCGCGCTCGTCGCCCGACACGCCGACCGCGTTTACGCAACCGCCCGTCGGATGCTGGGCGATGCGGCATCTGCGGAGGATGCGGCGCAGGAGACGTTTTTGCGGCTGTGGACGAGCGCTTCGCGCTGGCGGCCGCAAGGCGCGAAGTTCGAGACATGGCTTTTCAAGGTCGCCACCAATATTTGCCTCGACCGCCTGAGAAAGCGCGGTCGCGAGGTCCCGGAAGAGTCTGCACCGGAACTCGCGGACCGCGCCATGCGCGCCGACGACCTGCTGATCGCGGAAGAGCGACGGAGCGCCATCGAGGAGGCGCTGACGCGCCTGCCCGAGCGCCAGCGCGCGGCGATCACACTCTGTCATTATCAGGAGCTTTCCAACATCGACGCCGCCGCCATTCTCGGCGTCAGCGTCGAGGCTCTCGAATCCCTGCTTGCCCGCGGCCGGCGAACCTTGCGAGACGCGCTCCACGCCGACCGAGCGGATTTGCTGGAGGTCATTGCCCATGACGCCTCATCGATCGCAATCTGAGCGCCGGAGCGAGGCGCTCCGCCTCCTCGACGCCTATGGGGCCAGGCGTGAGGCCTGGCCGGCCTTGGCAGCTTCCCTGCACGACGAAGCCAGGGACGATCCCGGGCTTTCCGCCGCATTCGCCGACGCCGGGCTGCTCGACGAGGCGCTGGTCGCTCCTGAATTCCACGCGAACGGCGCGCTTAAGGGGCGCATTCTTGCGGACTTCGCGGCGCAAAGCGCGCGAGCGGCGCGCTGGCTCCGATTCGGGTTCCGAAAACTCCTCCCGGCCGGCGCGCTCGCCGGCGTCGCCGGCTTCGGATTCGCACTCGGCGCGGCGACCGCAGGGGAGCCCGCCTATGACGAGGCGGAAGCAGCCCTCGCGCAGGCGACGGGCGATGCTGACCTTTGGTCGGAGTACGGACGATGAGGATCACGCTGATCATTCTCCTCGTGGCGTCGCTGGCTGCAAACGTCTTTCTCGGCGGCTTCGTCGCCGGCAAGCATTGGGGCCCGCAGCATGGCGGAATGCGCCACGAACGCGGCGGCGGGCCCGTCCCGCGCGACCTCGATTCCCTGTCGCCCGAAGGCCGCGAGGCTTTCCGCGCTGCGTTCCGCAGCGAAAAGGCCGACATGCGCGCCGCTCATGAAGAGCTGAGAGGGCTCAGGAAGGCGTTCGGCGAGACGCTCGCCGCCGAGCCGTTCGACCGGGCGAAATGTGAAGCTGCGCTCGCGGCGCTGCACGCTGCGGAAGCGGAAAAACAGACGGCGCTGATGACGAGACTCCTCGACGCGTTCGAAAAGCTCTCGCCTGCAGACAGGAAAGCGCTCGCAGAGGCGCACGCCATCCGCATCGAGCACGGCGCGCGCCGCTTCAAGCGCCGGATCAAGACGCTCGACGAACCGCCCGCACCGGACGCGCAGGTTGAACCCGCGGCTCCCGACTCCCCGCCGGGACCTTAGCTAGAGCGGATTCTCAATAATCCAAGTCGTATCCGGCGTGAGCGAAGAAGTTGAGACATTCGTCGGGTCGGCAGGTCGCAAGCGCGGCTGCGACGGCGTCGTGGAGGGCGTCGACGGTCCGC
>Ga0187893_10006520_pt1 | contig 19888 bp, 20 predicted proteins | sample MA1701074metaG_FD_139574 | JGI IMG/M metagenome (GOLD analysis project Ga0187893, IMG submission 139574) | White microbial mat communities from a basaltic lava cave in the Kipuka Kanohina Cave System on the Island of Hawaii, USA - MA170107-4 metaG ...
GTGCTGCCCCAGGGGCGCGTGGTCACGGCCTACCTGGGACTCGGGGTGGGTGTGCAGCTCCTGAACGGGAGCGGGCCGGCGATCGACGGGACGTTTATCGAAGACGGCCTGGACGGGGTCGCGGCGTCTCTCAACGCGACGGTCGGCACGGAATTCCGCGTGGCCCCAAGGTGGCGACTCACGCTGGAGGGACGGGGCGCGCTGTCGAGCGAGCTATCGACGGTGAGCCTGCGGGGCGGGGTCATGTATCGGTTCGGGACGCGATGAACGGGGAAAGGGGAACGGGGAAAGGGGACAAGTCGTGACGGAGCCACTCCGGGTCGCGGTGGTCGGGGCGGGTGGCATCGCGCAGGTCGCGCACCTGCCGGTGCTGCGGCGGCTGCCCGGTGTGGCCATCGCCGCGATCTGCGACAACGACCTTTCGAAGGCCCAGGCCCTGGCCGCCCGCTGCGACGTACGCGACACCTACGACGATATCGAGGAAGTGCTGCGCTACGCCGCGGCGGATGCGATCGTCGTCTGCACGCCTAACCACTTGCACGAGATCCACGCGACCGCCGCCCTGTCGGCCGGGCTGCACGTGCTGATCGAGCGGCCCCTGGCCCTCACCGCCGAGGGAGTCGAACGCGTGCTCCGGGCGAGCGAGCAGCATGGGAAACGGGTGATGGTGGGGATGAACCATCGGTTCCGCTCCGACGTGCAGGCGGTGCGCGGCTTTCTCGCCGGCGGCGAGCTGGGCGCGATCGACGCCATCCGCGCGGGGTGGCACATCTTCCAGCCGATCCGCCAGCTCCTGGGGTGGCGGCTGCGCAAGCGCGAGGCCGGGGGCGGAGCGATGCTCGATCTCGGCCTCCCGCTGCTCGACCTGGGCCTGTGGATCGCCGGATGGCCGGCGGCCAAGCGGGTCTCGTGCCACATGATGAGCCACGGCAACGGCGTGGAAGACATGGGGTCGGCGCTCGTGGTGTGCGAGAACGGGCTGTCGCTCTCGATCGACGTGAGCTGGAGGCACCTGGGCGAGGGCGAGCGCTTCTGGTTCGATCTGGTGGGCCAGAAAGGCTCCGCGGCCATCGCGCCGCTGCGCGTGTTCAAGGAGCTGCACGGGCAGCCGGTGGACGTCACGCCCACGGGCGCGAGCGAGCGCGAGACGATGTTCACGCAGTCGTATCGCGCCGAGTGGGCGTATTTCCTGGCGGTGGTGCGCGGCGAAGTGAACGCGCCGCCGCCGAAGGACCAGCTCGGCCTCCAGCGCGTGCTCGAGGCCGTATACCGCTCGGCCGCCGAAGGGCGCGACATCCTGCTGTGACCGGCCGCTCGGCGGCCCTGTTGATCGCCGCGGGCGCCCTGGCGCTCGCGGGCAGCTACCCCCCGCTGCGACTCCCCGTCCTGAGCTTCGTCGCCGTCGTGCCCGCCGTGCTGCTCGTGCGCCAGGCCGCGGCCGACGGCGATCCGCGCCGCGCCTTCCGCTGGGGATGGTGGTACGGCGTCGCGGCCAACGGCGTCATCCTCTACTGGATGGTCGTCGCGCTGTGGCACTTCACGCCGTTCTCCGCGCTCGGGTACCTGATCACCGTCGCGATCATCGCGGCGCTCACCGGGGGCCTCTTCTGGCTCCTTGTGCGGCTGCGGCAGCGCGTCTCGGTGGTACCGCTGTGGGCGAGCTTCCCCGTCGCCTGGACCGCCCTCGAGTGGCTCGTCGGCCACCTGAGCGACATCCGGTTCCCGTGGCTCGGCCTCGGCACCTCGCTCGCCGATGCACGCGTGCTCGTGCAGTGGGCCGATCTAGCGGGTGCGCGGGGCGTGACGCTGTGGGTGGTATGGGCGAACGTCGCGCTCGCCGAGTTCGGGATCGGTTGGACGAACGGGAAGCGGGAAGCGGGAAGCGGGAAACGTTTGTGGGGAAGGGGGAAGAGGGAAGGGGGAATGGTACTGCTGGTTGCGGTGTCGGTGGTGCTGGCCTTCGCATACGGCTCCTGGCGCATGCGTACGATCCCCGTGCGCGAGGCCGGCGTGGTGGGCTTGATCCAGCCGAACGAGGGCTGGGACGAGAAGTGGGAGCGTGGCGCTGACAGCGTGCTGGGGAAGCTCGTCGGGATGACCCGGCTGGTCGTGGCCGCCGCGCGACCGGACCTTGTTATTTGGCCCGAGGCCGCAGTGCCGGACTGGCTCGTGCAGTGGGACGGGCCGATCGGCCGGGTCGCCGCCGGTTCGCGCACGCCGATTCTCACCGGGGGCCTGCACGCGGGCACCCGGCCCGACGGCTCCTCCGACCCGCGCCGCTACTACAATGCCGCGTTCCTGTTCGATACGGCCGGGGCGTGGCGTCCGCACCCGGTGTACGCCAAGCACTACCTCGTTCCCGTCGTGGAGCGGGTGCCGTTCTTCCCCGTGAGCTGGTTTCGCCGCATCCCCGGCCTCAAGCGCTGGTCGGGCGGATTCACGCCCGGTGACTCGCTGCCCGTGTACGCGACCGCCATCGGCCGTTTCGGGGTGGTGATCTGCTACGAGTCCGCCTTCGAGGATCTCGCGCGGGGCTACCGGCGGGGCGGCGCCGAGTTTCTCGTCAACGTCACGAACGACGCCTGGTTCGGCCGTACCAGCGCGCCCGCCCAGCACGCCTCGCACCTCGTGCTGCGCGCGATCGAGACCCGCATGGGCGTGGCGCGCGCCGCGAACTCAGGAATCTCCCAGTTCGTGGACCCGCTGGGCCGCGCCTACGCTTCCACCCGCCTCGACACCGACGCCATCGTGGCCGACACCCTGCGCACGAGTGACGTCACCACCTTGTACGTGCGACTCGGCGACTGGGTCGGTACGCTCGTCGCGATCGCGACCTTGGGATTCGTCCTGCTTGTGGTCATCCCCGTTTCCCGTTTCCCGCTTCCCGTTTCCCGCTCTTGACGCGCCTCGGCATCGACGTCGGCGGCACGTTCACGGACCTCGTCGCGATCGAGCCGGACGGATCCATCCGGGTGCGCAAGGTCGCCTCCACGCCGGAGGATCCGGGGATCGGGTTCTTGCGGGCGGTCGACCAATACCGGGGGAAGAGGGAAAGGGGAAGGGGGAAGGGTAAGGCACAAGCCGGCGTCGCGGCTCTCGTCCACGGCACGACCGTCGCCACCAATGCGCTGCTCGAGCGGCGTGGCGCGCGGGTCGTGCTCGTGACGACCGCAGGGTTCGAGGACCTCCTCTGGCTACGGCGGCAGGACCGGGCGGCGCTCTACGATCTGGCGCGCGAGCATCCACCACCCCTGGTCGCGCGCAATGACGTCATCGGCGTCGCCGAGCGGATGGGGCCGGAGGGCGTCGTGACGCCGCTCGCGCCCGACGAAGTCGCGCGGGTGGTGCGTGAGGTGTGCGCGCGGGCGCCCGAGGCGGTGGCCGTAGCGTGCCTCTTCGCGTTCCGCCACCCTGCGCACGAGCGGGCGCTCGCCGGGGCGCTGTGCGCCGCGCTGCCAGGCATCCCCGTGGCGGCGAGCCACGAGGTGCGTCCCGTGTTCCGCGAATACGAGCGCACCAGCACGACCACGGCCGAAGCCTATCTGCGGCCTCGGGTGGGAGCGTATCTGGAGCGTCTCGCGGCGGAGACGCCGGCTCGCGGCGTGGTATCCTTGCGCCTCATGACGTCGAGCGGCGGCACGCTGGGCGCCGAGCGCGCCGCGGGGCGAGCGGCGACGCTGGCCCTGTCCGGGCCCGCAGGCGGCGTGGTCGGCGCCGCCATGGTCGCGCGGGCCGTCGGCCAACCCGACGCGCTCACGCTCGACATGGGCGGGACGAGCGCGGACGCGAGCCTCGTGACGGACGGGGAGGCGCTGTTCGAGGCGGCGGGGTCGGTGGGCGGCGTTCCCCTGGCGCTGCCGGCCGTGCTGATCGAGACCGTGGGAGCGGGGGGCGGCAGTATCGCGCGACTCGACGCGGGCGGCGCGCTGCGCGTGGGACCCGACAGCGCCGGCGCGGCCCCCGGGCCCGCGTGCTACGGCCGGGGCGGCACGTCGCCAACGGTGACCGACGCGTGTTTGGCACTGGGCTGGCTCGACCCCGCGCACCCGCTGGCGGACGCGGTGCGGCTCGACCCGGGGGCGGCCGAGCGGGCCCTGGAGCCGCTGGGGCGCGGGCTGGACCGCGGTACCGGTGCCCGTGAGCCCCGGGGCATGGCCCCGGGGTTAACCGACGCCGCGGCGGGCATTGTCGAGGTGGTAACAGCCGTCATGGCCCGCGCCCTCAAGCGTGTCAGTGTCGCGCGCGGCGTGGACCCGCGGCGGCTGGCGCTGATTCCGTTCGGCGGGGCCGGGCCGTTGTTCGGCTGCGCGCTCGCCGACGCGCTGGGGATGGCGACCGTGGTCGTGCCGCCCCACCCCGGGGTGCTCAGCGCCCTGGGCCTCGCGGCGGCCGCCGAGCGGGTCGATCTCGTGGCGTCGTTCCACCGGGCGCTGGCCGGGCTCGACGCGGCGGCCCTCGCCGCCGGCTACGCGCCGCTCGGCGAGCGGGCAGCGACCGAGCTGCCGGGCGCCGCGCTCGCGCGGCTCGCCGACTGCCGGTTCGCCGGGCAGGGCTACGAGGTCACGGTGCCGGTGACGTCGCACGATCCCACGGCGATCGGGGGGGCGTTTCTGGCGGCGCATCGCGCCCGCTACGGACACGCGGATGCTTCGATTCCAGTCGAGGTCGTGAACCTGCGCGTCGTCGCGACCCGCGCGGCGGCGCTCCCGGCCCTCGCCGCGCCGACCGGTGCGCGCCGCGAGCCGCAGCGGCGCGAGATCATCGTAGGTGGTGTGCGCGTGACGGCCACCGTCTGGCCGCTCGGCGCGCTCCCGGCGGGGCTCGTCATCGCGGGGCCGGCGATCCTCGCGGGGGTGGACGCGACCGGCCTCGTGGAGCCCGGGTGGCGCGGCGTCGTGCACGCGAGCGGGGCCGTAATCCTGGAGCGCGCCGCATGACGCTCGACGCGGTGGGGCTCGAGGTGATGGGGCACGCCTTCGCCACGGTGGCCGAGGAGATGGGGCTCGTGCTGGTGCACACGGCGCTCTCCCCCAACATCCGCGAGCGGCGCGACGCGTCCGCCGCCGTGTTCGACGCGCGGGGCGAGATGGTGGCCCAGGCGGCGCACATCCCCGTGCACCTCGGCGCGATGGCGGAGGCGGTGGCCGCGGTGCGGGCGGAACGCCCGCGGCCGGGGGAGATCTTCGTCCTCAACGATCCGTACACGGGCGGCACGCACCTGCCCGACATCACGCTGGTGGGCGCGATCGAGCTGGAGGGTGACGTCGGCGGGTATGCCGTCGTCCGAGCGCATCATTCGGACATCGGCGGCATGCAGCCGGGCTCGATGCCGGCGGGCGCGCGGGACGTCTTCGCGGAGGGGCTGATCCTGCCCCCGGTCCGGCTCACGGCCGAGGTCGAGCGAGTCCTGCTCGCCAACGTCCGGACGCCGGTGCTGCGGCGCGGCGATCTGGCGGCGCAGCGGGCGGCCGTGGAACGGGGCGCGGAGGGCTGGCGCTGGTTGGCCGCGCGGCACGGGCGCGGGCCGCTCGAGGCGGCGGCGCGCGACCTGCTGGACTACGCCGAGCGTCGCACCAGGGCACGGCTCGCCGAGCTGGCGGCTCCCCGGCTGGTGGCCACCGATTACCTCGAGGGCGACGGCGTGGACGATGGAGATCTGGCGATCCGCGTGGCCGTGGAGATCCGCGACGGCGTACTGCATGCCGATTTCACGGGTACGGCGCCCGCGGCACGCGGCAACGTCAATTGTCCGCTCGCCGTGACGCGCTCGGCCGTGCTCTTCGTGGTGCGGACGCTGTTGCCCGAGGACGTGCCGACCAACGGCGGCGTGAGCCGCGCGGTGCGGGTGACGGCGCCGGAGGGTTGCCTCGTCAACGCGCGCTGGCCCAGCGCGGTGGCGGCGGGCAACGTCGAGACCTCGCAGCGCATCGCCGATACGGTGTTCCTGGCACTGGCGTCGGGCGGCCTGCCGGTGCCGGCGCAGGGGCAGGGGACGATGAATAACGTGACTCTCGGGGGCGTGGGGGCGTGGGGACGTGGGGAGGTGTGGTCATACTACGAGACCATCGGGGGCGGGCAGGGCGCGAGTCGGGGAGCGCCCGGACCGTCGGGGGTGCACGTGGGGATGTCGAACACCCGGAACACGCCGATCGAGGTGCTGGAGATGGAGTATCCGGTGCGTGTGCGGGCGTACGCGTTGCGCAGGGGGAGTGGGGGAGTGGGGACGTGGGGAGGTGGGGACGGCGTAATCAGAGAGCTGGAGGCGCTGGCGCCGATGGAGGCGAGCCTCCTCACCGAGCGGCGCCGGCAGGCCCCGCGCGGGGCGGCGGGGGGCGGCGACGGGGCGCCGGGCCACAACCTGGTCAACGGCAATCCCAGCGGTGCCAAAGCGCAGGTGCGGCTCGCGCCGGGCGACGTGCTGAGGATCGAGACCCCGGGCGGAGGGGGGTGGGGAGGACGGGAAGCGGGAAACGGGAAGCGGGAAACGGGAAGCCCGGAGGACGCTTGACCAGGTAGCACAAAAGTTGTACTGTGACGCATGGTCAAGCAAATCAAGACGCGGCGCGTGGGTGGCTCCGTGGGCGCTACGCTTCCCAAGGACATGGTCGACCGGCTGCGGATCTCGGCCGGGGACGAGCTGTTCGCGATCGAGACACCTCAGGGCATCCTCCTCACCCCCTACGATCCGGCCTTCAAGCGGGCGCTCCGGGTATACGAGCGCGGTGCCCGGAAGTATCGGCACGCGCTGCGCGAGCTCGCCGAGTAACCGCGCCGCGTGCCCGAGCCGGCATGGCTGCACCGGATCGTTGTCGATGCGATCCACGCCGACCAGTTGCAGCAGCACGGCGGCCTTCCGGGCCTGCGGGACGAGAACGCGCTGGAATCGGCCCTCGCGCGCCCTCGCCACCGCTGGGCGTATCGTCCCCGCAGCGATCACTCCGTTCTCGCGGCGGCGTACGGGCACGCCCTGGCCAGGAATCACCCGTACGTCGATGGCAACAAGCGCGTCGCGTTTCTGGCCATGTACGTGTTTCCCGGCCTCAACGGGCGGGAGCTGACTGCACCGGAGCCCGAGGTGGTGGAGGTGATGCGCGCGGTGGCGGCAGGCCGCTGGTCGGAAGCCCGGCTGGCGGCGTGGGTGCGGCGTCACGTAGGTCGGGAAACGGGAAGCGGGAAGCGGGAAACGTGAGAGTCCGGCTGGATTGACCAGGAGGACTGACGATGACCTGGATCGTGGTGGCGTTGATCGGGTTGGGGGCGGGCGTCGTGTCGGGGCTGTTCGGCATCGGGGGCGCGGTCTTGGTCGTGCCGGCGCTCGTGCTGCTGGTCAAGCTGCCGCAGCACACGGCGCACGGCACGTCGCTCGCGGCATTGCTCCTCCCCGTAGGCTTGCTCGGTGCGCTCGAGTACTATCGGCGAGGGCAGGTGAACATCGCCTATGCCGCGGTCATCGCGGTGGGGCTGTTCCTGGGCGCGTTCGTCGGTGCGAAGCTCGCGGGAGGGCTGCCGGAGGTGATGCTGCGGCGGTTGTTCGGGGGGCTGTTGCTGCTGGTGTCGGTGAAGCTGTTGGTGGGCTGAACGCCTTCGTGGCCTGGCCTCCACCAACCTCCACCGCTCTCCCCCCCTCACTCCATCTTCTTCTCGAACACCTTCGCCTCGATGAAGAGGTTGAACAGGTCGCGGTCGAGCTGCCCCGCGCCTACTTCCTCGCTCATGATGTCGAGCGCGCGCTCGGGCCGCACCGCCGGCTTGTAGGGCCGGTCCTGCGCCGTGAGCGCGTCGTAGATGTCGGCGATCGTCATCATCCGCGTCTGCACCGGGATCTCGGCGGCCGCGATCCGCCGCGGGTAACCCTGCCCGTTCAGCTTCTCGTGGTGGCCGTAGGCGATGAGCGGCACCTGCGCGAGCTCCCGCGTCCAGGGAATCCGCTTCAGGAAGTCGTAGGTGTGGTTGACGTGGCTCTCGATCTCGGCCCGCTCCCGCTCGTCCAGGCTGCCCTTGCGGATCGTGAGATAGCGGACTTCGTCGGCGGTCAGGAACGGCTGGGTCTGCCCGTCCATGTCCTCGTAGGTCCGCTGCGCCAGCTCGATCAGCTCCTCGAACGTGCCCTGCGGCACCACCGTGGGCTCGTTGGACCGCAGCACGACGGCGAGGAAGGCCTCCAGCTGCTCCAGCTCGCGCCGGTGCGTCTCGTCGAGCTGCGCCACGAACCGCTCGTACCCCTCGCCCCCGTTCTGCAGAAACTCGGTGCGGCGCCGCCAGTAGTCCCGCTCCGCCGTGCGCCGCAGGAAGCCGTAGCGCTGGCGGATGAGCCCCAGATCCGTGGGGTAGAGCTTCTTCGCCTTGACGAGCACCTGCTCGCGCACACCGACCTTGCCGAAGTCGTGCAGCAGCCCCGCGTAGCGGATCTCGCGCAGCTGCTCGCGTGTGAACGTGATGTGGCGGTAGGGGCCCTCGGTGCAGCGGTCCACGACCACCGCCAGCTCTACGGTGGAGCCCGCCACGCGCTTGCTGTGGCCCTCGGTCGTGGGGTCCCGCTGCTCGATCGCGGTCACGGCCGCCTGCACGAAGCCTTCGAAGAGGCGCTCGATGTTCTCGTACAGCTGGCTGTTCTCGATCGCCACCGCGGCCTGGGTGGCGAGCGAGGTGGCGAGGTCCTCGGTGCGCTTGGAATAGGGGACGACCTCGCGGTCCACGTCCTCGGGGGTCGTCAGCACCGCGTCGAACCGGCGCTTGCGGTTGATGAGCTGTAGCACGCCGATCAGCTGGTCCTTGTGGTCCTTCATGGGCACCACGAGGACCGACTTCGTGCGGTAGCCGACGCGCTGGTCGAACGCCTTGTTGATCTTGTATTCCGCGTCGGGCGTCAGGAAATAGGCGTCCGGGATGTTGAGCGGCTCCCCCGTCACCGCCGTGTAGCCGGCGAGGCTCGTGCGGTCCACGGGCACGGTGAACTCGACGAACGGGATGTCGGGCTTGGAGTGGTTCTGCGCCAGGCGGAAGCGCAGCCGCTGCGGCCCCGAGTCGGTCGTCACGACCAGGTACAGCGAGCCGGCATCGGACTCCGTGATCTGCCGGGCCTGGGTGAGAATGAGATCGAGCAGCGCCTTGAGGTCGCGCTCGGTACCGAGCGCCGCGCCGATGCGCGCCAGCTCGCGCGTCTCGCGGCTGCGGGCCGCGGCCTCCGCCCGTGCGCTCGCCGTCTCGCCCCGCCCCGCCGCCTCGCGGAACCCCGCGCGCAGCGCGAGCAGCAGCTGGCGTGGCGTCGTGCGTGGCAGGAACGCCGACAAGAGCTCCACCGGCAGCGCCTCGGGCACGTCCTTCTCGCCGGCGCGGCCCAGGGCGACGATGGCGCCGCCCGCGTCCACGAACGCGCGCAGCACCTCCACGGGGAACTGGGCGCGACTCTCCGCGTCGAGCAGCAGCACCGTCGGCCGCTCGTCCACGGACAGCTCGCGGGGGCCGTCGAGCGCGCGCGCCTCGACCTGCGCGTCCTCGAGCGCCCGCGCCACGCCGCGCGGCACCCACGTGGCCGGATGCAGCAGCAGGTACCTCACGGGCGGGTCCCCGCCGCGGCCGCGCTGTCGGCGGGCGCCGGCCGCGTGACGCTGTCACCCGGGAGCGGGCGCACCCCGGTGAAGAGCCGGTAGGGCCGCCGGCTCATCTCCTCCACGAAGTGGTCGAGCTGGCGCGACATCTGGGTGAGATTGGTGACGGTCTCCCGCAGGTCGGCGCGGTTCTCGGCCACGAAGGTGAGGCTCTGGCCGGCGAGCGAGTCGAGCCGGGCGAGCAGCCGCGCCGACCGCTCGAGCGTCACGACCACCGAGTCGGCGAGCCCCGCGTCGGTCACGCGGCCGACGAGGGAGTCGATCCGCGCTACGGACCGCGCCAGGCGGTCCACCGCGATCACCACGTCGGGAGCCGCGCGGGCGAGCGAGCGCTCCGCATGCCCGACCGTGGCTTCCACCGCGAGCAGGGTGCGGTTGGTCTGCCGCAGCACGACGTCCACCTGCCGGGAAAGTCCCTGGGCCACCTGGGCGACGGCGTCCATGGCGGAGCCCTTGCGCGCCGAGACGACCGTGTCGCCCGCGTCGAGAAACGCCTGCGCCGGGCCCGCCGAATCGGGCAACACCAGGTCGATGCGGGCCGCCGACGAGATCGGGCTCGACGCGTCGATCTCGGCGCGCGTGCCGAGCGGCAGCCGCAGGCTGGAGCCATCGGCGAAGGTCTGGGCGATGGACAATCGCGCCACGAACGAGATGCGGCCGCTCAGCGAGTCCACCCGCGGCGCGACGCTGCGCACGCGCCCCACGTCGAGGCCCTGGACGAACACCTTGGTATCGGTCGTGATGCCCTCGGCGCTCGCGGTCCGCATGTACAGGTCGTAGCGTCGCTCTCCCCAGCCGCTCGTCGCGATCACCGCGCCGAGCACGACGGCGATCGCGCCGACGACCAGCAGGCCGATGAGGAAGTCCTGGCGGGTCGGTTCCACGGGTCCTCGGTCAACTCGGCTCGACGACCAGCGCGCCGCGGCGCGTGAGCCGGTACACGCGCTCGACCCGCCGCTGGAGCACCGGATGGAGGTCCGGCGCCGTGATGAGCAGCGCGCGGCGCGCTCCCTCGGCGCTCTCGCCACCCCGGGCCAGCTCGAGCAGCTCGCCGGCCACGCGCGGCGTCACGCCCTCGAAGGGCTGCTCCAGCACGAGGAGCGCCGGGTCGAAGGCGAGGGCGCGCGCGAGGGCCGCGCGGCGTCGCTCTTCGTCGCTCGCCTGCGCCGGCCGCAGCGCCGCCACGCCGCCCAGGCGCACCGCGGCCAGCAGGACGTTCACGCGCCCCTCGATCTCGCGCGCCCCGGCAGGGCTGCCGAATCGCAACGGCAACGCCACGTTGTCACGCAGCGTCAGGTTGTGCACCAGGCCGTCGCCGGCCGGAAGGTATCCCACGCGGCGCCGGAACGCCAAGCGGTCGTCTTCGGGCAGGTCGGCGATCACCGTGCCCAGCACCCGCACGCACCCCAGGGGCGGCCGCTCCAGCCCCAGCGCGAACCCGCCGAGCCGTCCTACGCCGCTGCGCCCGTCGCCCAGCACCACCACCGTCTGGTGCCCGGAGACTTCGAGGGTGAGTTCGGCGCCGCCGTCCGTGGGTCGCACGCGCTCGATCACGAGGGGCAGCGGGGCGGGGAGGCTCACGGCTCAGGCCAGCGCCGTGAACAGCGCGGCGCACAGGAAGATGCCCACGATCGCCGTCACCGTCGCCCGGCTCGCCGCGACCGGGATCTCGGTGGGGCTGCCGCGCACCGCGAGCCCGAAGTAGCTCGGGACCAGGCCCACAATGAGGCCGAAGGCCAGCGCCTTCGCCACGGTGAGCCAGACATCACGGACGGCGAGCGACTGGAGCACCACGTCGAAATAGCGCTCGCCGCTCATCCCCGCGAGCGCGGCCGCCGCGAACCCGGCGCCGATCGCTCCCAGATCGAACAGCACGAGCAGCGTGAACACGCTCACCACGCCGGCGGCGAGCCGCGGCACGACCAGGTACTGCCGCGGGTCGATGCCGATCGCCTCCAGGGCGCGCACCTCTCCCATCACGCGGTTGGTGGCCAGCTCGGCGGCGATCGCCGTGCCCGAGCGGCCCGCCACGGCGAGGGCCGTGATCAGGGGCCCCAGCTCGCGCACGATCGCCACGACGATCAGCGTGCCGATCAGCTCCGTGACGCCCAGGCGGCCCAGCTCGCGCACCGCCTGCGAGATGACGAGGAACGACAGGATCCCGGCGAGCAGCAGCACGAGCCCCACGGCGTGGAGCGCGGTGAAGCGGATCTGGTTGAGCGCGACCCGCAGGACCACGGCGCGGCCCGCGGCGGTGAGCGCGGCGCCGGCCCGCAGGGCCCCGAAGCCGAAGCGCGCCAGCGCTCCCAGGCGGGAGAGCCGGCGCGCCGTCCATTCCCCGAGGCGACCCAGGGACCGGAACACGGCTCCCTCAGGAGCTCCGCAGCCGCTGCAGCCCTTCGCTCGCCTCCGAGTACTGGGGGAAGACCGCCACCGCGCGCTCGTACATCTCGATCGCCTTGTCCTTCTGCCCGCGATCCTGATACAGCAGGGCGCGCGAATAGAAGGTCAGCGCCTCGGTCGGAATCTGGCGGGAGCCCCGCTCATCCTGCACCGGCTTCGGCAGGGCGGGCAGCTGCGCCTCGCGCATCAGGCGCTGCGACGCGTTGCGGATGATGTCGAACAGGTGGTCGCGCTGCATCTGCTCCTTGACCACCGTCAGAATCTGGCTCGTTTCCACGCTCACGATCCGCGCGTCGAGGCGGAACTCGCCGTAGAAGTCGATGAACTGCCCCGTGATGACGTAGCGGGCGCCCACCAGCTTGCCGATCCGGGCCGCCGTCTGCGCGTCCACCTGCCCGGACGCGCCGAGCCGCTGCTCCTCGAGCAGCCGCTGGATCTGGTCGCGCTCCACCACGCGCGCCGACGGGTTCGCCGCCAGCTCGGAGATCATCATGCCGGCGATCCCCTTCTCCAGGGCGTCGAAGTTCTCCTTGTCCTGCCCGTACGAGCCGCCGTTGTGGAACGGCAGCACGGCGATCCCGGGCCGAGTGTCCTGGGCGCCAGCAGCCGCCAGCGGCCAGGTCAGGACGAGCGCCACCATCGCTACGATCGAACGCGAACGCATATCGCCACCCTCGCTCACAGAGTCAATTCCATGCCTTCCTTCGCGGCCAGCACCTCGGCCGGCCGCCGGCGCGCGCGCGCCACCTGGCGGGCCTGCTCCAGCAGCGCGTCGACCAGATCGTCACCGTGCTCGGGCTCGTGATGAAACAGCACGAGCCGCTGCGCACCGACGTCGGCCGCCAGCTCCACGGCCTCGGCCCACGTCGAATGTCCCCACCCGCGGTGCGTCTCCAGCTCTTCCGGCGTGTACATCGCGTCGTGGATCAGCAGATCCACGTCCGCCAGGAACGCCTTGAGCTCCTTGCGCCACGACCGCGGCACCTGGTAGCGATCGATCGCGCCCAGCTCGTTGTCGGTCATGTACGCCATGCTCCGGCCGCCCCCCCGCGGCGTGAGCCGGTACCCCAAGGTCGTCCCCGGGTGCTGCAGCTGCATCGCCCGCACCACGAACTGCCCCACGGTGAACTCGCCCGGCGCCACCTGTTGCACCGTGAGCGTCGCCGACAGCGCGTCCAGCGGCACGGGGAAGACCGCCGGGTCCATCTGCTGGCGCAGAATCGCCTCGAGGGAGGTCGTCCCCTGCCGCGAGCCCCAGATCCGCACCGCGTTGCCGGGGGCGAAGAACGGCTTGAAGTGGGGCAACCCCTGGATGTGGTCCCAGTGGGCGTGCGACAGCAGGATCTCCGCGCTCACCGCGCCGTTCTGCCGCTCCACCAGCTGCAGCCCCAGGGCCCGGATCCCCGTGCCCGCATCCAGAATGACGAGGCCTCCCGGCCCCTCCACCGCGACGCACGGCGTATTCCCGCCGTAGCGCGCGGTTAGAGACCCCGGGGTCGGGACCGAGCCCCTGGTCCCCCAGAAGGTCACCGTGTAGGCCATGCGATGGGAACGCCGATTGAGCTAACCTACGGAAAATCCGGCACGTACAACAAGCCAGTGCCTCACCGGTCCGTGGTGACCTACCTCACGAACGTCCCGCAACCGCTTCCAGGGCAGCCCGATCCCGGATCACCACGTCCCGCCGGCTCACCTCGATCAACCCCTGGTCCACCAGCTCCCGCATGGTGCGGGACACCGTCTCCCGGCTCGATCCGATCATCTGGGCGATGGTGTGGTGGGTGAGGCGCCGCGTGATGCGGTCACCGCCCGCCTCATCGGCCAGCTCCAGCAGGAGCCGGGCGACGCGGCCGTTCACGTCGAGCAGCACGAGGCTGCCCACCTTCTCGTCGACCCGCCGCAGGCGGCGGGTCAGCTCGCGCAACAGCGCCAGCGCGATGCTCGGATTCTGGGTGAGGATGCCGTAGAAATCCTCGCGTCGCAGCACGACGAGCACCGAGTCCTCCATGGCGATGACGTGGGCGGAGCGCGGCTCGTCGTCGATCAGCGCCATCTCGCCGAAGAACTCGCCCTGCCCGAGGACCGAGAGGATGACTTCGCGTCCGTCCTCGCCGATCAGGACGACCTTGACCTGTCCCTCGGCCACGACGTAGAGCGCGTCGCCCGGATCGTCCTCGAACAGGATGACGGAGTTGCGCGGGTAGCTCCGCTCCCGGGCGACGTCGAGCACGCGCTGCAGCTCGGCCTCCCCCATCATGCTGAACAGCGGGACTTTCTTGAGGACCGCCGTAGCCGACACCGCCGCCTCCCGCCGCGAGAAAATGGGGCTAATCGACGGGCAAGCTTACGCTTAAGCCCCACCGAAGTCAAATTCGGAGCCGCGTCGCCGCTTGCCGCCAAGTCAAGGCGCCAGTTATATTTCCGTCCTTCGCGGGCCGGTCCGCGTTCACTCCCAACAGGAAGCAGCAGCCGTGAAAGCCGGGATCCACCCCACCTACCAACGGGCGTCTGTGCAGTGCGCCTGCGGGAACGCCTTCGTGACGCGATCGACCGTGTCCCTGATCCACGTCGAGGTCTGCGCCCGCTGCCACCCCTACTTCACGGGCAAGCAGAAGCTGCTCGACACCGCGGGCCGCGTAGAGCGGTTCCGCCGCAAGTACGGGGTGGAGAAGGCCGCCGGCTGATCCGTGGAGGCCCGACTCCGCCAGGCGCTCGCGCGGGCGGAGGAGGTCGCCCACGAGCTGGCCGACCCCGAAACCGCGCGCAACCCGGCCCGGCTCAAGGCGCTGGGACGCGAGCACCAGCGGCTCGACGCGATCCGGCAGACGCACGAGCGGCTCGAGCGGCTGCGCGCCGAGCTGGCACAGGCGCGTGAGATCCTGCAGGACCGAGACCCCGAGCTGTCCCATCTGGCGCGCCAGGACGTCGAGCGGCTGCGCCCCGAGATCGAGCGCGCCGAGGCGGCACTCGCCGAGCTGCTCACCCCGTCGGATCCGCTGGACGATCGCGATGCCATCGTGGAGATCCGGGCCGGCACCGGGGGCGACGAGGCGGCGCTGTTTGCGGCCGACCTGTTCCGCATGTATACGCGGTTCTGCGAGCGGCGCCGGTGGAAGGTCGAGGTGCTGGATTTGAGCGAAGGAACGCTCGGCGGCGTGAAGGAGGTCGTGTTCGCGGCTCGCGGCCCCAAGGTGTACGGCACCCTGCGCTACGAGTCCGGCGTGCACCGGGTGCAGCGCGTGCCGGCGACCGAGGCGCAGGGGCGGATCCATACCTCGGCGGCTACCGTCGCGGTGCTCCCCGAAGCCGAGGACGTGGACGTCAGGATCGAGGACAAGGACCTGCGCATCGACGTGTTTCGCTCGTCGGGGCCGGGCGGGCAGAGCGTCAACACGACCGACAGCGCCGTGCGGATCACGCACCTGCCGACGGGCCTGGTGGTCCAGTGCCAGGATCAGAAGTCTCAGCTGCAGAACAAGATCAAGGCGCTCGAGATCCTGCGCTCCCGCCTGCTCGACCGGCTGATCGCCGAGCAGGAGGCGGCCCGGGCGCGCGAGCGCCGGGCCATGGTGGGGACCGGGGATCGCTCCGCCAAGATCCGCACCTACAACTTCCCTCAGAACCGGGTCACCGACCACCGCATTCACCACACGGTGCACAACCTGCCGGACGTGCTGAACGGCGACCTCGACGATCTCATCACCGCGCTGCGGCTCGCGGGCGAGAAGGAGCGGCTCAGTGCCTGAGCGCTCGTCCCGCGGATCGATCGCTCAGGAGCTGGACGAGGCCACCGAGCAGCTCGCGCGGGCGGGAGTGCTGAACGCGAAGCGAGAGGCGGCGGCGCTGTGGGCGGCGGTGGAAGGGGTGAAGCCGGGTGACGTCTGGCTGCGGCGCGACGGCCGGCCGGTGACCGCCGTCGCAGCGCAGTTCTGGGTGGCGGTGCAGCGTCGCTCCAGCGGGATCCCCTTTCCCTACGCGGTGGGGCGGGTGGGCTTCCGCAATCTGGAGCTGAAGTCGGATGCGCGGGCCCTGATCCCGCGGCCCGAGACGGAGGGGCTGGTGGAGCTGGTGATCGAATGGGCGGGTCGGGGGAAGGGGGAAGAGGGAAGGGAGACGGGGGGGGTTGCGGCGGACATTGGAACGGGCTGCGGGTGTATCGCGCTCGCGCTCGCGGTCGAGGGGCGGTTCGAGCGCGTGGTCGCGATCGAGCGGTCGGCCGCGGCGGCCGCCCTGGCCCGCGAGAACGTCGCGTTGATCGCGCCCGCGACGCCGGTCGAGGTGCGCGAAGGCGACCTGCTCACGCCGCTGGCGGATGAGCGCTGCCGCGTGATCGTCTCCAATCCGCCGTACCTGACGGATGCGGAGTACGAGGCGCTGGCGCCGGCGGTGAAGGCCTGGGAGCCGCGCGAGGCGCTGGCCTCCGGGGCCGACGGGCTCGAGGCGACGCGGGCGCTGCTCGCCGGCGCCGGGGCCCTGCTCGAGCCCTCCGGGATGCTGGCCCTGGAGATCGACGAGCGGCGCGGCGACGCCGTGCGCCAGTTGGCGCACGAGTACGGGTGGCGGCACCTGGCCATCCACGACGACATCTTCGGGCGCCCGCGCTATGCGCTGGCGTTCCCCGGGGGCGACGCGTGATCGACGATCGGGCACGAGATCTGGGGCGCCTGCTCGGCCAGAGCGGGGAGTACAAGGCGCTGCAGCGCGCGAACGAGCAGCTGCAACAGGACGCCGAGTGCCGCCGCCTGCTGGACGAGGTGCGCCGGCTCGACGAAGAGATCGAGCGGGGCGCGCGCGCCGGCACCGAGCCGGCCCCGGCGCAGCTGGAGACCTACGAGCGGGCGGTCCGGAGCCTGCAGGCGAGCCCTGTCTACCAGCAGTGGGTCGCCGCACAGACGAACTTCGAGAAGGTTATGCTCAAGGTCAACGCACAGATCGCCGAGGGGATCCGGACCGGCGCGGCGAGTCCCCTGATCACGCTCGGCTGACGGGGCCGGGGAGGGGGAGGGGGCGGGCCGTGTTCGTCGTGGTCGAAGGGGCGGAGGGAGCCGGCAAGTCGTCGCTGGTCCGCTGGCTGGCCGCGCGGCTGCTGGCCGACGGTCGCGAGGTCGTGACCGTGCGGGAGCCGGGGGGGACGCCGGTGGCCGAGGCGGCGCGGCGGCTGGCGCTGCGCTCCCGGCACGATCTCCCGCCGGCGGCCGAGCTGTTCCTGGTGCTGGCGGCGCGCAGCGATCTCGTGGCGCGGGTGATCCGCCCCGCGCTCGAGGCGGGACGCATCGTCGTGGCGGATCGGTTCGATCTGTCCACGCTGGCGTATCAGGTGGCGGGCCGCGGCCTGCCGCGCGCCGAGGTGTCGGCGGCGCTCCGGCTCGCCACCGACGGGCTGATCGCGGATCTGACGCTGGTGCTGGACGTGCCCGTCGAAGTCGGGCTCGAGCGGCGACGCCGCACGGGCATGGCGGCCGATCGCTTCGAGCGCGAGGATGTCGCGTTCCACCGGCGTGTGCGCGATGCGTACCGCGCGGCGCAGGGACCGGGCATCGTACACCTCGATGCGAGCCGGCCGAAGGCCGTCGTTCAGGAGGCTGCCTGGCGCGAGGTTCAGGCGGCGACCGCTGATTCATTGCGAGGTGTTCCATGACACGTCAGAAGCTCGGGATCACGATCGTGGTCGCCGTGACGGCGTTCGCCAGCGGGGCCTGGCTGCTGCAGCAGCGGGCGGAGCCGGTGGGGTCCGTCTACCAGCAGGCGCGGCTGTTCGACGACGTGCTCGCCCACGTCGCCGACTACTACGTGGACTCGCTCGGTGAGCAGCAGCTCTACCAGATGGCGATCGACGGCCTGCTGGACCGGCTCGGGGACCCCTACTCCACCTTCCTCCAGCGCGACGACTTCCGGATGCTGTCGGAGCAGACGTCGGGCAACTACGGCGGGCTGGGGATCCAGATCGAGGTGCGGGACGGGTGGATCACGGTCGTTTCCCCGCTCCCCGACACCCCCGCCGAGCGGGTGGGCATCCAGTCGGGGGACCGGATCGTCGGTCTCGACGGCGTGTCCACCGAGGGGTGGAAGCAGGACCAGGCCGTGCGGGAGCTGCGCGGGCCGGCGGGGACGACCGCGGAGCTGGCGGTGCGGCGCGTCGGGGTGGAGCAGCCGATCACCTTCCGCATCACCCGCGCCATGATCCACGTGCGCTCGGTCCAGGTGGCGACGATGCTCGACGATCGGGTGGGATTCATCTACCTCTCGACCGTGAACGAGACGTCGGCGCGCGAGCTCTCCACCGCCATCACCGATCTCCAGGGGCAGGGGATGAAGACCCTGATCCTCGATCTGCGCAACAATCCCGGCGGCCTGCTCGACCAGGGCATCGCCGTGAGTGAGCTGTTCCTCGACCCGGGACAGGCGATCGTGGGGACGCGGGGCCGCACGCGGCAGAGCTCGCGGAGCTATCGGGACGGGAAGCCCCAGGCCTGGCCGCAGCTGCCGGTGGTCGTGCTGGCGAACGGGTACTCGGCCAGCGCGGCCGAGATCATCGCCGGCGCGCTGCAGGACCACGACCGGGCGGTCCTGATCGGGACGCCGACCTTCGGCAAGGGTCTCGTGCAGTCGCTGTTCCAGCTGACGCCGGAGACGGCGCTCAAGCTCACGACGGCGCGGTGGTACACGCCGAGCGGCCGGACCATCCAGCGCCCCAGCGGGAGCGAGGAGGAGCAGGTGGCGCAGGTCGCGGCGGCGGAGGAGGGGGGTGGGCGGGACACGAGCGCGCGCCGTGCGGCCGAGGTATTCCGGACCGACGCCGGCCGGCTCGTGTACGGCGGCGGCGGCATCCGGCCGGACCTCTTCGTTGCGGCGGACACGCTCACGACGGCCGAGCGGAGCTTCGCGCGCGGGCTGGGCGGGAAGTACCCCGTGTTCCGTGACGTCCTGACGAGCTACGCGCTCGAGCTGAAGGGGAGCAACCGGCTGCGTGACGCGGCGTTCCCGGTGACGGACGCGATGGTGGACGAGGTGCTGCGGCGCCTGCAGGGGCGGGGCGTGGAGATCGCGGCGGACCTTGTGGCCGGGGCGCGGAGCCTCACCGGCCAGGAGCTGGCCTACGAGGGCACGCGCTACGGCTTCGGCCGCACGGCCGAGCTGCGGCGGCGCATGGGCGACGATCCGCAGATCCAGCAGGCGCTGACGCTCGCGCGGCGCGCCCGCACGCCCCAGGAGCTGCTGGCGCTCGCCGCCGCCGAGATGCCCGCGCCGAGCCGCAACTAGGGCGTGATCGATCGGGCGCCGCCCTCCGTCGGGATCATCGGTCCCGGGCGGGCCGGCGTCGGGCTCGCCCTCGCGCTGACCGGGGCGGGCTACCGGGTCGTGTTGCACGGCCGCCACCAGAAGGCCGTGCCGCCGCCCCTCGAGCTGACCGTTGCCCCGCCCGACGCGCCGCCCGCCTGGCTCGCCCAGGTGGGCGTCGTCGTTTGCGCCGTCCGGGACGACGCGATTCGCCCGCTGGCCGAGCTGCTCGGCCGCAGCGGCGCGATCGGTCACGACCACGTGGTCCTCCACCTCTCGGGCGTACAGGGACAGGAGGCGCTCGGCCCGCTCGTCCCCACCGGGGCGGCCCTCGGCTCGCTGCATCCGCTCCAGACGATCTCCGAGCCCGAGCGGGCGCCGGAGCGGCTCCGCGGGGCGTGGGCATCGGTCGAAGGAATGCCGCGTGCCATCGAAACCGCCGAGCGCCTGGCGGCCGATCTCGGGATGCGGCCGTTCCGCATCGCCGCCCGGCAGAAGCCCGTGTATCACGCCGGCGCGGTGTTCGCGTCCAACTACTTCGTGGTCGTCGCGGCGGTGGCCCAGCGGCTGCTGCGCCATGCCGGGCTGTCGGAAGACGA
>Ga0187893_10006521_pt1 | contig 19887 bp, 21 predicted proteins | sample MA1701074metaG_FD_139574 | JGI IMG/M metagenome (GOLD analysis project Ga0187893, IMG submission 139574) | White microbial mat communities from a basaltic lava cave in the Kipuka Kanohina Cave System on the Island of Hawaii, USA - MA170107-4 metaG ...
ACCCCGGCGGCGGCGTGCGCGAGAAGTAGAGGTAGACCAGGTACGCGGCGAGCGCCGCGCCCGCGCTCGACACGAGGAAGCCGATGTACACGATCCAGCGCAGCACGGTGGTGGTCTGGAACACGATGCCGTTGAACGCGTGGCGCGCGAGCGCGCGAAGCGAGTACGAGCTCGCGCCGCTGTGCCGCTCCGCGTGCTCGTACTCGATTGCCACGGTGTCGAAGCCCAGCCAGTAGAGGATGAAGAGATAGTGCCGGTCGCGGTCCTGGAAGCGCAGGTAGGCGTCGATCACCGGCCGCGACACGACGCTGAAGGCGCCGAATTCGCCGTCGAAGCGCCGGTTGCTGATCGCGCCGAGCGCTCGAAAGTACAGCGACGCGCCGAGCCGCCGGAACACCGACTGCTGCTTGCGCTTGCGGCGCGCGAGTACGATGTCGTGGCCCTCGAGCGCCTTGCGGTAGAGCTGCGGCAGCGCCTCGGGCGGGTCCTGCAGGTCGCAGTCCATCACCACCGCGCGCGCGCCGCGGCATTCGGCGAGGCCGGCGGTGATCGCGGCATGCTGGCCGAAGTTGCGCGATAGGCGGATGCCGCGCACCCTGCGGTCGGCGGCGGCCAGCCGCGTAATTACCTGCCAGGCGCCGTCGGGGGCGCAGTCGTCGACCAGCACGATCTCGTAGCTCGCGCCCAGGCCGGCGAGCGCCGCGGTCAGCCGGCGGTGCAGCGTCTCCAGGCAGCCGGCGCAGCCGTAAACCGGGACCACGACGCTGAGGTCCATGGCCTATCCCTGTCCCGCGCGGTAAAGCCGCTCGTCGCCGGTGCGGTAGTACTCGTCGAGGCTCGTCACGACCCGAGTGTAGTAGCCGACGAGTTGCTGCGAGCGCGCGGGCAGCTTGGTCACCACGGCGTCGCCGAGCGCGCGCACGTAGTCGATCTGCTGCTTTACGTAAGAGCGCGTGAACTGGTGGTTGATCGCCAGGCGGTCCTTGCCCGAGGCGTTGCGCCCGGCGCAGTGCCACAGGGTCGAGTCGAACACGATCATCGCGCCGGCGCGGCATTCGACGCACACCTTCTTTCCCTCCAGCGCGCGATCGTCGGGCCGCGCGTGCTGGTGCGTTCCCGGCACCACCCAGGTGCCGCCGTTCGAGGCGTCGAAGTCGTCGAGCGCGAACAGCGCGTTGATCGACATCAGGTAGCCGTTGAGGACGCGCGGGAAGTCCTGGTGGAAGCGGCGCTGGAACACGTCCTCGCCCCTGTCGGGCGGCAGGATGAAGCCGTTCTGCAGGTGCAGGATCGCGGTCGGCGCGAGCTGGCGGTCGACGAGCGCGAGCATCTCCGGTATCTCGAGAAACCGGAACATCAGCGGCTCGAACTTCATCATCAGGCGCAGCACGCCGACCTCGCCCGCGCGCTCCAGGCGCGCGGCGCCGATCTCGGCGAGGATGCGCTCCTGCACCCGGTACATGGCGTCGCGGATGCGCGGCATCTCACCGGCGGACAGCACGTTCTCGACCACGCAATAGCCGTCGCGCCGCACCGCATCCTCGCACGCGGCGAGCCAGTCGCGATCGGCCCTGCGGTCAGTCCGCATCGAGCACCGCCAGCCCGAACCCCGTGCTTCCGTAGCCGTTGCCGTTGTAGAGCATGTAGCGCCGTCCCGCGTGATCGAACACATGGGGATACTCGATCGACTCCGAGTCCCAGCCCGATTCCGAAACCGTGATGCCCGCGCGCGCGTCGTCGCGCACCCAGCGGCGGCCGTCCCCGGACTCGGCGTAGCCGATGCGATACGCCGCGCCGCGGTACGAGAACCACATCCGGTAGCGGCCTTTTTCCCTCAGCACGCAGGGCCGCGAGAGCGCGAACTCGCCTTCGCCGCGGAACCCGAGCGCCGTCTCCCCGTCGCGCGCCCACGCGATCCCGTCGCGCGATGCGGCGCATTTTATGACATGGGTCATGTCGTCGCGCCCCGGCCCCCAGCCGAGGTTGGAGCCGTACCACATCGTCCAGCCGTCGTCGGCGCGCACCACCCAAGGATAGGAGAGCGAGTGCGGGTCGGCCGCGCTCAGGTCGACGACCGGCTCGGCGCGCTTCTCGAACGGCGCCCCGGCGTCGCGGCTCACCGCGAGGCCGATGCGGTTGCGCCACGGCACGTCGGCGCCGAGCTGCCAGCCGACGTAGTAGAGGAACCGCCGGCCATCGCCGGCGGCGACCAGGCACCCCATCGAGGTGCCGCTCTCGTCGAAGGCGCCTGCCGCCCCCGGCCCGACGACCGGGCGCTCGGCGCGCGCGAGGATCTCGCGAGGCTTGCGCAGGTCGATCTCGACCCAGCCGATGCTCGAGCGGTTGCGCTCGTCGCGGCCGCCGAAATAGACGCGGAACCGGTCGCCGCCACGATGCTCGGCCACGGGATTGGCGGCGTGGCTGCGCATCCAGGGCAGATCGCGGTCGGGCTGGAAGATGTGCCCGAGCTTGCGCCATCTCACGGCGCGGCCTAGAGCTTGCGCAGGCGGTGGCTCGGCACCCTGGAGAGCTCCGAGCCGCTCGCCGCGACCACGCCGTCGTCGGGCACGTCCGCGAGGACGAGCGAGCCGGCGCCGATCACGCTGCGCGCGCCGATCTTCACGTGGTCCCGTACGGTGGAATTGACGCCGAGGAAGGCGTTGTCGCCGACGACCACGCCACCCGAGATCACCACGTGCGAGGTGATGAAGCAGTTCGCGCCGATGCGCGCGTGGTGCCCGATGTGGTTGCCGCTCCACAGCGTGACGTTGTCGCCGACGGTGGCGAAGGGCTGGAGCGTGTTGTCCTCGAGGATGAAGCAGTTCTCGCCCGGCTTGAACCCTGGCCACACCGTCGCCTTGCTGCTCAGGTAGGTGGCGAGCGCATAGCCTCCCGCCTTCGCTTCGGCGCACTTTTGCGCGCGCACGGCGTTCACCTTGGCGTAGCTCATGGCGACGAAGATGTCGTGGTTCGCGGCCGGAAAGCGCCGCCGCGCTTCCTCGAAGGCGACGACCGGCAGGCCGCAGAAATTGCTGTCCTTCAGGTAGGCGGCGTCGACGGTGAAGGCAGCCACCTCGCGGCGCACGTCGTGGGTGAAGTAGAAGTGCGCGACTTCCGCGATGTCTCCCGCGCCGAAGATGACGAGCGGCTTCACCCTTTCCTCACCAGGATGGTGAACTCGTAGAGCCCGTAGTCGTGCAGCAGCGCCACGCTATTCGAGTATTTTTTCTTGCAATGATCGAACAGCTCGCAGGGATCGGCGTAGTAGAGATAGTCCTGCATCCTTTCCGCGTCCGAGTACTTCGTGAGGCAGTTGAAGGCGAAGCCCCGCCGGCTGGCGGCGTCGAATCGCGCCAAGGTGTCCAGGATGTGGCGGTGCCAGTCACCGTCACCGGCCGAAAGCCGCACGCTGAAGATCCCGCTCGCCACCGTATAGTCCGCGGCGCGGTCGGCGCGCTCGCCGGCGAGGAAACGGCAGCCGCGCCGTCCGCGGTGCAGCTCCTCCCCCTTCGCGACCATCGCCGGCGAAATGTCCACGCCCAGATAGTCGCATTCCTTGCCGCGCCCCGACAGGTAGTCGTAGAACGCGCCGTAGCCGCAACCGATGTCGTTCAGGCTGAAGCCGGCGTCCGCCTCGCATACGCGCGCGATCTGCGCGAAGCGGGTCTGCTGCGACTCGATGCTGTTCCAGTCCACGCCCTGCGGCGAGGCGCCGTGGCGCTCGAGCTTGTCGGTGTAGTAGCGCGCGATCTCCGCGAGCGCGCTCATGCGAAGGTCTTCATGTAGCGCGGCGCCTCGGGCCCGGTGTTGAACAGCAGGTCGAGAATGCTCACGCCGTGCTCGAAGCTTCCGAAGCGCTGCGGGTACTCCGGGTAGCCCTCGTAATCGAAATAGCTCAAGGCGATGCCGGCTTCCTCGAAGAGCTGCGGCTCGATGTATTCGCGCGCCCTCGGCCCCGACAGGTAATGCGTGGCGCCGGCGCGCTTGCACAGCGCGACCAGGCCCGCGGTCTTGCCTTCGGTCAGCGGCCGGTAGTCCATCGACCAGGAGAGCTGCGTGGTGATGCCGAGGACGCCGCACACCGCGGTAATGAAGCGCCGGTTCACCTCGCTCAGCGCGGCTTCCCGGTTCTCGAGGTACAGCGGCTCGAACACCGGGCGGTACAGGGCAAAGCAGGGCGCCTTGGAATAGTTGTGCTGGAGCGTCGACCAGTGCTTCGTGCCCCAGTCGGCGTCGCTGATGCGCGTGTCGCAGATCCTCTGCAGGTAGCGCCCTTTCACGCTCACCGGGATGGTGAGCCATTCCACGCCGCGCGGCGTCTTGATCTGGTTGCGGTTGCGCCAGTCGCGGCGCGTGAACTGCATGTCGTCGTAGAGGATGAACTCGTCGACGGCGTTGATCAGGTCGAAATACCCCTTCCACGGGATGTAGCTCGACTGCACGATGGCAACTGCCTTAGGCGAGGGCGTACCCGGCGCTCTCCGGCTCGGTCGGCCAGGAGTGGTCGAACTGCCAGCCGTGCTGCGCCTCGAGCCGCAGGCGGAACGCCTGCTCAAGCTCGCTCGACGGCGTGGCCACGCAGCTGCCGGGGAAGCGCATCAGGAAGCTCGACGCGATCACGGCGCACTCGCCGAGCGCGGCCGCGCGGCTTTGCGCGATGTCGCGGCCGTGGAGGACGAGCTCGCCGTCGAGATACGCCGGCACGCCGAATTGCCGGTAGGTGGCGACCGCGGCGGCGAGCCCCCAGGACAGCCAGCGCCGCGTGCGCCCGGGGGCGAACTTGAGCGGCGCGACCAGCGCGAACGGGTAGCGCGCCGCTTCCTCGCCCCACAGCAGCACCGGCGCCGCGTCGCGCGGCTGCGCCGCGGCGAGCGCCGCGCAGGCGGCATCGAACTCCCGCTGTCCGACCGCGCCCAGGCGGATCCAGCGCGCCTTCATTTCTTCCTCATGAAGAACGTGAACTCGCGGTCCAGCTCGCTGTGCGACAGCAGCTCGTGCCCCGTCTGGCGGGAGAAGGTCTGGAAATCCTTGACCGCGCCAGGGTCGGTGGCGAGCACCTTGAGCACCTGGCCCGAGGCCAGAGCGCTCAACGCCTTCTTGGTGCGCAGGATCGGCAGCGGGCAGTTGAGACCGCGCGCGTCGAGTTCCTTGTCGAAGTTCATGAAGTTATTATGCCGCATGGACGAATCGGCTCCCCCCGCCGAATCCGCCGCCGCGCCCGCCGCGGCGGCCGGCTGGCTGGTGACGATCACGCTGCTGCCGATCGAGGATCCGGCGGCGCGGATGCGGGTGCTGCGCACGCTGGAATCGCTCGGCGCCGCGGTGATGCGCGAGGGCGTCTACCTCCTGCCCGACACGCCGGGCAACCGCCAGTCGCTCGAGGCGCTGACCGACTACATCGTGAAGGTGTCCGGGACCGCGCACGTGGTGCAGGTGAGCGCCACATCGTCCGCGCAGCAGACGACGTTCGCGCGCCTGTTCGACCGCTCGGCGCGCTACGAGGAGCTGATCAAGACCGTCGAGAGCCTGCGCGTCGGCTTCGGGCACTCCGACCCGAGCGCGATCTCGCGCGTGGTGCACAAGCAGCGGCGCGAGTTCGAGAGCATCGCGGCGCTCGACTTCTTCCCCACCGAGGCGCGCGAGCGCGCGCAGCACACGCTCGCCAAGGCCGACGCCGAGGTGCGCAAGCTCCTGTTCCCGACCCAGTCGCAGCCCTCGTTCAAGCCCGGCGAGACGATGCTCGGCCGCACCTGGGCCTCGCGCAAGCCGCTGTGGGCCGACCGCCTCGCGTGCGCGTGGCTGATCCGGCGCTTCGTCGACCCCGAGGCGACGGTGGTGTGGCTCGAGCGCAGCGAGGCGGCGCCGGCGGGCGCGATCAGCTTCGGCTACGAGGGCGCGCACTTCGCCAACAGCGAGGCGCGCGTCACCTACGAAGAGATGCTCGCCAAGCTCGACCTGGCGCGCAACGCCGCGCTCGTCAAGATCGGCAGCATCGTGCACTTCCTGGAAGTGCGCGGCGCCCCGGTCGCCGAGGCCGCCGGCGTGCAAACCTTGCTGCAGGGCGCGCAGCGCCGCTCGGCCAACGAGGCCGAGCTCCTCGCCGAGGCCGAGAAAACCTTCGACCTGCTCTACGAGGCGTACTACCAGCCGCCCAAGGAGTAGCGGAGTAGCGCCGGGCTAGCGCTTGTCCTTGAGCTCCTGCGCGTGCTGCGCGCGCAGCTCCTTCAGGCGCGCGTCGACCACCGAGAGCTGGTAGAAGTCGCCGTCGCCCGCGGCGCGCGCGAGCTGCAGCTGCTCGATCGCCGCCGGCAGGCTGCCCTGCAGCGCGTACACCTCGGCCTGCGACTGGTGCTGGTGGGAGCGCTTGCCGAGCGCGGCGTAGGTCCTGGCCTGGAGCTGGTGCAGGCGCGCGTCGCGCGGATAGACACGCAGCGACTCGGTGAGCACGGCCAGTGCCTGCGAGTTGCGTCCCGCCTCGTGCAGCGCATCGGCGTGCGCGTAGAGCAGCGGCCGGGAATGCGGCTGGCGCGCGTGCGCCTCGCTGAGCAGCACCGCGGCGCCGGCGCGGTCGCCGAGCGCCTGCTTCACGCGCGCGGCGAGCGTCTCGATCATCGGCCCGGCGCCGCCGGCGGCACGCAGCCGCTGCATCTCGGCGTCGGCTTCCTTCGCGCGCCGGGCGCGCAGCAGGGAGGCCACGAGGCCGTAGCGCGCGGCGGCCTCGCTGGCGTAGCGCCGCTCGCGCACCGAGCCCGCGAAATAGTCCACCGCGTCGCGCGCTTCGCCCGACTCGGCGCGCAGCTTCGCGCGCACCAGGTGGAACTCCGGGCTGTCGAGGTGTTGCTTGTACGGCACGCTGGCGGCGCGGTTTTGCGAGTCCGCGATGCGCTCGACCGTCACGGGGTGGGTGCGCAGGTAGCCCGGCACGGTGGAGTCGTCGGTGACGCGCATGCCGCGCTGCATCTTCTCGAAGAACGACCCCATCGCGTGCACGTCGAAGCCCGCGGCCTCGAGCGCCTGGAAGCCGATGCGGTCGGCCTCGCGCTCGAAGTCGCGCGAGTACGCGAGCTGCGTCTGGACCGCGCCCGCGGTCGCGGCCGCCGCAGCGCCGCTCGCGAGGTCCGGCCGCGAGCGCCCGAGCAGGATCGCCGCGGCGATCGCCGCCAGGACCGGAAGCTGCATCTGCTGCTGCTGGCCGAGCGTGCGCGCGAGATGGCGCTGGGTGACGTGCGCGACCTCGTGCGCCAGCACCGAGGCGACCTCCGACTCGGTCTCCGCCGCAGTGAGCAGCCCGGTGTGCACCCCGATGAAGCCGCCCGGCAGCGCGAAGGCGTTGATCGTGTGGTCGCGCAGCGCGAAGAACTCGAACTCCATGCGCGCGCCGGGCGAGCTGCGCACCAGGCGCGCGCCGAGGCTGCCGAGGTAGTCCGCGATCTCGGGGTCGTCGAGATAGGTCGGGTCGCGGAAGCGGATGTCGCGCATGATGCTCTCGCCGATGCGGCGCTCGACCTGGGGCGACAGGCCGGCGTCGCCCCCGCCGCCGAGGTCGGGCAGCGGCTGGCCGAAGGCCGGCGAAGCCAGAACGAGGAGAACCAGCAAAAACCGCATCTGTTTATGATAGCGCCGGGATGCGCACTAGACCGTTGACCCATTTCGACGCCAAGGGTTCTGCCCACATGGTCGACGTGGGAAAGAAGCCCGCGACCCACCGCGTGGCGGTCGCCTCCGGCCGCATCGCGATGCGCCCGGCGACGTTCCGCCTGGTCGCGGCGGGCAAGGCGAAAAAGGGCGACGTGCTCGGCGTCGCGCGCATCGCCGCGGTGCAGGCCGCGAAGCGCGCCGCCGAGCTGATCCCCCTCGCCCACCCGATAGCCCTTACCCGGGTGGCCGTGGACTTCCTGCTTCAGAGAAAAACATCCTCGGTGGGCATCGTCGCCCGCGTCGAGTGCCGCGGGCAGACCGGCGTCGAGATGGAGGCGCTCACCGCCGCGGCGGTCGGGCTGCTCACCATCTACGACATGGTGAAGGCGGCCGACCGCGGCATGACGCTCACCGACCTGCGGCTCGAGGAAAAGCACGGAGGAAAGTCAGGGGTATTTCGCCGCAACGCAAGATAAAATACGCGCCATGACAAGAAGATCGCTCCTGGTACTGCTCGGCGTGCTGCTCGCCAAGCCACTCGCGGCCCTGGCTGCGTGGAATGAAACCGCCTTCGGCGCGAAGAGCGCCGCCGACGCGCTGAAGAGCCTCGGCGCGGCGAGCCCGGCGCCGAGCACGGACATCGTCATCGAGGCGCCGCAGATCGCCGAGAACGGCGCGGTGGTGCCGATCGAGGTCTCGAGCAACATCCCCGGCACCACCTCGCTCGCGGTGCTGATCGAGAAGAATCCCTTCCCGCTCGCCGGCCGGTTCGAGTTCAAGGAAGGCGCGCTTCCTTTCGTCAAGCTCAACGTGAAGATGGGCGAGAGCTCCGACGTGCACGTGGTCGTCGTCGCCGGCGGCAAGCCCTATGTCGCGACGCGGGAGATCAAGGTCACCATCGGCGGGTGCGGAGGCTGACATGGCGGTCGGACCGATGAAGATGCGGGCAACCATCGCCGGGGGCAACACCGACGTGCGCGTGCTGATGGTGCACCCGATGACCACGGCGCAGATGAAGGAAGGCCTGCACCACATCAAGAACGTGGTCGTGAAGCAGAACGGCAGGACCGTGGTCGAGGCCGAGATCGGCCAGGCGATCTCGCGCAACCCGGTGTTCTTCTTCCGCCTGAAGGGCGGCGCGAAGGGCGACAAGATCGAAGTGAGCTGGCTCGACAACAAGGGCGAGACCAACAAAGTCGACGGCGTGGTAGCGTGAAGCGGTTCGTCGCAGGGCTGGCATCCCTCGGCTGGGCGCTGTGCCCGTCGGTTTCCGCCCAGGACACGAAGAAGGAAATCCAGAAGTACCAGCAGATGATCGCCGAGGGCTCGCCCGTGGAGCTGTTCGAGCTCGAGGGCGAGGCGCTCTGGAAGAAGCCGCAGGGACCGAACAAGGTATCGCTCGAGAAATGCGACCTCGGCCAGGGGCCGGGCGTGCTGAAGGGCGCCTACGCCCGCCTGCCGCGCTACTTCAGGGACGCCGACCGGGTGATGGACCTGGAGGCGCGCCTGCTCCACTGCATGGCGACGCTGCAGGGGCGCAGCCGCGACGAGGCCACCAAGCGGGTGTTCGGCAACGAGAACCAGCCCTCCGAGATGGAATACCTGTCGGCCTATGTCGCCAGCCACTCGCGCGGCGTCAGGCTCGCCGCGGGGACGGCGCACCCGAAGGAGAAGGAATCCTACGAGCTCGGCAGGGCGCTCTTCTTCCACCGCGCCGGCGCCTGGGACATGTCGTGCGCGAGCTGCCACGGCGAGGCCGACAAGCGGATCCGCATGCAGGACCTGCCGGTGCTGTACAAGCGCGAATTCGCGCGCCCCATCATGGCCACCTGGCCGGCGTACCGTGTGTCCAACAGCCAGTTCAAGACCATGCAGTGGCGCATCAACGATTGCTACCGCCAGATGCGCTACCCCGAGCCGATCTTCGCCTCCGACGCGACCATCGCGCTCACCACCTTCCTCACCGTGACCGCGGCGGGCGAGCCCTACCGCGGCCCGGGCACCAAGCGATGAAACGGATCGTGCCCTGGTTGCTCACGGTTTGGCCGATTCTCGCCATGCCGCAAACCCCTTCCGATGTGCAGAAGGTCATGCAGCGCGACTTCCACGCCCGCGGCCAGGCGACGATGGACCGCGTGGTGCAGGACGGCGTGCAGCGCGTATGCACCGAGAGCAACGACCAGCCGCCGAGCGAGCTCGCGCGGCGGCTGGAGGCCGACCAGATGAAGACCATCCCCTTCCCCGCGGGCAGCCTGATGGGCGACTGGAAGAACGGCGAGCGCATCGCGCAGAGCGGCCGCGGGCTGCAGTGGACCGACCCGGCCGGCGCGGCGGGCGGCGGCAGCTGCTACAACTGCCACCGCATCTCGCCGCAGGAAAGCTCGCACGGCACCCTCGGCCCTAGCCTGCTGGGCTTCGGCTGGATGCGCGGCAGCGGCCCGGAGATGCAGCGCTACGTCTACGGCAAGATCTACAACGCCAAGGCGTACAACCTGTGCTCGCAGATGCCGCGCCTCGGCTACTCCGGCACCCTCACCCCCGAGCAGATCAAGGACCTCGTCGCGCTGCTGCTCGACCCCGCCTCGCCGGTAAACAAGCAGTAGGACTAGCGCCACCGTGGCACCGGCCATACGGAAGTATGGCTGCCCTGCCATATCGGTGGTAGCCTGAGCCAATGGCGAAGGCTCGGTTCGAATGGGATCCCGACAAGGACCAAGAGACATCGTCCACAGCGCGACCGAGCAGCGGTTCTACTGCTTCGGGAAAGTCGGCGGCGGAGTTCTTACCGTCCGGTTCACCTACCGCCAGGGGGTGATCCGGATTTACGGCGCTGGCTACTGGCGCAAAGGAAAGCGAATCTATGATCGAGAAAATCCGTTACACCGACGAGCCGCTCGGAGATTCCGAGGTCGTCCCTGATTTTCTTCCGCGCCCGGAAGACCTGGTCTTCCGGGACGAAGGCGTGAAGGTCACCATCTCGCTGAGCAAGCGTAGCGTCGATTTCTTCAAGAACGAAGCACGGAAGCACAATACCCAATATCAGCGGATGATTCGTCGCCTGCTCGACGCCTATGCGGAGCACCACGCGAAGCAGGCTTCCGCCGCACGGTCGCCGCGGGCGCGCTACAAGGTTTCCAGAGCCGGCTAGCCGAATTGCAGCGGCGCGAATTTCTCCGGCTCCTCGGCACCGCGACGCTCGCGGGAGCCACGCTTCGCCCCCGCCTGAGCGGCGCGCAGGCGGCGGCCGAGCTCTACGACGTGCCGCCGTTCGGCAACGTCTCGCTGCTGCACATCACCGATACGCACGCGCAGCTCGTGCCGGTCTATTTCCGCGAGCCCGAGAGCGCGCTGAAGACATTCGGCCTGCGGGCCGGCAGCGCCGAAGCTTATGCCTTTACCAGCGTCGACTTCGAGGCGCTCGCGCGGCGCTACGGCAAGGTGGGCGGCTTTGCGCACCTGGCGACGCTGGTGCAGCGGCTGAAAGCGTCGCGCCCGCACGCGCTCTTGCTCGACGGCGGCGACAGCTGGCAGGGCTCCGCGACCGCGCTCTGGACGCGCGGCGCGGACATGATGGGCGCGCAGCAGCGCCTGGGCGTGGACTACATGACTGCGCACTGGGAATTCACCTATGGCCAGAAGGCGGTCCAGGCCTCTCCGGTCAAGCTGCTTGCCCAGAACGTCCGCACCGCCGACTTCGAGGACCCGGTGTTCGAGCCCTACGCCCTGCGCAGCCTGAACGGGGTCCCGGTCGCGATCATCGGGCAGGCGTTCCCCTACACGCCGATCGCCAATCCGCGCCACTTCGTTCCGGAGTGGACCTTTGGCATCCAGGAAGGGCGACTGCAGAAGATGGTGGACGAGGTGCGAGCCAAAGGCGCCATCCTGATCATCCTCCTGTCGCACAACGGCCTGCACGTCGACCTCAAGCTCGCCGAGCGGGTGCGAGGCCTCGACGCGATCCTCGGCGGCCACACGCACGATGGCCTGCCGAAGCCCGTGCAGGTCGGAAAGACGCTCGTCACCAATGCGGGTTGTAACGGAAAGTTTCTGGCTGTACTCGATATGGACATCGGTACCGGTGGTCTGAGGGATTATCGGTATCGGCTGCTGCCGGTGTTCTCGCGGCTGCTCGACGAGGACAAGGATATGGCGGCCTACATTGAAGGCGCGCGGGCGCCATACCGTGAAAAGCTGAGCGAAAGGCTGGCGACTACGGAGGGACTGCTCTACCGGCGCGGCAGGTTCAACGGCAGCTTCGACGAGCTGATCCTGCAGGCGCTACTGAAGGAGAAAGGCGCGCAGATCGCCTTCTCGCCGGGGTTCCGTTGGGGCACGACGCTCCTGCCCGGCGATGCGATCACCGTCGAGCACCTGATGGACCAGACGGCGATCACCTATCCGCAGGCGACGTTGAACGAGCTCACCGGCGAGCAGATCAGGAACATCCTCGAGGACGTCGCCGACAACGCGTTCAACGCCGACCCGTACCTGCAGCAGGGGGGCGACATGGTCAGGGTCGGAGGCATGACCTATTCACTGCGCCCCGGCGCGAAGATCGGTTCCAGGGTTTCAGACATGCGAATGAACCGGAAGCCTCTGGAGGCAACAAAGCGTTACAAAGTTGCAGGGTGGGCGAGCGTCGCGGAGGGTATAACGGGCGAGCCGATCTGGGACCTCGTGACCCGCCACCTGCGCTCGCTGAAGACCGTGCCGCCCCTCGAGACGAATCGTCCGCGCCTTGTCTGACCTGCGCCGCGCGCTCGCCCCGTTCGCCGCCGGCAAGGCGGTCGCGGTGGCGGCGCTGCTCGCCGGGTTCACCTACAACTTCACGCCCCTCCACCATTGGAACCAGCTCGTCTTCACCGAAAAGGACGCAGGCGCCTGGCTGGCGTTCATCAACTGGGACGCGCAGCACTACCTCAAGCTCGCCATGCAGGGCTACCCGGTCCCGGCTGACCCTTCGAGCGCGTTTTACCCGCTGCTGCCGGCGCTGATCGCGCTCGGGATGCCGCTCGGCCTGGGCCCGATCACTTCGGGCCTGGTAGTCGTTACGCTGTGCTCCGCGATCGCGCTGATGATGATGGCTCGACTCCTGCCAAAACAGGAAAACGGCCCGTCATCCCTGTGGCTGCTCGCGTGCTTCCCGACCGCGTTCTACCTGAGCGTGGTGTATTCCGAGGCGCTGTTCCTCGCCGCGCTGCTCGCCCTTTTCTGGTCGCTGCGCGACCCGCGCCGCGCCCCCTATGCCCTGCTCTGCGCCGCGCTGCTCCCGCTCGCCCGCGGGCAGGGGTTCTGGCTCGTTTTCCCGATCGGGGCTGCCTGGATTTTTCTTCGAGGAGACAAGCGCAGCCTGGCGGGAGCGACCATCGGCTATGCGCTCGGGGTGGCGCTTTATTTCGGCTTCTTCTGGTGGCGTTACGGCGACCCGTTCGCCGGCATCGCCGTGCAGAAAGCGTTCGTGTTCAGGAACGCGCTCGAGAACCTGCTCGACCTGCCGCGCTTCATGGATTTCCTGCTCAAGCCGCCCGCGAGGTTCCTCGACACGGTCAACAGCGGCCTCGACAAGGTCATGATCGCGGTGTCGCTCGCCGCGCTGGCGCTCGGAATACGGCGCAGCCCGGACGTGTTCGTGGCCGTCACCTGGGCGTGCCTGGCGGTATTGCCGGCGCTGATGGGCGAAGGCGGCTCCTACGCGCGCCACGCGCTTCTCGCCTGGGCCTGCTTTGCCCTGGCGGCGGGGCCGGCGCTCAAGCCCTGGCTCAAGTGGGCGATCCTCGTCCCCGGGCTCGGCCTGCAGGTCTATCTGGCGTACTACTTCGGCGGTAATCGCTGGGTAGGGTAAATTCGTTAATTAGCCCATGAAACTCAAGACCGTACTCGGGGCCCTGGTGCTCGCGGCGGTCGCCGGTGGCTGGTACTGGTTCCAGTCGCGAAACGGCGACGGCGAGGTGAAGTATCGCCTCGCCAAGGTCGAGCGCGGCGCGATCGCCGCGGTGGTGGTCGCGAGCGGCACGCTCAACGCGGTCACCACCGTGCAGGTCGGCTCGCAGATCTCGGGGCAGGTGAAGGAGATCTTCGCCGACTTCAACACCCCGGTGAAGAAGGACCAGGTGATCGCGCAGATCGACCCGTCGACCTTCGAGCTGCGCGTCAACCAGGCGCGCGCCGACCTCGACTCGGCGGAGGGCGCGGTCGCGGTCGCGCGCGCCGGCCTCGCCGCGCAGCAGGCCGAGGTCGCGCGCGTCAGGCTGATGCTCGCCGAGGCGCAGCGCGACGTCGAGCGCAAGAAACAACTCGTGGACAAGAAGTTCATCTCGGCGGCCGAGCTCGACAAGGCAGCTGTGGTGCTCGACACCACGCGCGAGCAGCTGAAGGCGGTGCAGGCGCAGATCAAGGTGAGCGAGGCGCAGGTGTCGAGCGCGCGCGCCGCGGTGAAGCAGCGCGAGTCGCTGCTCAAGCAGGCGCAGGTCGACCTCGAGCGCACCATCATCCGCGCCCCGGTCGACGGCACGGTCATCCTGCGCAACATCGACGCCGGGCAGACGGTGGCCGCGAGCCTGCAGGCGCCGGTGCTGTTCACCATCGCGCAGGACCTGCGCGACATGCAGGTCGAGGCGGCGATCGACGAGGCCGACGTCGGGCGCCTGCGCGTCGGGATGCCGGCGAGCTTCGCGGTGGACGCGTTCCCGCGCCGCAGCTTCGCCGGCGAGATCAGGCAGATCCGCAAGTCGCCGCAGAATGTGCAGAACGTGGTGAGCTACATCGTGGTGATCTCGGCGGCGAACCCGGACCTCGCGCTCCTTCCCGGCATGACCGCCAACGTGCGCATCGCGGTCGAGACCCGCGCCGCCGCCCTCAAGGTGCCGAACGCCGCGCTGCGCTGGCGCCCCGCGGGCGCCGCCGACGCAAGAGCCACCCCGGCCGACGCGCCGGTGCAGCAGACCGGCGGCCAGGCGGCGCAGGAGTTCCGCAGCCGCCTGGTGCAGGAGATCAAGCCGAGCGACGCGCAGCGCGCCCAGCTCGACGAGATCTTCAACGAGTCGCGGCAGAAGGCGGCTCGCGTGCGCGACATGAAGGGCGACGGCAACCGCCGGCGCGAGATGGAGAAGGTCAGGGCCGAGACCCAGGCGCGCATCGCCGACATCCTCACCGCCGAGCAGCGCCCGGCGTGGGAGCGGCTGCTGGCCGAGTCCGGCAGCCGCGGCCAGTCCTCCGCCGGACGGGCGTACGTGCTGGAGGGCTCCGAGCCCAAGGCGGTCGAGCTGCGCCTCGGGCTGACCGACGGCATGAGCACCGAGGTCCTGAGCGGCCTCGCCGAAGGCGCCGAGGTCATCACGGGCACGACCACAGGCCGCGCCGCACCGGCTTCCGCGCCGGGCGGGCTGCCGCGCGGGCCCTTCCACTGATGCTGATCCGCGCCCGCGAGCTGGTGAAGGTTTACCGCATGGGGGGAGGCGAGGTCCGCGCCCTGGACGGCGTCAGCGTCGATATCAACGAAGGCGAGTTCGTGGCCGTCATGGGCCCCTCGGGCTCGGGCAAGTCGACCTTCATGAACCTGCTCGGCTGCCTGGACCGGCCGACGAGCGGGGAATACGTGCTGGGGGGAAAGCGGGTTTCCGACCTCGCGGGCGACGAGCTCGCCCTGGTGCGCAACCGCCGCATCGGCTTCGTGTTCCAGCAGTTCAACCTGCTCGCGCGCATCCCCGCGGTCGAGAACGTGGAGCTGCCGCTGGTTTACGCGGGCATCGGGAAGAAGGAGCGGGTGCGGAAGGCCCTGGCGATGCTGTCCAAGGTGGGGCTCCAGGACCGGGCCGACCACCAGCCGGCGCAGCTCTCCGGCGGCCAGCAGCAGCGCGTGGCGATCGCGCGCGCGCTGGTGACCGAGCCGGCGCTGATCCTCGCCGACGAGCCGACCGGCGCGCTCGACTCGCGCACCGGCGTGGAGGTCATGGCGCTGCTGCAGGAGCTCAACCGCCAGGGCATGACGGTGGTGCTGGTGACGCACGAGCATGACGTCGCGCGCTTCGCGCGCCGCATCCTCGGCTTCCGGGACGGGCGGGTGGTGCAGGACGAGCACAACCAGGCGCTGGCGGCATGAATGTCGTCGCCCTCCTGCGCATCGCGCTGCGCGCACTCGCGGTGAACAAGCTGCGCAGCGCGCTCACCATGCTCGGCATCGTGATCGGCGTCGCCGCGGTGATCGTGATGATCGCGGTCGGCGCGGGCGCGCAGGCGCGCGTCGAGGAGCAAATCAGAGCGCTGGGCTCGAACCTGCTGCTGGTGATGCCGGGGTCGACCACTGCCGGCGGCGTGCGCCTGGGCTTCGGCTCGGGCTCGACGCTCACCGAGGACGACGTGGTCGCGATCAACCGCGAGGTGCCCGAGGCGCTGGCGGCGCCGGCGCTGCGCGGCTCCGCGCAGGTGATCTGGGGGAACGCCAACTGGTCGACGCAGATCTTCGGCGTCACCCCGGAATACCTCGACGTGCGGCAGTGGCCGCTCGCCGCGGGCCGCACCTTCGAGCCCGCCGAGATGGCGGGCGCCGCCAAGGTGGCCCTGATCGGGGCCACCGTGGCGCGTCAGCTGTTCGGCTCGGGCGACCCGCTCGACCAGTCGATCCGCATCAAGCGCGTGCCGTTCACCGTAATCGGCGTGCTCGAAGTGAAGGGGCAGAGCCTGATGGGACACGACCAGGACGACCTCATTCTCATGCCGATCAAGACCGCGCGCAGCCGCGTGCTCGGGACCGCGAGCGCCGCGCGCAACCGGACGGTGGGCACGATCTGGGTGAAGGCCGCCGACGAAGTCGACACCAAGGTGATCGAAGGACAAGTCAGAGCGCTGTTGCGCCAGCGCCACCGCCTGGCGGCGGGCGCCGACGACGACTTCTCGCTGCGCAACCTGCAGGAGGTGATGGCGGCCCAGGAAGCCTCGAGCCGCGTGCTCGCGCTGCTGCTCGCCGCGGTGGCCTCGGTGTCGCTCCTGGTCGGCGGCATCGGCATCATGAACATCATGCTGGTGTCGGTCACCGAGCGCACGCGCGAGATCGGCCTGCGCATGGCGGTGGGCGCGCGCACGCGCGACATCCTCGGCCAGTTCCTGGTGGAGGCGGTGACGCTGTCGCTGATCGGCGGCCTGGTCGGCGTGGCGCTCGGCACGGGCGCGTCGGTGGCGATCGCCCAGCTCGCCGGCTGGCGCATCCTGCTCTCGCCGCAAGCCGTAGCGCTCGCCGTGGCTTTTGCGTTTGTCATCGGGGTGTTCTTCGGCTTCTACCCCGCGCGCAAGGCGGCGCGCCTGAACCCGGTCGAAGCGCTGCGCTTCGAATGAAGGCCCTGGTGACCGGCGGTGCGGGTTACATCGGCTCGCACATGGTGAAGCTGTTGCTCGAGCGCGGCGCCGCGGTGTCGGTGCTCGACGATCTCTCCACCGGCCACGCCGACGCGGTGCGCGGCGGAAATTTCGTGCGGGGAGATATCGCCGACCTGCAGGGCACGAAAAAACTTCTTGAAGAAAAGCGTATCGAGGCGGTGATCCATTTCGCCGCCGCGAGCCTGGTGGCGGAGTCGGTCGCCGACCCGCTCAAGTACTACGCGCGCAACGTCGGCGGAACGGCGGCGCTGCTCAGCGCGATGCGCGAAGCCGGGGTCGCAAAGATCGTGTTCTCGTCGACCGCGGCGGTCTACGGCAACCCGCAGCGCCAGCCGATCGACGAGACCCACCCGACGCAGCCGGTGAACCCCTACGGCGCCACCAAGCTCGCGGTCGAGCGCATGCTCGCCGAGTGCGGCGCAGCCTACGGGCTGCAGTCGGCGAGCCTGCGCTACTTCAACGCCGCGGGCGCCGACCCGGCCGCGGGGCTCGGCGAGCGGCACCACCCCGAGACCCACCTTATCCCGCTCGTGCTGCGAGCGGCCGCCGGGAACCGCCCGGTCTCGGTGTTCGGCGACGACTACCCGACGCGCGACGGCACCTGCGTGCGCGACTACATCCACGTCTCGGACCTGTGCGACGCCCACCTGCGGGCGCTCGACTGGCTGGCGGCGGGAGGCGGCTGCGACAACTTCAACCTGGGCAACGGCGAAGGCGCCACGGTGCTGGAGGTGATCGAGGCGGCGCGGCGTGTCACGGGCCGCGACATAAAAGCGGTTTCTTCCGGAAGAAGATCGGGTGACCCCGCTTCCCTCGTCGCCGACGCGACAAAAGCGCGCCGCGTGCTCGGCTGGCAGCCGGCGCGCCCCGCCATCGAGACCATCGTGCGCGACGCCTGGGACTTCGAGCAGCGCCGCGCGGCATGACGGCGCGGCGCGAGCTCTTCCTCGTCAGCTTCCTGATCCTGTTTTTCGAGCTGGCCGCGATCCGGTGGTTCGCGGCCACGGTGGTGTTCCTCACCTTCTTCACCAACATCGTGCTGCTCGCCTGCTTCCTCGGCATGAGCGTCGGGCTGCTCTCGGCGCGCCGGCCGCCGAGCCTGGTGCGCGCCGCGCTGCCGCTCGCGATGCTGTCGTTCGCCGCCGCGGTGGTCACCAACCTGCTGTACTGGGAGTGGGCCGACGCGCTCACGATCAGCGTCGGCAGCCAGGACGCGCCGCGCCTGATCTATTTCGGCACCGACTACCGCCCGGCCGACCCGAGCCGCTGGGTGATCCCGATGTGGGCGGTTGCCGGCGCGTTCTTCACCCTGCTCGCCCTGACCTTCGTCGGCCTGGGACAGGTGATGGGCCGCGCGTTCGACGCGATCCCCGACCGCGTCACCGCCTACACGGTGGACGTCCTCGGCAGCCTGACGGGCATCGCGGCGTTCGCGGCGATGAGCTGGCTCGAGCTTCCGCCGACAGTGTGGTTCGTGCCGATCCTCGCTCTCATGCTGCATTTCGCGGGCTGGCGCAAGCCGGTGCAGCTCGCCGCCGCCCTGGGGGTCTACGGGCTCGCCGCCGTCGGCGCCCACCTGCTGGCGCAGCACGGCGACCAGGTGTTCTGGTCGCCGTACTACAAGGTGGCCTACTCCTCGCATTTCCGCTACATCGCCACCAACGACATCGGGCACCAGGGCATGGTGCCGGTCGGGCGGATCGGGCCCGGGTACATGCTGCCGCACCTGCTTAACCGCGACGCGGGCGGCGCGCCGTTCGCGGAGGTCATGATCATCGGCGCCGGCAGCGGCAACGACGTCGCGGCGGCGCTGCGCTCGGGCGCCAAGCGCGTCGATGCGGTCGAGATCGACCCGCGCATCTACGAGCTCGGCCGGCGCAGCCATCCCGAGCAGCCGTACGCCGACGCGCGCGTCGCGGTGCACCTCGACGACGGCCGCAGCTTCGCGCGCCGCACCGAGCGCAGCTACGACCTCGCGGTGTACGCGCTGGTCGACTCGCTGGTGCTGCATTCGGGCTACTCCAGCCTGCGGCTGGAGAATTTTCTCTTCACGCGCGAGGCGTTCGAGGACGTGAAGCGCACGCTCAAGCCCGACGGCGTGTTCGCGATGTACAACTTCTACCGCCAGGGCTGGCTGGTGGCGCGGCTCGCGCGCATGGCGCACGAGGTGTTCGGCGTCGAGCCGCTGGTCATCTCGCTGCCGCACAAGGACCGCATCGTCCCCGACGAGAGCTACTCCTCGGGCTTCACCTTCCTGCTGGTGAGCGCCGATCCCGCCCGCCTGGCGGCGATCCGCAGCCGCTTCGAGAAGGGCGAGAGCTTCTGGGTGCACCCGCATCCGCCGCGCAACGAGGCGCTCAACGGCTTCCGCGCCGACGCGCCCGACGCCGAATGGCTCCGGCTCGGCCTCACGCGGGTGCAGACCGACGCCGCCGATCCCCTGCCGAACGACGACTGGCCGCAGCCCTACCTGCGCGCGCGCGAGATCCCGTGGACGCCGGTCGGCCAGGGCATGGCTGCGGTGGCGCTGCTTTCGGCCGCGCTCCTCGCCGTGTTCGCGCCGGTGCGCGGCGTGCGCCTCAACTGGCAGATGTTCTTCCTCGGCGCGGGCTTCATGCTGCTCGAGACCAAGGGCGTGGTGCACATGGCGCTCCTTTTCGGCGGCACCTGGATCGTCAACTCGGTGGTGTTCTTCGCCATCCTGGTCATGATCCTGTTCGCCAATCTCTACGTCGTGAAGATCAGGCCGCAGCGTCTGGCCCCGTACTACGCCCTTCTGCTGGCTGCCCTGCTCGTCAACGCGCTGGTGCCGATGAGCGCGTTCCTGTCGCTCGGGCCGGGGTGGCGCACCGCCGCCTCGTGCGCGGTGGTGTTCGTGCC
>Ga0187893_10006522_pt1 | contig 19886 bp, 15 predicted proteins | sample MA1701074metaG_FD_139574 | JGI IMG/M metagenome (GOLD analysis project Ga0187893, IMG submission 139574) | White microbial mat communities from a basaltic lava cave in the Kipuka Kanohina Cave System on the Island of Hawaii, USA - MA170107-4 metaG ...
ACCCGAGGCGGCAATGCGGCATCGAGCCCAACCACCGACGGCAAGCCGCGATCGCCGTCTCCCGCGGCGGGGCGTGCTACCAACCTCCAAACCATCGTCGACGAGGACACCAAACGCCGCGCCACGGAACAAGCTCGCGAGGTGACCGAGATGCGTGCGCGTGCGCACGCGGTGGCGCTAAGTCTGGCCGTGACGATGGACGAGCTTGGGGCCGTCGTCGCACCGAACGCAACGCTCTTGGAGCCCGAGCTGCTCACACCGTTCGTGGTATCGGAGCTCCGCGGTGATTTGCCGCCCGGCCTGCCCGCGTCGCTCGCCGAGCGGCTTCAAGGCAAGCGCATCGATGTTGCGGTGCGCGTCGAGTTCCTGAGCGAAGTGCTGGTCGACAATCGGCCCCTGTCACGCACCATCTTGGACCAAACTGGCCAGCGCACCACGATTGGAGACAAGCCCGCCGTGTTGCTCGAAGTGCTGGCGCCCAGGTTGGGATACGGGACGCTCGTGCGTTTGGATACTGCCACCATATTCGTGTCACGCCGTCTTGGCATGCCGCTGCCTGCCGCGTTCTTACACGAGCAATTGCTCGCTTGAGGAAACGCTCCACACGGACCTGCAAGCATGCCCACTCCCGAACTGGGGCCAACCTCGGCAGCTCACTTGGATACAGCAGGTACGGGGCCGAACGCCGAGTCCATGTCCGCGATGTCTTCGGGTCGAGCGTCAGCGCCCACGCAAACGTCACCCAAGATGTCGGCATCCAGGTAGACGCTGGACGGCGCACCAGTGAGATAGATCTGGCCACAGCCTCCGTTGGGGTACACCGGTCCATCGGAATTGCAGCGTATGCACTGTTTTGCGACCTGGTCACACACGAATCGCTCGTCACAAAAGAACGCGCGACAAAACTGATCCTGCACGTCGAAACCATCGAAGTGTTCGCCCTCGTACGTGGTCGGCACGGCTGGAATTTCCGTGTTATCCGCATCGCACACGTCAAAGTCGTTCAACTCCATGGTTCCCATGCAGTTACCACGGCATCCCCGTACGCCGGGAATCGGGCATGCTTCATCATACGCAGCCGAGCGTTTGGCCTCCTCGTGCTTGGCCGCGAACACGGTGTCCTGATAGTTCTCCGGATTGCAGCTCACATCCGGACGATAAGCGGTGATGCACACCTTGCTCACATCCACTGTGCCCACGTTGCGATCCACACCGTCGGCGAAGTCGCATACGTACTCGTAGCGGGCATCGTCATGCTCACCGCAATCGTCGATCGTCTGGCAACGCACGACCGGGTCGTCTTTGCTTGGAACCCTGAAAATCGCGGTGCAACCCGCCCATATGCCGAGCGCGCCACAAAGCAAGAGGAAACCCAAGCATACGCGGTGGTTCATGGCGGACGACTTTCCTGGCATAACGGGCGTGGACCGGCGGGCTTTCACGGATCAGCCCGAATCGACGGGTCGGCCGGAGGATACGGAGGTAGTGGCGGAATCGCAAGCCGGGAGACGGACCTCGAACATCGTGCCGGACAAGCCCGTCGAGACCACGCGAATCGTGCCCCCGTGATCGTGCAAGATCTGTTGCACGATGGATAAGCCGAGCCCTGTGCCATGGGTCTTGCGGGTGAAAAACGCCTCGAAAATGCGCGCGTGTTGGTGGTCCTCCAGCAAGATGCCGGCACCATCGTCCAAAACGGTAACCACCACGGTGCCCTCGCGTTGGGCCAGGCCGATCTCGATATGGCCGCGAGGCACTTCGGGTCTGCTCTCTCGTGCTTCTGCGATGGCCTCCCGTGCATTTCGCAGCAAGTTCAAAAACGCCTGGCGAAGCTGACTGGCGTCCGCGAGCACCAACACTGGTTCGGCCGGTACCTGTCTCGTCACCGAGATACGGGCTTTGTCGTGCTCTTCAGCCATGAAATCGAACAACGAGCCCAGCTCGGCCGCGAGATCGATGGCCACGAGCTCTGGTTTGGGGCGTCTGGCAAACCCGAGGTAAGCCTCGGTAACTGCGGTCAAGCGATCGATCTCATCGGTGATGCGCGAGAGCAACTGCTTCGCTTCGGGATTGGCTCGTATGGTGTCACCCACGTGCTCGAGCTCGTCCGCGAGTAGCTCGACATTCAGCGCCACGCTCGAAAGCGGATTGCGGATCTCGTGCGTGATTTGAGCCGCGAGCTGCCCGGCAGCAGCCAGACGTTCACCTTGAATGAGCCTACGTTCGCGTTCTTCGAGCGCCTCGGCCATCACGTTGAACTCGCGTGCGAGCTCGCTGACCTCGTCCTCGGCGGTGGGATCACGGCCCGCGAGCTCGATTCTTTGGCCCCAATCTCCCCGACCCAATTTGCGCACGCCCAACGTGAGGCGGCGAAGTGGTCGCAACGTCCAAGCGACGCCCAACGTTGCTATTGCGGCGAGCAATCCGACCGCAAACGTCAGTGCGAGGGTCAGCCGTTCGCTTCTGCGTTGCACGTCGCGAACTTCGGCACGCAAGTTCGCGATGGCGATGCTGCTGACGGTTTCGAGCTCGTTGAAGCCGCGATGGATCTCGTTTTGCGTGCGTACCTCCGAGAGCACATCGATCGGATCGACCTGCTCGTCCCACACCACGAGATCCTCGAGTTGTGTCACGGCGCGATCGAGCGCACGCAGCTCGGCCAACGCAGTTTCTCCCACACCCCCAAACCGCTCGGAATCCGCCAGGGCCTCGTCGAGCAGGCTGCGCGCCTCTCGAACGAGACGGGTGCGCAGCTCGAGGCCCTCCGAAAGTGTGCCAGCCGTGACCGGATCGAGTCGGCTGGGAGGTCGCTCCGGGCTGACCCGTTCGTCGTTGAAGCGTCGAACCTGCTCACCGATGCGCACCGCCTGCACGTGCGCTGCGCTGAGCTTCTCGTTGAAAACGACGTATACCCCCGTGAGGAGATCGAAACTCGCCTGCAAGGCTCGTAGCTGACGCAGCACCAGCAAGGCTGAGGTTCCCGCGGCGAGCAGCACCAAGAGCACCAAGGCGGAGATTCGTGCGGCGAGTGAATGGCGAAGCCGCAGCCGCGGCATCCCGCTCGCCGCCGACGTCTTCGCCAGTAGGCTGGAATCCGACACCGCTGCAATGTAGTCGAAAAGGGTGTACCCGCTCGCCGGCGTCGTGTGTTGTAAAATCGACTTCACAGTGTGGCCTCCCTCGTGCGATTGTGTAGGGCCAGTTCCCAGGCCCTACCGATCATGCGAACGGCGCTCGCCCAGCTCGTCTGCTCGCTCGTATGCGCGAGCTCGCTCGTAACATCGACATTGTCCGTCGCCCGCGCCGCGGTCCAACCCACGACGTCCGTGCTCGGCCTCGAAAGTGAGGACCACGACGCCGCCCGGGCACTGACCCGGGCGCTGCGGAATCAACTCTCCGGGCGCGGACACAGTGGTGGTCAAGAAGTCCAACTCGTCGAGCTCCGCCTCACGATGGGTTGTGAGAGCGACGTGCCATCCTGCCTCGCCGAGGGTGGAAAAACGCTCGGTGTGGACAAACTCGTGTATGGTCATCTTCGCCGTAAGGCCAGTGGCTACACCATCGATCTGCATGTGATCGACGTCGGTGCGGGTACGCTCGAACGCAGTACCACCGGGGAGCTCGAGTCGAACGAGCTCGCACCTCGAGCCATCGATCAAACCGCCGACGAGCTCGTTGCGGCACTGCTCGGCGAACGCCGGCCAACGGTCCCTGCCCCGCCCCCGGTGCGCAGCGAGGAACGCACGGCGGACAAGGGCCGGTTGTCGTGGGGTAAGCACGCCCCCGTGGCGAAATGGAAGCTCGGCCTGTTGGGCACGAGCGTCGTGCTCACCGCCGGAGCGCTTGGCACCGCCATCGGAACGACGCTCGCGATTCGCCGAGGCGGTCTCGTCTACGACGAGCTCATCCAAGCCGCGCAAGGCAGTCTCGAGGACGAGAAGGCTTCGAACGACATCGATCCGAATTCGAGCGGGGATCTGTGCGCGATGGCGCGTGCCGAATTGGAGCCCGGTACGATAACGAACACAGCGGTCAACGACGTTTGCAACAAGGGCGACGCCTTGGCCAAGGTCGCAACCGCAAGCTGGATCGCGACCGGGATCTTCGCAGCGACGACCGTGGTATTTACGACGCTCTTGTTCGTACACCGCGAGCGTCCTGGCGCAGCCGCATTACGCCGCCATGGCGTAACACTCGGCTTCGGACCCACGTTTCACGGCGGCCTCGCGATGTCTGCCGGCGCGCGCTTTTGAGCTATCGCGTCGCCACGTCGCGCGCCACCTTCCCGGGTTTCCTCAGCCTTCTCGCGTATTGGTCGTGCTCGTTCTCGTTTCGGCTTCCGAGGCAGACATGGCAGTCCCACCGGTGTCGCTCGTCGTGATGGTGTCGGGATCCGGCGCATCCTGGACGAACGCAACAATCACCTGGAGCCTGCTTTCATCGCGCGTATCGGAGGGCAGTCCCGCGAGGAATTTGGCCTCGTAGTGTCTCCAGAGCGATCCCCCCTCGAACTGCAACCCGGAAAGCGTTTCGCTCAGCAGGCGAAGCTCGTGAAGATGCGGCCCGCGAAGCACGAATCGACAACGGATCGTTCGGCATTCCGTCTCGGTGAGCGCGACTTCGGGCGATTCTGGAGCACCTTCGAACGCTCTCGTGCGGGCAATGACGACCACTTTGCCCACGACCGCGTCGTGGCTGTTCGCCCAACCAGGCAGCTCCGGTTCCTCGTCGAGCGGAGCATCGGCGTAGCGTTCCCACAGCTCGTCGAGCGTGTCTTTTTCGCGCGGCTCCGGCACTGGCTCCGCCTCTCGCTTGGGTAGCACCTCGTTGGCCGGCTCCGGTGGTTTTTCACGAACGATGTTCGGCGGAACGTTGACGATCCAATGCACGACGATCGCACAGACACCGCATAGCGGGGGAAGCATCGAGGAGATCCACCGACGAGTGCGCTCGTTCACGGTGCCACCTCCAGGCTTGGTTCACCAAGGCTTGGCTCACCGAGGGGGTTCGCAATCCGAACACGCCATGCACCGTCCTCATAACCAAGCACGACAATATGCTCGGAGCGATCGGTACCGATCAGCTTTACGCGTGCGCTCGTGTCCTCGTCGTCGTCGAGCAGTTCGGCAGATGCGACCTGAAAATAGGCATCCACGTCCACGATGTGCAGCATTTCGTGGGCATCGATGTTGCGTCGCCCCCCGACCTGCTCGCTCGCTCGCTCGGCTGCAGCCTCCAACTTGCTCACGAGCTCGCGCTCGAGCAACGGGAACAGCATCGCGGTATCGCCGGATCGCATGGCCTGCGCGTAGCGGCGAGCAACCTGTACCGGTTGTGGCTCGCGCGAACACGCGGCCATACCCGCTGACATGAGCGAGATCGCGAGCAGAATTGCGAACGTCGACGGAGTCATGCTTCGTCGTCCCGAATTTTGTGCATGCCGAGTCGTTTCAGCAGCTCGCGCAGATAGTAGCGCGTGATGCCAGCTTCCGCAGAGGCCCGGCTCAGGTTCCCGTCGGTCCTTTCGAGCAGTCGCGCAAAATACCTCCGTTCGAACGCATCGACCATGGATTGTTTCGCGTCTTTGAACGGGAGCTCGAAGAACTGTCCGTCGATGGCTTGAAATTCGCCGCTGTCCTGCGCAGTGCGATGCGAAGGTGGTCGTCGATCGTCTCGCTTGCCGAGATGGAGATCCGCGGGCTCGATCACGCCTGCTTGCGCGAGATGTGCGGCACGTTCGATGGTGTTCTTGAGCTGACGAACGTTTCCCGGCCAACTCTCTGCCATCAACGCCGCTTCGGCAGCCTCGCTCAACCCGGGTGCGTGACCGTACGTGCGAGCGAAATCACCGAGAAATTTTTCGGCCAGCCCCGCAACGTCGTCACGACGTTCACGAAGCGGAGGGAGATCGACCGTCATGACGGAAAGACGAAAATAAAGATCTTCGCGAAACTGGGTCAGGCCGACCATTTTACGCAGATCTCGATGGGTCGCTGCAACCACACGGACGTCGACCCTGCGTACCTGGCTGTCACCGATGCGCTGAACCTCCCGCCGATCCAATACGCGGAGTAATTTGGGTTGGAGCTCGATCGGTAACTCCCCGATTTCGTCGAGGAACAAGGTGCCGCCGTGGGCCTCTTCGAAACAGCCAGCGCGATCGCTCACGGCACCCGTGAACGAGCCCTTCTTGTGACCCAAGATCGCGGCTTCGGCGAGCTCACGTGGGAGCGACCCACAATCGAGCACGACGAACGGACCGCGCTGCCGCCGTGATTCGTCGTGCAACGCACGCGCGACCAGCTCCTTGCCGGTGCCTGTCTCCCCGCCAACGAGCACACTCATCTCCGTGGGTGCGACCCGTTCGAGCACGGCGAACACTTCGCGCATCGCGGGACTGGTCCCGAACAACGCCCCGAACTGATCGGCGCCAGAGATCGGAACCTGCACCTCGTCGGCCGACAACAGCACGATCTCGGTCTTGCCAAGACTCAACACCGCCCCTGGCTCGACCCACGCTTCACTCACCCTCACGCCGTTGACCCTCGTACCGTTGGTGCTGTCGAGATCCCGCAGCACGACACCACGCTCACCGAGGATGAGCTCGCAATGCGTGCCACTCACCGAGGTGTCGGCGAGTGTGAGATCGTTGACGGCACTGCGACCGACGGTGATCCGCGAACGTGCGACCTGAACTTGCGCACCTCGATCGGGACCCTCCTTCACGCGCAGCAACACACGGCGCAACTGCTTGTGTGTGTGCTGCGTTGCGAAGAACGTCGTGGTCATGCCCGCTTCGGCGGGCTCTCGCGGTTTTTGAGACACGGCGGTGCTAGTTCGGCCGTCGGCGGTCGAGCTGGACCACCCGAAGTTGGGTTTTTCCCGTCCCGTTTGCGTAGGCTTTCCGGCCTAATTTGCCCGAAGCCCCTCGTTTGCGCCAGGGCTGCGTGGTGGCAACCAGGGCGACCAACATCGCGACGGACCATGGCACGACATGAGGCCATGGTGTTCCTCGGCCGAGTGGGGCGATTACGGACAGCACTGCGATCAGCACGGCCAACCCACGCGCCGAGAGGGGCGCGATCCCGAAAAGGTGTACCGGCTGTTTGCCATATACAACCCCGAACGCCACGATCGCTGCGAGATCCATGGGTGTCGCACCGCTCATCACGACAGACGCGATGTCCGGAACGAAGGCACCGAACAATGCCGCGACGAGGTAACCCACGAAACCCGCGCCCACGACCAGGAGCACGTAACGCCTCGTTCCCCAAAACCCCTCCAGGGTGCTTCCGACGAACCACTGCACGAAGAGCGTGCCAATCAGACCCCCGAGCTCTCCTTCGAGATACACGAAGTTGGCCGTGAGCGGCTGCCAGAGTCCTTGGCCATGTTGCAAGGCTCCAGGTGAAAGCGCGAGGATCGTCCCCCACGGGCGATCGGCGAACACCATGCTGAGCACGCACGGCAGTAGAAACAGCCAAAACGCGCCACGCCGAAACCTTGGCAGTGAGAATTGGGCGGCGCCGCCGCGCACCTGCCAAGCATAGCAGGCCAAACCGTACACGCGACACCACGCATCGGATTTCCTGAAAGGGTACGTAGGCGAGCATGATCCGCCGGTTTTTTGATCCCCTCGTCTTCGGACGGCAAGCTAGGGGCATGTCCGGGAATCGACGAAAACACCGATTGTTCTCGACGAGCAACACCGAATACCACCTGCGGACCGACGAGTGCGTGGGGGTCCGTGACCGACAGTCAGGTCGCTGGCTACGTGGGCACGTCGCGTTACGCTTGCGAGCGCTCAGGCTGCCCCCTCCAGGCAGCGATCACCACTGGATCGGTCGGCGAATTCACTTCTGGGGAGCTACGGCGGATGTGTTGACGTCACCCGTCGTGGACGTAGCGCGACCGAATCCCGGCTCGCTGGAGTCCTACGTCAGCCTCGCGATGGCCGGCGAGATCTCCGAATGAACCGGCGCACGCCCAACACTGTCGGGTCGATCGCGAGCTTGGCAGCCGTTACCCCGGCGCCGCGGCCTTGCTCTCCTCGTCGACCTTCAAAGGCTTGCTTTCGCGCTTCGCCGGCCGCTTTTCCGCCTTGCTGGTGCTCTTCTCGTCGGATTTCGCGTCGCTCTTCTCTGTGCTCGCCTTCGCGTCATTCGACTTTGCATCCGCAGACCCATTCGCTTGATCGGGCGAGGGCTTTCCAGCTTCGGTGCTTGCGTCGGCGGGTGTTCCACCAGGTGGCGTATCGCCATCGGAACAGCACAATACGCCGCCGTTGGCTTCGGACGTGAGGGCTCCGCATCCCTCCGAGGTCCCGCGCGAGATCCTCGTCTTGCCCGGCCATACGCCGTCCTTGCACTTGCCAGTCTGGCAGTCGTTGCCACAGCACACGGGCTCCGAACCGATACCGTTTTCGTGGCACGGAAATACGGTGCTGTCGGTGGGCTTCGGTGGGCAGAGCTCGTCGGTTTGCCCGTGACTCATGCCGGCATTGAATCGACCGGGTCCAGCTTCGGCACACTCCTTGAGACCAACGCGATCTTTGAGATCCTTCGCGTGACCGTCCGAACCACACACGTGCCATCCCGTCGCGCATGCGTCCGCCGGCGTGCCACACGGCGTTCCGTCGTCGCCGCAGGCCTTGCCTGAACCCTTTTCACGCAGGCTTTTCGAGCCATCCCATGTGGCCATGCAACCGGCAATGCGCGTGTGCTTCTTCACGTCGGCGAATGCCTCGCGTTGACCGTCCGAACAACCGATTACTTTTGGGTCACCTTTCTCGCTTTCTTTGAACTTCACGTTCAAGAGCCCGGTCGGTCGATCACCGTCGAAGTAGTCGCCATCGTACGGCCCCGACCCACAGGTACAAGCGGGAACGAATATCAGGCTGAGCGTGAGCAGGGAGAGGAGCGTCGGTCGACGAAGGCCAAACATGCGGCGCAGGATAGGCAAACTTTGCGGTCGGGAAAACCCCCCACGGACGAGCCCGTAGCCGGCGCCCGCGGCGGTGCCGGCCAGCTCCCCGGTTCCAGGGCAAACCCTGGTTTCTATGCGCACCCGCAAGCAATCACGGTGAGGCGGCCAAATTGCTGGTCTCGTCGGTCATGTCGGGTACGCGCGCCGGCTTGCTGAACACGTACGCCACCCCCACGCTGCCGAAAAACAGCAACACCATCGGTACCGCCATCATGAGCTGGGAAACTGGCTCTGGTGGTGTCAGCAAACCCGCGACGATGAAGATGATCACGACCGCAAGCTTCCAGAAGCGAAGCAGGCTGCGATGTGTAATCGCGCCCGTGACCGTCAAGAAAAACACCGCGAGCGGAAACTCGAACACGAGGCCGAACGCCAGCAACAGCTTGGTCGCGTCTTTGACGTAGCTGTTGACGGTAATTTGGTACACGACGTCGACTTGTTCGCTACCTTGCATCGCGGGATACGCGAGCAACCATTCCAGCGAGAACGGCAACACGAAGGCATAACAAAACGCAGCCCCCGCCGTGAACATGAGTGCACTCGTAGCCACGAATGGAATCACGTATTTTTTTTCGTGGCTATAGAGCCCCGGCGAAATGAACATCCACAGCTGGTAGAAGATCACCGGCGCTGCGACGAAGATGCCAGCCGTGACTGCCACGCGCACGTCCGTCATGAATACGTCCATCACGGCCAGCGCCTGCAAGGCGGGACGACCCGGCAGACCTGCTTGTTCCCATGCGCGATCGAGCGGAGCCTTGAGAAAACTCTGCAGCTCACGAACGAACCAAAACCCGATCACCACACCCACCAGGAGGCCGAGTGCTGCTCGCATGAGGCGAACACGGAGCTCCGCGAGGTGATCCCAAAACGACATGGGAACGTCGCCTTCAGGACCATCGGCCAACACGTCGCCAGCCCCGACCTGATCGTGGCGTTGCGGCTCGCTCGGGCTTGCCGTCATGCGCCCACGGCACGATCGTCGCGAGCGGTGTCAGACTCGTCTCGAGACGGCGATTCGAGCGGTGGATCTCTGACCACCGCAGTGGGTTCTGCCGGTACCACGCCTCGAGGACCCACGGGAACGTGAGCTTCGGAGTCGCCGGCCACCGGTTGTTGAGCATTCGTCTCGAGCGTCGCATTGGATGCTTCGCGGAGTTTGCGCTCAGCCATGCGCACGTCCATGCGCGCCTTGGCAAGCTCACGCCGGGCCATTTCCTCGGCTTTTCGCAGCTCTTTGCGCGTGCCATGCAACGCCTGGCGAAACTCGTCGATGGGTTCACGCATGTCTTCGTTTTGCATTACGGCCCGGCGAAACTCGTCGGCAGTACGACGCAGCGTCCCGTAAGCACGGGCGACGATCTTCGCGACCTTGGGCAACTCACGCGGGGAAAACAGCATGAGTGCGACCACCGCGACGACCATCATCTCGGTGAGGCTGAAGTCGAACACGAGCCCACGATAGCAGCCTCCAGAGGAACTCGCGAGACAAACACAGCGCCGTACGCGCTGCGTTGCATCGTGACCAAGCGTTTGCCTTCACAACGAAGGGGTGAGCGCCTTTCGGACCAGATCGCGCTGTCGTCGGGTGTTCTCCCGCAGGCTTTCCAATCTGACCACGATGACGTCCGCGCTCTGCGTCTGCGAGCGATGGGCTTGGCTGAGCTGACTCACCATGTCGCTGATGGTTTCGATGGCGCGGGTAATCTGTCGGCTGCCACGGGTCTGCTCCTGTGTCGAGCGTTCCACGTGTCTCGTGATGGCTTTCATCTTTTCGGCCGAACGCATGATTTGTTCGGCACCTCGGGCTTGCTCGGACGTCGCGGTAGCGACCTGCTGAACCGTCGTTGCCACCACGTTGATGGCATCCGTGACTTGTTTCGAGCCCTTGGTCTGTTCGACCGTCGCACGTGCAATCTCGCGCACCATCTGGGTCGATCGTCTTGCCGAATCGGAAATCCGCTTGAGCGCGTCCTCGGCGTCGTGGCTGACGCGCACACCATCGTCGACACTCTTGCTCGAGCGCTGCACGGCGTCGACGGCATTTCGGCTCTCGCGCTGCACGGCTTTGATGATATCCGCGATTTCCTTGGTGCTCGTCGCACTTCGCTCGGCGAGATCCTTGATTTCGTCGGCGACCACGGCGAAGCCCTTGCCGTGCTCGCCGGCCTGTGCCGCAATGATGGCTGCGTTCAGTGCAAGCAAGTTCGTTTGCTCCGACACGTCGTCGATGACGCTCAGGATCTTGCCAATCTCGGCAATGCGTTCACCGAGCCGCGTGATGACCGAAACCGCATCCGCGGAGTAGGTCTTGATAAGGTTGATGACATCGATGGTTTGATTGATGGCATCCACGCCACCTTCGGCGGCCCACACCACCTCTTCGGACAACTGGGCGGTCTCGTTGGCGTTGTTTTCGACCTGCTGGATCGAGATGTCCATCTCGTTCATGGCCGAAGACGTCTCTTCGGCGGTGGAGCTGAGCGCCTCGATGTTCTTGGCTACCTCTTTGACAGAGAACGTCATCTCTTCGATGGACGTGGCAGTCTGTTGGACCGATGCGGCCAGGTTGAACATGCTCTCGGCCACTTCGTCGTTGGCCGCCGCCATTTGTAGGATCGAGCTGGAGCTCTCCTCGGCATTCGATGCAAGCTGCTCGACGTTGGCCGCAATGCCCTTCAAACCCGAGTTCATCGATGTCACCGCATTCAGCGTCTCTTCGATCGCGGAAAGTTCGGCATCGTACTCACGTTCGAGCTCTTCGAGTGTTCGCATCACGCCTGGTGAAACAGGGCCACTTGGTTTGGCACGATCGACGAGACCAGCAAGATCGTGAGCGAGGGCATTGCGCTCGAGCTCGAGCTCGCGGGCATGGGCACGCAAGCGGTCCAGCTCGCCGGAATTGTCCTGCAAACCCATACCCGCCGAAACATGCGCGATCTCGTCGCGCGCTCGTTCGAGCTGCTGGCGCGTCTTGGTCAACTCACCGCGAAGCCGCTCGAGCTCCGTTGGATCGGACGAAGATGGTGGTGTAACTGCTCGTGCATGGAGCGCTTTGATTTCCGCACGCGCTTCGAGCAACTCATTGCGCTGCTCGTGTGCCTGCGCGAGCACACGAATGGCGTCGGACCCAACCAAAAACCCCGATGCACCTGCCAGAAAGGACGCAATCGCAACCAAAACTCCCGGCACGCTGGGAATCAGCACCAGCGCTGCCCCGGAAAATCCGAGCACGAGCGGCACCCAGGGAGAGAGGCGCAGGGGAGTGGGCTCGCTCAAGCTGGAACATTGTAGGGGAAAACTCCCCCAAGTCATCGACCAAACAGGCCAAGTTGGCTGGCGTCGGCCCGTATCTCGACCGTACAAGCGAGGTCGCGCAGCCACGAGGCGGCCGGGGCCGTCCAAGCGGGATCGCCCCGCAGCAGCACGCGAGGACACCCGCAGGCGTCCCAAAAATCCGCCAACTTGCGCCGACCGGCCCGATCCGGGCATATGGCTTCGACGAGCTCGATATTTCCTCGCTCCCGCGCCAACGTTTCCGCGGCCCCGCGGATGCGTGGCGGCGCGCTGATCAGCACGACGGCCGTGAACGCACGGCGAGGCGATGCAGACAGCTTGTCGTGCGGCCATAGCAGTATTGGTGCGTCGGGTATGGTGCGGGGAAGATGGGGTGCAAACCTCGGATGTGAGGCGATCGCCAATCCGCTTGGATGCCCCCCGGGATTGAGAACGGCCGCCACCTGAACAGCGGTCACGGGAGTGTCCACGGCGACCAACAATCTCCCGCCCAACGCAACCAGTGTTTCGATGCCTCGCCGATCGAGCACACGTGGCGGCGTTTCGAGCGACCACTCGGGCTCTGCTCGCAAAAGCAACCAATCACAGGTCGTCGCGGTGGCATTGGTTCCCACGGCCCAGGTGTAAAGACACGTGAGGCCGGATTGCCGAGGCCGCAGCTCGAGCGCCGATCCTCCGGCAGGCAGGCCCGAAGCCAAACTTCGTAGCCGCAGCCGACCGACACCAAATTCGCGATCGTGTTCGAGCAACACTGCGCGGGCGAGCGAGCTACGTTGGTTGGGACGCAGGTTCGCCAACGCGAGCGCATGAAGGAGCTCCCGGTGGGCCAGCCACGGCCCCGGCAGCAAGCGCGTCCAGCTGCCGAGATGCGAAAAAAAACTCGTACGCCCTGGCGCAGGCATATCGATGGTCAGTCGCTCGCGTGCCAAGATTCGCAGCACGTTCGGCAGCTCGACGCTTGCAGCACTCGTCATGTTTGTGAATCGCTGTCCCGACCACGTGGGCGGGCGCGAGCCGTGCGAAAAAATGCTTGCAACAGCGCGCTGGCTTGCTCCGCGAGCACTCCCGTATGCACTTCCACGCGATGGTTGAGACGCCGATCTTCGCACACGCGCCAAAGCGATCGGACCGCTCCGGCCTTCGGGTCGTCCGCACCGTATACCAGTCGAGCAACGCGGGCATTGACGATGGCACCGGCACACATCACGCAAGGCTCCAACGTGACGTAGAGCGTGGCACCGTCGACGCGCCAACGCCCCACCGCGCGACACGCTTCGCGCAGCGCAACAATCTCGGCATGACCGGTCGGGTCGGCATCCAGCTCGCGACGATTGCAACCACTGCCGAGCACGCGTCCGTCCAACACCACCACGGCCCCTACGGGCACGTCACCATCGCTGGCCGCCATGCGTGCGAGCTCGAGGGCACGGCGCATGTGCGCGAGGTCTTCCGGGTCGATTTGCGACACCGTGCAAGCTTGTCGCGAACCCGTTCGCCACACAAGCGCCAGCTCCACGGATTGCTAAGCTCGATTTCGTGCGATGGCGAACATCCGACCATGTGACGCGAAGCATGCCATTGGCCGGATTTGTTGGATGGCATTGGTGAGCGTGCTCGTGTTTACGCTGGGATGCGCCAACACACGCAAGGCCGAACGATCGAGCGGTGCACGCTATCGCATCACGCAAGTCGAGCTAGTAGGCGTCGAACGCTTTTCTGAACAGGAGTTCCTCTCGTATCTCAACATGCGGCAAAGCTCCAAGTTGCCCTTTCGCAACAAATATCACTACAACGAAGCCTTGGTGGCGGTCGATCGTGAGCGCATCGTAGAGCTCTATGCAGCACACGGCTATCACGAGGCTCGTGTACTCGCCATCGAACCCACGTTTCACGGCAAACGGGATCGCGTGTCCCTGAAAATCGTGGTGGACGAAGGCAAACCCATCATCACTCGCACGGTTCAGTTCGTCTGGCCGGACGGTACACCGCGGCATGGTCCCGCCCACCAACACGAGGTCCAGCGCTCCGTCGAAGCCTACGCCAAACTCGCTACGAAACGCCGATTCGAAATTCCACGTCTCGAGCAATCCGTCGTCGACATGCGTATGGCCCTGCAGAACCTCGGCTACGCGTGGGCGGAAGTGAACGAGCACGCGCAGGTCGATCGCGTGCGTCGCGTAGCCGACGTGATGTTCGAGCTGCGACCAGGGCCATTCGTGCGCATCGCTCAGGTGAAGCTCGAGGGCATTCGCACCGTACCCAAAAAGTCGGTCATGGTCGAAGTCGAACATGCGCTCGGCAAACCCTATTCGCTCCATCTCGAGCGTCATGTCGAACAGGCCGTTTACGCGCTCGGGGTATTTTCGGCAGTCACCATCGACAAGGCACCTCGCCCCAACGATCCACATCGCATCGATCTCGTGGTTCGCGTGCAGGAGGCCCCACCACAATCCGTTCGCGTGGGCGTCGGGATGGGTATCGAGCCCAATCGCTGGGAACAGCGTGTGACGACACGATACAGTCATGGCAATCTATTTCGCACCCTCACGCGTCTGGACGTGACGTCCCGCGTAGGTTATGCGGAGCTGCCGGCGTTTTGGAATCCGCGCGAGCATGGCCCTGTGGTCGCGATCGAACCTCGGCTCACGAAAAAGGGTCTACTCGAGAAACATCTGGTATGGACTCTCGCACCCTCTTTCGAGCTCGGCATCCAAGAGGGCTACCAGTTCTATGCGCTCGTCAACCGCATCGGTGTGTCCAGGTTTTTCACACGCTTCGTGCAAGTCGAGCTCAGCCACAACGTTCGCTACAACGACTTTTTCTCGGTATCGTCGACACTCGACCGCACAAAAACGCTGTTGGGTAGAGACTATCGCGATCCATATTTGCTGAGCTATCTCGAGCCTGTCATCAGGCTGTATTTCGTCGACGACATTTCCGAGCCGCACAACGGCGTGGTGATTTCTGCCATTTACAATCTTGCGGGTGTGTTTCTGGGCGGGCAGTTCGACTACCAAAAGGTCATCCCGGAGATCCGCGGTTACTGGAGCCCGCACGAGCGCGTGCAGCTGGCCGCGCGTACGCAGGTGGGCTTCATCTTTCCGCTCGAACCTCGTCCCGCAGTTCCGTTCGACCAAAAACTCTACCTTGGAGGCGCGAACACGGTGCGAGGTTGGGGCCTTCGTCGCTTGTCGCCACGGCTCAGGCCATGTGAAGACCCACAGCAATGCGATGATGTGCCCGTTGGTGGCTATACGTCCGTGCTCGGCAATCTCGAGCTACGAGTTCGCATCTTCGGGGATGTCTGGACGGCAGTGTTCGTCGACGGTGGCGATGTACGAGCGGACGTGCGCGAATTCGTGCCGCGTGGTTGGAACTATTCGACGGGTGGAGGCGTGCGATACCACTCGAAAATTGGAACGTTTCGTGCGGACGTCGGAGTGCGCCTTACGCAAGACGAACGTTTCGACGATGTACCGATCTGGGCCATCCATTTCAGCCTTGGAGAGGCGTTTTGATGCAGTCTGTCACGATCCTTCGGCGCGTGTTCGCGTGGAGCGTGCGGGGCCTGCTCGTGGTTTCGATGGCTGTCGTATTGCTAGTCGCCCTCGTCCTCATGGTCGCGACTGTCGTGCTCGAGACCAGCGTTGGTACCAAGTTGGCGCTCGGACGTGCGTTGTCGTGGTACGACGCGAATGTCATGGGCTCCATCGGTTTCGATCACATCGATGGTACGTTAGCGCACGGCGCGACGATTCATGGGCTCGCGCTGTCGGACCGATTTGGAGCAAACATCGCTCACATCGACGCCGTCGAGCTATCGCTCGATCCGTTTCAAGTCGTGCTCCGAGGTTCGGAGCTGGTCCGCCTGGGCGTGCACGGCGGATACCTGCGTTGGTCCAGCGACGAAACGGGACCCGTGTTGGAGGACATATTGCCGCCGGCACGCGAACAGCCGCCAAAGCCCGACATCGAGCTAGACACCCCCGTACGGGTCCACGCCGCAGTTTCGCTGTCTTCGTTTTCGCTGGTGGGCGTCACGCATGGTATCGACGCCGCGATCGTTCGTGACTTGGGCCTCGAGCTCGAGATCATCGGTGAAGGCAAGCACGCGAACCTATCGCTCCAGCGTGGACGCGTCGATGTGCCTGCGCTCGGCCCAAATGGGCTGCGGGTATTCGACCTATCTGCCCATGGCGGGTGGACCTGGCCTGCCCTACGCGTCGATCGAGCCGAGCTCGATGCCAACGCCGGCTGGCTGCAACTGTGGAACATCGGGTTCGATCTCGGTACACACGCCGTGAGCGCCGACGTAGCCGCGTCGATCGATCAGGGATTTGCACAAAGCATCACGAGCGTGCACGTGCCTACCGACGTTCGGCTGGCTCTCGAAGCAGACGGTGACTTCCACGCCCTCGGTGTGCAAACCAAGCTCACGATTCCCGGTTTGGCGGCTGCCGATGTCTCCCTGGAAGGATCTCTCGAGCCTCACGTGGATCTCGTCGGGCTGCTCGAGGCCACGCTCGTGTCACAATTGGGACGTTCGAACGAGCGTTCGCACCTGTGGGCGGACGTCGTCACACGCGGAGACGAGCTCGTGATCGATACGCTCGCCAGCGAAGCCCGCGTGGCGTTGCAAGGTCGTTCATTCGACGTCGATGCCAACACAACGATCGAGGGTCGCACGGTGAGCGACGCGTCGTGGAACGTTGCCGTGACTTCGTTGCATGACCTCGTTTCCACGCTGGAGAGCTCCGGCATGTTGCCAGCCGATGGTCCGGACATGAGGGATCTCGCCGGAAGCTTGTCCAGCTCCGGTACCTGCATGCGCGCGAACGAACGCACACATTGTGACGCGGACCTGTCGCTCGACGCGTTTTCCGGCTTCGGCGTGAGACTGTCGGAGCTCGACGTCTCGGCAGGCATCGGGTTCGGCGAACCTCTCGTCGTGGATCTTCGCCGTCTCGAAGCGCGCTCTCGCTCGGCATGGCTGCGTTCGACGGCTCCGGCAACCGTGATGGTGGCCAAGCGTTGGTTCGCGCTCAACGGGCTCGATCTCGCGTTCTCGGGCGGATTTTTGCGTGCAGACGCGATGATCGATCGTGACCACGAGGTCGAGGCCAAGCTGGTCGCGAAATTCGATCTCGAGCGCGCACGTGCGCTCGCCCCCGAGCTTGCGCTGGACGGGGATCTGCACATGCACATGTCCGCTCGTGGCCCTGCTCGTGCGCCCCACCTGGTGTTCGTCGCACGCAGCGAGTCGCTTCGTTGGCGCGACCACGGCCTCGGTGACCTCGACGTCCATGCCGAGCACACGGGCATGCACACACGTGTCGCGGTCGCTGCGGCCGGTGACGTCGTGCGTTCGCTGGACGCTCGTGTCGATGTACCCGTTTCGCTCGACCTACACGAGCTGAAGCTGCATCATCACATGCATACGGGTGGCAGCATGGCGTTTGCCATCGATGGACTTTCACTTGCGCGCTTGTCCACGCTGGTCGCGACAGCGACGGATCTCGACGGTGAGGTGAGCGCGTCGGGAACCTTCGCAGGTCGTCGAGCACTCGACAACGCTTCGGTGACCGTTCGTGCCCACGGCCTTCGCATGTCCGGGGAACGCATCGGTGATCGTGAATTGGGAGACGTCTTGGTTGAGGCGAACTTTCGCGACGAGCGGCTGTTCACCGCCCTACAATGGTTCACGAGCTCGGGTGGTAATATGTCGATGCGGGCGCTCGTTCCTGTGGCAGTGAACTTCGGTCGGCCGACGATCGTGTGGCATCGCGAGCGTCGACACACGGTCAGCGCGAACAGTCATGGCTTCGAGCTCGCGCAGCTCGACTCGTGGTTTCCTGGGCTAGGCGTGACCGGGGTGCTCGACGCGACACTGGACGTACACGGCATACCGCGAGATCCCAATGTGCTCGTTCGAGTGCAAGGCAAGCAGCTCGCTTGGCGAGGCGTGGCATTGGGGAATGTAGCGCTCACGGCCAGCTATGTGGATGAGCGTGCGGCGGCGTCGGCCCGCGGGGCGGGCCCTCTCGTGCGTCGCCTGGCATTCGACGCCGCACTACCCATCGGGCTCGGATGGGACCGGACACCGGTTTGGCACCACACGGACTCGCATCATCTCTCGATCACATTCGATCACCTCGCGCTCGACCAGCTCTCACACATCTGGCCGACCCTTGCGGCAACCGGCCATATTGGCGTGCATGTGCTCGCCCGCGGCACAGCCAACGATCCCACGTTGTTGGCACACTTGCGCAGCAGAAACCTCGGTTATCGTGGCCGGGAGCTGGGCCGTACGGATGTCGCTCTCACCTACGAGCAAGCCCAAGTGCTCGCGTACGCACACATCCAGCGCGCCTCGAATCAACGTATGGATGTGAGCGCGAGCATACCGGTGGAGCTCGATCTCCCTCGGCGTCGCGTACGATGGAAACGGTTCGACGAACATACGTTCGAGCTCGTGATGGCGGGCATCGACGAACATACCGTGTCTGCCATCGTGGCGGTGCCAGACCAAACGAGTATGCGCATCGATGCATACGCCAGCGCACACGGGAACATCGACGATTTTTCAGCGCGAGTGAACGTCGATGCAAGCGTTGGTGGAAAGCATGACGAACCCATGCCGATGAACTTGCGCGCACAGCTCACACCCACCCTGCAACGAGCATCGCTCATCGTCGGACGAGATGGCGCGATCCTACGTGCCAACGCTGTCATGGCTGCCAGGCTCTCGACTGCCCAATTTCGCACCGCTCCGCTCCAAGCTTCGCTCGACATGCCTGGTTTGGCGCTCGCTCGCTTGTCTCCGTTTTTGCCTCGGTCACTTCACGATCTACGCGGAACCATGAAAGCCCAGGCTGCGGTGCGTGGCACACTTTCGTCGCCCGATGCGCAAGGGACGGTGCAGCTTCAAAATGGATCGGTCACCGTCGTGCCGCTTCAAGCGCGGTTTCGCAACATCGATGTCGATCTACGGCTCAGCGATCGCGTGGCCACACTCCGGGCTCTGTCTTTCACGAGCGGGCGCGGCCACTCGCACGGCAGCGGTTGGGCTCGCATAGGGAGCAGCCCATCCGACATTCGTGCGCACGTCAGCGTGCGCACCGACGACCTCCCACTCGTTCGGCCGGGGATCCCACGCATGTTCGTGTCGACGAACGCGAGCGCCGACGTCCGACGCACGAACGAACGTACCGACGTCGAGCTAGTCGTTGGAGACACGTTGGTCGATCTCGTCGGCACCAACGTTCCTGCCCCCAAACGGATTCCACATAGCGATGCGGTAACATTCGTCGATCCCGCGGGTCGTTCGCAATTGGCGCATGATCTGCAGGAACAAGCCGATGCATCCGATCCACGAGCATTTCGCTTGCTCGTCGATCTCGATAAACCGATCATCGTGCGTGGCCCTAACGTCGAGTTGTCGTTGGGTGGCCTGCTGAAGGTCCAAAGCGTGGGCGACGTCCGCCGCAGCAACGGACGCATCCGCGTGAACAGAGGCCGGTTCGAGCTGCTGGGTACCCGCTTCGAGATCGACCGCGGCTCCGTGGTGATTCCAGAACGAGGCGATCCCGAGCCATTCGTCGACG